>Ga0209026_1000700_pt1 | contig 19922 bp, 16 predicted proteins | sample AraplaCL_Col_mCL_FD_184262 | JGI IMG/M metagenome (GOLD analysis project Ga0209026, IMG submission 184262) | Arabidopsis root microbial communities from the University of North Carolina, USA - plate scrape CL_Col_mCL (SPAdes) (version 2) | ecosystem: Host-associated > Plants > Roots >... | reverse complement strand
CCACCGCCTCGGCCGCACGGACCAGGACGTCGGCGCCCGCACCCTTGAGGATCAGGCCATCGACCTTCAGGCGGATGGCCTCGACGATCGGCTCGGGTTCGAGACCCGCGGTCAGCAGCAGGATCTTGGTGCGCCATCCCTCGGCCCGGGCCTGAGCCAAGAGCTCCAGCCCCGTGGCTCGCGGCATGTGGACGTCCAGCACCGCCAGGTCAGGCTGATGCTCCAGAATGGCGTTGCGCGCCTGCAGGCCGTCCTGGCAGCGCGCCAGCACCGTGAACGCCGGCGGTTGGAACAGGCCCGCCACCGCATCCAGCATCAGCGGGTGATCGTCGGCCACCACAATGGTCGTCATCCGGCGGCCCCCAGCGGCATGTCGATTACGACAGTCGCGCCGCGCGGGCTCGACCGTAACTCCAGGCGCCCGTCGAGCGCGCGGACGCGCTCATGCAGCGATCGCGGCGCGCCGCCCAGCCGTTCGATCTGGTCGGCTGGCATCACGCCGTCGAAGGCGAAGCCGCTGCCGTCGTCACCGATGCGCACCGCCAGGCGCGCGCCTTCGGCCGCCGCCACCACCTGGACCCGCCCGGCGCCGCCGTGGCGGACCGCGTTGGCCACCGATTCCCGCACGATCCGGCCAAGGTCGTACGACACCCGGCGCGGCACGGTCAGATCGGCGGGTTCGACGACGGCCGACACCTCGATCGTCCAGTAGCGCGAGAGGCGGTCCGCCAGTTGCCGCAGTTCCTCGCCCAGGGGCTGATCCGGCGCCGCCCGCTCGTTGCGGGTGGGCCGCAGCGTGGAGATGAAGCCGCGCAATTCGTGCTGCTCGTCGGCGATCGCCTGGCGCAGGGTGGCGATCCGAGCCCGCGCCTCCTCGGGCAGGTCCATGCGATTGAGGCCATCGATCTGGAGGCCCGCGCCGGCAAGGAACTGCAGGACCCCGTCGTGCAGGTCGCGGGAGAGTCGGACCCGATCCTCGGCGGCCGCCGCGACGCGCAGGGTCCGCTGGGTGTCCCAGCGCTCGAGCGCGACCGAGACCTGGGCGCTGACCATGGCGCCGACCGCCAGGTCCTCGTTGGCAGGCTCGTCGTGGTCGAAAACGAAGACCCAACCCGAGAGACCTGGCGTGAACGCCGGGATCACCAGTGCGCGATCGAAGGACGCCTGGTCCAGCAGTGCGGGCGCGATCGGAGCCGCCGGGCCGGTCAGAGTGCGGCGCCCTTTGCGCAGGAGCGTGGTCGCGCTGGCTTGGTGGAAGAGGAACACCGTCTCTGCGGCTTCGGGCGCCACCCAGTCGTCACCGCCGGGGGTCAGGTCGCGGGTCTCGAACCGCTCGCGATCGAGCAGGGTCAGGGTCGCATAGGGCTCGTCCTGCTCCTCCCAAAGGAACATCCCACGCTCGGCGCCGAAGACCCAAAGGGCGTGGCGCAGGCATTCGCGGACCGGCGGCGCGACGTCCGCGTCGGTGTCGACTTCGGTCAGCGGATCGGACAGCCGGGACAGCTCCTCGACTACGCGTTCCACGTGCCGGCCGAACGCCATGAGCATGACGAAGACCACCATGGTGTAGCCGAGACGCAGGACGAAGACCTGGGCCGCGCCCGCGGACTGGTCGTGGCCGAACATCACCTGCCAGCCGGCGGGCGCGAAGGCGACCAGTGTCAAAAGGCCGAGGGTCAGCGCGCCGCGGGACCCCCACTGGATCGTCGCCGCCAGGATCAGAATGATGTACGGGCTGAAGAACGGGCTGTCCGCTCCGCTCGTCAGGTAGAGCAGCACCGTGACGAGCGCGAAGTCGACCGCGGCCAGGAACATCGCCGTCCGGGCGAGCCGATACACCAGCAGCCGGTTGCGGCTGGCGCCCAGCACCAGCAGGCTCCAGGCCAGGTTGGCCAGTAGCAGCAGGACGACCAGATGATTGCCGAACGGCGAGACCCTGTCGCTCAGCAGGAACGAGGCCAGCATGAACAGCGCAAGCACGGCGCGGCCCGTGGCCACCACGCGTCCGCTGCGTACTGAGAAGAGATGACCGCCGTTCACGGGCTTGTTTCTGCCGTTTCCAGAGACGGTTGCGTCGCGCGCGAAGCCCATCTGCAATCAAGTATTCCGGATCGAACGCCTGCGCGACACCTGATCGAACGATAGGGGTCGGCCCCTACCGTCAGCCCGGATTGTTACAGCCCCGACACGCCGGGTAGTTTGAAGACGAACTGGCGCACCAGGGTTCTGGGCCAGACCGGAGTTCGACGACGATGAAAATCCTGCGTTCCGCCCTGCTCGCCGCTTCGGCGCTGGCCGTCATGGCGGCCTCGCCGGCCGCCGCGGCCCCGAAGGCGCCGACGATGACCTCGCAGGTGGCCAATACGCCGCTGCCGGCGGGCATGTTCATGATCGATACCTTTGACTCGCCGATCGCACCGGGGTTCGCCTTCTCCGGCGGCCTGGTGCGGCTGGGTTCGCTGGGTGCGATCAAGAACGTCACGGCGCCGCCGCCCGGCGACAAGACCAAGTACCTGACGGTGCTGGGCGGCAAGACGGCCACCCTGACCGCGATCACGCCGCTCAAGAAGATCAGCCTCTACATGGGCTCGCCGGACTCGTTCAACGCGATCCGCTTCATCGGCGTCGGCTACGACTTCACCCTCACCGGCAGCCAGCTTTGGCAGCCGCTCGCGGCCACCGACGGTGACCAGGGGTGGGGCCGCCGCCTGATCTATGACTTCGGCGGCTATGGCGTCACCAAGGTCATCTTCTCCTCGGCCCGCAACTCGCTCGAGTTCGACGATCTGGCCGGCTCGTACACCGGGGCCGTCCCTGAGCCGGCGAGCTGGGCTCTGATGTTGCTGGGCTTCTTCGGGATCGGCGCCGCGATCCGCCGTAAAACGCAGGCGTCCCACCTCGCCTGACGTCGTCGCCCCTGCGCCAATCCCGTCGGCGCAGGGGCGATACCCTTCCGCGTATTCCGCGGCCATGCTTGATTGCCCTCCGGTTCAGTCGGAGGGCTTTTTGATGCGCGGAATGTTGGCGGGTTTGATGGGGCTGGCGATCACCGCCCCGAGTATGGCTCATGCCCAGGCGATCCGGCCCGACCAGGAGGCCTTCCGCGCCATCTACAAGGAGCTGGTCGAGACCAACACCAGCCTGTCGGTCGGCAGCTGCACCGAGGCCGCCGCCAAGATGGCCGTGCGCCTGAAGGCCGCCGGCTTCGCCGACGCCGACCTTCACCAGATCACCGACCCTGCCCATCCGAAGGAAGGCAGTCTGGTCGCCGTCCTCGCGGGCTCCGACCCCAAGGCCGGCGCGGTCATGCTGCTGGGCCACCTGGACGTGGTCGAGGCCCGGCGTGAGGACTGGACCCGCGATCCCTTCGTCCTGGTCGAGGAGGACGGCTACTTCTATGGCCGCGGCACGGCGGACATGAAGGGCATCGACGCCATCTGGGTGGACACCATGATCCGCCTGAAACAGGCCAAGACGCCGCCCAAGCGCACGCTGAAGCTGGCTCTGACCTGCGGCGAGGAGACTGCCGAGGCGTTCAACGGGGCCGACTATCTGGTCAAGAACTACGCCGAGCTCATCAAGTCGGACTTCGTGCTGAACGAGGGCGGCGGCGGCCGGCTGTCCGCCGACGGCAAGCGTGAGCTCCTCTCGATCCAGGTGGGCGAAAAGGCGGCGCAGAACTACCTGGTCACCGTCACCAATCCCGGCGGCCACTCGTCGCGCCCGCGGCCCGACAACGCAATCTACCAACTGGCCGAAGCGTTGCTGAAGGTGAAGGCCTACGTCTTCCCGGCCAAGTTCACCGACACCACCCGCGTTGGCCTGGGCATCCGCGCCCAGCAGACCGATCCAGCGGGCGCGGCGCTGAAGGCGCTGCTGGCCGATCCGTCCAACACCGAGGCCGCCCGTATCGCCGCCACCGACATCAATGTGAATTCGATCCTGCACACAAATTGCGTCACGACGCGCCTGGACGCCGGCCACGCCAACAACGCCCTGCCCCAGCGAGCCACGGCGGTGATCAACTGCCGCATCATTCCCGGCGAGACCGTCGAGGGCACGCTGGACACCCTGCGCAAGGTGGTGGCGGACCCCGGCGTGAAGATCGAGGTGATCCCGCCGGTGCGCCCGATCGCCACCAGCCCGCCGCTGGACCCCAAGGTTGTCGACCCGATGAAGGCCGTGGCGGCCAAGCACTTCCCCGGCGTGCCGCTGATCCCGTCCATGTCCTCGGGCGCCACCGACGGCCGCTACTTCGGCCCGGCGAAGACGCCGGTGTACGGCGTCCCCGGCATCTTCGGCGACCCGGACGGCAACGGCGCGCACGGCCTGAACGAGCGCCTGCGCGTGCGTTCGCTGTATGAGGGCCGCGACTATCTGTTCGATGTGATCAAGGTCTACGTCGGCGCGAAATAGCCTCTGGTCGCGGGCCGCCTTGCCAGCCATCGCCCGTCCGGTACGGTCCCCGGCTTCTTTGTGTCGGGGACCCTCATGGATCGCAGGCTTTTCCTCCAGACCGCGGGCGCCGCGGCGCTCGCCACGGCCACGCCGGCCCTCGCACAGGCGGGGACCGAGGACGCGAAGCTGCGGACGCTGCTAGACCGGTTCTGGGACGAGCAGATCGACGAGGCGCCCGAGGCGGCCACCAGCCTGGGCCTCGACACCGGCGCGCGGGCGGGCCTGCGGGCCAAGCTGAGCGACTATTCGCAGGCCGGGCGGGCGGCAATGTTCCAGCGCACCAAGGGGCGGCTGACGCGGCTGAAGGCCATCGACCGGGCCAAGCTCGGCGCGGCCGCCCAGATCGACTACGACGTCGTCGCCTATCAGTACGAGACGGCGGTGACCGGCGGCGAGCGGTTCCGGTTCGGCGAAGGCGCCTCGGCCGGCTTCTCGTACGCGCCCTATTCCCCGTATGTGGTCAGCCAGCTGTCTGGGCCGTACCAAGCGCTGCCCGACTTCCTGGACTCCAAGCACCCGGTCGCCAGCGCAGCGGACGCCGATGCCTACCTCCAGCGCCTGCGGGCCCTGGCCACCGCGCTGGACGCCAGCACGACCAGAGTGAAGGCCGAGGGGGCCAAGGGCGTTCTGGCGCCCGGCTTCCTGCTGGAGCAGGCCAGCGTGCAGCTGGGCAAGCTGGCCGCCTCGGACAGCCTGGCCAGCGCCTTCGCAAAGAAGGCCGCCGCCGCGGGTGTGGCCGGCGACTGGCAGGCGCGGGCGGACGACATCCTGGCCAAGGCCGTGCGCCCCGCCGTCGAGCGCCAGAAGGCGGCGGTGGACGCCCTGCGCAAGACCGCCAAGGACGACGCCGGCATCTGGAAGATCCCGGACGGCGAGGCGTTCTACGCCGGCGCGGTCGGCTACCAGACCACGACCTCACTCAAGCCTGAGGAGATCCACCAGCTTGGCCTGCAGCAGGTGCAGGAACTGACCGCGCAGATCGACACGCTTCTGCGCGCCCAGGGCCTGACCGGCGGCACGGTGACCGAGCGGCTGGTGGCGCTGAACCACCGGCCGGACCAGCTCTATGCCAACACCGACGCCGGCCGCGCCGAGCTGCTGGTCTACCTCAACGCCCGCGTGAAGGACGTGGAGGCGCGCCTGCCCAAGGTGTTCGCCACCATCCCCAACGCACCGATGGAGATCGTGCGCGTGCCGCCGGCGATCGAGGACGGGGCGGCCAACGGCTATGCCCAGGGCGCCTCGCTGGACGGCAAGCGGCCGGGGCGGTTCTACATCAACCTCAAGGACACCTCGGAGTGGCCGCGCTATTCGCTGCCCAGCCTGGCGTTCCACGAGGCCTATCCCGGCCACCTCTGGCAGGGCGCCATCAGCCAGCAGTCGACCGACATCCCGATGCTGCGCCGGCAGGGCGGCGGCTTCTCGGCCTATGGCGAGGGCTGGGGCCTCTATGCCGAGCAGCTGGGCGACGAACTGGGCTGCTACGACGACGACCCGCTGGGCAAGATCGGCTACCTGCAGTCGATCCTGTTTCGGGCCGTGCGGCTGGTGGTCGACACCGGCCTGCACGCCAAGCGCTGGAGCCGCGAGAAGGCCACCGACTACATGGTCGAGGCGACGGGCCGGCCGCGCGGCGGCATGCAGCGTGAGATCGATCGCTACTGCGTCTGGCCGGGCCAGGCCTGCAGCTACAAGGTCGGCCACAACGAGTGGGTCCGCCTGCGCGAGGACGCCCGCAAACGCCAGGGCGTGCGCTTTGACATCAAGTCGTTCCACGAGGTCCTGAAGCGTGGGCGCATGCCGCTGGTAGTGCTGGAGCGGGTGGTGAAGACGACGCTGGTGTGACGGCGAAGTTCCGCGCTAGACGAGACGCACAAGTCCTGGGGAAGGAAGACGACGCATGGCGGGAAACGCCGCGACGGATGCTGCCGAGAAGCCGACGTCGCTACGGACCGTGGTGGCCGCCTCGTCCGCCGGGACGACCTTCGAGTGGTACGACTTCTTCGTCTTCGGAAGCCTGACCGGCGTCATCTCCAAGACCTTCTTCACCGGCCTGCCCGAGACCGCGGCCCTGGCGGCGGCCCTGGCGCTGTTCGGCGCCGGCTTCCTGTTCCGCCCGCTGGGCGCGCTGGTCTTCGGCCGCATCGGCGACAGGGCCGGGCGCAAGGGCGCGTTCCTGGCCACGGTGCTGTTGATGGGCGGCGCCACCGTCGCGATCGGCCTGCTGCCCAGCTACACGCAAGCGGGCATCGTGGGCCCGGCCCTGCTGATCCTGATGCGCATCATCCAGGGCTTCGCCCTGGGCGGCGAATACGGCGGGGCGGCGATCTATGTGGCCGAGCACGCGCCGGCCGACGGACGCGGCCAGGCGACCAGCTGGATCCAGACTTCGGCGGCCCTGGGCCTGTTCGGGGCGCTGATCGTCATCCTCATCACCCGCACGACGCTGGGCAATGCGGCGTTCGACGCCTGGGGCTGGCGGATCCCGTTCCTGTTCTCGGGCGTGCTGCTGGCCATCTCGATCTGGATGCGCCTGAAGCTGTCCGAGAGCCCCGAGTTCGCCAAGCTGAAGGCCGAGGGCAACGAGACCAAGGCGCCCTTCAAGGAGGCCTTCGGCAACTGGCCGAACCTGAAGCTGGTGCTGATCGCCCTGACCGCCGTGATGTTCGCCCAGGGCGGGGTCTGGTACACGGCCTTCTTCTACGTCCAGACCTTCATGGAGCGGTTCCTGAAGGTCGCGCCCGAGACCATCAACATCCTGATGCTGTCGGCCACCGCGGCCAGCGCGCCGCTGTATGTGCTGTTCGGCTGGCTGTCGGACCGCATCGGCCGCAAGACGGTGATGCTGTTCGGGATGGTCCTGATGACGGCGGCCTATTTCCCCGGCTTCCACATGCTGTCGCGGACGCTGAACCCCGCCATGGCCGAAGCCTCGGCGGCGACGCGGGTGGTGGTGATCGCCGATCCGGCCGACTGCTCGCTGCAGTTCGACCCCGTCGGCAAGGCCAGCTTCGTCTCCTCGTGCGACATCGCCAAGTCGACCCTGGCCAATGCCGGCGTCTCGTACAGCAACGAACCAGGCCTGCCGGGCAAGCCGGCCATGGTGCGCATCGGGACCCAGACCATCCCGTCGACCGGCGCCGAAGGCCTGCCGCCGCCGGTGGCCAAGGCTGTGAAGGCCAGCGTGGAAAGCCGTTTGAAGGCGGCGCTGGCCCAGGCCGGCTATCCGCCCAAGGCCGACCCCGCGCGGATGAACCTCATCGGCGCGTTCGGCGTGCTGCTGGTGTTCGTGACCGCCGCCACGGCCCTGTACGGCCCCATCGCCGCATGCCTGGTCGAGCTGTTCCCGACGCGGGTGCGCTACACGGCCATGTCGCTGCCCTATCACATCGGCACCGGCTGGGTGGGCGGCTTCGTGCCGTTCACCGCCTTCGCCATCGTGACGACCGTGGGCGACCTCTATTCGGGCCTGTGGTTCCCGCTGGTGTTCACGGTAATCTCGGTGATCAGCTGCCTGCTGTTCCTGCCCGAGACCAAGGGCAAACCGCTGAGCTAGGCCATGCGGTACGAGGCGCAGGCGCAGATCTGGGTCTTCCACACCGGCAACTGGCACTGCGTCACCCTGCCGACCGCCTTCACCGACGGCATCAAGGCGCTGCGCGGCCCAAAGCCGGCAGGCTGGGGCTCGGTGCGGGTCCGGGCCGAACTGGGCGGCAGCGTCTGGCGCACCTCGATCTTCCCTGACAGCAAGTCGGGGGCGTTCCTGCTGCCCATCAAGGCCGAGGTGCGCAAACGCGAGGGCGTGGCCGCGGGCGACACGGTGTCGATCGCGGTCGAGATCGAGATGTAGCGCGCTACTTCGCTGGCCCGTCCAGGTCGGCGAGCTTGGCGTAGGAGGGCTGGGTGGTGGCCTGCAGCTTCTTGGCCACGACCTCGGCGTCGCGCAGGGCGCGCAGGACGTTGCCGCCGGCGACCTTGGCGAGGTCCGCGTCGCTCCAGCCGCGGCGGGCCAGTTCGGCCAGCAGGTCCGGGAACTTGTCCACGCCCTCCAGGCCGACCGGCGTGTCGCCGATGCCGTCGAAGTCCGAGCCGATGCCGACGCAGTCCACGCCGCAGACCTTGGCGATGTGCTCGATGTGGTCGGCCACCTGGCTCAGCGTGGCCGGCGGGCCGGGATGGGTCTTGTCCCACTCGGCCAGGGCCGCCTTCGCCTTCTCGGGCTGGCCGATGTAGAGGCCGCCGAACGGCGGGGCGTTGTAGCGGGCCTGCTCGGCCGAGCGGTCGGCCGCCCACTTGTTGCGGGCCTCGGAGACGTAGGTGGTCGCGAAGTTGACCATCACCACGCCGTGGTTGGCCTTCACCAGGGCCAGCACCTCGTCCGAAACGTTGCGCGCGTGGGGCGCCACGGCGGCCGATCCAGAGTGCGAGAAGATCACCGGCGCCTGGCTGACGGCCAAGGCGTCCTTCATCGTCTTTTCCGAGACGTGGCTGAGGTCGACCAGCATGCCCAGCCGGTTCATCTCGGCCACCACTGCCTTGCCGAACGGGGTCAGGCCGTTGTGGATCGGGTCGGCCGTGGCGCTGTCGGCCCAGCGGTTGTTCAGCGCGTGGCTGAGGGTCATGTAGCGCGCGCCGGCGGCGTACATCTGGCGCAGCACCGGCAGGCTGTCGTTGATCTGGTGCCCGCCCTCGATGCCGATCAGCGAGGCGACCTTGCCGGCCTTGTGGATGCGGATCACGTCGTCGGCCGTGTAGGCCATCTCGAAGACGTCAGGGTAGCGGGTGGCCATCCCCTTCACGATGTCGATCTGCTCCATCGTCATCTGGACCGCGATCGGACCGTCGTACTGGGGCGAGATGAACACCGACCAGAACTGGCCGCCCACGTGGCCAGCCTTCAGGCGCGGGATGTCGGTCATCAGGCCGATGCCGCCCGGCCGCTCGCCCGGCAGCTTGGAGGTGTCGGACCGCAGGTCCAGCTTGCCGACGTCGCCGCCGACCCGGCCACGGATCTCGCCGGGCAGGTCGTTGTGGCCATCGATCAGCGGGGTCTTGGCCAGCACCTTCTCGACCCGGGCCTTGATCGCCGGATCCACGGTCTGAGCCTGCGCCGCACTCGCCCACACAAGCGCCAGCACCGACGCGGCCAAAATCCTACGCATGGAACATCCCCTCGAAACGCCGGGCGCGATGCGACCCCTGACCTGAGAACGAGTCAAGCCGCCCGCGACCGCCATGCGGCGCTGGTGGCCGCATGCCTGGCGCGCTGGCGCGATCAGGCCGCGATCTGCGCCATCGCGGTGTCGAAGGTCGGGCCGGCCATGCCGTCGCCGGCCGCCCGCAGACGCGCCTTGGCGTAGGCGATGCGGTTCTCCCAGGTGGTCATGTCGAAGTCGCCCAGACGCAGGCGCACGCCGATCTCTTCCATCGAGAGGCCGGACAGATCGGCGTCGGGCAGGCGCGCCTCGGGTCGCTCGTCGGCCGCACCGTTCAGCATGACCATGCCGTAGAAGACGTGGTTCACCTGGCGCATCAGGTACAGGCGCGCCCGCTGCTCGCCGGTGGGCGGGGCGTTGAGATAGGTGCGCAGCAGTAGGTCCTCGCGCGCCGGGTCCGGCGCGAACCAGTTGGCGAGGGTGGCGAGGTCTACGTAGCGGTCGGCCAGGAACGCCGCCTCCCAGTCGATGAACCAGAGCCGGCGGCCGTCGTAGACGATGTTGGCCGGGTTCAGGTCGTTGTGGCTGGAGACCAGGTCGTCGGGGCGGGTGCGGTAGCCGGCGGCAAGGACAGCGTAGAGGTTCAGGACCGGCGCGGTCACGGCAGGGTCGAGGAGGCGCGAGGCGCGGTGGCGCGCGATCAGCGCCTCCATGCCCTCCAGGTAGTCGACCAGCGGCGGGAAGGCCGGCGCCTGGTGCAGCGCCCGGACGCTCTGGGCCAGTTCGGTCACCAGTGGCCCACCATCGCCCGGATAGTCCATCGCCAGCGAGCGGGGCTCGACATAGTCCAGGATCGCCAGGCCGTCATCGGAGCTGGCGTAGCGGACGGCGGGCGTCAGCGCCGCATCGGCCGCCATGCGCAGGCATACATAGGCGCGGCTCAGGTCTCCAAACGCGTTCTGTGGGGTTTCCAGCCGCAGGACATAGGGGATGCCGCCGACCCGGATGCGGTAGACGCCGGCGCCTGACAGGCCGCCGGACAGGCGGCTCACGCTGTCAGGCTCGGCCACGCCGAAGGCTTGGGTCAGGGCGCGCGCGACGGCGGGGCGGCGATCGTCGGGCAGGTCGAGCATGGCGCGGCTCCGCGAAAGGGAGCCGGCTTATTACCCGGATATATTATGAGATCAATATTGCCCGGGTAAATTATGTCGCGATGGGGAGGACCTCGGTCGTGACGCCGGCCTGATCCAGCGCAGCCTGTTCGCGGCGCCAGGCCGATCCCGTGATCAGTCGGGCCACGGTCAGGCCCTCGGCGGCGAATTCAGCGAGCTGCAGCGGCGAGCGGCCGTCGAAACGATCGGCGTCCCGGCGCGCCAGGACCAGAACATCGGCGTGCGTGTCGGGATCGCAGACCAGGACGTCGGCGGCGGAGAGCGCCCGCACCGCGCGCAGGGTCAGCAGGTCGGCCGGCCCCCGGGCGTCGATGTATTGCACCCGGCCGGACAGGGTGGGGCTGTCGAACAGGGCCGCGCGCAGCCGCTCCTTCGCCCCCTCCATGTCGCCGGCGGCGGCGGCCTCGGCGGCGGGACCGGTCAGGGCCGCGCGCAGGAAACGGCGGCGGGCGGTCGCCTCGGGCAGCGCGGCGCGCACCTCGTCCTGCATGGTGCGGAACAGCGCGGCGATGCGGCCCGTCCCCTCGGGCACGCGAGCCTCGATGTCGTGGCGCAACATGGTGGCCAGCATGGGCGAGGCGCCGCCGGTGCCGATGGCGGCCACCACCTCGCCCCGGTCGATCACCGCCGGGGTGGTGAAGTCGCAGAGCGCCGGCCGGTCGACGGCGTTCACCGGCACGCCCGCGGCGCGGGCGGCCTCGACGGCGGCATGCGCCCATTGGTCGTCGGCGGCGGCGACGAAGGCCAGGGTCATGCCGGCGTAGGACCGGTGGTCCAGCGCCTCACCGCCGGTCAGGCGTACGACCGTCGCGGGCGAGCCGTCGAACAGCCGCGCCTTGGCCTCGGCCGCCTCGCCCTCACCCGCGATCGCGACCGAGCGGCCGGCGAGCGGGAAGAAGGCGGGAAAGGCGTCCACGGCCTATTTCAGCGTCTTGATATAGGCGACCAGCGCCGCGCGGTTGTCGTCGTTGGGCACCGAGATCATCATCTTGGTGCCGGGCGCGAAGGCGGGCGGGCTCTTCAGGAACGCGTCGAGGTTCGCGTCGGTCCAGACGCCGCCCTTGGCCTTCAGCGCCGGCGAGAAGTTGAAGGTCCCCTCACCGATCTTCGTCCCGGCGATGCCCGCCAGGCTGGGGCCCATGGGCGAGCCGCCGTGGCACATCTTGCACTGCATATTGAACAGCTGGGCGCCGTCGGCGGCCAGGGCAGGCGCGGCGGCGAGCGAGAGGACCAGGGCGGCGGCGGCGACGCGAAGCATGGAGTCTCCTGAAAATTCGTAAGAGCGGTACGGATTACTCTGGGACCGCGGCGGGCGCCACAGCCTGGATTTACGACGCAGTCTGAACAGCGTTAGGATCACTCCGAGATCAGTCGGCGGAGCAGCCCTATGGCGACTACAGTGGATGTGAACGGACGGCCTCTGAACGTCAACTCGCCGCCCGACACACCCTTGCTATGGGTCCTGCGAGATGAACTGGGGCTGACCGGTACGAAATACGGCTGTGGCGTAGCGCAATGCGGGGCCTGCACCGTGCTGGCGGACGGCCAGCCGATCCGGGCGTGCCAGACACCGATTTCAGCGCTCGGCGCCGCGAAAATCACCACGATTGAGGGCTTGGGCGGCGCCCATCCCCTCCAGCAAGCCTGGGTGAAGCTGGATGTGCCGCAGTGCGGCTACTGCCAGTCGGGCCAGATCATGAGCGCGTGCGCGCTGCTGGCGTCGAATCCCCACCCCGACGACGCGGCGATCAGCGGCGCCATGGACGGCAACATCTGTCGCTGCGGCGCCTATCAGCGGATCCGCGCGGCGATCAAGGAAGCCGCGGCCATGCCGGCGGCACCGGCCGCCGCGCCGACCACCGCCCCCGCGGCGGCGGAATAGGGGGCCGCGCCATGAACAAGCCTTTCAAGACCATCGTCAGCGCCGCCAGCCGCCGCGAGGTGCTGGTCGTGGGCGCCACCGTGGCCGGCAGTTCGCTGCTGGTCGGCTGCTCGCTGCCCGACATGCTGTCGGCCGGCTCGAAGGTGGAGGTGGGCGCGTTCGGCCCCTTCCTGAAGTTCGCGCCCGACGGGACCGTGACCGTCATCTCCAAGCACATCGAATTCGGCCAGGGGAACCACGCGGGGCTGGCGGCGATCGCTACCGAGGAGCTGGACGCCGACTGGACGAAGGTGAAGGTCGAGCAGGCCGCCGCCAACGCCAAGCTCTATGGCAACATCAACATGGGCGGCACCCAGGGCACCGGCGGCTCATCGGCCATCGCCAACTCCTGGACCCAGCTGCGCACCGCCGGGGCGGCCGCGCGGGCGATGTTCGTCTCGGCGGCGGCGACCAAGTGGGGCGTGCCGGCCAGCGAGATCACGGTCTCCAACGGCGTGATCGCCCACGCCTCGGGCAAGCAGGCCGGATTCGGCGAGCTGGTGTCGGAGGCAGCCAAGGTGGCGCCGCCCGAGAAGCCGACGCTGAAGGACCCGAAGACCTTCACCCTGATCGGCACCGACCGGGTGCGCCGCAAGGACGCCCAGGCCAAGAGCGAGGGCACGGCCCGCTACACCCAGGACGTCCGCCTGCCCGACATGCTGATCGCCATGGTCGCCCACGCGCCGCGGTTCGGGGCCAAGGTGAAGTCGTTCGACGCGACCGAGGCCAAGAAGGTCCCCGGCGTGGTCGAGGTCTATGAGATCCCCACCGGCGTCGCCGTCGTCGCCAACGGGACCTGGGCCGCGCGGCAGGGGCGTGACGCGCTGAAGGTCGAATGGGACGAGTCCAAGGCCGAGAAGCGCGGCTCGGCCCAGATCCTGGCCGCGTTCAAGGACCTGGCCTCTGGCAAGACCGCCGCGCCCGACGACAAGAAGAAGGGCTGGAAGGGCTTCGACTCCAAGGGCGATGCGGCCAAGGCGGCCGGCGGGACCGCGGCGGTGGAGGTCACCTACGACTTCCCATACCTGGCCCACGCGACCATGGAGCCGATGAACTGCGTGGCCATGGTGGGCAAGGGGCCGACCAAGCTGGTGTTCGGCTCGCAGACCCCGACCCTGGACCAGATGAACACGGCCGGGATCGTCTACGCCCTGCCCGGCTCGATTGAGATCGAGACGCTGTTCGCGGGCGGCTCGTTCGGCCGGCGGGCGAACTTCCAGTCGGACTACGTCACCGAGTGCGTCCACATCGCCAAGAAGGTGGGCAAGGGCCGGCCGGTGAAGCTGGTCTGGACCCGCGAGGACGACATGCGGGCGGGCTACTATCGGCCGCTGGTGCACCACGCTGTGCGGGTCACGGTTGACAAGGACGGCTATCCGGCGACGTGGCGGCATCGCGTGGTCACCCAGTCGATCATGGCCGGAGCGCCTCCCGGCGCGCCGGGCGGCGGTGGCATCGACGCGACGGCGGTCGAGGGCGCGCTGGGATCGCCCTACCTCAAGGCGACGCCGATCGTGGACGCCCAGCTGATCACCCCGGAGGCCGGCGTGCCGGTGCTGTGGTGGCGCTCGGTCGGCGCGACGCACACGGCCTATGTGATGGAGCACACCGTCGATCAGCTGGCGAAGGCGGCCGGCAAGGACCCGGTCGAATACCGCCGCGCGCTGTACCAGAAGGCCGGCGCGGGCCGGCACCTGGCGGCGCTGAACCTGGCGGCCGAGAAGGCCGGTTGGACGACGCCGGCCACGGACGGCTGGACGCGCGGCGTGGCGGTCCACGAGAGCTTCGGCTCGGTCGTGGCCCAGATCGCCGAGGTGAAGGTCGAGAACGGCCAGCCCAAGGTCGGCCGCGTGGTCACGGCCGTCGACTGCGGCACGCCCATCTCGCCCGACCAGATCGCGGCGCAGATGGAGGGCGGCACCTGCTATGGCCTGTCGGCCGCGCTGTTCGGGAACATCACCCTGACCGACGGGGTGGTCGACCAGCAGAACTTCGACACCTATCGGGTGCTGCGGAATTCCGAGGCGCCGACGGTCGAGACCTACATCATCCCCTCGACAAACCCGCCCAGCGGGGTGGGCGAGCCGGGCACGCCGGTGATCGGCCCCGCCGTCGCCAACGCCCTGCTGGCCATCACCGGCCAGCCGACGCTCAGCCAGCCGTTCGTGAAGGCGTGACCTATCTTCCCTCCCCATAACGGGGAGGGAAATTCACGACGCATGCTAACCGGCTCATCATGAACTTCGACCTCATGCGGCTGGTCGCGGCGTTGCTGGTGGTGGTGAGCCACACCTTTCCGCTGGCCGGCCAGGCGCCGTTTCGGATCACCGGCGTCGAGGACCTGGGCGCCCTGGGCGTCTCGGTCTTCTTCGTGATCAGCGGCTACCTGGTCAGCGCCAGCTATGTGCGCGACCCCAAGACCTATCTGCTGAAGCGGATCCTGCGGATCGAGCCTGGGCTGATCGCCTCGCTGGTGGTCACGGTCGGCCTGCTGGCCTTTGTGACGACGGCGCCGATGGCGGAGTACGCGCCGGCGGCCGCCATGTACGTCCTGCGCAACGCCCTGCTCTATCCGGCCACCTACGAGCTGCCCGGCGTCTTCCAGGCCGCGCCCGTGGCCGGGGTGGTCAATGGGGTGCTGTGGACGCTGCGGCTGGAGTTCAGCTTCTACCTGGTCCTGATGCTGATCCGCGCGCGGCTGTCGCTGGTGCTGGGGCTGGCGGCCGCCTGCGCCCTGGTCTTCACGGCCATGACCTTCGCCGACCCGCACTGGGCGGGGGAGCAGATCAGCCGGATCATCTTCCTGGGCGCCCGGAACGGGTTCCTGTTCTTCGCCGGCGCGGCGTTGCAGCTCGCGGGCCGTCAGGTCCCGCTGTGGCTGGGGGGGCTGTCGGCCATCGCCTTCCCGTTCATAGGCCCGCTCGCCCTGCCGACGGCCGTCCTGGGGCTGGCGCGGCCGGGCAAGCTGCCGGCCGACCTCAGCTATGGGGTCTATATCTACGCCTTCCCGCTGCAGCAGTGGCTGGCGATCCAGGGACAGCTCAACATCGTGACTGCGATCCTGGCCGTGATCCCCTTCGCGGCGGCCAGCTGGTTCCTGGTCGAAAAGCCCGCGATGAAGCTGAAGCCGGGCCCTCGGCCGGCCTGGTGACACCCCGGGTTCACATTTGATCGCGTTCCCCGTGAACCAATCACGGTTTCGTGCGCTCTCGCTTGGCATACCACTCAGGAGAGACCCATGCGTATCGCGACCATCGCCATCGCCGCCCTCGGCGCGCTCAGCCTCGCGGCCTGCAGCAAGCCGGCCGAGAAGGCCGCCGACGCCCAGGCCGACGCCGTCCAGGCCGACGCCAACGCCGCCGCTGACTCGCTGAACGCGCAGGCCGACGCGACGAAGGCGAACGCCGACGCCGCCGCAGACGCCACCAAGGCTCAAGCCGACGCCGCCGCGCAGAACCTCGACGCCAAGGCCGACGCGACCAAGGAAGCCGGCGAAGCCAAGGCCGACGCCATCAAGGACGCCGCCAAGCACTAAGCGTTCGTCGTCGTACCCGACACCGACGACACGACCGGCCCCGGAGCTCAGCCGAGCTTCGGGGCTTTTCGTTGTGTGAGGCGCATCACGTCCGCGCTGGCCCGTCGCCAGCCCAGCCAGACGCCCGTGGCGACGCCCGCGCCCGCGAACACCAGCAGCACGATCATGGCCACGGTCCAGCCGACGCCGCCGTAGAGGCCGCCCACGAAATCGAAGCGGTGCGGGGCCGCGAACAGCCAGCGCGAGCCCTTGGTCGCGGCATCGACGCGTTCCAGCACCTGGCCCGACCTGGGATCGAGGTAGAAGCGGACGCCGTCGGTGAGCTCGACCCGGTAGGCCGGCAGGCGGGCCTGCACGTCATGGCCCGCGTAGAAATAGGCGTCGGGCCGGGTGATGATCTCGGCCCGCCGGATCGGCCCCAGAGCCTTGGCGGCGTCAGCGAGGGCCGGTGACGTGAGGGGCGCTGGCCGACCGGTCGCGTCCAGGCGCACGCCGTCGGCGATCAGAAAGACCTGGCCGCCCAGGGGCGCCAGCACGAGGCGCCGGGCCTTGATCCCGTTCGCGCCAGCGGCCTGCACCGCCAGCCCGAGGTCGCCGAACGAGACCGCGCCGGTCATCTGCTCGGCCCGGTCGTCGGGCGCGCTGTCCAGGAAGCCCCAGGGGTTCATGGAGAAGAGGCCGCTCAGCACCCAGGTGAGGGTCAGCACGCCCGCGGCGAGGCCGGTCAGGTGGTGCCAGGCCATGAGGCCGCGGTACGGCGTGACCCGCTGGTCCCGCCACGGCCGCCAGGAGATCACGCCCAGGTAGAGGCCGGTGATCGTCAGGAACGTCCCGACGATCGAGGTCCAGATCACCACCTGGGACCAGAGCTTCACGTCCGTGCGCAGGACCTGCGGATACAGCCAGTGGGGGATCGGCCCCAGCCAGTTCAGGACCTTCTCACGGGCGTTGACCACCTGCGACACCACCCCGGTGTGGGCCGAGACATAGACGTCGGTCCGGGCCGGATCGTCGAAGTGGAAGAGGTAGAAGGGCCGCCGCTTGTTGAAGTAGCCGGTGACCGTCCACTGATCCCGCTCGACGGCCTCGGGCGTCCCGGGCTTGCCCACGATGCCGTGGGCGGACGCATAGGTCTGGGCGACCCGCGCCGCGGCGTCCGAGGCGAGGTGATGCACCGGCTGGCCGCTGGCCAGGTCCAGGGCCTGGCCGTCGAAGCGCAATACCGGACGGCCGGCCAGGTCCTCGACGCTGGCGGACTGGACCTGCAGCACCTCCTGCACGTCGCCGAAGTTGCAGCACTGGCTCCAGGCGATGGGCGGCAGGCCGGCCGCGCGCTCCTCGTCCGTGACCTCGGGCCAGTGGACGAAGAGCATGACGACGCCGCTGAGGAACCAGACCAGCATCAAGAGGCCCATGACGATCCCGACGTAGCGGTGGGTGACCACCAGCCACTTGGGCGCCCAGGGCTTGCGGGCGGGTCGGGTCGCGGGATCAGAAGGAATAGGCGTAGCTCACACTGAGGGTCCGGGGCGGGCCCAGGAAGCGATAGAAGAAGCGCTGCGTCGAGAGGTCGATGACCGCCGAGTTCACCCGGGTCGCATAGTCCTCGTCGAACGCGTTCTCCAGCCGCGCCGTGACGCGGTGGTTGCGGGCCTTGTCCAGGAAGACGTGGGCGGCCAGGTCGACCACCACGTAGTCCCCATAGTTCACCCGGCCGAAGCCGCTGACCGTTTGGTAGACGTTGCCGACCCACAGCGCGCTGACCGACGCGCCGAAGGGATGGTCCGCGGGATCGTAGGCGATCGTGCCCTTGGCCTGGGTCTCGGGGATGCGGTCGAACTGGCGGCCGGCGCCCGCGGCGCGGGTGCGGGTGTAGGCGTAGGAGGCCCGCGCCGAGATCGCGTCGGTGACCTGGGCCGTGCCGGACAGCTCCACGCCGCGCGACTTCACCTTGTCGTCGACGTTGACGTAGATCCCGTCCGGGTAGGCCGGCAGGTCGTAGACGTCGACGATCAGGTCGTCGATCTTCCGCGCGAAGCCGGTGACCTGCCAGGTGAAGCGGCCGCCCTGCCCGCCGATCGAGACATTGCCGTTCAGGCTCTGCTCGGCCTTCAGGTCCAGGTTGCCCACGGCGCAGCACGGGTCGAAGGCGTGCAACTGCTCGGCGCTGGGCAGGATGAAGGACGTGCCCAGCATGCCTTCCAGGTACAGCGCCGGCGTCGCGTCCCAGCGGCCCGAAACGTTCCAGATCGCCTTGTCCTTGCCGTCGGTCTTGTTGAACCGGAAGCCGGCCGCCAGGTGTGCGTTCCGGATCAGGTCGTCGGTGGTGCGGACCTGGGCGACGAAGGCGTGGACCTTCTCTGTCTGGGAGGCGATCAACAGCACGTCGTCGCGGCCGTTGAAGTTCTGGAAGTCGTAGCCCAGGTCGAACTCGAAGCCGCGCACCAGGTCCAGCTTGGCCAGGACGCTGACGCCGTAGTCCTCGTAGCCCCAGTAGGTCAGGTCATCGACGATGACCGGCGGCGCGGCCGGATTGCCGGGGACGTTGTTGACGGTCGAATAGACGCTGTCCCAGTCGTGGTAGTAGCCCTTCACCGAGACCTGGACCCGCTCGCTGGCGGTCCAGTCGAGGCTGGCGCTGGCGATCTCCTCGTCGCGGTCGTTGAACGACAGGCGCGTCAGGCGCGGGCCCGGATAGTCCAGGTGCGCGTCGGTGTGCTGGTAGTAGAGGTTGGCCTTCAGGTCGGGCGTGATGTCGAAGCCCAGCTTGCCGCCGAAGCTGACCACGTCGTAGCCGCGCTTGCGGGCCGTGGCGCTGGGCTGGAAGACGTCGAAGGTCTTGTAGCCGTCGGCCTCGTCCTTGGAGACCCAGGCCACGAACCGCGCCGGGCCGGCGCCGCCGCGCACCAGCGCGTTGGCGTGGACGCCGGCGTTGGTGTCGCCGCCGACGGTCAGATTGCCGCTCAGCTCGTCGGAATAGGCGCGGGTGACGATGTTGATCACGCCCGCCGCCGCCTGGGTGCCGTAGAACAGGCTCTGGCCGCCCTTCAGCACCTCGATGCGCTCGACCATGCTGGCCGGCAGGGTGTCGGCCGGGCTGGTCGAGGTGTAGAGGCGGTTGTTGATCCGCACGCCATCCACCAGCCACAGGACGTCGCCGGTGCGCGAGCCCTGCAGGGCGATGTCGGCGTAGGAGAACGGGCCGTTGCGCGGGGCGATGAACAGACCCGGCGTCTGCATCTGCAGCGCCTGGGTGACGTCGACGTAGACGTTGCGCCGGACGGTCTCGCCGCTGATCGTCTCCAAATCGCTGCCGTAGCGCGACAGCTCCTGGGGCAGGGTCTCCTCCAGCCGCGCGCCGGTCACCACCAGCTCATCGACCTCGCCTGCGCCGTCCGCCGCCTGCGCCGCGCCGGCCAGGGCCGCCAGGCATCCGCCCAGCAGCCACACACTCCGCATCCCCATGGAAATCGCCCCTCGTCTTGTCCCGCGCGGTCTGGCGCCGCGTCATCCAGGGGCCGGGGCTTGCGGCGCGCGCGCTGGACGCGCCCGTACTTTACGGTTTCCATGCGGGTTACAGGGGGTTACAGGACGCCCCCTTGAGTCGAAAGTCGGGTATGAGCGGGCAGAACTCCGAGGCCTTGGCGGCGCAGGTCGCCAGGATCCGCGACAGCGGCATC
>Ga0209026_1000699_pt1 | contig 19942 bp, 15 predicted proteins | sample AraplaCL_Col_mCL_FD_184262 | JGI IMG/M metagenome (GOLD analysis project Ga0209026, IMG submission 184262) | Arabidopsis root microbial communities from the University of North Carolina, USA - plate scrape CL_Col_mCL (SPAdes) (version 2) | ecosystem: Host-associated > Plants > Roots >... | reverse complement strand
TGACGCCATGGCAGCACGACAGCTTTATCGTGCGCTGGGACGATCGCGCCTTGAACGCGGACGCCTTCGTGAACTTTGCGCTGGATGTGGACGGCCACGTGCGCGAAGTACGCATGGCGCCGATTTCACCGCTGACGGATTTCAGTTTCGATTTTCAGGATTTGCGCTTGACGCCGGTGCAGGTGGATTAGCGATCTCGCGGAAAAACGTAGGCCGGGATGAAATCCCAGCTTCGATGTGCATGGCGGCGCTGGGATTTCATCCCGGCCTGCCTTGCATTCCAGTTACGCATGACCAACGGAGACATTGATGCGTTCACGTCCATTTGTTCTGGTTGCACTGCTGAGCCTTGGCCTGCTGGCGGCCTGCTCGCAGCCTGCCACACCGGTTGCATCGGTGCATCGCTTCTTCCATGTCCAGCTTGCCAGCCAGGAAACGCAGCCTGTCTCGGGGCGCTTGCTGTTGTTCGCACAAGAGGCCAATGCCGCCAAGGCCGATGCCAAGGACGGCAAGGTGACGGAAGTGGACGCTAATCCGTTCCATCCCACGGACGTGGCCATCGCCGCGCAGGAAGTCGATCGGCTCGCGCCCGGCCAGACGATCGACATCGACGCCGACATGCGCGCTTTTCCCGATGCATGGTCCAAGCTTCCGGCCGGCGACTATGTGGTGCAGGCGGTGCTGGATGTGCATCACAACTACAACTACCTGGGGCGCGATGCCGGCGATTTGATCAGCGCCGTGCAGACCGTGCACCTGCCGGCCACCGATATCCCCACCATCACGCTGGATGCCACCGTGCCGGCGCAGGACCCGTGGGCCGTGCCGGACTCCGCGCCCGCCAACTTGCGCGAAGCGGCGAAGGTGGTGCATGAGCAAGCGCAGCCGATCGATTTCGTAAGCCCCGCGCTGTCGCAGTATTGGGGCCGCGACATCCACATGTACGGCTACGTGGTGCTGCCGCCGGGGTACGACCCGGCTTCCGGCAAGCGTTACCCCACCGTGTATTTCACGCATGGCTTTACCGGCAACAAGGATCGCCTGCTACGGCCGATGGCGTATGTCGAAGCGGGCATGAGCAGCGGCCAGATGCCGCCGATGATCTGGGTGTTCCTGGACGAATCCAGCGCCACCGGCACGCACGAGTTCACCGATTCGGTAAACAACGGGCCATGGGGGCAGGCGCTGACCACCGAGCTGATTCCCTATCTGGAATCGAAGTACCGCATGGACGCCGACGTCAACGGCCGCTTCCTCAACGGTCATTCTTCGGGCGGCTGGGCCACGCTGTGGTTGCAGACGCGCTATCCGAAAATCTTCGGCGGCACCTGGTCCACCTCGCCGGACCCTAGCGACTTCCACGACTTCACCGGTCCGGACCTGTACGCGCCGCACGCCAACGTCTATCACAAGCCCGATGGCACGCCGTGGCCGCTGGTGCGCGACAAAGGCAAGGTGCTGGGTACCTTCGAGCAGTTCGCCAAGATGGAACGCGTGCTGGGGCCGTACGGCGGACAGCTGGCGTCGTTCGAATGGGTGTTCTCGCCGCGCGGCAAGGATGGCCGGCCGGAGCAGATGTTCAACCGCGACACCGGCGACGTGGATCCGCAGGTGGTGGCCTATTGGCACGATCACTACGACATCGCCTATCGCCTGCAGAGCAACTGGCCGGCGTTGAAGCCCGATCTGGACGGCAAGATCCATCTGTACGTTGGGACGGCCGACACGTTCTACCTGGATGGCGCGGCGCATCGCTTGAAGGCGGTGCTGGATGGCCTCGGTGCGCATAGCGACTTCCGTTTCATTCCGGACCGCACGCACTTCGATCTGTACAAGGTGGGCGACGATCGCTACGGCTTGTACAAGGACATCAGCTGGGCCATGTACGCGGTGGCCAGGCCCGCGGCCGAGCCAAAACTGAAGGTAAACCAGGGCCGGTAGCGGGTGTCGGCTGTCATGTCGGCTGACTTGTTTTCAGGCATAGTTGCCGCCGCAAGCGCTGTAGGTGACTGGCGCTTTGGGGTGTCGTCTTCGCATGGAGCGGCACATAGGGGAACCCCGTTCATCATGGACGGCGCTTCCTGTTAGCAAGTCAAAGCTGGAGGGAATCACATGAAATCGTTCGGTCTGATCGCAGTACTCGCCGCCGCGCTGATGGCGGCACCGGTTTTCGCACAAGAAGCACCCGCCGCCGCGGGCAGCATGACGGTGCATTGCAAAGACGGCACCACGCAGACGGTAAGCACCACCAAGGGCGCCTGCCACGGCCACAAGGGCATCGACAAGTCGGCCGGCAACACGGCTGCTTCCAGCACGCCGGCCGCCGCGCCAGCCGCTGCTTCCAAGCCGATGGCCAAACCGGAGCCCGCCGCCACACCGGCAGCCGGCGGCGGCGCTGGCCAGGTGTGGGTGAACACCGGTTCCAAGACCAAGACCTATCACTGCGAAGGCAGCAAGTGGTACGGCAAGACCAAGCAAGGCAAGTACATGAGCGCGGCGGATGCACAGGCCGCCGGCTATCACGCGGCAAAGAACGAGAAGTGTTCCTGAGGCGAGTGCTTCGTTGCTCGCCGTGATTCGCGCCCTCTCCTACGCGACGTAGGAGAGGGTTGAATCGTAGGTTCCGAACCTAAGACCAATGGCACTAACTTAAGCGTGTATCTCGACGCTTGTAGTGATGTGCTCCCTCCCTGCGAAGTAGGGGAGGGTTGGGGCGGGGTGCGAGCGTAGCGAGCGGCAAGAGCCTGACGTTGACACATGGCTTCTTGTTATGAGAGGCCATAGCGACATTCGGCTGCACGCTAAAGCACAAGCAACCCCACCCCAGCCCTCCCCTACTGTCGCAGGGGAGGGGGCAAATCGCGGCAAGCCATGAAGCAATGAGGCTTGAGTTAGCGCCATTGAACGTAAGACGGAGCCTACGCCAGCTTCCCGCGCGACGCCCAGGTTCGGAGCATCAGGTCTACATGGCAGCACAGTTACGCCGGCCGCCTTCGCGCGCTCGTAATGCGCCTTGCAGTCGCTCACCACCACGTACACGCATTGCGTTTCGCGGCCACCGATCTCATCGGGCTGCGCCATGTATTGGCCGACGCCTTCCGGCCTGGCATCGCTCAACATCAGCATGCCGTTGCCGTGCATCAGCTGGGCGTGCATCACGCGCCCCTGTTCGTTCTCGTAGACGGCATGTCTTTCGAAACCGAAGGCTTTGCACAGCCAGTCGATGGCCGCGTGCGCGTCGCGATAGCGCATGCACAGCGTGTGCAACCATTGCTCCAGCTGTGCAAGCCGCTGTATAGGGCAGGCGGTTTCCAGCAGGCGCTGGCGCAGGCGGCGCGCGCCGGTGCCGAACAGATCCTCAAGATCGATATCCCGCAGGCCAAGTTCTTCGGTGCCGATGCCAAGCAATGCATGCACGCCGCCGGGCCGGAAATTCACGCCCATCACGCGCACCTGCTCGGCGCTGTCGATGATCCAGCTATGCCGGTAAGGCCCACCGATGACGCTGCCCGAAGCGCGCGTGCAATGGCGTTGTGCATCGTCCTGGTAGATGCGGGTTTCGTCTTCGAGCAGGTTGATGATCAGCCCGGCGCCCGGACCGGGCAGGATGCGTTCGTAGCGGAACGCATCGGCAGGCATGTCCCAATCCCAAATGGCCTCGATGATGGCCGCGAGCGGCGGGGCGGGGACGATGCGCAGGAGGCCCATGGGAGCGATCTCTTTGGGGCGGACGGCGATAGGGTACTGCGATGTTTGTCGTCGGGATGACGACCCGCCCTGATTAGCTGAGTAGGCTGGTAGGGGCTGTTTCTGCTGCTTGCGGGGAATCAAATGCTCGTCATTCCGGCGAACGCCGGAATCCAGTGAAGAATGACGTGCTCGGCACACAATATAAAAGGGTTTTGTGTGCTTCGCGCAGCGTATTTAGGCTGGATTGACCAGCTTCGCTACGAATGGCATCTGAGCCTACATCGGCGCCGCAGGACTGTCCTCGCCCAGCGGGCCCAGATTCCGCACGATCATGCTCTGCGGCGTCGACAACGGCAGCTGCGCTTTCGCCAGGCGGGCAAGGATGTCGAACAGCAAGGCGCTCTTCACCGCGGACGCCTCGCGCGGGCTGTGCACGTAGGCCACGCCGCTGAAGGTCATCGCCGTGGTGGTGACATCGTCCAGCGTGACCGACGGCGACGGCGTGTCCATGGTGGATTCGTTTGCATGCAGTGCTTCAAGCATGATCTCGCGCACTTTTGCCGCATCGGTATCCAGCGGCATCGGCAGGCTCAGCTTCACGCGGCCCAATGCGTTGCCGTGCGTGACGTTGCGCAGGTTCTGCGTGATGAACTGCGAGTTGGGCACGATCATGGTGGAGCGGTCGCTCAACTGGATTTCGGTGGCGCGCACGTTGATGCGGCGGATATCGCCTTCCACGCCGGGCATGCTCACCCAGTCACCCACTTTCACTGGGCGTTCGGCAAGCAGGATCAGGCCGGAAATGAAATTCGACACGATCGCCTGCAAGCCGAAGCCGATGCCCACCGATAGCGCGCTGGCGATCCACGTGAGGCTTTCCAGGCTGACGTCGGCGGTGCGCAGCGCCAGCGCCACCACGATCACCACCGCTACGTAATTGATCAGCGTAACGAGGGAGTTCTGCATGCCGACGTCGAGCGTGGTCTTGGGCAGCAGTTGCTCGGCCAGCCACCTGCGCACGATGCGCACCGCCACCATGCCCAGCGCGAATACCAGCAAGGCATTGAAGATCGCCCCCGGCTTGATGGTGAGCTGGCCCACCTTGAGGCTGGAGAACACGTTGCCGATGTGCGCAAAGATGTCCTGCGGACCGCCGCCGAACGGCACCAGCAAGGTGCCCACCGCCATCAGCAGCAACAGGATCTGGGCGGCGGCGGAGAGCACCGTCGATGCCTGCTCCAGCGTATGCACCTGGATGCTGAAGGTGGACTGCAGGCGCTGGCCGCTGCGTCCGTGCGGATTGAGCAGCGTGTAGAACAGGTCGCGCTGCAAATGCGACAGCACGTACAGCGATGCCACGATCATGCCGATCCACAGCATCTGCCACGACAGGAAGAAACCCAGCGCCACGAAGCCGGTCAGCACGGCCAGCCACGCCATCACCACGCCAAGCATGGCCAGCCCGAACAGCGCGCCGACCCATAGGGCATGCTGGGGCGGCTTTTCGCCTTGCTGCCGCTGCAGGGTGCGCGCGCGCTTGGCGCGCGTCAGCGCGACGCCGGCCAGGCCGGTGATCAGCAAGGCGAGGAAGGCACGTGTGCACACGGTGGCCGGCAAACTGGCCCCGGCCAGCGTGTTCAGGCGCCCCAGCAAGCCCAGCAACAGGAACGCGCCGCCCAGCAGCCACGGAAACCAGCGCAGGCTGCGGGCGGTGAACTTGGTCAGCGGCGGCAGGCGCCAGGAAGGGCGCTGCACCGAAAGCAGCGCGCGCCCCAGTCCGGCCACGAAGGCGGCGAAGAACACCGCGCGCACGATGGCTTGTGCAAAGCCCTGCACTTCGTCGTCGAGCGTGTCGTTCCAGTTGAAGCCGAGGTACGCCAGCCATGCGGCCAAGCCGATCGACAAGGTTACCGTCAGCGTGAAGACAGTCGTCATCGCGCTGCGCCGCAGATGCCCCTCGGGCAAGTAGCGGCTGGCGATCGCCAGCGCCAGGCGTTCGGCCAGCCAGCGGCCGGGCACGATCAGCAGCAAGGCGCCGACCAGGCACAGCAGCAACGGTTGGCGGTTGTCGGGCTGCCAGGCAACGCCGGCATTTTCGAGCAGCAGGTCCTTGGCGCGCCCGATGCGCGCGATGTCATCCGGAAACGCCTTTTTCAGGTCGCGCCAGAAGGCGATGCCCAAGGGCGAATTGGTACGCGAGCCGAGCTGCGCCTGGAATTGCGCGTTGTGCGCCTCGACCACTTGCGAGGCGAATTTCACCGCGTCCTGGCTCAACAGCTGCGCCTGCTTGATCTGCCCATCCAGCCTGGATTTGCTGCGCTCCAGCTGACGGCGCTGCTGGCTCACCGCGGGCGTTTCCGGCGGCGCGCCGGCGGCAGGCGCGGGGCCGAGCACGGTCAGCCGCGTCTGCAGGCTTTCCAGCTCGGGCGTGAGGGTTTGCACCAGTTGATCGGCTTGCTGCTGGATCTCGCCGGCCTGATTGCGCAAGTCGTTCAACGAGGCGTTGCCGTCCTTGCTGTTGAAGGCGGTCTTGATATCGTCCAGCTGCTTGCTGAGCGCGGCCAGCGTCTGCGCCGGATCTTGGGTGGGGGCAGCAGCAGGGGGGCTGGAGACGTCCGGCGTGTTCTGCGCGAAGGCCGGATGCGCGACCCACAGCAGCAAACTGGCCAGCAGGGCTGGGGCGATGAGCTTACGAAGGGAATGTGGCATGGCGGGCATCATCCGAATGGCGTCGCCGACGGTCAATTGTTACTTCATGCATGCGGGCTTCACGCAGGGTTCGCATTCAGGCTGGTTCCCGCATCGCTAGCGCCATTGGATCGCCCCTGTATAGTGCGCGCTTCGACCCCCATCTCATTGGCCCGCCAAATGGACTCCGCGCCATGATCTTCCGCTGGTTCGAATCCTTCATCGACGCCTTCAAGGACCCGGTGGACACGATGCCGCCCCAGTCCGTCGGGCGCTTCTACGTGTTCTACCTGCGCCAGGTGTGGCCCGTGTTCGTCGCGGCGATCCTGGTGGGTTTCGGCGTGGCGATCGTGGAAGTGTCGCTGTTCGGTTTCGTCGGCCGCATCGTCGACATGGCCAAGGGCGTGCCGGGCAAGGACTTTTTCGCGGTCCACGGGCGCGAGCTGGCGTGGATGGCCTTTGTTGCGCTGGCGCTGCGCCCGATCTTCATCGGCGCGCACGACATGCTGGTGAACCAGGCGATCGTGCCCAGCCTCACCAACCGCATTCGCTGGCAGAACCACCGCTACGTGATCCGCCAGAGCCTGGGCTTCTTCCAGAACGACTACGCCGGCCGCATCGCCAACCGCATCATGCAGACGGGCGCCTCGCTGCGCGAGTCGGCGGTGCAGATCGTGGATGCGATCTGGTACGTGGCGATCTACTACGGCAGCGCGGTGGTGATGTTCGCGCATGCCGACTGGTGGCTGGCCGCGCCGCTGGTGGTGTGGCTGGTCGGCTACGTGGCCACGCTGTACATCTTCATTCCGCGCACGCGCAAGCGTTCCTGGGCAGCCTCCGAGGCGCGTTCGAAACTGATGGGCCGCATCGTCGACGGCTACAGCAACGTCCTCACGCTCAAGCTGTTCGCGCACACGCGGCGCGAAGAGGCGTACGTGGCCGAGGCGATGGCCGAGCAGACCGGCAAGCTGCGCAGCATGACGCGCCTCACCACCGGCATGGACATCTCCATCACCGCGCTCAACGGTTTCCTCATCGTGGGCACCTCGGCGCTGGCGGTGTGGCTGTGGAGCCAGGGCAGGGTGACGGTGGGCGCGATTGCGCTGTCGACCGGCCTGGTGATCCGCATCAACAACATGTCCGGCTGGATCATGTGGGTGGTGAACGGCATCTTCGAAAACATCGGCACCGTGCAGGACGGCATCACCAGCATCGCGCAGCCGCGCGCCGTGCAGGACAAGGAAGGCGCCATGCCGCTGGAAGTGGTGGCCGGCGAAGTGCGCTTCGAGGACATCCACTTCCACTACGGCAAGAAGGGCGGCGTGATTTCCGGCCTCAACCTAGTGGTGCGTCCCGGCGAAAAAATCGGCCTGGTCGGCCCTTCCGGCGCGGGCAAATCCACCCTGGTCAACGTGCTGCTGCGCCTGTACGACCTGGAAGGCGGCCACATCCGCATCGACGGCACCGATATCTCGCAGGTGACGCAGGAAAGCCTGCGTTCGCAGATCGGCGTGGTGACGCAGGACACCTCGCTGCTGCACCGCTCCGTGCGCGACAACCTGCTTTATGGCCGCCCGGACGCCACCGAGGCGCAGCTCAACGATGCGATCCGCAAGGCCCGCGCCGACGAGTTCATTCCCACCCTGGTGGATGGCGAAGGCCGGCTGGGGCTGGAAGCGCTGGTCGGCGAACGCGGCGTCAAGCTTTCCGGCGGCCAGCGCCAGCGCGTGGCGATCGCGCGCGTGCTGCTGAAGGATGCGCCGATCCTGGTGCTGGACGAAGCAACCTCCGCGCTGGATTCGGAAGTGGAAGCCGCCATCCAGGAAAGCCTGGAGCTGCTGATGGAAGGCAAGACCGTCATCGCCATCGCACACCGTCTTTCCACCATCGCGCGCATGGATCGCCTGGTGGTGATGGACAAGGGCAAGGTGGTGGAAACCGGCACGCATGCGGAGCTGATTACGCACGGCGGCTTGTATGCGCGCCTGTGGCAGCGGCAGACCGGCGGCTTCGTCGCAGCGGACGATGCCTTGGTGTGACGTAAGCTGGGATTGCATCCCAGCCTACGCATCCCCCGCAAGGCCGATTATCTTGCGGCCGGCTTCATGCCCAGATCCAAATGCCGCGACGCATGCCGCGCCTCGCGCAACCGTTGTGCATGCGCCGCCAGCAAATCGCCGCGCGTGATGATGCCCACCATCCGATGCGGTTGCTCCTTGCTCACCACCACCAGGCGGCCCACTTCGCGTTCCACCATGTGATCGGCGGCTTCGCGCAGGGTGTGGTCTTCGCGCACCACGATCGGCGGCACCTTGATCAAGGATTGCACGGAGGTGTGGATGTCGACGCTGGCGTCGTAAAGCTGGCGCCGCGTAATCACGCCCAGCACCTGGCCCTGCGCATCGAGCACGGGGAAACCCTGGTGCTTGGTGCTGGCACCTTGCGAGGCCAGCCACTGGCGTACGTCCGCAATCGTCTGTCCGGCCGCCAGGTTCACCACGTCGCGGCTGCAGGCGTCGCGCACGTAGATCTGGTCCAGGTAATCGGCCGCATAGTCGGAAGGTACGCGCACGCCGCGGCGCACGATCTTCTCGGTCATGATGGTGTTGCGCATCAGCAAGCCGGAAACCAGGTACGCCGCCGCGCAGGCGCCGAGCAAGGGCAGCAGGCCGTGCGGCTGCTGCGTGGTCTCGAAGGCGAACACCACCGAAGTAAGAAACGCGCGCGATGCGCCGGCGAAGATCGCGGCCATGCATACCAGGGCCGCCAGATGCGGATCGACCTGCAGCCACGGCGCCACCTTGGCCAGCAGCATGCCGAACACGCCGCCCATCGCGCCGCCGATGGTGAACAGCGGCGCCAGCGTACCGCCCGAGGTGCCGCTGCCCAGCGCCACCGACCACGACAGCAGTTTCAGCAGGCATAGTGCGAGCATCGCCCCAAGGCCGATGCTGCCGCTCAGCACCGCGGAAATATTGGTGTAGCCCACGCCCAGCGTAAGCGGCATGTAGTAACCGACCACGCCCACCACCATGCCGCCCAGCGCCGGCCACCACATCCAGTGGATCGGCAGTTTCTCGAAACGGTCTTCGATGGCGTAGGTAAGCTTGGTGATCCACACGCTGACGATGCCCACCAGCACGCCCAGCACCATGTATGCCGCCATGGCGGGCAGGGTAGGCGTGGCCACCACCGGCATCGAGAACATCGGCGCATTGCCTTCGAGCACATAGCGCACGCCGGTGCCGATGGTGGCGGCCAGCGCCACCGGAATCAGCGAGCGTGCGCGGCGTTCGAACAGCAGCAGTTCGATCGCCAGCAGCACCGCTGAAATCGGCGCCGAGAACACCGCCGCCATACCCGCGGCGGCACCGGCGGCGAGCAGCGTCTTGCGCTCGTCGGCAGTGACGTGCATCAGCTGCGCAATCAGCGAGCCCAGCGCACCGCCGGTGGCGATGATCGGACCTTCCGCGCCGAACGGTCCGCCGGTGCCGATGGCGATCGCCGAGGACACCGGTTTCAGCCAGGTGATGCGCGGCGGGATACGGCTTTCGTTGAGCAGCACCTGCTCCATCGCCTCGGGAATGCCGTGGCCGCGAATCGCACGCGAGCCCCAGCGCGCCATCACGCCGACGATCAGGCCGCCGATGGCCGGCACCGCGATCACCCACAACCCCAGGTGATTGCCCGCCGGGCTGCTGAAGTCGTCGCTCCAGCGTCCGTAGAAGGCGAGGTTGGTGATCAGGCCGATCAGCGCCGTCAGCACCTTGGCGACGATCGCCACGACCCCGCCCAGCAGCATGGCCACAAAACCGATCCACAGCACCCGCCCATCCAGCGGCCGGAACTGGCGCGGCATGTGTGCGGCGGCAAGCGTGGGATCGAGCGAGGGCGCCAGTGGAACCGAGGCGCGGCTGTGCGATTCGTTATCGGGTGAATGCATGGTGTAAGTAACCCCTGAAGTGCGCGGCAAGGTTACAGGGATGCGCGTGTGGTAGCTGGCTGGAAAATGAATCGATTTTGCGGTGCACGAAAATCGGCTGCCCTGCTTGGAGCGCGCACGCATCGCGACCCGTTGCCCGGCGAAGGTCGGGGCGACAGGTCAAGGAGATTCGAAACGCTGGGCATTCGCACACAAGCACTTGACTCTAGACCTTGATCAAAGGTCTAGACTTTGCCCATGAACACCTCATCCGCCTCCCTCACCATCGGTACCGTCGCCAAGCGCGCCGGCGTTCCCATCGACACCATCCGCTACTACGAGCGCGAAGGGCTGCTGCCCGAGCCGCTGCGCCGTGCTTCCGGCTATCGCAGCTACAACGAATCGGCGATCAAGCGCTTGCGTTTCATCCGCCGCGCCAAGGATCTCGGCTTTACGCTGGAGGAAATCCGCGATCTGCTGGCGCTGTCGTCGGATCGCCGCGGCGGCGTGAAGGCGGTACGCAAGCGCGCGGAGCAGCGGCTGGCGGATATCGAGGCACGCATCGCCGAACTTGTGCGCATACGCACGGGCTTGCAGCAGTTGATCGAGGCCTGCCCAGGCCATGGCGATCCGGAGCATTGCCCGATCCTGCGCGCACTGGCCGACGAGGAGCCGCAGGCATGAACGCACACGCTTCGTGCTGCCACCAGGCAGAAGACACCGCGCGCGATCCGGTCTGCGGCATGCGCGTGCAGACGGCCGACGCCAAACATCGCAGCGACTACGCCGGCAACACGTTCTACTTCTGCTGCGCGGGCTGCAAGGCGAAGTTCGACGCGCAGCCCGATCATTACGCGCACGCAGCGGCCGTGCCGATGCAAGCGCCCGCCATGCCGGGCGCGATCTACACCTGCCCGATGCATCCGGAAGTGCAGCAGGATCATCCCGGCGATTGCCCCAAATGCGGCATGGCGCTGGAGCCGATGATGCCGAGCCTGGAGCACGACGACCAAGGCGAAGCGCGCGCCGTGTCCCGACGCTTGTGGCTGCTGGTCGGCTTGACCTTGCCCGTGTTCCTGCTGGCCATGCTGCCGCACGCAGGCATGCATGCATCTGCCGCGGGCGGATGGGTGGAAGCCGTGCTCGCCAGCATCGTCGTGCTGTGGGGCGGTGCGCCGTTCTTCGCGCGCGGCTGGCGTTCGCTCAAGCCGTGGCAGCCGAACATGTATACGCTGATCGCCTTGGGCACGGGTGTGGCGTGGTTGTACAGCGTGCTGGCGTTTTTTGCGCCGCAGGTATTTCCCCCGGGCTTTCGCGATGCGCACGGCCGCGTCGGCGTGTATTTCGAATCCGCGGCGGTGATCGTCACCCTGGTGACGCTGGGCGATTTCCTGGAATGGCGCGCACGCCGCCGCACCGGCGCAGCCTTGCAGGCGCTGTTGGGGCTGGTGCCGAAAACGGCGCGGCGCCTGTCGCACGGCGAAGAGCACGACGTGCCGCTGGACGACGTGCAAGTGGGCGATGAGTTGCGCATCCGTCCCGGTGAAAAAGTGCCCGTCGACGGCGTGGTGCTGAGCGGCAGCAGCCAGGTCGACGAATCCATGCTTACCGGCGAACCCATGCCGGTGGGCAAAACGCAGGGCGATCCGCTGACCGGAGGCACGGTCAACCAGCAGGGCGCGTTGACCATGCGGGTGGAAAAAGTCGGTGCCGCCACGGTGCTGGCGCAAATCGTCGCGCAGGTGGCGCAGGCGCAACGCAGCAAGGCGCCGCTGCAGCGCGTGGCCGATCGCGTGGCGGCGTGGTTCGTGCCGGCGGTGGTCACGGTGGCGGTGCTGGCGTTTATCGGTTGGGCCTGGTTCGGCCCGGAACCGCGCCTGGCGCATGCGTTGATCGCGGCCGTGTCCGTGCTGATCATCGCGTGTCCCTGCGCGCTGGGTTTGGCCACGCCGATCTCGATCATGGTGGCCAGCGGGCGTGCCGCACAGCAAGGCCTGCTGTTCAAGGATGCGGCCGCCATCGAGCGCATGCGCGAGGTGGATACGCTGGTGCTGGACAAGACCGGCACGCTCACCGAAGGCAAGCCTGCGCTGGTTTCCGTGCTGGCGTTGGATGCCTATACGCGCGAACAGATGCTCGGCCTGGCGGCGAGCCTGGAACAGGCAAGCGAGCATCCGCTCGGCAAGGCGATGACCGCCGCGGCCAAGGAGGAAGGCGTGAGCACGCAGGCGGTCGATCATGTGCAGGTGCAGGCCGGCGGCGGCATCAGCGGTAACACCGTGGCGCATCGCCTGGCGTTCGGCAATGCCACGCTGATGCAGCAGTTCGGCGTGCCGTTGGCGGCGGAAAACCTGGCCAGGGCAGACAGCTTACGCAACGACGGCGCCACCGTGATGTTCCTGGCGATCGACGGCAAGTTGGCTGGCCTGTTCGGCGTCAGCGACCCGGTCAAGCTGGATACGCCGCAAGCCTTGCGGGATCTGAAAGCCGCCGGCCTGCGCATCGTGATGCTCACCGGGGACCATGCCACCACGGCCAATGCAGTGGCGCGCGAACTGGCCATCGACGAAGTCCACGCTGGCGTATCGCCGGCCGGCAAGGCCGCCGTGATCGAAGACTTGCGCAAGCAGGGCCGGCGCGTGGCGATGGCCGGCGACGGCATCAACGACGCCCCCGCACTCGCCGCCGCGGACGTCGGCATTGCGATGGGGCACGGTACCGATGTGGCGATGGAAACCGCGCAGGTCACGCTGGTGAAAGGGCGGCTTGGCGGCATCCTGCGCGCACGCGCGCTATCGCAGGCGACGGTGCGCAACATCCGGCAGAACCTGTTCTTCGCCTTCGTCTACAACGCGCTGGGCGTACCGATGGCGGCGGGCGTGCTGTATCCGGTATTCGGCATCACGCTGTCGCCGATGGTGGCGGCGCTGGCGATGAGTCTGTCGTCGGTATCGGTGGTGAGCAATGCGTTGCGTTTGCGGAGCGCGACGTAGGTTGGCGGCGAGCGCAAGCGAACCCGTGCGCTGTCATCCACATGACACCGTTGGGGTTCGCCGCGCTCACCGCCAACGCGTCAACGGCCACCCAAGTCGGCGCCGGTGGTCGGGTTGACGTTCGGCTTCGACGCCGTGCGTTTCGCGAAGGCCTTCACGCAGGCCTGGTCTTCCGAATCCAGCTTCACCTTCGCATGGCCGTCGCCGCCGTCCATGGCGACGAAATCGTCGATATTGCTGATGTATTTGAAATTCTCGTCGCTGTTCCAGGGGCCGCGCGTATCGCCTTCGCCCTGGGAGGTGTTCACGTACACACGCGCGAATTCCGACTTGCCGGGCAGCTTGCCGGGTGGGAAGTTGGGTTCGATGGCGTACAGCGCCTTTTCGAAGGAAAGCTGATGCTCGATCTCGCGCGTCATCAGGAAGCCGAGCGCTTCCTTGACGCCGGGATCGTCGGTGACGTTGATGAGCCGCTCGTAGATGATCTTCGCGCGCGCTTCGGCGGCGATGTTCGAGCGCAGGTCGCAGGTGGGGTCGCCGATGGAATCGACGTAGGCCGCGGTCCAGGGAATGCCGCCGGAATTGGTCAGGGCAGGGCCGCCGCCGTAGAGCAACTGGGTGACGTGCGAGTCGTTGCCTGCGCCTTGCAGCGAGCGATACAGCTCTCCCGTTTCGGCCACCGCTTCGGCCAGCTCGCCTTTTGCGCCGCGGTTGAGCATGGCGACGATCGAACCGATCACTTCCAGGTGGCTCAATTCCTCGGTGGCGATGTCCATCAGCATGTCCTTGCGGCCGGGGTCCTCCTCGGCCAGCGCCTGCGTGAAATAACGCATGGCCGCGGCAAGCTCGCCTTGCGGGCCGCCGAATTGCTCCAGCATCAGGTTGGCGAGCCCTGGATTGGATTCGGAAACGTGGACGGAATACTGCAGCCGCTTGTTATGGGCAAACATGGCGTGGGTTCTCCGTGGTCGGTGGTGCTGCGGGCGGGCTGCCAATGTGGACGCGCCCGGGTCGACGTGCGGTCAAACCGCTGTCAATACATGAGCAACAGCAGCGTGTTGAGCGCGAGGATGAAAATCGCCGAAGCAGCCGTCGCCAACAGCGTGGGGAGGCTGATGCGATGTACTCCCATGATGCGTTCGCTGGAGACGAACCAGATCAGCGCAAGCATCGGAACCGGCAAGGCAATGCTCAGCACCACCTGGCTGAATACCAGCGCTTGCGTGGCGTTCACTCCGGCATAGATCACCACGACGCTGGGCAGCATGGTGATCGAGCGGCGCAGCCATAGCGGTATCGTGAAACCAACGAAACCTTGCATCACCAGTTGCCCCGCCATGGTGCCGACGGCCGAACTGGACAGGCCCGAGGCAATCAACGATACCAAAAAGATGATTGCCGCGGCCGAACCAAGCAAGGGCGTGAGGCTGTGGTAAGCGCCCTGGATGTCGGCAACGTGCGGATGACCGGCGTGAAACGTGCCGGCTGCCATCAACACCATGGCAAGGTTGATCAAGCCGGCGATGCCGAGCGCAATCGTCACTTCGATGCGCGAATAGCGCAGCACCTGCCTGCACTCCGTTGGCGAAGCGGACGGAAAGCGATATTGGGTGAGCCCGGAATGCAGGAACAGCGCGTGCGGCATCACGGTGGCGCCAATGATGCCGGCAGCGAGCACGAAGGCCTGCGAATCCTGCAGCCGCGGCATCAGCAGCTGCCGCCCGGCGCTGGCCCAGTCGACCGGCGCGATGAACATTTCCAGCAAGTAGGACAAGCCCACCATGCCCACCAGGGCGCCGATGGCCAGTTCCAGCTTGCGGAATCCGCTGCGTTCGAACATCAGCAGCGCGTAGGTGGCGACGGCGGTGATCGCCATGCCGATCCATAGCGGCCATTTGAAAATCAGGCTCACGCCGATCGCGCCGCCGAGAAATTCGGCCAGGTCCGTGGCCATCGCGGCGATCTCGCTGATGCCCCACATCAGCCAGACCAGCGGGGCAGGGAAATAGTCGCGGCACAACTCCGCCAGATTCCTGCCGGTGACGATGCCGAGTTTTGCCGACAGCGACTGGAACAGCATCGCGACGACGTTCGCCACCAGCACCACCCACAGCAGCCCGTAGCCATAGCGCGCGCCGGCCTGGATATTGGTGGCGAAATTGCCGGGGTCCATGTACGCCACCGACACCACGATCGCCGGCCCCGCGAACGGCAGCAGCACGCGCGGCCCGCGCCGTTTGCCGGCGAGTACGGTGCGCATGTCGCGCACTGCTATCTCGTTGGCGTAGCTTCGGGTGGGGTCGTGCCTGGCATCCAAGTTAATGCTTCCATTAGTACCGGGCGATCGATGCTAGGCAGCATGACGTGCAGATGGCGCGTAAGTCCGCGCTGTCGATGAGCTCGTTCATGCTGCGAAGACGGGGGCTTGTACCGCAGCAGCGCATGCTTGCCACTCAAGTTGATGCATGCGAGGTTCGCCATGGAATCCATCGAAGACGAGAGCGTTTCACTGGCTGGCACCACCTGTGCCGTCGTCACCGTGCTGCGCGCCCTGCTGGATGCGCAGCCGGACCAGGAGGCGGTGTGGGAACGGCTGCGGGCGGAATACGCGCGGGCCGCCAAGCAGTACGACGCCAATCCCGCCCTGGCCGGCGAGCACCGTTCGTTTGAAGAAGTGTTCGACATGCTGGGCCTGCACGTGCGCGAAGACCCCCTCGTCGCCGAGGAGATTCGTCGCCATGGGCGGCTGCCGAATACCGTGTCCGCCAGTCCTGGCGACGGCGTGGACGACGCTTCCATGTATTGATGCGGTTGTCGCAGTGAAAGCATCGCGTGGTTCGTCGCCCCCTCCGCTGCATCCTTAGGCAACACACAGGCGCCTGTATGGCGCCTTTTTTTGCGGACTTTTTCGTGGAAATCTTTTTCACCGCACACAGACTTCCGCTACAGATGAGCTTCGCCATGATCGATGCGTGCGACACGCCGGTGTGTCGTACGTGGTAATGAACAGGAGTAGAGAAAATGGCCAATGCAAATAGCGGTAATCGAGGGGGGCGCGGGTTCGCCGGCATGGACGAACAGCGGCAGCGTGAAATCGCCAGCCAGGGTGGGCGCGCTGCGCATGAAAGCGGGCACGCGCACGAATTCAGCTCTGAGGAAGCCCGCGAAGCGGGCCGCAAGGGCGGAGAAGCAGTGAGCCAGGATCGCGAACACATGTCCACGATCGGCCAGAAGGGTGGCGAGGCCGTCAGCGAGAATCGCGAGCACATGGCGGATATCGGCCGCAAGGGCGGCGAGAACAGCCATGGCGGTTCGCGTGCCAGCGGTGCAAGTTCGCGTGGCGGTACCAGCGAGCAGCATGCGGAAGCCGGAAGGCAAAGCCACAAGAACACGTGACGCTGGTGATGGGCCTCCCCCGCGCTACGCGGGGGAGGTACGTTTCGCCGCAAGCGGCGAAACGTACAAACGCAAGCTCACGCCACCTTCGACGCCAGCAAGTCTTCGATCTTGATCGGCAAACTCCGCACCCGCACGCCGGTGGCGTGATACACCGCGTTGGCGATCGCCGCCGCGATGCCGGCCAGCCCGATCTCGCCAATGCCCCGCGCACCCATCGCATTGAATTTCGTATCCGGATAATCCAGGAAGCTCACGTCGATCTGTTCGGGCATGTCCGCGTGGCTGGTCATCAGGTAATCGGCCAGGTTGCTGTTCACTGCCTTGCCGTTGCGTGCGTCGTAGCGGGTTTCCTCGAACATCGCCATGCCGATGCCCATCACCACCGCGCCTTCGATCTGGTTGCGGCCGGTGAGCGGATTGATGATGCGCCCGGCGTCGATCACCGTGACGGTACGCTTGACCTGCAAGCGCGCCATGCGTGGTTGCCAGGCTACTTCGACGAAGTGCGCGCCGAACGAATGGGTGGAGTACGGCTTGTCCTTCTTGCCGAAGGTGCTCTGCGCCTTGCCGTGGCCTTCCACTTGCGCCACGCGGGCCGCGTTGAGGATGTCGCGGAAGTGCCGGCCGCCATCGGGGCTTTCGCCGCTACGATGGACCTTGCCTTGCGTGAAAACCAGCTGCTTGGGATCGACGCCTTTGAAGTGCTCGTCTTCGCCGGCGAGGGTTTTCAGCTGCTCGCCGGCCTGCGCGATGGCCTCCACCAGGACCGGCACCATCGAGCCGGTCGCCATCGAGCCGCCTGACCATGGTCCCGGCGGAAGATCGCTGTCGCCGATCACCACCTTCACCGCATCGACGTCCACGCCCGCCAATCCGGCAGCCATCTGCGCGATCACGGTGTAAGTGCCGGTGCCGATGTCCTGAGTGCCGCTGGCGACACGCACGGTTCCATCGTTGAACAGCGTGACCTTGGCTTCGGCATTGAAGCGTTCGGCCATCCAGGTGCAGGCGGCCACGCCCCAGCCGAGGATCGCATCGCCTTCGCGCATGGAACCTACTTGAGGATTGCGGCGCGACCAGCCGAACCGCTCCGCGCCTTGGGCAAGGCATTCTTTCAAATGGCGCGACGAGAACGGGATGTTCTTCATCTCGTCCTTTTCGGGCTCGCTTTTCAGGCGCAATTCGACCGGGTCCATATTGAGTGCAATGGCCAGTTCGTCCATCGCCGATTCCAGGCCGAACGAACCGGGCACCTTGCCCGGCCCGCGCATGGACGTGCCGGTGCCCACGTCGCGCTCGGCATAGGCGCCGGTGACGCGCAGGTTGGGCGTGCTGTACAGAAAGCCGGTGGCTTCGCCGCAGTCTTCCTGGTAGTCGGAGAGCGCGCCGCGCATGTCGATGTAGTCGTGGCGCAGCGAAACCAGGCGGCCATCTCTATCGGCGGCCAGGCGCAGGCGCTGTTGCGTATGCGGACGGTGGCCCACGTTGTGGAACATCATCTCGCGCGACACCACCAGCTTCACCGGACGATGCAGGTCGCGCGCCGCCGCCGCGGCAAGCAGGGCTTGCGGCCATGGCCACAGCTTGCCGCCGAAACCGGTGCCGAGGTATTCGGTGATCACGCGTACGTGGTCGGTCGGCACGCCCAGCATCTGCGCCATCACGGCGCGGTAATTCATGATCGCCTGGGTGGTTTCGTACAGCGTGACGTGTGCGCCATCCCAGCGCGCCAGGCTGGCGTGCAGCTCGATCGGGTTGTGCGTTTCCGTGGGCGTGCTGTACGTCTCGTCGATCTTTACCCCCGCATGTTGGTAGGCGCCGTCGGGATCGCCGCGCTCGGTCTGGGTTTCCGGCGATTGGTCGGCGCTCAATGCGGTGGAGACCGATGGCGGCTTGACGTCGACGTAGTCCACTTTGATCGCGCGCGCGGCCGCCACCGCATGGGCATAGGTATCGGCCGTGACCAAGGCGACGTATTGGCCGTAGTAGCGTACCTGGTCGTCTTCCAGCGGCGGGCGCTTCTCGTCGATCATCACCTTGCTGGCTTTGGACACGTGATAGAACCGGCCGATGTTTTCGTGCGTGTAGAGCTTGAGCACGCCCGGCATGCGCGCGGCTTCGGAGGTGTCGATGTGCGCGATGCGTCCCTTTGCAATGCTGGTGCACACCGGTACGGCGTAGACCAGGTCGGGAAAATGGAAGTCCGCGGCGTAGCGTGCGCTGCCGCTGACTTTGAGCGGACCGTCGATGCGCTTGTGCGCGCGACCGATGACGGGAAGGGTGGCGAGGTTGTCGGCTGGCATAGGGTTTCCTCAAGCCGTGACCTGGGCAAGCGCCTGGGTCAGGCAACGCCGCGCGAGCTCCTGCTTGAAAGCATTGCCGCGCTGCGGTCTGGCATCGGCCAGCAATGCATGGGCGGCCTGCTCGAACAGCGCAGCGGATGGCGCCTGGCCGGTAAGCACTTGTTCGGCTTCGCGCGAACGCCAGGGCCGGGTGGCGATACCGCCCATCGCCACGCGTGCGGTGGCGATGTTTCCGCCGTCCAGCGACACCAGCACGGCGGCGGAGGCAAGCGCGAATTCGTAAGAGGCGCGGTCGCGCAACTTCAGGTAATGCGAACGCGCGCCTTGCTGCGGCTGCGGCAGCAGCACGTACGTGATCAGGTCACCCGGTTCCATCACCGTTTCGCGCTGCGGCGTATCGCCGGGCAAAAGAAAGAAATCATCGATCGGCACGCTGCGCTCGCCCTTGCTGCCCTGGATGACGATGGTGGCTTCCAGCGCGCTGAGCGCCACGTTCATGTCGGATGGGTTGGTGGCGATGCAGTGCGCGCTGGTGCCGAGTATCGCCAGGTTGCGGTGGTAGCCGTCGATGGCGGGACAACCGCTGCCGGGTTCGCGCTTGTTGCATGGGCTGTGGATATCGCGGAAATACACGCAACGCGTGCGCTGCAACAGGTTGCCACCCGTGGTGGCCATGTTGCGCAGCTGGCCGGACGCGCCGGCAAGCAGCGCCTGCGACAGCACGGTGTAGTTGCGCTGCACTTCCGGCAGCACGGCCAGATCCGCATTGCGTACCAGCGCACCGATCTTCAAGCGGCCGTCGGCGGTGGTTTCCACCTGCTTCAACGGCAAATGGTTGATGTCGACCACCTGGCTTGGCCGTTCCACGTCCAGCTTCATCAAGTCCACCAGGGTGGTGCCGCCGGCAACGAAACGTACCTCGGCGCCTTGTTGCGCGGTGGAGGCGC
>Ga0209026_1000694_pt1 | contig 20015 bp, 9 predicted proteins | sample AraplaCL_Col_mCL_FD_184262 | JGI IMG/M metagenome (GOLD analysis project Ga0209026, IMG submission 184262) | Arabidopsis root microbial communities from the University of North Carolina, USA - plate scrape CL_Col_mCL (SPAdes) (version 2) | ecosystem: Host-associated > Plants > Roots >... | reverse complement strand
GAATCATATGGGCACCATGGTGGCAGTTATATTTTAAAGGATTACTTTTTCCCGTTAACATCAGTAAAAGAGAACCTGTATGTACCTATGCCCATAATAGGTGCATTATACCCGTTTTTGCGGGGTACTTTTGATAACCCGGAAGATAGCGGGCACCCATTGTACCGTATTATGGTGCAAATGATCAACGATGCATTTGGCGGCGATCCTAACGTGATCCATGTATCAGGGCATGAGCATGGTTTGCAATTTATCAAAGATGGCGATTTTACCCAGGTGGTCAGCGGATCAGGCGCGAAGCGGGCTGTTGTAAAAAAAGGTAAGAACTCACTTTTCGCGCAAAGCATAGGTGGCTATGTAACTGTTGACCAGATGGATGATAAAAGTGTTAAGTTTACCTACTACGCTAACCTTGCCGATAGCACCTTAAGCCCGGTATTTACCTACACCAAGCCCTACGTTAAAATACAAATACCGGTTGAAAAAAGCGATGAAGTAATTAAAGGCGATAGTATTACAGTTGCTGCAAACCCGGGTTTCGACAGGGCTGATAAAGCACACCGCTTAGTGTTTGGCGAAAACTATCGTAAAGAATGGGCCACACCAGCGAGGGTGCCGGTAATCAAAATGAGTTCGTATAAAGGCGGCTTAACGCCGGTTGCTTATGGCGGCGCGCATCAAAAAGCATCGTTGATATTAAAGGATGCCGGCGATAAAAAGTACATACTAAGCAGTATAGAAAAGTATCCTTTGATACTATTACCGCAGGCTTTGAGCCAAACCTTTGCCAAATCGTGGTTAAGCGATGGCATGTCGGCAGAATACCCGTACGGTGCGCTGATTGCCCCTGTAATAGCAGAAGCGGTTAAAGTTAACCATACCAAACCCATTATAGGCTATGTAGCCGCCGACAGGCGTTTAGGCTTCTACGAAAAAGAATTTGCCGGCACTTTGTGTTTACTGGAAGAGCGCGAACCTGGCGACAGTTCGCTCAATACCGGTAATATGATCCGGGAATTGGATAAAAGTAGCTCCAACCGCCTGGACAGTATTGAATTTTTCAGGGCCCGTCTGTTAGACTGGTTTTTAGGCGATTGGGACCAGCAAGCCGACCAGTTGCGTTGGTTGGGAATACGTCGCGGGCCAAATACTTATTTTTCGGCTGTGCCTCACGACAGGGCCGTATCTTTTTACATCAACCAGGGCTTTATACCAAAGATCGCGTCACGCCAGTATGTCGCGCGCTACCTTAAAGGATATAATGCTCCTTCAAAATCAATTGTCGATTTCTTTTTTAACGGGCACGATCTCAACACCCGTTTCTTAAGTCAGATAAGTTACGAAAAGTGGATGCAGGTTACCCGCGAATTTGCTGCCGTGCTTACTGATGACGTACTGGAGCAATCGTTACGAAGGCTGCCATTGGCCATTTACCGCATCAGTCATGATAAGCTATTAGCCGAAATGAAATACAGGCGCGACCACCTGATGGAAGCTTCGGATATTTATTACCGCTTTTTAAATAAAACGGTCGATATTAAAGCTACCGACAAAAGCGAGTTGTTTATTTTAAAGGATACGCTTAAGAACAGCCTGATAGTAAGAGTAAATAAATTACCGGTAACCAAAGTTAAAAGCACGGTATATTTTAAAGTGTTCGACCCTGCTTTTACTAAAGAAGTAAGGCTGTTCGTTGCCAGAGGCCAGGATAGCATCATGGTAAACAACATCACATCGCCTATAAAGATCAGGATAGTCGGCGGCGATGGTAAGCGGGTATACGACCTAGAAAACAACACCAAGAAAATCGACATTTATGAAAAGCTGAATACCGCGACCTTCACCGGCAGCGGCAAGGTTGTGGTGGATAAAAACCTGTCGAACGACTCGGCAAATGTAGCCTATTTGCCAACCACGCATTACAATACAGCCATACCATTATTTTCTACGGGATACGACCGCGACCAGGGATATTTTATCGAAGGCGGTATCAAATACCTGCGCCAGGGCTTTCGCAAAAATCCATCGAGCACACAGCAATTGACCGTCGGGCGTGCTTTCGGGTACGAATCGACCCGGATAAACTTTATTGCGGATATCAATAACGGCACCAATAAGGCCGATGCTGAATTACAGTTTAAAGGCTACTTTCCGAATAACATTAACTTTTTTGGCAGGGGCAACGAGACCCCTTTTAATAAAACCGGCGATTATGTTAACTTCTACCGCGCTAAGTTTAACTTTCTTACGGCAGATGCAAGCCTGCGCTGGCAAAACATCGCGGCAACGCAAAGTGTGCGTTTGGGCCCATCGATACAGTATTATCATTATTTAAATGATGGCGCGCCCAACCTGATCGATCATCCCAAACTGGTTAACAGTTATGATAGCCTGAGCTATACGCAAAACAAGCTGCACATTGGTTTTATGGTGACTTATATTGATGATAAGCGAGACCGTAAGATACTGACATCGTGGGGAGCCTATGTAAACTCCCGCGTGCAGGCATATGCAGGTTTCGGCAACTCGGCGAAGCCTTTTTTACAATGGATAACAGAGGCCACACTTTATAAAAGTGTGGATACGCACTCGAACTTTGTAATTACCGAAAAGGCCGGAGCCGGACTAACTTTGGGTAAAACCACCTTTTACCAATCGATGTTTTTAGGCGGCGAAAATAACCTGATAGGCTACAAGCAAAACCGTTTTGCAGGTGAGCAAATGCTTTACAATAACCTGGAGGGGAGATGGAAGTTTAACAATCTCCTGTCATACATACTGCCGGGGCAATATGGTGTTACCGGCACGTATGATATTGGCCGTATTTGGGACAGATCAGAACAGTCTAACGCCGTATGGCACAATGGCTTTGGCGCGGGAGTTTATTTTTCGCCATCGGATATGGCTTTGTTACAGTTGAAAGCCGGCTATTCAACCGAAGGTTGGTACCCGTCTGTCAATTTTAGTTTAACATTTTAGGTAGTTGTTTGTATTATAACTGAAGGATCCAACATGCAAACAACTATACTTGATATTAAAGAGAATGTAATGAACAAGGAATTGGTGGAGTCCGCCTTTTCGTTTAAGCCATTCATTAAATATCTGAAAAAACGTGTAGAGGTTGAACAGACAATTAAGGGTGAATTTTACCGTTTTGTACTTAACAAGTTTAAACTTTACCCGCATCTCGAAACCGATGCGCTTACTGTTAAAGAAGCCGGGAAACATACCGACGTTTTAGAATTGGTTTATACTATCCTATCCCCTGCTATAGAAGATGAGACCAGGTTTTTTTGGGCGTTAAGCACACCTATCCCATCACAGATAATATACAGTACCGATGCTTTTTTTAATTTTTTAACCGATCATAACAGTTGCAATAAAAAGAAAGGTGCCGCGGATAGCACGGGTTTGTTCCAGGATAAACAGGTTGATTTTATTTACCGGTTGATATTGCAAAAACTTTACAATTTCCCATCCGACATCAGTGATGATATTTTCTATTCGCATCCCGATCCGATAACCAATGTTTGTAAATATTATCGCATCCATACCGATACGAGCTTTATTGAGGTAACTGCAAATAGCGAGCTACCCGAGATTAACCCCGAAATGATAGAACCGTTTTTATATGACGGTGTGGAGATGGATGTACTGCAGGATATTATTCCCCTCAGTATGTTCAGGCTCGAAGGTTTTGCTGTGATCACTATTGATGATGTTACGGCAGAACGATCGGTTGAAAACATCAGAAATGCGTTGGTAAATTACACCAACGGCCAGATCAGCCTTTACCAAGAGGTCATTAGCTCTTTGCAAACTCTTACAGGCAATGCTTCCATTAAATTTGGCCTGTTGCCTTTGTTAAGGGTAAATGGTTCGCTGATATTCGATACGGAAGAATGTAGTAATAGCATTTTGGTTAAAGTTGCCAAGGAACTTAAAGCAGCCGAAGAGACGTTTAGCTCATTTATCAATAATTATATTGAGAAACCGGGAGCACTGTTTTTTAGTACGCTATCAGAAAAAAAGATCGAACAATTCGCATTTCTCAAAGTAATTAAACAAAGCGGTATCAAATCATACGCGATGTTACCGGTATATTACAACCGCAAACTTGCTGGTATATTGGAGATCTTCTCTGAGCAAAAGGTTGTTTTTTATGAGAAGTTGTTATCGCAACTGCAAAGTGCCCTACCCTTACTTGCCCAGTTATTGCAAGATAGCGCCGAACAGTTTAACCTAAACCTTAACGAGGTAATTAAAACCAACTTTACAACGTTACAAAAACCCGTTGAATGGAAATTTACCGAAGCTGCCTGGCATTACCTGATCGAAAAAAGTACAGGAACGGATGAACCCGATATGGAAACCGTTTCGTTTGAAAACGTGCACCCTTTATTTGGATCGATAGACATACGCGACTCCACCATTAAACATAACGAAGCGCTTAATAAGGATATGGATCTGATCATTAACCAGTTATTAAATACGATTGATGATATAAAAAAGCATCTGCCAAAACGGCTTGCAAATAAATTGGCAACTGCTTTGAAAGACTGGGGAAAAGTGTTTAAAACAGTCAGAAAATCGAACGACGAGATCATGTTCAGCAACACGTTGCATGGTGTTGTGCACCCTTATTTAGCACAATACAGGCAAGAGTACCCCGCAACCGAACCGGTTTTAAATGACTTCGCTCAAACGATAAATGAAAAAAAGGGAGATGGATATGCAAACAGGCGAGCGCTCGAAGCATCTATTAAGCAAATAAATAGTAGCCTGAATCACTACTTTGAACAAGCCCAAATAAAACTGCAAAAAATATATCCTTGTTATTTCGAAAAGTTTCGTTCCGACGGAGTTGAATATGATATTTATACCGGGCAAACTATAGCGCCGGCGGTCGAGTTTACACCCGCGCATTTAAAACAGTTCCGCAGCTGGCAGGTCAAGTCAATGCTGGATGTTGCAAAGCTGGCCTATTCACTACAGGCAAAAATGCCGGTGCCGCTAGAGGTCGCCTCGTTAATTTTCCTGCATTCCAGCCAGATCAATATTTGTTTCCGCAACGATGAGCGGCGTTTTGATGTAGAAGGGTACTACAACATCAGATACGAGGTAATTAAAAAACGGATTGACAAAGTTCGGATTAAAGACACTGATGAAAGGTTAACACAACCGGGACACATCGCTTTAGTCTATTTTAATGACGCCGAAGCAGAAGACTATATTGCATACATTAAAGAGCTACAAAAAGAGAAAACATTAAAAAACGATCTCCGCTTCGTTCAGTTGGAAGAATTACAAGGTGTTACGGGATTAAAAGCCCTTCGCGTAAGCATCAACTTTAAGAGTTAGCCAGAACAAGAACAATTGCTATGCTTATATGTTAGGTATTGTATCAGGGTAATCCTGATACACACCTACCATATATGACTTATAAACAAATACTTACAATCACATCCCTTGCAATTTTCTCTTGCAAGGCTTTTCCGCAAGCACGTATTAACAACGATAGTATAACTATTGCGGCCAATCCAAAATACAACGATGTCAGCGGCTTCCATAAAATGCTATTAGGTAAAAATTACCGTGATATCTGGGCCCTGCCGGTTAAACTCAAAGTCTTTCATCTGGAAACAGAAAAAGGTGGATTGAAAATTACCGGTACAGGTGGCGGTAACCAAACTAACTCATTACAACTTGTTGATTCGTCCGGGCAGGAATGGGTATTGCGGTCGGTAAATAAGGCCACTTCTAAAGAGTTACCAAAGTATTACAACCATACTATAGTGACCTCGTTTTTGCAGGATGAAGTATCAACATCTCACCCCTATTCGGCACTATGCGTGCCACCAATGGAAGATGCTCTCGGGATACCGCACAGCCACCCTACAATAGTTTATTTACCCGACGGCGATAATCTTGGCAAATACCGAAAAGAGTTTGGCAACCAGGTCTATTTATTTGAGGAACATAGCCCACTTGATGGATCGAAAGCCATAAAGACAGAAAAACTGCAGGATAAGCTGGAGAAAGATAATGACAATAAAGCCGATCAGCATTTGCTTTTGCGCGCACGTTTGTTAGACATGATTATTGGTGACTGGGACAGACACGAGGGACAATGGCGTTGGGAAAAAGAAGGCGATACCAGTAAAGATATTTACGAACCTATACCACGCGACCGGGACAAGGTTTTTTATACTACCGATGGGATGTTACCCCCGCTAATCGCCATTGGCCAGCCTAAATTAAAACCCTTTAAAGATCACATAAAAAATATAGCAGGATGGAATACTAACAATACGTCGTTCGACCTGTATTTTTTTAACCAGCTAAGTTGGGATGACTGGCAAAAAGAGATCGCTTATGTACAAGTTAAGTTAACGGATGATCTGCTAGCAAACGCAGTGAAATTAATGCCTGCAGACGCTTATAAATTAACCGGCCGGAAGATCACCGGGACGTTGATACAAAGACGGAATAACATCGGAAATGATGCCTTTGAATATTATCGCTTCCTGGCAAAAACAGTAACTATCCCGGCCTCAGATAAAAACGAAAAGTTTAGTATTGCCGAACTGGACAGCGGCAAAGTGAGTATTACTATTAACAAGGTAAAAAAAGACAGCGTAGGTAAAATAATCTACCAACGCACGTTTGATCCAGCTACAACAAAAGAGCTTAGATTATATGCCCTTAATGGTAAAAACAGATTTGATATTAGTGGCAACCAGCCCTCGCCAATTAAAATCAGGATGATCGGCGGCAATGATGTCGACACCTATACGATCAGCAATACACTGGATGATAAAGGTAAATTGTTTATTTACGACAGATCTGATCAGAAGAACAATTTTCCATCTCAATCCTTAACCCATATTCGTACTTCTTCAGACTCGACAATTAATAGTTTTGACAGGCCTTTGCACAAGTCTGACCATTTTTCGCCACTGGTAAGTTTAGGTTACAGTCCTGAAGATGGTGTACTGCTTATTGCCGGTATACATGCCGAAAAACACGGGTTTAAGGATGATCCTTACGTTAATAAACAAGCGTTAAAAGTAAGCTATACACTTACCAAACAATCGTTTATTGTTACTTATAAGGGTGATTTTAAAAAGGTGGTTGGTAATAACGATCTGCTGGTAAACATTTTGGAACGAGGGCCTAAAAATGTAAATAACTTTTTCGGCCTTGGTAATGTTGGCGAATTTGTTGACGCCGGTGATAAAACGTTCGACTATTACCGAAACCGCTATGATTATACCAATGTAGACGTCCGTCTGGCTCACCAATATAATAAGTGGCAGGTTAGCGCTGGCATTATTGGGCAATATTACAGCAGTTGGGCATCAAATAATGGTTCTCACTTTTTTGCTGAATATAACCAAACACATCCTGAACTTAATTTATTTTCGACCAAGTACTATACCGGTCTTGTTGGCGGAATTACATTGGACACACGTGATAATGAAAACTTTACGACCAAAGGCATATTATGGAAAACCAATATTACCGGTTTAACCGCTTTAAATGTAAACAACAAAACCAATGGAGCCATCTTATCAACCTTTAGCTTTTATATCCCGGTACAAGATTCGACCATTGTTATTGCCGACAGAACCGGTGGTGGTACGTTTATTGGCGGTGGTGAGTTTTTCCAAATGATGAACCTTGGCGGCCCAAGCCTGCAAGGCTACCACACCAGCCGCTTTATTGGTAACAGTATGTTATATAATAACCTGGAATTACGAATGAAGGTTTGCGATTTTAACGCCTACCTATTTCCATCAGCTTTAGGGATTATATTATATAACGATGCGGGCAGAGTCTGGCTTAACGGCGAATCATCAAACACGATACATGATGCTTATGGAGGCGGTATCTATCTTAACCCTTACCACGCTTTTATATTCCAGGCTGTGGTCGGTAAGGGCACCGAGGGCTACCTTACTTATTATTCTATCGGTTTCAGATTTTAATTGTAAATTAACTATTGATACACTCTCACATAGTCGATTTCATAACGCTTAGGGAAATTGGTGGTTGATGGGTCGCCCCCTTTATCACCACCCAGGGCTAGATTGAGTAAGATGTATTGGGGTTGGGTAAACGGGTTGATACCAGTACCGTCCTTATTAACCAATTTATCCAAATCTACGTGGTTCATTAAATGGTCATCCACATAAAGGCTGATCCCTTTTTCATCCCAATCCATACGCCATATGTGAAACTTGCTTGCCCAACGCGGGTCGCTAAATGACTTGATGGCCTTTGTATTACTAAACCATTGGGCCTTGTAAGCGATATCGGTACCACAAGCAATATTGGCGAGTATTTTACCCCTGTAATATTCCATGATGTCGATCTCTCCGTTTGACGGCCATTTGCCCGACACGCCAAGCATCCAGAACGCAGGCCATAAACCGATGTTGGTATCAATTTTAGCACGCATTACAAATCGGCCATATTTCCAGCTGTGTAAACCGGCAGTGTTTATACTTGCCGAAGTATATTCAATAAACGGGCGCTTCGTTTTCCAATTGGTGCCCAATGAATCGTATCCTGGATTAGGAACATGTTCCTTTCTTACTTCAATTATCAACAAACCTTTTTTACACCGGGCATTCTGCGTTTGATACCATTGCAATTCGTGATTACGTACGAAACCATTTTCAAATTTCCAGTTGCCGGGATCCGGTGGACCATTATGGTTAAACTCATCTGCCCATACCAGTTTATATTTTTTCCCTGTATCGATAGATGCCCTATCGTTACCAAAAGCAAAGTGTGTGATAAGACACAGGGTAATAACACTAAATTTATAAAATGGGTTACGCATAAGGTTTTGATAAGCGTTACAATTTACAAAACAGGCCCGAACAAATGCCGGGCCTGCTTCAAAAAAAATTAAAAAGTTTTGGTCGGATACCGCTGGTTTAATAACCAGGATTTTGATCCAAAACAGCGTCTTTGTTTAATTGTATCTCCGATAATGGAATTGGCAGTAACAAATTGGTATTTGTTAAACCGGTGATAGGTTTTTGAGCATCATTAGCATTTAACCTTAAAGCACGGGTAACCAAAGTACCGGTACGCATCAGTGTCAGTCTTCTGTTCTCCTCGCCTATCAACTCTCTGGCTCTTTCATCCAACACAAAATCAAGTGTCATTTGTCCGGCTGTAACCTGTGGCGCGTTGGCCCTGGTGCGCAGCGCGTTTATTGACGCAGCAGCTTCAGTGGTTTTACCTTGTTTAACCTGTGCTTCGGCAAGCAGCAAATAGGTTTCGCCTAAGCGCATCATAATAAAATCCTTAATCATGGCATATCCAAAAGTATCATTTGGGTCAAAGGCACCCCATTTGGTGGTACTTGGGCATATCTTAAATAACGTATCAGCATTATTAAACGGAACTTGTTTACCAAGTAATGCAGGATAAGCGGGGTCGTTATAATAGTACCTCCGTTTGATGCTGTACTGAGAGTTACGCATATCACCGGTAGGATACAAACCGTATAATACCCAGTTGCTTAATCTTAGCCTGCCAATACCACGTCCGCCTAAACTATCGCAAAGTGCCAAACCTTGTATGTTGTAGTATGCAGCCACCCACACCCTGCGTTGCTGGGCGTTATCAACGTTACCACCAACAACTGTACTTGGGTTTTCTTGCTCCAACACCCAGATGGCTTCTTTGCTGCCCTGGCTGCGGCGTTGGTTGCCATACACAAACATATCCGAATAATAATCGCCTGCACCTGCTGCCCTAACGCCATAACGTGAATTAACCAGGCTAAATTTACCACTACTGATAATAGCCTGTGCTGTTTGCTCGGCCAGATCATTTTTATTCATGCGCAGGTAAACCTGGGCCAATAGCTGCATGGCCATATATTTATTTGCCCTGCCTGCAGGTTTTCCGTTCGATAGAAATTTAGCAGAAATGGCGCCAACGTCGGGTAGATTAGCAGCAGCGTAAGTTAAATCGTTTACAATCTGAGCATTAACATCATCTACAGGTGCACGAACAAAGTCAAGTTTCGGCGCGGTAAGCGCATGTACAACCAATGGTACTTTACCATAAAGCGAAGCCAGGTTGTCATAAGCATATGCCCTGAAGAACCGGGCTTCTGCTTCTACTGTTTTTTTGCCATTGGGGCTAAGCCCTGAAACGTTAGGACCTGCTACACCATCAATAATAATGTTGGCATTATTGATAAGCGAATAGTATTTGCCCCAGGTATACGATGCCGCGGCATCTGTATTAGTTAACGTGGCGTAGTTATAATAAGGTACTTCTATGCCTTCCTGGTTAGCGGTAGAGTTGGCCACATCGGTACCAACCTGCCAAACGCTTGGCCAGCCTTGTCTGCTCGAGTAAGTTAAAAAGCCTGTTTCTAATTGATATAAACCTACTAATGATGCTTCGAAGCCTAACGAATCTGTAAGTGTTAAGGGCGTATAAGAAGAGTAGGGTTTCTCATCCAGGTAGTTCTTTTTACAGGACGAAAATGCAGCAATTATAATTGCTACTGCGGTTAATATGATCGAATATTTTTTCATGTCTTTACGTATAATTATTTTAACGAAATGTTGGCACCTAAAACAATTGTGCGGGTTTGTGGATAATTGTTTGTCCAATCGCCCGAACCACGTGTCGAGTAATTATCTTCAGGATCCCATCCTATCCAGTTGGTAAATGTTTTAAGATTACGCCCGCTTAAATAAAACATCAAGCTAGCCACGTGTACCTTATCCAATAAGTTTTGTGGCAGGTTATAGCTCAGGGTTATATCTTTAATACGGGTATAGCTTGCATCGCGCGGGTATCCATACCCTCTTGTGTTAGTGTAATTTAACGACTGGAATGAGTTTGTTGGGTTGGTTGTTGACCAGTATCCGATCTCGGCTGGGGTATTCCTTCTGCCCGATTCATCCGCGTAGTTCAGGTCGGCATTGTTTTTTAACATGCCTTGCACTGTTTGGATAAATATGCTCAGGTTAAAATTATTGTAGTGAAAAGTATTGGTTATACCGCCTGTCCATTTCGGCGCGGTTTGGCCCTGGATCACTTTATCATTCGCGGTAATTTTACCATCGCCATCGGTATCGGCAAATTTCAAATCGCCTGGTTTGGCACCGGGATCTTGTTTTGAAGCATCTTCGCCAGTCTGCCAAACACCTAACATCTTATAATCATAGATCACGCCGATCGGTTGTCCGTAAAACCACCTGTTACCTATGTCATCTTTTCCATCACCATAGATATCAACGATCTTATTTTTATTGGTTGCATACACAATGTTGGTTTCCCAACGGAAGCCTTTGCCTACGACGTTGCGGGTATTAAGCGAAATTTCCAAACCTTTATTAGAGGTTTTAGCAATATTCTGCCAAACATTTCCATATCCTGTGATAGCCGGTAAACTCCTTTTTAACAGTAAACCACTGGTTGAGGCACTATAATAATCAATTGTTCCGCTGATCCTATCTTTTAATACCGAAAAATCGACCCCGATATCGGCCTGGTTCGTGCTTTCCCAATGCAGATCGGCGTTACCCAGGTTTCCGGCTTGCTCGCCCACATAACTCACGCCGTTAAACGGAAAGCGGACAGAGCCATCGGTAGTGATCGTTTGATAAACCCCTACAGCTTCGTTACCTGAAGTACCATAAGATGTTCTTAATTTTAGTGTATTAACAATAGTAGAGTTTTTAAGGAAGCTTTCGTTGCTGATGTTCCAGGCCACCGCGGCAGACGGGAACCAGCCGAATTTACTTGTGTTTGCGCCAAATACCGACGAGCCATCGCGCCTAACTGTACCAGTAAATACATAACGGGTATAGTACGAATAAATCAACCTCCCCATTTGCGAATTCAACGCATAGCGATCCTGATAAGTACCTGATGATGGCAGATTGGAGAAACCCAAAGCTGATATGGTTGAGCCGGCGCCGATGCTGCCATAGGATAACTGATCATTAATAAATCCTGTTCCGCCAAAATTGGAAATAAAGTAATTGCGGCCCTGCGCGCTATATAATGCCGTAAAATCGAGGTGACTTTTACCGAAATCGCGGGTATAGTATAACAGGTTTTCAATAGTATATGCCGTAGTTTCGGAACTTGCAGCAGAAGCCGAACCAAGTGGTGTATTGGCCAAACGCCCGCTGTAGCTATCGGTCCTGGTTGGCAAATAGTTATAACCTGCATTGAGGCGGTATCTCAAACCTTTGAGCACTCCGCTAAATTTTATTTCGGCATATCCGTTACCATTGATGTTTGTACTGCGGTTAAGCTGACTGGTGGTTAGACCAAGTAACGGGTTTGTATACAACTGCTCGGGCGCCATCGGATAAATGGCATAAGTACCATCGGCATTATATTCATTACCATAAGGGCTCATCGCTGTCGCGAAAAGCAGATTTGCGCGGCCACCGTCGTAATTATTATTAGCTACAAAAAGCGATGTACCTACTGTTAAATAGTTGGTAACATTAATATCAAGGTTTGAGCGAAAAGTTATCCTGTGATATTGATACCCTTTGATTACCCCTTTTTGGTTTAAGTAATCGCCGGATATAAAATACTTAACATCCGGGCTACCACCGTTAATGCTTAAGTTATGATCCTGCATAATACCTTGCTGGGTAGTTTCCTTAACCCAATCGATGGTACGGCCGGCGTTGTAATTAGGTAGTTCCGTGCTGTTTGGCACCGGACTGGTTTGTGTTTGATTGGTTTGTTTCAGATAGTCAGCATATTTTTGAATATACGCGGCCGGGTCGCGTGGCTGTAATATATGCGACAGATTTTCGGTACCGGCGTATCCGCTGTATCTGATAACCGGTTTACCTGTAGTACCACGTTTGGTAGTTATAAGGATCACACCGTTTGATCCGTTAGTACCGTAAATTGCGACAGCCGAAGCATCCTTCAATATTTCCATCGAAGCGATATCATTCGGGTTAATATCGTTTAGTGAGCCACCGCTTTTGCTCAGCGGGATACCATCGACAACGATATACGGACCGGTACCTGCTGATATAGAATTTTGCCCCCTGATCAATACCCCTTGTGTGCTACCAGGTATCATCGATCCGGTTGATACAGTTACGCCTGCTACCGAACCTTCAATCGCCTGCATAACGTTGGTTACCGGCAGTTCGGATAAACGGGCTTTAGGTACCGAGGTCACGGCGCCTGTAACGTCGGATTTTTTTTGTGTACCGTAACCAACTACAACAACCTCGTTTAACTGCTTACCATTATCGGTCAATACTACTGTAATGTTGGTATTACTTTTACTCACCTTTACCGTGGCTGTGGTAAGGCCTACAAAGGATACACTTAATGTAGCGCCCTCATTTGCGGTAATTTTAAATATACCGAGAGCATCGGTAACGGTACTTTGACTGGAGCCTGAAACTTTAATGGTTGCCCCGGGAAGAGTAATACCCGAGTCATCCTTAACTACACCTTTAACGGTGATCTGGCTGCCTTGAGCATATGTTAGCTGATTGATACCCGTTATAAGCAACAACAGTAACAGCACCCCAATACAGCGGTTTAAATAAGTACTTTTCACTTTCATAATTTTTGGTTTTATATGGATTAACTAATTGGTTTTACAGGACCGGAAAACATCATTCGCGGCGGCAGGTACAGAGAATATTGAAACGGCGACAACGTGCTATTTTAGCGCGCATAGGTTGAGCGGGAACTGGGTAAATTTTACTCATCATTCAATTTAGGATTTAAGGTTTGTAACGAATTGGTTATACAAATAAAGCGCTTTATGGGGTGGCGCGTTAGGGGTAAATTGGTATAATTAGGGGGTATAAACTGTAAAATACCCCCCAAAAAGGGTGATTGATCAGAAATGATGACAGTATACCAATACGATATAGATAAACTGCAAAATATTGGATCGGGCAATACTTGTCGGCAGCCCAAAAAGCAAAAGGTTGCCAGGACAACCCTGGCAACCTTTTGCTGATGTAGAAACCTAATTTATAGGTTACAGCAGCTGATCCAATATTGGTTTTTCAATCGTATTTAATTTGGTTTGTTCAGGCTTTAACAGCTCTAATACAACCACTTCATTTTTACCTGGCTTAAGCCATTCTACAGGCAAATAAAGGGTTTGTTGTGGGCCTATACTCCAATACTTACCCAGATTGTGGCCATTAACCCATACCATGCCTTTGCCCCAGGCCCGCATATCAAGATAAGTATCGGCGGGCTTGCTAATTGTAAAACTTCCTTTTTTTATAACAGGGGCAGTATTTGATGACAAACCATTAAACTGTACGCTTTTTATATCGGCAAACGGCAAACTATACATCATCCAGTTTTTAAGTTCGGCATGATCAAACCATACGCTTTCGGTTATTCCTTTTTTGTTTTGTAAAAGGAATTTACCAAAGTTTATCCTGCCCATATTCTCGACTAAAATATCCAGGGTAACATCGCCTGCTGGAAGTTCAAGCTGAATACTATCTTGTTTTACGCGACGGTCTAAAGTACCGATGGTTTTACCGTTAACCATTACTGTGGCGTAATCACGAAGTTCTTTTAATTTTAAGATACCGTTTTTACCCCCTTTAATTTTTGTCCGGTATAGCACGTAACCGTAATCCTGGTTTAAATTCTCGAAAGTAAGAGGGTTAATATTACTTTTAGGAGCAGGTAGAATGTTTAAAAGGGATACGGACTGATCAAGGTGAATATCAGAAATTGCTATCGTTGGTTTAGCCGCCGGTACCGATGGTAATGTTTGCCCGGCAGTCAAATGTTTCGCTATTACCGCCCTGAACTTCATAAACTTATCGGTAGCATTACCGGCTTCATCTAATGGGGCATCATAATCATAGCTGCTTATTTGGGGTTCGAAAGGGGTATTGCCTTTGTAGTTAGCCCCATTCATAAATCCCCGGGTTGAACCACCATGAAACATATACATGTTGATGGAGATACCGGCTGCTAACACAGAATCTAATCTATTAACATATTTTTCGGCAGGTACGGTATGGTGCTTTGTACCCCACCAATCAAACCATGCAGGATACCATTCGGCAATGTAATACGGCCCCTTGCCATCGTGAAGGCTGTTTACCAGCGATTTAACTTTCGCCGGGTTATCTATACCGTTAACAGCAGGTAGTAAGCCCGGTAAATATCCTTTTTTTACATCACCGGCCGGATCGCAGGTATATAGTAATCCATCAAAACCAGCCTTTTTAAACAAGTCTTGGTTGATCTTCAAATACTCTTTGTCACTACCATACGAGCCATATTCGTTCTCGATCTGCACCATAATAATATTACCACCATGGTTTATCTGTAATGGCGCTAACTGCTTCCCAATTTCCATAATGTAGGTTTGGTACTCTTTTAAATATTGCTCCTCTTTGCTACGCACAACCAGGCCTTTTTCGTTTTGCAGCCAGTAAGGATATCCGCCAAATTCCCATTCGGCGCATACGTACGGACTTGGGCGCAAAATAACCCACAGACCCTCTTCTTTGGCTATTTTTACAAATTCGGCAACATCGTTATTCCCGGTAAAATCGAACTTGCCTTTTTGCGGCTCGTGCAGGTTCCAAAAAACATAGGTACCAATGGTGTTTAATCCCATGGCCTTGGCCATTTTCATGCGTGCGCGCCAGGCTTCACGCGGAACACGCGGGTAATGCATTTCGCCGGATATCATCTGGAATGGTTTACCATCCAGCAAAAAATCATTATCACCCAAAGCAAAAGTATGTTCAGCTTTTTGTGCACAGCCCATATTAATGATCAGCATTAATACAGCCGGCAATAAGTACCATTTTAGTTTCATTATATTTTTGTTATTTATAGGAGTTAGTTTTTTCTATCTGATCGTACCAGGCCTTCATAATGTAGAAAGCCTTCTTTTTATTTCCTTTATCATCATATAAACCTTTACGGTTCCAGCCTTCCTGGTACAGCGGGTTATTGCGTTTAGGTGAGCGAAAGTCGGCCAGCACCCATGGCGATATACCTACAAAATTATCGGGCATGCGTTTCAGCATAGCCGTCTGCTCTTTAAAGTACCACTCCTGGAATTCTTCGCTAAAACGGGTTAATGAATCGGCATGGAATCCCGTTTTACCCTCAGCTCCTGTTTCGCTGATAAATAAAGGCTTGTTGTAGGGCGTCGACCAGTTTGTAGTGCGGCATTTATCGGGTAAACCGCCATACCAGCCTAAATACTCGTTAAAAGCTACTAAATCGACAAATTCGCCCAGCGGGTCGTCAACAACGTTAAGATTTTTGAGTGAGCTGTAATTAACCTCCAAGGCAGCCGATATCATACGTGTATTATCCAACCGCTTAGCAGCAGTTATCAGGCTATGCATAAAATTGGTACGTGTTGCGCTGATGGGGGTTTCATTGCCAACCGACCAGATAATGATGCTCGCACGATTATGATCGCGGGTGATCATTTCGTTCAGTTGCGCTTTGGCTTTATTTAAAACTTCGTTGCTGCCGAAATTGATCGTCCAATAAACCGGTATTTCCGACCATACCAGGATGCCCAGCGAATCGGCTAAACGTGTCATGGTCTCATCATGCGGATAATGTGCCAGGCGCACCATATTACAATTTAATCCGCGTGCCTGGCCTAATAATTGTTTGGCATCCTGCTCGCTGTAAGCACGGCGCTCATCCTGTGGTATTTCACCATGGATACAAATACCACGCATAAAAATGGGTTTACCATTTAGCAGCACCTGTTTTCCGAAAGCCTCGATGGTACGGAAGCCTATTTTATCTTCTACCCTATCTGTGGTTGTACTCACAATTACCTGATATAGCTTAGGACTTTCGGGCGACCATAACTTTGCTTTGGGCAGGCTAAAATTCACTTCGGTAATATTACCCGTTGTGGCGATCTGCTTTTTCAATTTGAGCTCCGGTATGCTAACGGTGATGCTTTCGCCAGATTTGGCATTACTCAATTTTACCCATCCGCTTACTTCGGGGTTTGCGGCAGGTGCTTTGCCCGGTTCGGGCTTTTTGAGTTGGATCACATAATCCTGGATAAAGGTTTCGGGTACTTCTACTAATTTTACATTGCGGGTAATGCCACCGTAATTCCACCAATCGGTATTCAACGTAGGTACTTCATCGGCATAACGCTTGTTATCAACTTTTACCACCAGAAAGTTTCCTTTTTCTTTGAGCAAAGCGGCAGGCACTTCAAAATTAAAAGGTGTAAATCCACCGATGTGGACGCCTAATTTTTTACCATTGAGATAAACATCGGCACGGTAATTAACTGCCCCAAAATAGATGTAGTATTTTTTGCCAGTTTCTGTTGGATGAAAATCGAATGATTTTCTATACCAGATGGTACCTTCGTAATAAACAAACTCCGGCTTTTGATGGTTCCAGTCGCCCGGCACCTGCAAGCTGTATTTATCAATATATCCGTGTTCCTTTTTTTCGGTTTTGTCTTTTGGGATATCGGTATTCCAATAGGCATCGCCGTTCTTTTCATTTAATTCCTTATACCGGTAATCGTAAAAACCCGTCTCGTAAGGGTCGACAATATATTGCCACGTTCCGTTTAACGATAGCGACTTACGTGCGCCTATATTGGTAATCAGGCTATCCTGCGCGTGTACAACTGCATACATGATCAGGCAGCCAAACATTAGTATTAGTTTTCTCATCTTATTTTTTAAATACACTTAAATCCCAGTTATTCATCCACCTGATCTCGATATCATCGCCTTTAAAAGTTATTGGCAGCCACAGGTAACGACCATCAATCGCATTTTTGGGTATCCATTTATCAGCCATAAAAATAAAATCATCTTTTTTGCCTGCAACAGGCAATACATAGGTACTCTGACCTCCAAAAGTAATTTCGGCATCCTTGCCTACACAGGGGTTGCCATGATACGTCCATGGCCCCCATATTGATTTGGCTGAGAACCAGCGGGCCGGATTAGGCGCCCAGCCTGTAGTACCGGAACCTATCAAATAATAAATACCGTTGTGCTTAAACATTGCCGGCGCTTCGGTTTGGTGGCCTGCATATACCCTTACAAATTTGCCGGTATGGCCTGTAAAACTATCGTTTAGTTCGGCTATGTCGAGGGTAAAGTTTTCTTCGGCCGAAAAAATGTGGTATGCCTTTCCATCATCGTCAACAAATAGATTCATATCACGTGCCATCTGGCCACCGGGTACATCGCGACAGAAAAAGCCTTCGCTTTTTCCATTGGGATGATCACAGTGTACTTTTTCTGCATCTGGGGTGCCATCAGGATAATAAGGCATAAAACCCGCATTAGGGCGATAGCTTTTAATAAAGGTGTAAGGGCCGGTAACTTTATCACTCGTAGCCAGACCTGTACGTGCCGCTTTGTAGCTCTGCCCACGTAGCTCCAGGTGGAACCACATCACATATTTTTTCGTTTTTTTGTTATAGACAACCTTTGGACGTTCCAATATACAGCCTTTGGCTATATCGCTTGTAGAATCCTGAACAGCCAGGGCAATGCCTTCATCTTTCCAGTTATACAGATCTTTCGACGAATAGCAATGCACACCGACCATAGCCCGGTTACCTGCGCCACCCTCTATTTTATGTTCGCCAAACCAATAGTATTTCCCTTTATTATACAATACGCCCCCACCATGGGCATTAATATGGACACCGTTATTATCGGGCCAGATAGTGCCGGGGTTAAAACCTGTTAAAGGTATTTGAGCTGCCGCGACACTGCATTCTAAGCTAAACATGATCAATAAGTACCTGTAAAATCTGATCATATCATTAAAATTTATTGGAGTCCATAGCGTGATCAGCTTCGGTATCCTGCCCGTTCCATATTTTTACTGATGACCAGGGCAAGGCAGGCGAGCTCCAGAATTCATCCGTCTCGGGCAGACCAAGCGGTAAAAATATATTCGTACAGAAATACAGGCTACCTGTTGTGATATAAACATCGGCCAGGCCTGGTTGCGCACCATACAAACCAATGTTGAGCCAGCCTTTATCACTAAATGTGGTTGGCGATTCCAGTGTTTTTTTTATCACGGCTGTTAAAGCACACCGTACCTGCGCCGGCTTTAGCGACGTAGGCAACTGCTTTTTTAGGGCCATATAAGCCAGATGGTGGAAAACACCGGCCCGGTAAGCTATAGATCGCCCTGTGGCCGGGTAACTGCCATCGGTATTGATTAATCGCTCCAATATCTGCGCATAGCGCTTGCTGATAGCGTTGAGGTTTGCGGCCTCGCGGGCGTAGGTGTTTTTCTTTGCGTTTACCACTTCAATAATGGTATTGAGGTTGGGATGTATCACGATGCTGTTGTAATAGTCAAGATGAAACTCCATTCCGTCAGAAAACAGACCATCCCCTACGTACCAGTGTTTGGTAAATTCTTTTACGGCAAAATCAATTCTTAGGGGATCATAGTCGACGCCATACTTGCAGAAAAACGCTTCTATCATCCCGCTAAAAAGCAGCCAGTTACTATAAACCGGTACAGTATTACGGGTTATTTTAAATTGTTCGATAACCTGCTGTTGGGTTTTAGCGTCCAGGTGCGACCATAGCCACGGCGAGCGAATTAAACCTAACGCCACAAAAGAAGCATCAACCAGCGGCTGGCCACCATTCCATTGTAAAAAATCCTTCGCGTCAGGATCTACAGCATTGGCGATACCTTTTACAGCCCAGTCGCGATACTGATTACGCAACTTCACTTCATAATCATTGCCGCCGTCCAACTCGAGCCAGGGGGCTAAGCCGCTTAGCGTACGGCCAAAGGCTTCAAGATAGGCCACTTTAGCACGGTTTTCTTTACTGTCGATACGTTCAGAAAAAGCAATGGGCATATTGGCCTTTAGCGTATTATTAGCAATATTCTGCATTACAGGCCGGGCAATTTTATCCATATAAAAAAGCCAGGTTTTACGATCGTTATGCTTGTTCGTATCCTGGGCTTTTGTTGTG
>Ga0209026_1000693_pt1 | contig 20048 bp, 21 predicted proteins | sample AraplaCL_Col_mCL_FD_184262 | JGI IMG/M metagenome (GOLD analysis project Ga0209026, IMG submission 184262) | Arabidopsis root microbial communities from the University of North Carolina, USA - plate scrape CL_Col_mCL (SPAdes) (version 2) | ecosystem: Host-associated > Plants > Roots >... | reverse complement strand
GAAGCCCCCTCAGTCGGCATTCGCCGACAGCTCCCCGGAAGGGGAGCAATCAACACCTCAGCAGGTCGAGCCGCCGTCGACGACGATGGTCTGGCCCGTGGTCCAGGCGCCCGCGCGCGAGGCCAGGTAGATCGCCGCGCCGGCCAGGTCGTCGGGCTCGCCCAGGCGGTGCAGCGGCGTGCCCGAGCTGGCGCGCTGTTCGCCCGCCGGGGTGTCCCACAGCGCCTTGGCAAAGTCCGTCTTCACCAGGCCCGGCGCGACGCAGTTGATGCGCACGTTGTAGGGGCCCAGCTCCTTGGCCAGGTTGCGGGCCAGCTGCATGTCGGCCGCCTTGGAGATCGCGTAGGCGCCGATCACCTCGGTGCCGCGCAGGCCCCCGATGGACGAGATCACGATGATCGCGCCGTCCTTACGTTCCTTCATCTCGGGGGCCACCATCTGGATCATCCAGTTGTTGGCGATGATGTTGTTGGCCAGGATCTTCGAGAACGCCTCGTCGGTGATCTCCAGCTGGCTGCCGTAGTAGGGGTTCGAGGCGGCGTTGCAGACCAGGATGTCGATCTTGCCGAACGCCTTGCGCGTCTCGTCCATCAGCCGCTGAAGGTCGTCCTTGGACGAGATGTTGGCCGGCACGGCGATAGCGTACCCCGGGCTGCGCTCGTTGATCAGGGCGGCGACCTCTTCGCAGGGTCCGGCCTTGCGCGAACTGATCACCACCTTGGCGCCCTGCTGGGCCATGCGCTCGGCGATCGCACGGCCGATGCCGCGCGACGAGCCCGTGATCACCGCCACCTTGCCCGTCAGGTCGAACAGGCCGTTGACGCTCACCGGCGGGGCTTCGAGAACTTGGCCCATCGGGCGCTCCTTCCAAACGGTTGTTTGAGTTGGCGGTCATTTGCGACGCCGCCTGCCCCTCGGTCAAGGTGGACGCGGACTGAGGATTCCGTATCTTCGAAAACGCACGCCGGCCCTCGAGAGCCGGTGGCGATCTTGGGGGAACGTCGATGAAGGTTTTCGCGGGCCTGACGGCCGTAGTGATGGCGGCCAGCGCCGCCCTGGCCGTGGCCACCAGCCTGAAGGCGGCCGAGACCACCGACACCCTGCCGCATCCGGGCCAGGCCGTTTACCGGCTGCGCTGCGCGGCCTGCCACGACAATCCCGAGGAGACCAAGGCGCCCGCCCGCACGACCTTGGCGGCCATGAGCTACCAAGTGCTGAGCTATGCCCTCACCCAGGGCAAGATGCAGGCCCAGGCGGCCGGGCTCACCGAGGAGGAGCGCGGCCAGCTCATCAACTTCCTGACCGGCCGCTCGACCGCCACGCTCGACACCTGGAGCAAGGGCATGGCCTGCGCCCGCGCCAGCGTCGACCTGCGCGCCGCGCCCACGGTCTCGACCTTCGGCTTCGACGCGCGCCAGACCCGCACCCTGACCGCGAAACAGACGGGCCTCACCAAGGCCAAGCTGGCGAAGCTGGACCTGGCCTGGGCCATCGCTTTCCCCGACGCCACCATGATCCGCGCCCAGGGCGCCGTGGTCGGAAACACGGTCTTCCTGCCGGTGGCCGAGGCCTCGGCGATGTACGCCCTGGACGTCAGCGACCCGGCCAAGCCGTGCCTGAAGTGGGTCTACAACACCCCCGGCGGCGCGCCCCTGCGCACCAGCGCGGCCTATGGCGTGATCGCCGACGGCACGCCCGTGCTGGCCTTCTCGGGCCTCGACACCACCGTCCGCGTCCTGGACGCCCGCACCGGCAAGCCGCTGTGGACCCGCCAGGTCGGGACCTATTCCTACTCGCTCACCACCGGCACCCCACGGGTGCTGAAGGACCGGATCATCGTGCCGGTCAGCCAGTTCGAGATCATGCAGGCGGCGGACAACAAGGTCGTCTGCTGCACCAACCACGGCTACGTCCTGTCGCTGGATCCGAAGTCCGGCGCTCAGCAGTGGCGCTATGACACCATGCCCGACGCACAGCCCGTGCGGGACCGCGGCGACGGCAAGCCGCTGCTGGGGCCCTCGGGCGCGCCGATCTGGAACTCGCCGGTGATCGACGAGCGGCGCGGCCTGATCTTCTTCGGCACGGGCGAGAGCAATTCGCCGCCGGCCCACCACAACACCGACGCCCTGATCGCCATCCGGCTGAAGGACGGGACCGAGGCCTGGAGCCACCAGGCCACCGCCGACGACATCTTCAACGCCGGTTGCGGCCCCAGCCCCAAGGCCACCCAGCTCAACTGCGTGAAGACGCCCGAGACGGTCTATCGCGACGTCGACTTCGGCGCGTCGCTGATCCTGGGCAAGCTGAAGAACGGCCGCGAGGCGCTGTTCGCCGGCCAGAAGTCGGGCACGGTCTGGGCGCTGGATCCCGACACCGGGAAGGTGCTGTGGCGGCGCGACATCGGCACCGGCGCGCCCAACGGCGGCATCCACTGGGGTATCGCCTTCCTGGACGACACGGTGATCGTGCCCGTGGCCCAGATCGGCCGCCCCCTGCCCGGCGGCCAGCCCATCGACCCGGCGCTGCAGCCCGGGATGTACGGTGTCGACGCCGCCACCGGCGAGATCCGCTGGCACTACCAGGCCCTACCGGACTGCGCGGGCGAGCGGGGCAAGAAGGCGCCGCGCTGCGAGCGGCTCTACGGCTTCTCCGGCGCGCCCACGGTCATCGACGGCGCCGTGGTGCAGGGCAGCCTGGACGGGCGGCTCTTCGTGATCGACGCCAGGACGGGCCAGCGCCTCTGGAGCTACGACACCCTGCGCGACTTCCAGACCCTGAACGGCGTGCCCGGCAAGGGCGGCTCGATCGACGCCGCCTCGATCGTCGGCGTGAACGGCCTGGTCCTGGTGGGCTCGGGCTACGGCATGTTCGGCCAGGCCCCGGGCAACGTCCTGCTGGCCTTCCGGCCGAAGTAGTCACCGGCAGGCTCGGAACCGGCCCCTGTCCAGGTGCAGGTGGTCGCGATGGGCGGCGTTGTAGTCAGGGCTGAGGACGGCGCGAAACCAGGGACAGGCGCCATCCCGTGCGCGGCGAAGGAAGCGGCCCTCGGCGCTCTTGCCGTAAAAGTCCGTCTGCACGCCGATCCGCCGCCCTGAACGTGTGCGGAAGGCGGCCACGTCCAGCGCGTTCGCATAGGCGTGCTCGCTGCGCATCCCGGTGGCGCGGCCGTACATGTTGCGACAGGCGTAGGTGCCATAGTGCTCGATGCGGGTGATGGGCTCGCCCAGCTCCGCGCGCGCCGCCGGCTGCACGGCGTGCCGGACCCAGAAAGCGTATGCCAGCGCCTCGGAACAGGTCATCACCCGCGCGGCGGGTGACAGGGTCGGATCCTGGAGACGCACCGTGTCACGGGTCGAACAGGCGCCGCGGACCCGCACTGGCTCTTCCACGAAGCTGACAACGCCCTGGTCGAGCACCAGCCGGCACTGGCGCGGTTCGGCGGCCACAACGGCGAACTTCATGCCGGTCGCCAGGCCAACGGGCTGGTCGAGGCGTAGGGGCGTCCAGGGCAGGTCTTCGGGCGGCGCCCAGCGCGCCACCGCCACGCCAAGCAGCAACGCCACGCACGTGAGGTCGATGACCGTCCCGCAAGGGTTGGCGAGCACGAGCCCCCGCGACGATGCGAAATTCAGGCGAAGAGCGCTGCGTGCCACGAGATCGAAATGACGGCTGCGCCTTGCGGTTCAATGGAGGGACCGTCAAGGATCAGACAAAAGGGGAAGGGTTTTCCATGCGTGTCGTTGGGCGTCTGCTGCTCGGCCTTGTGGCCGTGCTCGTGGTGCTGGTCGCCGTGGTCCTGGTGCGGACCTTCACCTTCAAGGCGCCAGCTTCGGCCGACACGTCGGGGATCAAGGTGGCCGCGCCCATCGCCGTGGACGTGCCCGGCGCCGCCCAGCGGCTGAGCCAGGCTGTCCAGATCGCCACGGTCCGTCACCAGGACAAGGCCGAGGACGTCGACGCCGAGTGGACGAAGCTGCACGAGCTGCTGGCCACGAACTATCCGGCCGCCCACGCCGCCATGACTCGCGAGGAAGTCGCCAGCCGCACGCTGGTCTACACCTGGCCGGGCAGCGACAAGACCCTGGCTCCCATCGTGCTGATGGCCCACCAGGACGTGGTGCCGGTGACGCCCGGCACCGAGAAGGACTGGAAGCACCCGCCCTTCGCCGGCGTCGTCGCCGACGGCGCGGTCTGGGGCCGCGGCGCCATCGACGACAAGGGCTCGCTGATCGGCATCTTCGAGGCCGTCGAGACCCTGGCGAAACAGGGGTTCAAGCCGCGCCGCACGGTGATGATCGTCTCAGGCGGCGACGAAGAGGTGATCGGCCAGGGCGCCCGCGCCGCCGCGGACCTCCTGAAGTCGCGCGGGATAACCGCCGAGTTCGTGGTCGACGAGGGCATGGCGGTAATCAACGACAACCCGATCACGGGCGGCAAGGTCGCGGTGATCGGCGCCGCCGAGAAGGGCTATGGCACCCTGCGCGTCACCGCCAAGGCGACCGGCGGCCACTCGTCGGCGCCGCCCGCCGACTCCGGCGGCGTGATCACCCTGTCAAAGGCGCTGGTGGCCATCGCGGGCGACCAGTTCCCCATGGCCTTCCGCGGCCCGGGCGCCGACATGGTCAAGGCCCTGGCCCCCAGCGGCCCGTTCATGGTGCGGATGGCGGTCGCCAACGAATGGCTGTTCGGGCGCCTGCTGACCAAGCAGGCCGGCGCCAGCGCGGCCGGCGCGGCCCTGCTGCACACCACCATCGCGCCGACGATGCTGAAGGGCAGCCCCAAGGAAAACGTCCTGCCCCAGGACGCCACCGGCTGGATCAACTACCGCATCGCGCCCGGCGACACCTCGGCCACCGTGATGGCGCGGGCCAAGGCCGCGGTGGGCAAGCTGCCGGTCGAGCTGGCCTGGAACAGCCCGCCGAACGAGCCGTCGCCCGTCTCCTCCACCAGTTCGTGGGGCTGGAAGGTGGTGGCCGCCACCGCCGGCGAGGTCGCCCAGGCGCCCGTCGCGCCCAGCCTGGTCACGGCCGGCACCGACAGCCGGTTCCTGACCCCCGTCGCCAAGGACGTCTACCGGTTCCAGCCCGTCGAGTTCAATCTGAAGGACGTGGAGATGATCCACGGCACCAACGAACATATGACGCTGACGAACCTGGAGAAGATGGTCCAGTTCTACGCCCGGCTCGTGGTCACGGCCGCGCAGTAACCACAACACGCCCCGTCCGGGCTTGCCGTCGGGCGTTCGGACCAATAGCTGTTGGGGGAAGAAACACCGCCGCCCTCTCGTGGCGACAAGACAAGGCTGCCCAAGATGCTGAGCTGGACGTCCTACCTGAACGACGAAGACGACGACGACGACAAGGGCCGCCTGCCCGACATGCCGATGACCGCCGGCCCGGTTCAGAACGCGCTGTTCAAGTCGCGGACCGTGCTGATCTTCGGCGAGATCGACATGCGTCTGGCCGAGCGCGTCACCGCGCAGATCACCGCCTTCGCCAGCGAGAGCGACAAGCCGATCCGCGTGATCGTCAACTCGCCCGGCGGCCACGTCGAGAGCGGCGACACTATCCACGACATGATCCGCTTCTGCGGCGCGGACGTGAAGATGATCGGCACCGGCTGGGTCGCTTCGGCCGGCGCGCACATCTTCCTGGGCGCCAAGAAGGAAAACCGCTTCTGCCTGCCCAACACCCGCTTCCTGCTGCACCAGCCCGCCGGCGGCGTGCGCGGCCAGGCCTCGGACATCGAGATCGAGGCGGAAGAGATCATCAAGATGCAGGATCGCCTGAACCACGTGATCGCCCGCGAGACCGGCCAGACCTTCGAGAAGGTCGTGAAAGACACTCAGCGGAACTTCTGGATGAGCGCCGAGGAAGCCGTGGCCTACGGCCTGGCGTCGAAGATCGTCACCAACGCCTCGGAAGTCTGACCCGATGACGCAGCCGTGGTGGAAGGGCGCGATCCTCTACCACGTCTACGTCCGCAGCTTCTTCGACTCGAACGGCGACGGCCATGGCGACCTTCCGGGCGTCATGGCCAAGCTGGACTACATCCAGAGCCTGGGCGTCGACGGCCTGTGGCTGTCGCCGATCCACCCCTCGCCGAACCGCGACTGGGGCTATGACATCGCCGACTTCGAGGGGATCCAGGGCGACTACGGCGACCCTGAAGATTTCCAGGCCCTGCTGGACGCCGCCCACGAGCGCGGGCTGAAGGTGGTGCTGGACGAGGTGCTCAGCCACACCTCGGACGTCCATCCCTGGTTCGTCGAAAGCCTGACCGGCGGCAAGGACGGCCCCAAGGCGGATTGGTACGTCTGGGCCGATCCGCAGGAAGATGGGACGGCCCCCAACAACTGGCTCAGCGTCTTCGGCGGCCCGGCCTGGGCCTATCAGCCGGCGCGGCGTCAGCACTACCACCACAAGTTCCTGCGCCAGCAGCCCAAGCTGAACTGGCGCGAGCCCGGCGCACGCGAAGCGGCCCTGTCGGTCCTGGATTTCTGGCTGGAGAAGGGCGTCGACGGCTTCCGCCTGGATGTGGCCGGCACCTTCCTGCATGACGCGGCGCTCACGCCCAACCCGCCGGTCCCGATGGACCAGCGGCGCGGCTACAACTGGTCCCACGCCGGAAACCTGCAGTTCCACTGGTACGACTCCAACCTGGAGGAGAACGTCGAGACGCTCGACGTCATCCGCCGCCGGGTGTCGCGCTTCGATGGCGTCAACGGCGGCGAGCGGTTCGTCTTCGGCGAGTTCTCCGAGGAGGAGGCCCGCTGCGGCGCCTACCTCTCGCCGGCCGAAGGGCTGCACTCGGGCTACACCTTCGTCATGCTGCTGGCCCGCAAGCTGGAGGCCGGCTTCGTCACCAGGCACTTCGAGACCCTGGCCGACTATCCCGACCACTGGCCGACCATCAGCTTCTCGAACCACGACGTGCCGCGCACGGTCAGCCGGTTCGGCGGCAAGGACGCCTCGCCCGAACTGGCCAAGATGCTGTTCGCCCTGCTGGTCAGCCTGAAGGGCACGACCCTGATCTATCAAGGCGAGGAACTGGGCCTGCCCCAAGCTTCGCTGACCCGCGACCAGCTGCGCGACCCGGTGGGCGACCTCTACTGGCCCTATGACGGCGGCCGCGACGGCTGCCGCACGCCCATGCCGTGGACCTCGGGCCCGAACATGGGCTTCACCGACGGCGAGCCGTGGCTGCCGCTGGCCGCCGAGCACCGCGGCCTGTCGGTGGAGGAACAGGGCGAGGACCCGGACTCCGCCCTGGCCTTCTCGCGGGAGATGATCGCCCTGCGCAAGGCGACGCCCGCGCTCGGCCTGGGCGAGATCGAGTTCGTCGGCGCGGACGGGCCGGTCGTCGCCTTCGTTCGTCACTATGAGGGCGAAGAGGTGATCTGCGTCTTCAACTTCAGCGGCGACCCTCAGGTCTTCGCCCATCCGTCGCTGGAGCGGACCGAGCTTCTGCCCCTGCGGACCGGCGAGGCCGACCTGCGCGGCGGCTCGGTCGGTCTGTCGCCGTACGCCGCGTGCTTCCTGCGGCTGGTTTAGCCGGCTAAAACAGGCGCATGCCTGATGGAGACACCCGCGCGGCCCGGGCGGACGCCCGCTTTGGCCAGGGCTTCCTGACCGACACCTGGTACCTGGCCGCGCTGTCCAGCGACCTCAAACCCGGCAAGCTGCAGCACATCGATCTGCTGGGTGAACCTGTGGCGCTGGGTCGGGCGCGTGGCGGCCAGCTGTTCGCCCTGCGCGACGTCTGTCCCCACCGCGCCGCGCCGCTCTCGGCGGGCAAGTTCCACCGTGACGAACTCGGCGTCGAGACGGTCTCGTGCCCCTACCACGGCTGGCGGTTCCGTGCGGACGGCGCCTGCGCGGCGATCCCGTCGCTGACCGCCGACCAGGACATGGACATCTCCCGCATCCAGGTTCGTCGCTATCGCGCGGCCGAGAGCCAGGGAATGGTGTTCGTCTGGATCGGCGCGACGCCGCTGGGCGAGCCCGACCAGCCGCCGCCCCTGTTCCCCGGCGTCGTGGGGGGCGGGCCCAAGTTGGTCGACCGGATGGTGTTCGACGCCCACATCGACCAGGCGGTCGTCGGCCTGATGGACCCGGCCCACGGGCCCTACGTCCACCGCCAGTGGTGGTGGCGCACGGCCGGCAGCGAGCACGACAAGGAAAAGCGCTTCGAGCCGCGTGAGCAGGGCTTCGCCATGGTCCGGCACGCCCCGTCCAGCAACAGCCGCGCCTATGCTCTGTTGGGCGGCAAGCCCGAGACCGAGATCGTCTTCCGCCTGCCCGGTCTGCGCTGGGAGCATGTGACGGTCGGCAAGCGCCAGGTGCTGTCCCTGACCTGCCTCACCCCCATCGACGCGAACCGGACCCAGATCACCCAGCTGGCCTGGTCGGACCACCCGGCGTTCTCGTTGCTCAAGCCGGTGCTGGCGCGGATGGCGCGCACGTTCCTGCGCCAGGACGGCGACATGGTGAAGCTGCAGAACCAGGGTCTGAAGCACGACCCGACCCTGCTGTGGATCGACGACGCCGACCGCCAAGCCAAATGGTACCAGGCCCTCAAGCGCGAATGGATCGCCAGCCGCCGCGAGGGCCGACCATTCGTGAACCCCGTGGAGCCCGCGACCCTGCGCTGGCGCAGCTAGGCGGCTTCGCGCGGCGCGGTGAGCCGCGCCAGGAACGGGTCGTCGATGCGGATCGGCCCCAGCCCACGGGCCGGCGACCAGTCGATCCTGGCGCCCAGGGCGGCGGCGGCCTCGGTGGCGTCCAGCTTGTGGAAATGCGGCTTGGCCACCGCCTCGGCGGGGACCTGGACATGCAGGACTGGCTCCAGGTCAGCCTCGGCGAGGCCGCCCGGCCGGCAGACACGCGCCACGACATCCACCGTCGCCACCGGCGCGATCTGCAGGATCTCGATCGCCGCCCGCAGCGCGACGGCGCAGGCGTTGGCGAGCTGCAGCTGGCCGCGGTCAGTCTCGGACACCGGAACGTAGCCCGACGAAGCACAAGCCTCGTCGGGCAGGGCGTCGTACTCCCACAGGTCGAGCTGGCCGATCAGTCGGCTCTTGCCGTCCGCGACGATGCGGAAGCCCTCGACCACATCCTTCAGGGCAAGGTCGGCCCCGTTGGCCTTCAGTACGCCGGCGATGGCCTCAGCGTTCATCGCGCGGACCTCCGGCGCCAGGGCCAGCACGCGGTTGTGTGCGGCGGCCTGGGCCTTGGCCTGGGCATAGAGCTCGGCGTCGGCCTTTGCCGCCTCGACGACCCGATGGGTCAGCTCGCGCCGCTTCTCGCGCTCCAGCCCCAACAGATTGTCGACCAGCGACGGGCGATAGTTCGCCAGGTTCTGGCGCGCCACCGACGACACTGCATCGCGGGAGATCATGGGCGCCACCGGCCCGTCAGCCTCGATCCGGGCCCAGTCGATCGGCCGGAAGGTGACCTGATGAACTCGCGTGAGGCGTGCAATCATCGCCTCGTGGAGCTCGATCTCCCGCCGGCTGGGACGCGGGCGGCCCGGGGTCCGCAGGCGCCTGTCGCGCTCGCGGATGCCCCGGCCGGCCACCCGGTCGATCCGGCTCATCGCCGCGATGATGTGCGCCGGCCCCTGGGCGGTCATGCGTTTCGTCCCGTTTTGTGTGCGACGTTCTGCCGCTACTCAAAATGGGTAACCCGCGTTTCGTAACCGAAAGCTTTACAGTGGGAATCCGGTGGGAAGATCTGGGAACCGCCAACCTCAGGTTGGGGTAGCGTCACGGCCCAGGAACACCACCTTCGTCCCCTTCTCGACCGCCTTGGACAGCTGTACGGCATCCCAGTTGGTCAGGCGGACGCACCCATGGCTCGCCGTCTTGCCGACCAGCTTCGGCTCCGGCGCGCCGTGGATGCCGTAGGTGTCCTTCGTCAGGTCGATCCAGACCGCGCCCACCGGATTGTTCGGCCCAGCCTTGATCGTCAGCTTGCCCGCACTCCTGTCGCCGAAGCTCAGCTTGCTGGGGTCATAGGTCCAGGTCGGCGCCGGCGCGATAGTGCGCACCGCCAGCTCGCCCGACGGCGTCGGCAGGTCCGCCGAACCGACCGTCGCCGGATAGGCCGCCAACAGTTTGTGCCCGGCGTCGTAGGCCCGGACCTGCTTACGGGCCTTGTCCACCTCGATGGTCGCCACCTTGGCCGGCAGCTCGCCCCGCGCGGGCCAGGCGACCAGGATCTTCGTGCCTGCGACGCCGAAATCCACGCCGGGGTTCAGCGTCTGCAGCAGGCCGACGTCCATGTGGAACCGCTCGGCCAGCGCCTCCAGCGGGCTGGTGTAGGTAAGGCGATCCAGCTTCGCCATGTGCTTGTAGTCCTTGGGGATCTCCGCGACGTAGGGGCCAGCGGCGTCCGCCTCGCTGATCGTGTAGTCGACCAGCACCGGCCCCGCGTCGGCCGTCAGCTTGGCCCACACCTCGGCGTCCAGCACCCCATCCTCGGGCAGGCCGTTGGCCCGCTCATAGGCGGCGATGGCGTTCTTGACGTTCTCCCCGTCCTGGCCGTCGATGACCCCCGGCGAGAAGTGCGCGCGATCCAGCAGCACCTGGGCGCGCAGCAGCATGTCGCGCTTGCCTTCCGGCGTTGGGGCCTCCGCGAAGACCGCGCGATCCACCGCTTGGGCGACCGGCGCGGTCGAGGGCGATGGCGGCGCGGCGACGGGCGCTGCGGCCTGCGACGGCATCGACGAGGCGGGCGGCGCAGAGGTCTGGGAGGCGCTCGCCGTCTCGCGCCGCCGGATATCGCAAGCGGTCAACGCCATCGCGGCCACACCACAAAGTAGAACCGGCGAGAACTTCATGCTGGACCTCTGCGTTTCACCGCCCATTGCTGGCGGCGGGATGTTGATGAAGCTCCGAGACGTGATGCGGTTCCTGGGGGCCGGTGGCGCAGCGATGGTGCTGCTGCTGCTCCTGTTCCTGCGCGTCACCGGCTGTTCGCCCAGCCATCCGTCGGCGACGGGTCCGCTGGGCGCGCCCTCAGAGACGGCCTCGCGTCAGCCCACCCCGGCCGGACCGGTCAGCGCCGACTGCCGCGCCCCGGGCTGGACCGCCGCGGCGGCGGCCAACTCCGGCTCACTGCGGACCCTGGCCTGGGCGCCGTTCGGACGCCAGGAAACCGGCTGGGAGATCTATGTCCCGCTGATCCAGAACGAGGTCCGCACGACGTGCTCACCCGACAGCGAAGGGTTCGCCGCCGCTGTCGCCGGCTGGCAACGCGCGCAGAAGCTGGGCGAGGACGGCATCCTGACCGAGCCGCTGTTCATCGCGCTCAAGAACGCCGTGCAGACCCGGCGCGAGTTCGTGCGCTTCACCTCTCTGGGGACCTGCCCCGACACCCCCGACCTGATCACCGCGGCCCGGATCGACGAGGGCTATGGCGGCAAACAGGTGTGGATGCGCCCCAAAGCGCTGCAGGCCTATCGCCAGATGGCCGCCGCCGCCCGCGCGGAGGTCCCCGAGATCGCCGCCGATCCGCGCAACCTGACCATCTTCTCCGGCTATCGCAGCCCCTCCGCCGACGCCGCCCGCTGCCAGGCCGAGGGAAATTGCGACGGGATCGTGCGCGCCAAATGCTCGGCCCACCGCACCGGCCTGGCCGCCGACATGTATGTGGGCCAGGCGCCCGGCTATGGCCCCGATTCCACGGCCGACCCGAACCGGCTGTTCATGACCCACACCCCGACCTACCGCTGGCTCCTGGCCAACGCCCGCCGCTTCGGGTTCGTGAACTATCCCTTCGAACCTTGGCACTGGGAGTGGACGGGCGAGGCGCCCTGATCCTAGGTTCGCACATGCCTACCGAGACCCTCAACGGCGTCAGCCTCGCCTACGATGACATCGCCCCGCCCGGCCCCGTGCAGCGGACCATCCTGCTGCTGCATGGCTTCGCCTCGAACCGGAAGGAGGGCTGGCGGCGGACCGGCTGGTATGCGGCGCTGGAGCGGCGCGGCTTCCGCACCATCGCCCTGGACCAGCGAGGCCACGGCGAGAGCATGAAGTCGCACGATCCCGCCGACTATGGCCGCGAGATCCTGGCGGCCGACGCCCTGGCCCTCTTGGACCACCTGGGCGTCGGGCGCGTCGACGTGCTGGGCTATTCCATGGGCACGCGCACGGCCATGCAGATGGCCCTGGACGCCCCCGACCGGATCTCGAACCTGCTGCTGGGCGGCGTGGGCTCCAAACTGTTCGATCCGCCCCGCCCCGGCGGGGTCGAAGCCATGGCCCAGGCCATGGGCGCCGAGGATCCGGCGACCATCCCCGACGAGATGCTGCGCAGCTTCCGCCAGTTCGCCGACGAACAGGGCGAGGACCGCCAGGCCCTGGCCGCCTTCACGGCCGGCCGCAGCCCTTCGCTCACCAGGGACCAACTCGGCCAGGTGACCGTGCCGACCCTGGTCGTGGCCGGCGCCAGGGACGATCTGGCCGGCGATCCGGAAGAGTTGGCCCGCGTCTTCCCCTATGGGACCGGCAAGAGCCTGCCCGGCGTCGACCACTTCTCCGCGATCCCGCACGCCGCCCTGAAGGCGACCGTCTTCGATTTCATCGACGGCGTGCTGGACGACGACTTCCCGCCGTTCGAATAGGGGCTAGCTGCGCGGGCCCATGTTGTAGGGCCCACCCTTTTCCAGCGCCGCGCGATAGGCGGGGCGACCCTGGAAGCGGTCCACCCAGGCCTTGATGTTCGGGTACTGCGCATAGCGGCCGAACGCACCGGTGACCTCGCCGACGAAACTCATCTGAATGTCGGCGGCGCTGAGCTCGGCGCCCAGCAGCCAGTCGCGGCCGGCGAGGGACTTTTCGACGTAGCCCAGGTGGTTGGCGATCTCGCTCTCGATGCGCGGATGCAGCGGCGCGCCCGCCTCGCCCAGGCGGCCGACGTACATGAACAGCATCAGCGGCAGCATCGCCGAGCCCTCGGCGTAGTGCATCCACTGGTTATAGGTCTCGTAGGCGTCGGCCCCGGCCGCCGGGGCCAGCTTTCCGCCGCCGTGCTTGCGGACGATGTAGTCGATGATCGCGCCCGACTCGTGGACCGTCTGGCCGCCGTCGGTGATCACCGGCGACTTGCCTAGCGGGTGCACGGCGATCAGTTCGGGCGGCGCCAGCCGGGTGGTCGCGTCCCGCGCATAGTGCTTGATCTCATACGGAACACCCAGCTCCTCCAGCAGCCAGAGGATCCGCTGCGAACGGCTGTCATTGAGGTGGTGGACGACGAGCATGAGGCGTTTCCTGTGTTCTGAGGCTTCGCCACACCAAAGCGGACTGACCTGACGCAGCGCAACCCTGGCATAAGGCGCTCATGACGTTCGTCCTGCCAAACCTGCCCGACCTCCTCGACGACGCCGCGCTTGAAGCCGGCGCGCTCGTGGCCTCCATCACCGCCGCCGTGGGCAAGCAGGTGAGCGTCGACGGACGACTGGACCGGGCGAAGCTGGACGCAGAGCAGCACGCCGCCCACGGCCTGGCCTGGGCCGCGGCCTACGCGGAGACCCTGCGCCAGACCGCCGCCTGGGCCCGCGCCCTCGAGGCCGACGGCAAGCTCACCGAGGCCGAGGCCCTGCCCGCCCAGCTGCTGGCGCACGAATATCTGAGCCAGCTCCAGGGCGGCATCCCGATGAACCAGGGCGAGATCTTCCGCCCCGCCGACGTGTTCGCCCCGGCCGAGCGGCTCAGCCATGTCCTGGGCCGCTTGCGGCCAGGCGCGAGCCAGGCGGTGAAGCTGCGGGTCGTCGAGCTGCTGGACCAGGCCCGCGGGCGTCCCTCGCTGGAGGCCAGCGGCCTGGACGAGACCCTCGAGGCGATCCGCGACCAGTTCTACGCCTTCACCGCCGAGAAGATCACGCCCCACGCCCACGGCTGGCACCTGCGCGACGAGCTGATCCCGCTGTCGTTGCTGCAGGAGCTGGGCGACCTGGGCGTCTTCGGCCTGACCGCGCCTGAGGAGTGGGGCGGCTCGGGCCTGGGCAAGGTGGCGATGTGCGTGGTCTCCGAGGCCCTGTCGCGGGGCTGGATCGGGACCGGATCGCTGGGCACGCGGTCCGAGATCGCCGCCGAGCTGATCATCGCCCACGGCACCCCTGATCAGAAGGCGAAGTTCCTGCCCCCCATTGCGGCGGGGACCACCATCCCCACCGCCGTCTTCACCGAGCCGGAGGCGGGCTCCGACCTGGGCTCGCTGCGCACCAAGGCCGTTCGCGACGGCGACGCCTGGCGCGTGTCGGGCGCCAAGACCTGGATCACCCACGCGGCCCGCGCCGACGTCATGACCCTGCTGGTGCGCACCAACCCGGACAAGGCGGACCACCGGGGCCTGTCCATGTTCCTGGCCGAGAAGCCGCGCGGGACCGAGGCCGACCCGTTCCCCGCCCCCGGCATGAGCGGCGGCGAGATCGGGGTGATCGGCTATCGCGGGATGAAGGAGTACGAGATCGCCTTCGACGGCTTCGAAGTCCCGCACGCCAACCTGCTGGGCGGCGTCGAGGGCCAGGGCTTCGTGCAGCTGATGGCCACGTTCGAAAGCGCCCGCATCCAGACCGCCGCCCGCGCCATCGGCGTGGCGCAGAACGCCCTGGACCTGGCCCTGGACTACGCCCTGCAGCGCCGCCAGTTCGGCGGGCCGATCGCCGACTTCCCGCGGGTGGCCAACAAACTGGCGATGATGGCCGCCGAGATCCTGGGCGCCCGCCGCCTGGCCTGGTTCGCAGCGCGGGCCAAGGACGAGGGCCGCCGCTGCGACCTGGAAGCGGGCATGGCGAAACTGACCGCCGCCCGTATCGCCTGGGCCGCCGCCGACAACGCCGTGCAGATCCATGGCGGGACAGGCTTTGCGGTCGAGCAGCCGGTCAGCCGGGTGCTGGCCGACGCGCGGATCCTCAACATCTTCGAAGGCGCCGGCGAGATCCAGGCGCAGGTCATCGCCCGCCGGCTGCTGGAAGGAGCCAATTGAGCGGCGCGACGCGCGGCCTCAGGTTCGAGGCGCGAACCCTTCGCCGATCAGGCCGATCTGGCGATCCATCACCCCGATCAGGGCCTTGGTGTCGGCCTCGGCGCTGACCACCAGCCGGTAGGTCCAGGCATAGGTCGCCATCAGCAGGTCCACGACCTCCTGAAGGTCGATGTCGTCGCGGACATCGCCCTGGGCCTGGCCGCGCTGCAGCGTCTCGATCATCATTTCCTGGAGGCGCGGCGTACGGCCGTAGGGCCGCGCCGTGGTCGCCAGGCTCCAGTCGTATGCGGCGGCGATGTGCGACAGGAACAGTCGCACATGCTGGGCCTCGAACTCGAAGTGGATGGCGAACATCGTGCGCAGGCGGTCGACCGTCGACCCACGCAGGTGGGGCATCACCCGGTCGAGCTCGGCGTAGAGCGGCTCGAGCCGGGCGCCCATCACCTCGGAGAGGATTTCCCCCTTCGAAGCGAATGTCGTGAACACGCTGCCGACCGAGACGCCCGCGTGGCGGGCGATCTCGCGGATCGTCGTGCCCTGGTATCCGAGGCCGTCGAACAGCTCCCGGGCAGACGCAATGACCCGTTGGCGTGTCGCTTCCTTTTGCGACCGCCTCTGGGGCACAGGCCCCGGGAGAGGTCCGACGTCAGCCTTCATGCGGATGCGCGCTTAACCGCGACGCGCTCCGGCCAGCAGGATGCGGATCTGGTCCCGCGCACGGGCCTGCAGTGCATCCAGGCTCCAGCCTTCAAAGATCGCCTGCGGGAAGTTCGACAGGTAGGTGTCGAACAGCATCTGGCTGCGCAGCTTCACTTCCGCTTCCTGCGACAGCTCACCGCGCTCGACGGCGGCGTTCAGCTGCTCGCCGAACAGGTCCTGGAACGCGGCCGACGAGGACATGCCCCGCAAGGTCGGGCCGCCGTCCTTGTCCCACGACACCGAGAAGGCGGCGCGGGCCAGCTGCAGGCGCGTCTTGTAAAACGTATAGCCGGCCATGAAGATCTTCAGGATCGCATCCTCGGCCGTACGGCCGCGCGTGGCGGCGTCACGCATGGCGGCCGTCAGGGCCTCCATGTCGTCGGCCATGATCTCGCGGAACAGGTCGGACTTGTCGGTGAAGTTGGCGAAGACGGCGCCCGTGGACATGCCGGCCGCGGCCGCGATATCCCGGATGGTGGCGCCTTCATAACCTTGCTCGCTGAAGAGACGACGCGCGGCGGCCAGGACCTTCAGGCGGGTCTGTTGTTTGGCGAGTGCGCGGCGGGTAGGGGCGCGGGTCGGAGCATCGACCGCAACCTGAGTGGGGGAGATGTGCTTCATTCTTCTCTTGGGTGCCGCCGAGAAAGGGGGAGTCCCGGCGAACGCTGTGGGGAGGTTTAACCGGCGACGCAAAAGCATCGAAACCGGCGGTGAACATGTTCAATCAGAACGGGTACGCGTAGCTGTAACGACTAGGTAACAACCAAATGTGGCGGCGTTATGGGACCGCTCACAGTGGAGGCGAAATCGCTTATGGCATAAGGGTGCTGGCGTCACGCCGAATCTCGCCGTTCTGCCGGAACCACTGCTCGATGAACATGATCAAGAGCGCTAAAGTCAAGTTTAAAATAGACGCACGTCGAATCATGGCGTAGCGCCGTTCCGTAGCCTAAGCTAGCGATATGGATCTGTTCGACTACCTTATCTTTGCGGCGCTCGCCGTTGTGGCCAGCGTGCTCGCATTCGGCATCTACGCCCTGTTCCGCGGCGGAGATTTTGGGCGTTCCTGGTCCAACCGCTTGATGCGCCTGAGGGTTCTCACCCAGGCGATCGCGGTGGCGGTGCTGATGCTGGCGGTCTGGTGGCGGAGCAGCCACGGCTGACATGGTGACCCTCAACCGCATCTACACCCGCACGGGCGACGCCGGGACCACGCGGCTGGCCACCGGGGCCCAGGTCAGCAAGACGGACCTGCGGGTCGAGGCCTATGGGGCGGTCGACGAGGCCAATGCCTGCGTCGGTATGGCGCGGGTCCATCTGGCCGCCGACGCTGAGCTCGACGCCATGCTGGCGCGCATCCAGAACGAGATGTTCGACCTGGGCGCCGATCTGGCCACCCCGCCCAAGCCCGATGAAGCCGAAGGCGCCGCGCTGCGCATCCTGGACGGCCAGATCGCGCGGATCGAGGCCGAGATCGATCGCATGAACGATCAACTGCCGCCGCTTACCTCGTTCATCCTGCCGGGCGGGACGCCCGCGGCCGCGGCCCTGCACCTGGCCCGCACCGTCTGCCGCCGCGCCGAGCGTGACGCCGTGCGCCTGATCGAGGCTGGCGAGCCCATCAGCGCGCCGTCGCTGCGCTACCTCAACCGACTGTCGGACTTCCTGTTCGTCGCCGCCCGCTGGGCCAACGATCGCGGCCAGGCCGAGGTGTTCTGGAAGTCGGGCGCGACCCGCTAGGTCTTGGGCGCAGGCGCCGGCGTCGCGGCGGCCTTCGCCGGCGGGCCCACCGGACGACCGATGGCCTTCTTCGCCTCGGCCAACGCCTTGTCGTCGGTGATCAGGCGGCCGGTGATGTCCGAGGTCAGGACAGGCTGGGCGCAGACCCGCTCAGACGCGTCCCACCACTTCTTCTGTTCCTTCTCGCACTTGTTGCGCGGCATCACCCAGCCGACCTGCCAGACGCCGACGCCGACGATTGCGATCACGAAGAGGGCGATGAAGATGAGCTTCAGGCGCTCGATATTCGGGTTCATGCGCGCCTTTTACGTAAGGAGACCCCGGTCTGGCTAGCTGTGTGCGCTGCGGCGAAACTCACCCCCGCGCGCTTGCAATGCTCGGCGGAACCGTTATTGCCCACCCGGCTAATTTCTTTCCGCAAACAATTTGAGGCGCTAGCAACCCATGAAGGTGTTGGTCCCGGTGAAGCGGGTGATCGACTACAACGTCAAGGCCCGTGTTAAGGCCGATCAGACGGGTGTCGACCTCGCCAACGTCAAGATGTCGATGAATCCCTTCTGCGAGATCGCGGTCGAAGAGGCCGTCCGCCTGAAGGAAAAAGGTGTGGCGACCGAGATCGTCGCCGTGTCCGTCGGCCCCACGCAGGCGCAGGAAACCCTGCGGACCGCCCTGGCCATGGGCGCCGACCGCGCCATCCTCATCCAGACCGACCAGGACCTCGAGCCGCTGGCCATCGCCAAGGTGCTGAAGGCCGTGGTGGCCGAAGAGAGCCCCGAGCTGGTCCTGATGGGCAAGCAGGCCATCGACGGCGACAACAACGCCACCGGCCAGATGCTGGCGGCCCTGCTCGACTGGCCGCAGGCGGCGTTCGCCTCGGAAGTCGTCATCGAAGGCGGCAAGGCCAAGGTGACGCGCGAAGTCGACGGCGGCCTGCAGACGCTGAACGTGGACCTGCCGGCGGTCGTGACCGCCGACCTGCGCCTGAACGAGCCGCGCTACGCGTCGCTGCCCAACATCATGAAGGCCAAGAAGAAGCCGCTGGACGTGAAGGAGCTCGGTTCGCTGGGCGTCGACACGGCCGCGAAGCTGAAGGTCGTGAAGGTCACCGAGCCTGCGAAGCGCTCGGCCGGCATCAAGGTGGAAACCGCTGGCGACCTGGTCGCCAAGCTCAAGACTGCGGGGGTCCTCTAAATGGCCGTTCTCGTCATCGCGGACCACGACAACGCGACCCTCAAGGACAACACCCACAAGGTGGTGACCGCGGCCCAGGCCATCGGCGGCGACGTCGACATCCTGGTGGCCGGCACGAACACCGGCGCGATCGCCGCGGAAGCCGCCAAGATCGCCGGCGTGCGCAAGGTGCTGACGGCGGACTCCGCCGAGCTGGGCCAGGGTCTGGCCGAGGCGTTCCAGGACCTGATCGTCGGCCTGGCCGGTGGCTATGACGCGATCCTCACGCCCGCCACGACCCAGGGCAAGAACTTCAGCCCGCGCGTCGCCGCGAAGCTGGACGTGGCCCAGATCTCGGACGTGATCGAAGTGGTGTCGGCCGACACCTTCGTGCGCCCCATCTACGCCGGCAACGCGCTGGAGACGGTCCAGTCGTCCGACGCCAAGAAGGTGCTGACGGTTCGCCCGACCGCCTTCAAGGCGGCGGCAGAAGGCGGCTCGGCTTCGGTGGAGAGCGCCTCGGCGCCCGCCGCCCCGGCCAAGACCCACTTCGTGGGCCAAGAGATCGTCAAGTCGGCCCGCCCGGACCTGGGCGCCGCCAAGATCGTGGTCTCCGGCGGTCGCGCCATGGGCTCGGCCGAAGAGTTCCAGAAGGTGATCGAGCCGCTCGCCGACAAGCTGGGCGCGGCCGTGGGCGCCTCGCGCGCCGCGGTGGACGCCGGCTACGCGCCGAACGACTACCAGGTCGGCCAGACCGGCAAAGTCGTCGCCCCGCAGCTCTACATCGCCATCGGCATCTCGGGCGCCATCCAGCACCTGGCCGGCATGAAGGACTCCAAGGTGATCGTCGCGATCAACAAGGACCCGGATGCGCCGATCTTCCAGGTCGCCGACTACGGCCTCGTGGCGGACTACAAGGCCGCCGTGCCGGAACTGATGAGCGCCCTGGGCTGAGCCCGGCGTACATCGACAGATACGAAGGGGCGGTCCGCAAGGGCCGCCCCTTTTCGTTTGGCGCGATCTGACGCGATCACCCCCGCACGTTGTCGCTATCGCCACCTACCCATGACAGCTCCGCTAGATCAGTTTCGCGACCCCACATAACCAGGGTCTGCAAATGAAGAAGTATCTGATCGAGCGTGAGATTCCCGGCGTCGACAAGCTGACCGCCGAAGAGCTGAAGGGCGCCGCCACAACCTCCAACGCCGCCCTCTGCCAACTGGGTCCCCGCGTCCAGTGGGTGCACTCGTTCGTCACCGAGAACCGCACCTTCTGCCTGTATCTCGCCGAAGACGAGGCCGCGGTCCATGACCATGCCAAGCTCAGCGGCTTCCCGGCGAACCGGGTGACCGAGGTTGTCGGCATGATCGACCCGACGACGGCCGGCTAGGCCAGACGTCACGAGTGGGGGAGATCCCGGCCGGCGGCTCTAGGGCTCGCGGG
>Ga0209026_1000691_pt1 | contig 20158 bp, 24 predicted proteins | sample AraplaCL_Col_mCL_FD_184262 | JGI IMG/M metagenome (GOLD analysis project Ga0209026, IMG submission 184262) | Arabidopsis root microbial communities from the University of North Carolina, USA - plate scrape CL_Col_mCL (SPAdes) (version 2) | ecosystem: Host-associated > Plants > Roots >... | reverse complement strand
TGAACAAACAGGCGATGCTATAAAATTTAACCTCGAAAACTTAAAGCCGTTTCAAAATATATCACGGCAGGGTGAGGACATGCGGCAAGGTGACAAAATATTAAGTAAAGGTACTCCTTGCTCACTCGCTGCCATTAGCATACTGGCATCATTGGGCAAAAGTACAGTCCAGGTTCAATGTTTACCTAAAGTAGCGCTGTTTACTACGGGCAATGAACTCGTAGAGGTGGGCATGTCGGTATCTGCTACTCAGATCCGCAACAGTAATCAATACCTGCTTAAAAGTCTGCTTAAAAAATGGCTCATCAAACCGGCTATTTGTAAACATGTTATCGACGATAAAGCACAATTGAAAACCGCTTTGTCGGGCGCATTGTCATTCGATATCATCATCACCTGCGGCGGTGTATCTGCAGGCGACGCTGATTACTTGCCCGAAGTACTGGCGGATCTGGGTGTAAAGAAGCTCTTTCATAAAGTGGCTATCAAGCCGGGTAAACCCATCTGGTGCGGGCAGATGCCAAATGGCGGAATGGTTTTCGCTTTGCCGGGCAATCCGGTATCGTGTATGGTGACGTTTAAGCTATTTATCGAAGCTTATTTAACGACTTGTTTAGGAGTAGGCATCTCCAAAACTTTAACCTTACCGTTTAAAGGCAATCGCCGACGTACCACAAACCTTGACGAGTTTTTCCCGGTAACTATATCGGGCGAGCCTGCGACAACGCAATCTATCTCGATCAATAGCTCGGGCGATATCCGGTTGGGTTTACATGCCGATGCTCTGGCGCATCACCCGGTGGATAATGAAGAATTGGAAGGTGGGAGCATTGTGACATGCTATCTGTTGTAGTCAATACCATGTAATTATTCATCCTTTATCCCAACAAAACAAGTGCTTATACCTTACGATTAGTATTACAATCGTATATTTGAACTTAAATGATGCTTTTGAACGATAAATTTGGCCGTAGTTTTAAAACTTTGCGGGTTAGCTTGCTAAGCACCTGTAACCTGGGCTGTGTTTATTGTACTATGGGCACCGAAGAGGAGGTGATGATAGACAAGAAAGCTCAAACACCGGCATCGGTTTTTCTGAACCACATCGCGCAGTTGCATGCGCAGCTCGATCTGCACACTATTCGCTTTACTGGCGGCGAACCCTTATTGTACCGCGAATTACCACAGGTTATTGAAGGCGTTAAAGCTTTAGGTATCCCGGATATTAAGCTCACTACCAATGCCTTTTTATTAGATAGGATTGCCCCGGCTTTAAAAATGGCGGGCCTGCAGTACGTTAATGTTTCGCTTGACGCGATGGATGAAGAATCCTTTTTTAGGATGACAAGGCGTAAACAATTGAGCCGTACTTTAAAAGGTATTGAAACCGCTTTGGCCTGCGGGTTGGATGTAAAGATAAACGCGGTAATGATGAAAGGTAAAAACGATGATCAGGTTTTACCGCTGTTGGAATATGCTTTTGAACGTAACATCCCGATACGATTCTTGGAGGTGATGACGATGGGGCATTTGTTTGGCCATGGGCAGGAATATCTGTTTTCGCAGGAAGATATACTGAATATTATCGCAACTAAATACAGCTTTACTAAACAATACAGAAAATCCTCATCTACAGCAAATTACTGGCAAACAGCTGAGGGGAAGGTTTTTGGGATAATTGCTAATGATACCGAACCTTTTTGCCAGGATTGTAACCGCCTGCGCCTGGATGCCGAAGGTAATATTTATGGTTGCCTGAGTAATAACCACGCCATTGCGCTAAGCGGAAATGAAAGTGAACAGGATTTGAAAGATAAATTACAACAAGCTATGTCGCAAAAACAGGAGCTGCATTTTACCGGCAGCGAGATGAGCATGATGCACATTGGCGGATAAGACATAAAATGAAAATACAGGTTTTCGCGGTTTTAAAAGACCATTTTGATAAAGAGTTTGAGCTCAGTGACGACATTAAAGATATAGCCTCATTGAAAGACTATTTGTCGCATCAAAATGCTGAAGCAAATGGGATTTTGCAGATCAGCCGCTTTGCTGTAGATAACGAATTTGTTAATCTTGATTACGCTATAACACAAAATGATACGATCTGCATATTCCCCCCAAGCAGTGGAGGCTGAAATACCGGCATTATCGGCTACGCCGCTTGATGTGGTTGCCCTTTTGGCGCAGTCTCATCACCCGGGAGCTGGAGCGGTGGTGTTATTTAGCGGCGAGGTACGTAATAATAACCTCGGGCAGGATGTGGACTATCTGGAATACGAAGCCCACGAAGTAATGGCGGCCAAGATGATCAAGGAAATCATTAACGACGCCCATGCCAAATGGCCACTTAAAATTGCTGTCGCTCAACACCGTACCGGAAAGGTAGCTATTGGCGAAACTGCCGTGATCGTTATTACGTCATCGGCACACCGCGGCGAAGCTTACGAAGCCAATCAATATATCATCCATCGTATTAAACATGAAGCATTGATCTGGAAATGCGAGTATTTTACAGATGGCAGAAAAAAATGGGGTGGTAATTGCAGTTGCTGCCCATAAAAGAGCGAAAAGCTGGAAGCATGACGCTCGAAGCAAGGTTGTATAAAATTATCGAATAATTAGCTTCAGGCTTCATGCCTCAAGCTTCCGGCTAAATATGAAGACTACAATCACCATAGAATATTGCCCCAAATGTGGGTGGATGCTCCGCGCAACTTACATGGCTCAGGAGTTGTTAACCACCTTTACCGATGATATACACGGCGTGTTGCTGCAGCCAAGCGAAGTAAACGGGCGCTACACTATCAGGATAAACGATGTGGAAATATTTGACCGTAAAAGAGCCGGTCGTTTTCCTGAAATAAAAGAACTTAAGCAATTGGTGCGCGACGTTGTAAATCCCAATAAAAGTCTCGGCCACTCGGATAAGGCAACTTAATACTTTAGTTTCTCGTAGTTTAAATTATTGTCGCTTTGCATCTTATAACCAAAAAAAAGCGGCGCTTAGTAAAATAAACTGCATATTTAAACGCTATAAAGCCGAGGCATTTTACATCGCTCTTTAATGATTGCACCTATACCTAAACGTATTATTCATAAACCATCTGCTAAAATCTCTCCAATAGTTAAACTATTGGCTATTTTGTTATTGGTCATGTTGCAATCCGGGCATTTATCTGCACAAGCAAATTACACTATCAGCGGTACAATTAAGGATGCAGTTACCGGCGAAGCGCTTATTGGCGCCACAGCGCGTATTGAAGGCGCCGGGCAAAAAAGCGCTGCGACCAATAACTTTGGTTTTTACTCATTAACCGTTACAGAAGGTGATCATACATTGTTGGTAAGTTACATTGGTTATAAAACCGATTCGCTTAAGATAAAAGTTCGTAAAAGTAGCCGGATAAATATTGAGTTGGTTTCAGGAAGTGCCTTAACCGAGATCGTAGTAAGCGGCAAAACGGCTAAGAGCGATAATATATTAAGTCCGCAAATGGGGGTTGACAAACTCTATCCCGATGATATTAAAAATATACCGGTGTTTATGGGCGAAAAGGACATCATCCGGACGATTGAGTTATTGCCCGGAGTTAAATCAACCGGAGACGCCAATACGGGCTTTTACGTACGTGGTGGTGGATCAGATCAAAATCTGATACTACTTGACGGGGCTACTGTATACAACGCGTCGCATTTATTTGGTTTCTTCTCAACATTTAACTCCGATGCTATTAAGGATATAAATTTGTACAAAGGTGGCATGCCGGCACAGTATGGCGGCAGGTTGTCATCTGTTCTGGATGTTAAAATGGACGATGGCAGCAATAAAAGCTACGGGGTTGAAGGTGGGATTGGCCTGATATCGTCCCGCATTAAAATTGACGGCCCTATCGTAAAAGATAAAAGCTCTTTTATGATTAGTGCACGACGTACTTATGCTGATGTATTTTTGCGGCTCTCAGGCGACTCAACCTTAAAAGGCAGTAGCTTATACTTTTATGATTTGAATGTTAAAGCAAATTATCAGCTTGATGATAAAAACACCATTTACCTTTCAGGATATTTTGGTAAAGACGATATCGGCCTTAAAGATAACTTTGCCACCAGTTGGGGCAATACCACAGCCACGCTTCGCTGGAACCACTTGTTTAACAGTAAGCTATTCGCTAATACTTCGTTCATTTACAGTAACTATAATTATACTATCGATAATTATTCTTCAACAAGCAATATCAGTGTGGTATCCAAAATTGAAGACATTAATTTAAAGCAGGATTACGAATACTTCGCGAATAACAGCAACACGGTTAGCTTTGGCGCCAGCATTGTTCATCATACCATTGTACCAGGCAATATCACTTCAACGCAAACATCAAGTTATAATGCTAAAACCCTCCAAAGCCGCTATGCTTATGAGGCCGCAGCCTACGTTTCCGACTCCTGGCGACCATCGGATAAACTAAGCGTAGTTTATGGCCTGAGGGCTAATATATTTGATCTGGTGGGCCCGGGAACGTTTAATACCTATAATACCGGTGGTGTAGTAACTAATGTGGCAAGTTATAGCTCTTTGCAAAGTGTACAAACCTACTTTAATTTGGAGCCTCGTGTTTCGGCAAGTTATACTATTAACGCCCAAACCTCGGTTAAAGCCTCATATAACCACAATTCGCAAAATTTACATTTGCTGTCTAATTCAACAGCAAGTTTACCCACCGACCTGTATGTGCTGAGCAGCAATAATATCAAACCGGGTGTTGCTGATCAGGTGTCGCTGGGCTATTATCATAATTTTAAAGATGACCAGTTTGAGTTTTCGACTGAGGTATATTACAAATGGTTAAAAAACGAAGTTGATTACCGCAACGATGCTGAGCTGGTTGCTAACGAAACTGTCGAATCGCAATTATTGTATGGGGTTGGCAGGGCGTATGGCGTTGAGCTTTTTCTGAAAAAGAAATATGGCAGGTATAACGGTTGGGTAGGCTATACCTTATCACGTACCGAGCGAAAGATAGCTGGAGTAAACAATGGTAGCTATTTCCCCGCGCGGCAGGATCGTACGCATGATATCTCGTTGGTAAATATTTACCAGGCAAGTAAACGCTGGACGTTATCTGCCGTATTTGTTTATGGTACAGGTAACGCGGTTACTTATCCGGCTGGCAAATATCAGATAGGAGGATTAACTACCTATTATTATAACCAGCGTAATGCTAACCGTTTACCTGTCGACAGCCGCCTTGATCTAGGTGCTACATTGGAGGGCAAACAGCATAAAAACTATCATTCGAGCTGGAGTTTTAGTATTTATAACACGTTAAACCGGATGAACCCATACAGCGTGATATTCAGGGACACCGCAACTAAACCAGCAGCCACCGAAGCTGTTGAGACAAGTTTATTTGGTATAATACCGTCGGTAACATGGAATTTTAAATTTAAGTGATGTGCGTTAATGTATTAAATATCAGATTTTTATTAATGGCGCTTTTTGCAACATTAGCATTGACATCTTGCCAGCGGGTGATCAATGTCGATATCAATAGCGCTTCGCAGCAGTTGGTTATTGAAGGCAATTTAACCGATCATCAGGGCATACAAACAGTTACCATATCAAAAACAGTCCCCTATAGCAATACAAACGTATTTCCGACGGTATCGGGTGCAAGCGTTATTGTTAACGACGCGTCGGGTACCACCTATAAATTTACCGAAACGCAACCCGGAACCTATACGATTAACAATATGAAAGGCAAGGCTTTAACTTTCTATGTACTGACAGTTAAGGCAGAAGGCAAAACATATTATGCTGGCTCAACTATGCCTTTCGCCGTTAATTTAGATTCGCTAACACTGGTTTCCCAAACCTTTGGTAGTAAAAATGTGATTACCGTAGTGGTAAACTACCAGGATCCGGCAACTATTGCTAATCAGTACCGTTTTATCATGTATGTGAACGGGGTGCAGGTTAAACGTGTTTTTGTAGAGAATGATCAGCTCAGCGATGGCAGGGCGGTGACAAGTATGCTTTATCAGCAGGATATCGAAATTAAAAAAGGCGATAAAATAGATGTTGATATGCAATGTATTGATCAGGATATGTACAACTATTGGAACAGCTTAAGTAACCAGGGGGGCAATTCACCGCAAAACTCAGCCACGCCGTCTAATCCACCCTCAAACCTCGATAACAATGCCTTGGGTTACTTTAGCGCACATACTATACAGCGTAAAACCATAATAATACCTTAACCTATTAATTAAGGTTTTATATTTGCCTTGCAAAATGAAGAATTTAAAGAAATATTATATCGTACCGGCCCCGCCAGAAGAAGTTTACGTAGCATTAACCAACCCGTTAAGTATACAATTATGGACAGGTGAGGTGGCTGAAATGAGTACCGAGCCGGGTACCGAGTTTTCGATGTGGGACGGAAGTATTACAGGCAAAAACCTCGAGTTTATTGATGGAAAAAAAATAGTACAGGAGTGGTATTTCGGCGATAAGCCAGAGGCCTCAATTGTGACCATTATTTTGCATCCGGATAAGCAAGGCACATCGGCCGAATTGCGTCATACCAATATTCCAGACGAGGATTTCAATGATATTTCCGAAGGTTGGGATAGCTCATACTTTGGTGCCGTTATCGATTTTTTTGACGGAGTTTAAATTTAAAACTCAAACACATCCAACTGTTTTTTGTTAAGTTTTAATGATAGCGCAAAAGCTATAGTTTAAAATCTACTTAATAAAAACCAGCTTTATGAAAACACTGAAATTTCTGAAAGTACCTGTTATAGCGCTTTTTTGCGTCAGTTTACTGCTGATATCGGCAACCCCCCAACAAAAAGAAGAAACCAAATTAAACGATTCGGCTGTAGTGCTGCGCGAATTTGGCAAAATGAAAGAAAGTATCCCGCACCAGCTGCTCGAAGAAACGCATGGTATCATCATTATTCCAAAACTTATCAACGCCGGACTTGTGGTCGGCGGCAAACGCGGTAAGGGCATTGCCATGGTAAAGGACGCCAACGGCAAATGGAGCAACCCGGTATTTGTTACTTTAACTGGGGGCAGCTTCGGCCTACAGGTTGGTGTACAGTCGGTCGATCTGGTATTGATATTTAAACACAGCGAAACGCTAAGCAATATGGGTAGGGGGAGTTTTACCCTCGGTGGCGATATCTCGGTGGCAGCCGGCCCGGTAGGGCGTAGTTCTACTGCCAGTACCGATTATAAATTACAGGCCGAGGTTTACAGCTATTCGCGTAGCCGTGGCTTGTTTGCCGGTATAAGTTTAAACGGGGCCTCGCTATCGGTTGATGCGACATCAAACACCGATTTTTATGGAAAAGATTCTGCTTCGGCTACAATATTTTCGCAATCTAAAAGCTCATCAGCTTCGGTTAAGGAAGTGAAAGAGACATTGACCGGGCTTTATTAGTGAGTTGTTGATCGTGAATAGTCAGTTCTTTGATAAAAAAGCCCAATATGTATGCATATTGGGCTTTTTAGTTATGTAAATTCACAACTGACTATTCACTATTTACTACCATATCTTCACCCGTTTATCCGGGTCGATCCACATCGGGTCGCCCTTTTTTATATTGAAGGTTTTGTAGAATTCCGGAACGTCTGAGAAAGGCGCGTTCACCCGCAAAAAGCCCGGTGCATGCACATCTGTTGATAGTTGTTGTGCCAGCGCTTCGTCGCGTTCTTGTCCTAACCAGCCCAACGCATATCCTAAAAAGAAACGTTGCATTGGTGTTAGTCCATTAATGGTTTTACCTTCTTTATATTGTTGTGTCTTCTTAAACGCATCTAAACCTAAAACTATCCCGCCAAGGTCGGCAATGTTTTCGCCAAGGCTGGCTTGCCCGTTAACATGCAGGCTATCCAATATTTTGTAGCTGTTGAACTGGTTTACAAGCATTTGTGCGCGTTTGGTAAATTTGACCGAGTCTTCGGCAGTCCACCAACCCTTTAAGTTTCCTTTTGCATCGTACTGGCGGCCCTCGTCATCAAAACCATGTGTGATTTCGTGACCGATCGTTGAGGCAGCGGCATAACCGTAAACCACTGCATCATCTATATCCTCATCTTTAATTCCCGGCACAATAAATTGCGCCGCCGGTAAAGTGATCTCGTTGTTCGATGGGCTGTAGTTAGCGTTATAGGTCTGAGGCGTCATATTCCACTCAGTATGGTCTACAGGTTTGCCCAGCTTATTAATGTTGTTTAAATATTGCCAATGCCTTGCGCGCATTACGTTGGCGGCGTACGATGTACGGTCAATCTGCAGGTTCGAAAAATCCTTCCATTTGTCCGGATAGCCCACTTTTGGATGAATAGTGCTCAGTTTTAACAAAGCTTTTTGCTTGGTTTCAGGACTCATCCAATCCAGCTTTTCAATATGTTCTTTATACGAATCCCTGATAGCTTCTACCAAAGCAATATAACGGGCTTTTGCCTTTTCCGGAAAATACTCCTTTACAAATAACTGGCCAAGTAATTCGCCCATGATGCTGTTTTCGGTATCCAAAACGCGTTTCCAGCGCGGTAACTGTTGTTTTTGACCACGTAAAATAGTTCCTGTAAAATGGAAACTCTCGGCACCGACAGCGTTATCCAGGTATGCCGCGTAGGATGAAATGAGTTTCCAGCGTAAATATGATTTCCAATCGGCAATGGGGAAGGTAGTTAAACCTTTGTTAACGGCTTTGTAATACTCCGGTTGGCCAATGATCACGCTATCCACATAAGGCATTCCCATTTTGGCGAAAACCTTATTCCAGTCGATGTTAGGTGTGATGCGGTTAAACTGCGCAACCGTCATTTTGTTATAGTTGTGATACGGATCGCGCAAGTCTTCCAGCTTACGGCTGCTATCAGCCAGCGATTTCTCGATCGCATACACACTCTTTGCAGCGGCCTTGGCCTGATCCTCACTTAACCCCGAAAGCTTAAGCATGTTAGGCAAGTAGTTGGCCGAATATTCATTTCGTATTTTAACGGTACGTGCATCTGTTTTAAAATAATAGTCGCGGTTAGGTAAGCCCAAGCCAGTCTGGTTTAATTGCAGCATCATTTTCGAGCTGTTTTTATCATCCTGCCCAACGCCTGCGCCAATAAAGGTACGTGCGCCCATGGTGCTTAAGTAAGCTGTAACGTCCAAAAGGCTATTCACATCGCTTATCTGGTCAATTTTATCCAGTTGTTCTTTTAGTGCATTAATACCCAGTTTCTCAATTCCAACCGAATCGAGGCCACTATAATAAAAATCGCCAATTTTTTGTGTGCTGTTGCCTTTAGGTGCGTTGGCCTTCATGGCATCTTCATTTATTTTTTGGAGACGGGTACGAATGTCTTCGCTCACGATGTTACCAATGCCCCAACTTGAGTAGGCCGGCGGAATAGGGTTTTTCCCTATCCAGCCACCATTGGCATATTTAAAAAAATCGGCACCCGGACTAACAGATTTATCGAGATTTTGGTAAACCGGATCGTTAGCGGGGTGGGTTTGCGCGTTTGCGGCGCCATATATTGTAAGCGACAATATACCGGCTGTAAGCAGTTTAATGTTAAGGTGTTTCATGAAATCAGTTATACTATCTTCAAACATAATAAAATTATGGGATTTGTTTTAAGCGAAGGCCATCTAACTTAATTAATTGGTAATATTGTATCATGATATATGGCGATGAAATTCTGAAAATAGGACTATCGGCAATCGTTGGCTGCCTGGTTGGTTTAGAGCGCGAGATCAGGCGGAAGCCTGCCGGTTTCCGCACGTTGGCGTTGATCTGCGTAGGCGCTACCATATTTACCATTTGCTCCTACAAATTAGGGGTTGACGTAAACCGCGACAGGGTAGCAGCTAATATCATAACCGGCGTTGGTTTTTTAGGTGCCGGCGTTATTTTCCGTAACAATGGATCGGTTTCGGGCATTACAACCGCGGCCACGATTTGGATAGCTGCTGCGCTTGGGATGCTGATAGGAATAGGAGAGTATTGGCTTTCGTTAATTACACTGAGTGCTTCGCTGATCATTTTATACGCGTTGCAGTATATTCAAAACTGGATAGATAGCCAGTTTCAGCATCGATTTTACACGATTAATTTTAAAGGAGAGTTTAATGCCGAGGAGTTTAACAATAAACTTAATGATTGGAAGTTAAAAACGCATTATTTTAAAGAAACCCGTGTGGGTGAGCAAACAAGTTTTGAGTTTGACGTAACCGGCAAAGAAACTAATATGAATTTGTTTAACCAGTGGCTTAAAAACGAACATCGTATATATTCGTTTCTGTGGTAATCAGCGCTCGTTAGCTAACGAAAGTATTTTTTTAACCCTTTCGCTGTCTGTAAACTCTAAAGTAAATTCTTCGCCGTAACCCGTAAACAGAATATGGTCGTTTCGATATTCCATCGGGCTGTCAATTCTGGCTCTGGCCGTTGAATGAAACTCTGTAGCACCGGTGTAATGTATCAGGTCGGCTATGTTATGTTCATGGACACCACCACCTGGCATAATAACAATTCGATTTTCGGCAAGTTTAATGAGGTGCGCTATAGTATTTACGCCTTCTATTGCTGAGCTTTTACCGCCCGATGTTAATACTCTATCACAACCCAAAGCAATAATGTCTTCCAGGGCTTCATAATAATCACGGCACATATCAAAAGCACGATGAAACGTAACGCCAAGTCCGGCTGATTTTGCCATACTGATCAATTCAGAACAACGTTCTTTATCTATGCTTCCATCTTTTTTTAAGATACCGATAACTATCCCGTCGCAGCCATTTTCAATAAAATGGGCAATATCGGCTTTCATTACTTCAAATTCGAGATCTGAATATAGAAAATCACCTGAGCGCGGCCGTATTAACGGAAATACAGGTATGCTAACCGATTTTTTTGTAAGTGCAAACTGACCATGCGATGGAGTAGTACCACCTTCGTGTAAGTTGTCGCAAAGCTCAATCCTGAGAGCACCACCATTTTGTGCAGCGATAGCAGAAGTAACTGAATTTGCGCAAACCTCGATATTGATCATCAGCTAAATATACTGATTTATCGGCATAAATCAATAAAAGCTCTTTCCGTCTATCAGTAAATCTTGCTTTTCGGCATTGCAAACCGCGAATGAGAACCCTTTTTGGATTGCGTAAGCGCCGTACTCGCCTTTTTTGTTGATGGCTAAAAAGCCAACTTGTATGGTTTTGGCTATTTCGGGTTTCTTTTTGATAATGCGCCTTACCGCTTCTCTACAGGCATCTTCTGGGCTATAACCCTGGCGCATCAGTTCAACTACCAAAAAGCTGCCTACATTGCGTATTACCTCTTCGCCCACACCGGTAGATGTTGCCCCACCGACTTCGTTATCAACATATAAACCAGCCCCGATAATCGGGCTATCGCCAACACGGCCGTGTATCTTCCAGGCCATGCCGCTTGTGGTACAGGCGCCGCTGATATTGCCTTTAGCATCAATAGCCAACATCCCGATAGTATCGTGATTACCCTTGCTGCCAGGCGCAGTATTTGGATTATATAATTTATTTTCAGTGTTGATCTCTGGTTTATATTGGGCGGTTTTAAGCCACTCTTTCCACGCTTTTTCTGATTCTGGCGTTAACAGTTTCTCTTTTTTAAAACCATTTTCAACGGCAAACTGGGTCGCGCCGTCGCCAACCAGCATTACGTGTGGCGTTTTTTCCATCACCAAACGGGCCACCGATATGGGATGCGCAATATACTCCATGCCCGCTACCGAACCGCAGTTGCCCAGATCGTCCATAATACAGGCATCCAAAGTCACATGCCCGTCGCGATCGGGGTAGCCGGCCCTGCCAACGCTATGGTTGTGCAGGTCGGCTTCGGGTACCCTTACACCGGCTTCAACAGCATCTAAGGCCCGGCCACCTTTAGCTAAAGTTTTCCAGGCCTCCTGGTTAGCAACAATGCCAAAATTCCAGGTCGAAATAACTACGGGTAGCGTTGATCGTTCCATAGATGGGATACTAATGGCCTTGGCGAATGTTTGTGTTGACAATGCGGCTAATGATGCTCCGAGAGCTGAACTTTTAATGAATTTGCGACGGCTATACATGAAAACAGATACGATGTAAAATTGAAATAATTGCGATTAATGGGCGGTATCCTGTAGTGAGCGAATTTCGACACTTCCGTTAAACTCAAACACAGGGCATTTTTTGGCTATGGCACGGGCCTCATCCATATCTTTTGCGTTGATGATAATAAATGAACTTACCAGTTCATTATTCGCCACGTATGGGCCAGGTTTGGTTGTTTGTACGCTTCCGCTAATGGTTTCGCCGCCGTTACCAGGACGATATCCGCCGGCAATTTTTCCGGACTTACCTAAATCGCTCATGTATTCCTGCCATGCTTTGATGTTCTTTTGGATGGCGTCGGCGGACGGTGGCACAAAATCGGCCTTGAACCTAACGATAAGCATAAATTGTGAAGTAGCCGGTTTTGGAGCATTTTGAGCAAATGCAATAGCGCTTAGTAAGGCAATAACAATTGTAAAGAAGATCCTTTTCATCTTTTTTTGAGTTGGTCAGTTTTGTGAAATTAGGCGAAAAAATTAAAGATTGCACTTCTGTCCCGAAATATTTTTTGTCATGTTTACTAAAATGGGGTTTTTGAAGCGTGGAATAGCCATTCAGCTAATTTGTTTTAGATTTGCCCTGCAATTAATATCGCTGTAATTTAAGACATGGAAATCACACTTATAGGTTCGGGAAATGTGGCAACACATATGGCTGCGGCATTTAAAAACGCGGGGCATAAAATTGCACAGGTTTATAGTCCTAATTATCAAAATGCGGCCTTGCTTGCTTATCACGTGGGAGCTACTGCTATTGATAACCTAAATGATATTGATCCGCAAACAGCAGTCTTTGTTATCTCTGTAAAGGATGACGCGATTGCGGAAGTAGCGAAAACCTTATCCGTTTATCAAAAATTAATATTGCATACTTCGGGCGCTACAGCTTTGTTACCGGGCGCCAATACAGGCGTTCTATACCCATTGCAAACCTTTAGCAAAACTAAGGAGGTAGATTTTAGCCAGGTGCCTTTGTGTATTGAAGGCAGCGATGAGCAAATAACTGATTTAATAGAACAATTAGCCCGTACCATCAGTAAAAATGTGTACCGGGTTGATTCGGCGCAACGCAAAATATTGCACCTGGCGGCTGTTTTTGCCTGTAATTTCCCAAACGCATTGTACGCTATCGCTCAGGGTTTGCTGGCAGAACATCAATTGGATTTTAATCTGTTAAGACCACTAATTATGGAGACAGCACAAAAGGCACAAGAGAGTTTTCCCGCCGATGTACAAACCGGGCCTGCTATCCGCCGCGACGAAAAAACGATGAATAATCACCTGCAATTGCTAAATAACCAACCTGAATTACAACAAGTTTACCAATTGCTTAGTCAGCGTATTATCAAAATGGACGATGCGATTAAAGCTGATAAGTAATTTTGCTACTTTTGCATCAATGAACGTTTTTACAGTAAAAATAAATTTCGAGGAAAAAGATCACGATCCGGTTGAGTTGCCAATAGCAGAGGGTGAATCGGTATTGGATGTTTGCCTTGAAAACGGAATAGAATTACAGCATAATTGCGGTGGTGTATGCGGCTGCAGTACCTGCCATGTTTATATTACAGGCGGTATGGATAATATCCAGGAGATATCGGATAAGGAAGAAGATTTTATCGACCGCGCCGTTAACCCCCGCATCACATCGCGACTTGGCTGCCAGTGTGTGATTATTGATGGTGATATAACGGTCACTATTCCCGATCAGTCGCAGTTTATGGGCCATTAATTACAGACCAATCTAAAGAGAAATGACAACTAACAAATTTGAATTGCCGATCCACTGGAACGATCACGAAGATATCGCCATGTCACTTTACGAAAAGTTTGGCGATGATTTTGATGAATCGAAGATATATCGCATCCGCTTTACTGATCTTTTAGAATGGATCTTAAGCCTGCCTAACTTTGCCGGCACCCGCGAACAAAGCACCGAAGGCCATTTGGAGCAAATCCAGTCGGCATGGGTTTACGAATGGAGAGATAACCAATAGTTTTTCAGAGCAAGGAACAAAGAGCGAGGATCAAAGATTTTCAGTTCTTTTTCCGTTTTATCTTTTATCGTTATTCTTTGTTCTTTTATCCATGCTAAATAAACTAAGCCAAATAACCACCTTTATTTTTGATGTCGACGGCGTATTAACCGACGGCTCCGTATTTGTTACCGAAGCCGGTGATCAATGCCGTACCTTTAACACCAGAGATGGTTATGCTATACAGCTGGCGGTAAAATGCGGTTATAATGTTTGTGTGATAACCGGTGGTAAATCGGATGGAGTGAGGCACCGCTTAAATAGTTTAGGTGTTACTGATGTTTATTTAGGCGCACATACCAAGATCGACTTGTTTAAAGCCTATATCACCGACAAAGCAATTGATACGACGGGGATTTTATATATGGGTGATGATATACCCGATATCGATATCATGAAACAGGTAGCTTTGCCGACCTGCCCCGCTGATGCCGCAGAGGAGGTTAAAGCTGTTGCAAAATACATTTCGCCAGCATTGGGTGGCCGCGGATGTGTGCGTGATGTAATAGAGAAAGTATTGAAGATACAGGGCAAATGGATGAATACGAATGCGATGAGCATATAGTTAATTGGTTCATTACTTCAATTGTTTATTTGTCTTATCGCTTTACTATATTCGGTTGCAAAAACCAATGAACTAATGACTAGTGAACCAATGACCCTCCCTAAAGTAATCCTCGCATCAAAATCGCCGCGCAGGCAGGAACTTTTAAAGTTAATGAACATCGACTTCAGGATAGTGCTGAAAGAAGTTGATGAATCCTACCCGGAGGGTTTAACACCTATTGAGATTGCTTTGCACATTGCTGAAAAAAAATGCCATGCCTTTGATGAAATGGTGGAAGACGAGGCCGTGGTTACTGCCGATACTATTGTGAGCATTGACGACCAAATACTGGGCAAACCCGAAAGCCCGGAACATGCCATAGCCATGCTGCAAACCTTATCCGGACGTAAGCACCAGGTAATTACCGGTGTTTGCATTTTATATAACCATCAGTACAATTTGTTTTACGATGTATCGGATGTGCTTTTTAGAATATTGACCGATGAGGAAATAATCTATTATGTAAACAAATACGAACCTTTAGATAAGGCCGGCTCATACGGCATCCAGGAATGGATTGGCTTGATTGGCATCGAAAGGATAGACGGCTCTTATACCAATGTTGTTGGTTTGCCTACCGAAAAATTGTACCAGCAATTGTTAAAGCTGAAATAATAACTTAGCTTTATGTTGTGAACCACGGCATAAAACACCTATCCATCCCGAAACCTTGCACCCAAAACTGGGAAGATATGGGTGTTGCTGCGCAGGGACGCTTTTGCCAACACTGTCAGAAAACAGTTGTCGACTTTACCCGGTTAAGCGACAAAGAGATATTGGAAAGATTATATTCAGCTTCAAATATTTGCGGTAATTTTGATAATCAGCAATTAGCGTTTCTAAATACTACTTTGACAGCTACTACGCACAGCTCAAAAATTTCGTGGAAAAGACTTAGCGTGGCAGCTGCGGCGTTTATCGGCTTTTTGTCAATCACCAAAGTAGAAGCCAAAGCAAAGGTTCCGGTTGAACATCTCCAGATATCGTTTAAAGAGCCTGCTAAAGTAATAATTGATACTGTTAAGGAATTTAAAGTGATTACAGGTTGTGTTACAGATGCCAATGATAAGTTACCCTTGCCGGGAGTGACCGTAAGAGTAAAAGATATTCAAATTGGTGCGACAACTGATGAAGGCGGTTTTTTTAAACTGAGAGTACCCGTTTCAAACACTACTAAATGTATCGTATCCTATATAGGTTACGAATATCAGGAATTTGAAATAGATTTCCATAAGACCTCTTATGCAATAACACTAAAACCAAGTTCAAGAACTATGGGCGAAGTTATTGTTATTCAGACTCCGGTTAAGCCTCAACCAGTAAAGGCTGTGAAGCAAAAGTAAATTCAATTCAGCTTGCATTTCCCCGTCAACATCCCAATAGGCACTTCAAGCATCCCCGTCCATTTTGTATGCGAAACACTGGCTTATTTTTTAGGCTATCGTTATTATGCCTGGCTGCGAAAAAATACGCATGACCTGATCGATAACCAAGACAGGCTGATCATTTTTATTGGCGCGGCTGCCGGCGCATTCTTAGGGTCACATATAATAGGCGTTTTAGAAAATCCAACCCTATTGAAGCAGTTCAGCCTGGTCTACTTTATGGGTAATAAAACCATCGTAGGTGGCATGTTAGGCGGCTTAATTGGCGTTGAGCTGACTAAAAAACGCATCGGTGTTACCGCGTCTTCGGGCGACCTGATGGTTTACCCACTCATCTTGGCTATGGTCATCGGTCGCACGGGTTGCTTTTTAGCCGGATTGGAAGATGGCACTTATGGCATCCCGTCGAACTTACCCTGGGCTGTCAACTTTGGCGACGGTATCCGCAGGCATCCTACCAACCTGTACGAAATCTTATTCTGGCTAATACTATGGGTATCTTTATGGCTTACTGAAAGAAAAGTTAAGCTATCTGATGGTTCACGCTTCAAAATTTTCATGGCAAGCTACCTGCTATTCAGGTTTTTGATAGAGTTCATCAAACCCGACTACTTTTTTAGCTTTGGGTTAGGTGTAATCCAATTAGTTTGTTTAGCCGGTATTTTGTATTATTATAAAGTATTTATCAAACCTAAAATCCTGATAGAAAGCCATGCCTGAACGTCCGTACATTTATTACGATTTTACCATCAGCATTTGCTCAACCTGTTTAAAGCGGGTGGATGCCAAAATAGTTTTTGAAGATAATAAAGTATTTATGTTGAAAAACTGCCCGCAGCACGGCCGCGAGAAAGTTTTGATCGCAACCGATATTGAATACTACAAAAATTGCCGCAACTACGCCAAGCGCAGCGAAATGCCGCTTAAGTTTAATATGCCTACGCACTACGGCTGCCCGTACGACTGTGGCTTGTGCCAGGATCACGAACAGCATAGCTGCCTTACGGTGGTTGAGGTTACCGATCGTTGCAACCTGAGTTGCCCTACCTGCTATGCCATGTCGTCGCCAAGTTACGGTAGGCACCGCACGTTGGAAGAGATTGAGCAAATGTTGGATACCATAGTTGCTAATGAAGGTAAGCCCGATGTGGTGCAGATTAGCGGCGGAGAGCCAACCGTACACCCGCAATTTTTTGAGATACTCGATATCGCTAAAACAAAACCTATCAAACACCTGATGCTCAATACTAATGGCATCCGTATAGCTAAAGACGAGAAGTTTGCAGAACGTTTGGCCAGCTACGCGCCCGATTTTGAGATTTACCTACAATTTGATTCGTTTAAAAAAGAAGCGTTAGAACAGTTGCGCGGCGAAGACCTGCGTGGGGTGAGGAGCAAAGCCATTGAGCATCTCAATAAATTCAACCTGTCGACCACCTTGGTGGTCACCTTACAAAAAGGCCTGAATACCGACGAGATAGGGGATATTATTCGTTATGCGTTGAAACAACGCTGTGTACGCGGCGTAACCTTTCAGCCAACGCAGGAAGCCGGCCGTTTGGAAAATTATAAATCCTCAACAGATCGTTATACCTTAACCGAGGTACGTTCGGCTATATTAGAGCAAACCAATATATTTAACGCCAATGACCTGTTGCCGGTACCTTGCAACCCGGATGCTTTGGTAATGGGTTATGCTTTAAAGCTCGGTGAAGAAGTTTTCCCGCTTACGCGGATGATCAACCCCGACGATCTGCTGGATAATTCAAAGAATACCATCGTATATGAGCAGGACGAAAAACTAAAAGGGCATTTGCTCAATATGTTTAGCACAGGTAATTCGGTCGACAGCGTTCGCGAGGACCTCAAATCCATTATGTGTTGCCTGCCCGATATTGATGCGCCCAATCTGGGATACGACAACCTTTTCCGGATCATTATCATGCAGTTTATCGATGCGCATAATTTTGATGTGCGGGCGATCAAAAAATCGTGTGTGCACATCGTCAACAAGGATATGAAGATCATTCCCTTCGAAACCATGAACCTGTTTTACCGCGATGATAAGAAGGAATATCTGGAACAGTTACGAAAGGAGATGGTGATATGAATGACACTGAAAAAACCAAACCAAACTATTGGATTGTGGCCTACAACCTGTTAATAATGGTTGTTTATACGGTGTTATGTAGGCTATCGGCCGGGAATGCCAAGGGTGAAGATATGTGGGGTAGTGGCTTATTTCTTCTGATGTTAATCGGGATTCATATGATCACTTGTTTTGTAATAGCAGGCGCGGCAGGCAAAAAGGAATGGACATTGAGCGGCATATTGGTTTTGATTATTGGCTTTTCGAGTTGTTGTTTTGCCTTTAGCATCTAACTCAAACTTTGTTATGAACGAAACTAAACAGAATTATTGGATAGTAGGCATTAATTTGATTGTACTGATCATATATTGCCTTATCAGTAAAATCATTGATCCCAAAGATGGATGGGGAATTATTATGTGTTTAATTCTTCTACAGGTCGTGGTCTGTTTTATTACCGGACTCGTTACGGCCTTTATGCCGAGGTATAAAAGACAATGCGGTCTATGGTTTTTAAGTTCGCTACTTGTATTGATTATTGGATTTTCAACTTGTGTAGCTACGTTTACAATAAGGATTTAATCTTTGATTAAGTCCGCCATCACGCCTTCCTTAAGCGAATAGGTCGACATACCCACATTGTGGATATTAAGTTTATCCATCACAAAGCGGGTGATCAGCGAAGCCACCACGATCATATCAACCCTTAGCGGGATCACGCCTTTCATCGCGGCTCGTTCTTCGTGGTTCGAACGGATGATCAGATTCGTAGTATCTATAAAATCGCGCAGGTCGAAATCATAGCTATGGGTTTTCTTTATATCAAACGTACGCTGATTCTGTAGTTCAATCACCTCGGCAAAGGTTTCAAACGCGCCTGCCGATCCGATCAGCTTTCCGATAGGGATATTCGTTACTGCATTAAACAGATCTTGAAGAGTTTGCTCCAGATAATGGTGCAGGTCGGCAATACAATCTTTGCTTATCGGGTCAACCTGGTGAAATTTGTCCATCATCCGTGCGGCGCCTATCTCAAAGCTTTGTTTCCACAGTATCTTATCGTTGGTACACAATATAAACTCGATACTGCCACCGCCAATATCCATGATAAGTGAATTACTTATCGGCAAACATCCCGAAGCCTTAACGCCTTGATAGATATAAGCCGCTTCCTGTTGCCCGTCTATCAGTTCGATCCGGATGCCGGTTTTCGATTTTATTTCCTCGATAAATTGCTGCCCGTTTGCCGCGTTACGGAGCATGGATGTAGCAATGCATTTAACGGTATTGGCTTGGTTTGCCTGGATCTGCTGCCAGAACTTTTCCATGGCTTTGATGCCGCGTTCAAACGCAGCTGGCTGAATAAAACCTTTGTTAATGCCGCCTTCGCCTAATTTCACAGGCTCCTGGGTGTGGTATAGTTCGTGTGATGAACCGTTCTCAACTTCCGCGATAAGCAAATGAAAGGTGTTTGTTCCAAGATCCATCACGGCTATGCGGTTGTTCATGCAGCTATAAATTGAAAATCGTGATAAAGGTTTTAAAAAATTGCAAAAGCCCGAAAATATAACAGTTTCGGGCTCTAAAATCTTGATTCCTGGCTCTTGATTCTTACCTCTATTCGAAGTATTCCTTCATCCGTTCAAAAAAGCTCTTCTCATTTTTGCCCGGGTTAGGTTTAAAGTTAGGCGAAGCCTGTAGTTTCTCCAACAGGTCGCGCTCTTCGCGGCTCAATGCTTTTGGAGTCCATATGTTGATGTGCACCAGTTGATCGCCACGGTGATACGAGTTTACCTCCGGTACGCCTTTGCCTTTCAATCGCAAAATACGGCCTCCCTGCGTTCCGGGATCTATCTTGATCTTGGCCTTACCGTCAATGGTCGGCACCTCGAT
>Ga0209026_1000690_pt1 | contig 20195 bp, 26 predicted proteins | sample AraplaCL_Col_mCL_FD_184262 | JGI IMG/M metagenome (GOLD analysis project Ga0209026, IMG submission 184262) | Arabidopsis root microbial communities from the University of North Carolina, USA - plate scrape CL_Col_mCL (SPAdes) (version 2) | ecosystem: Host-associated > Plants > Roots >... | reverse complement strand
CCGCGCCGTCCTGGCCGAATCTGGACGAAGCGACATCGGGAAACGTTTTCATGAGCTGGGTCCGAAGGTAGGCATGCAACAGCTTGCCGCATTCCTTGAGAGGCAAATGGATCTGCAACGTCTGAAAAAATCAGATCCTATGCTGGCGGCCCATCAGCTAGCCGCGTTGCTGGAGTGCGAAACGGTCGTGCCGTTAATGTTGGGGCTTGAGGAAACAATCTCAAAATCTCGCATCAAACTCGCAGTCGGATTGGCGTTGACGACATTTCTTGGCGCTTATGCAATACAAGCCGGGCCTCAGAAGAAAAAGAAATAACTTTCTGCGACTCCATTGATTGCATCGATGAGTTTCATCTATTTGAAGCGCGTTCCCAGATGGCTATTTACCTTGGCCGAGGAAATAATCGACTCCAGACGCTAAAAGCGCCCGGGGCGCTCATCACCTTCATCAATGTTCCAACGCCGAGCACATTGATCATCCGCTTCATGTTGTCTGCCAGGACGTGCAAGCTCATCTCGGTGCTCACCCCGGGGCTTGGTTCTGGTCAGGAAGTGCGTCGCGCCCATCCATGTCTTGACGGCGCCGAATGGATGCTCGAGACCGTTTGACGACGAATTCGCATCGCCTTCGACGTTCGTCCAGCCGCTCCTGCATGGCCTCCAGTACCTCTTCATGCTCCCAACGTGCACGCGCCGCTGTGGACTTGGCATGCATGCGGATTTGAGTAAGCACTACCGGCAATGCGAGCTCCAATAGCAGTGCAAATTCAACCCTTTTTCTTTGCTCGTAAAACGCCAGATTAATCATTCTCCTGCCGGACATTGACATTCGCTGGCGCGTGCGTCGCAAATGAAGTCAGCCTTGCCAAACCGACCTTCGGCAGAGGCATGGAGACTTGTTGATCTGGTGCATGTTTGAGTCTTGATCTGATATCTTCCAGCTCTCGCATCCGTACCTTGAGTGCGGCGATGTTCTCATGCAGTCGCGCTGTCGTGAGTTGCTTGCGTTCCGACTCTTGGCGGTCCGCCGTGTCAAGTGCAGTCAGATAGCGGTCGATGCTCGCGGTGATCTCGTCCATGCGCCGTTACAGCTTGGCGCTGGTGAAGTTGCGGTTGTTGACGGCTTTGAATTTTCTGCCGTCAATGGCCACCAGCGCTGCAGAGAAGAGACCAAGTTAGCAATGAACATTTCGACGAACTGCATTGAGGCAAGTGCCACGTCGTTTTGTTTGGCGATATTGAGTATTCGATTTGGCCATTCCCTTTTCAGGCGGATGCCCCTAGAGAACGACAAGTCACGCAAGTCAGTCGATTGTCCCTTCGAGATTAATACTTTCAAAATCAGAAATAAGTACTTTGACGAGGACCTGCCAGCCTTGTGTCGCCGGCAAGACAAACGGCCTGGTCTTCCATGTTTCGTTTTCTCCGAGCTGCGTTTCTTCTTCCAACGGTTCCAGGCCTTGCTGGGGCGAAGAAAATTTCAGCACAACTTCTTTGGCTTTCAGCGGCACTCCTTCTCCGTTAGCCAGAAATACCTGAGCTTCTACCTGACGTCCCCCTCGCGGAATCAAAGTCACATCGGCCATTGCTTCGGCCGTGTGAATATGGACATGCGAGGCGACCGAAAGAGATGGCGCCAGCGCACGAGGCGGTGGCGTGAAACGCCAGGTAGTCGCGGCGGCAAGAATCATAAGAACTAAAATGATCTCGACGGTAATGAGCTGTTTCATCTTGCGCGCAGCACGATGATTTCCTTTTTCCACACGCGCCGTCAGAACGTACCTGTTGAACGCCGCGACGACCAGAAGAGCTGATAGCAGAACGAGTTTTGCGCACAGGACTTTTCCGTAATCACTTAGCCACAATTCATTCAGGTGTCGCAACTGAAGTGTCGCCAACATGATGCCGGTCGCCAGCAAAATCACCAGGATCCAAGGGATGGTACGCGAGAAGTTTCTCAGGATCTGCGGTCCTTGCATTGTTCCAAGCACCGACATCAGGGGCCCAAGAGAGCCGATCCATAGGGAAATCCCAACAGCGTGCAAGAATACCGTTGGACGCGCCAGCCAAGTGGGTGGCGCAGAGGCTGCATGCCCGCTGGAGGCAAGAGAGATACCCAACAGGACCAATGCGACAACGCTCGCTCCCGTCGCAGCCTTCTTTCTGGCGTTTCCAGCATAAGCGACCAGCGATGCCGCCAGCATCAGTACGGCCGTCATCCCGTAAGCCGTACCTAAACTGGTTTTCCATGGTTCCCAGGAAAGCAGCTGATCCCACGATGCAGAGAGCGCATCAAGACCATGCGTGCCGACGGCTGCCGGTAGCAATAGCCAACTTGAGAAGATGAGTGCATTGATCCATCTCGGCGACTCCTCTATGTCGGAAGAGAAAAAAGCGCGAAAGGCAACGCCGCCGATACCGAGAAACAACGATACATATAGACCAAATCGAGCCAGCCAGATGACGGCGATGAGCGCAGGAGACGAAGACGATGCGATAGGCTTCGCCCCGGAAGACGGAGAGCCTACCGAATAACTCAATGCTCCCCCCACCGGATGACCGTCTGCCGAAATAACCCGCCAGCTCAGCATATAAGTACCGGCAGCTTCTGTTCTGGGGAACGCAATATTCAGCCCGTCAGGAATGACGGCAATCTGGTTTAACGGTTTGATGGAGCCGTCCGGAGATACCAGCTTGAACACCAATGGCGCTACCGGTTCATTGAAACGCAACACAGCAGTTGCAGGGGCCGTACGAAGAACGCTGGATTCGGGCGGCTGAGATGCGATGAGCGATGCATGCGCAAATGCCGTAACAGAAAAAATCTGCAGCAGACATGCGGCAAGAACCACGAACATGGATTTCGCACGGCGGACGTATTCCTGAGCGGTGACCCGCCAGTTCTGGCGATTGGAAAGAGCGTTCATCGTCTTAGCGCGACGTCAAAGAAACAAATGTCTACTTGATCGCAGTCGGATTAAGGCTTGGCGACAATTGTCAGGGTAGGAGCAGGGTTTTCAGATGGTTCTTTTGTTTCGATCCAGCGGGATACTCCTTTTTCACACTCCTGCACTACCGGGAAGTGAACGACGGTTCCTGCCGGCAAATCTGCAGTCAGATTCGCCTGAAAAATGAACTCATCGTAATAGGCATCCGGCAAATTTCCCGTCCAGGAAATCTCGCGGACTCCCGATGTCACTTGCGCACCATGCAAGGAATAGGACTTGGCATAGTTGCCTTCGACGAGTTCCAGTTTCCAACCGGCCTTCGGTTGTGGTTTGACGGAAATTACACCCGCCGGAATCTGGATTCGAATTTTGGTAGTAGGCGAGCCTTTGCATCCATGAGGCACCTTGAAAACTGCCTTGTAATAGCTGCCCGCAACGGCTTGCTTCGCTTCCAACGTGACGTGCGCAAATGCCAATGGAGTAACAATAGACGCGCCAACAGCGGCGAGAAGAAACACATTCGAACGTGGAAAGCGCATCACAAATAACCTCTTCGAAGACAAGTAATTGGAAAAGCTCGCTGTGACGGGTTAATAAGTGTTGCTTACCCATCCATATGCAAAAGCATGTTAGCAGCTTATGGCTTCTCCAATCTTGCAACGGACTGACATATCCCCCTCTTAGGGTGCGACACATTGTCGCACCTGTAATCCTGATTACCCCAATAAGGGAATCGAGGCCGCGGTGGCAGATTCTTCAACGGAAATCTTCATTGCGAAATCGCTCTCGCTTCCCAGGGAAAAAACAGCCACCATGCGCGCGAGATTACTGGCCTCCGATCGCATCGAAGCGGCTGCAGCTGCGGCTTGCTCCACCAACGCAGCATTGCGCTGAGTCATCTCGTCCAAAGCAGTGATGGCATCATTGACCTGATGAATGTCATCTGCTTGTTTCTGGCTCGCCAAATTGATTTCAGTGACGATCGCACTGACACGCTGAACGCTGGCGACTACCTTGTCCATAGTGCCTCCTGCACGCTCCACAAGCACGCTACCGTTACTAACTCGTTGCACTGAATCGTCAATAAGCTGCTTGATTTCTTTCGCTGCGGCAGCACTACGTTGGGCCAGCCCCCGAACCTCGGAGGCGACGACGGCGAACCCTCGTCCTTGTTCGCCTGCTCGAGCGGCTTCGACAGCTGCGTTTAGTGCAAGAATATTGGTTTGGAATGCGATGCCGTCAATGACGCTTATGATGTCGACGATCTTCTTTGAAGATGCATTGATTTCGCCCATCGTCTGAATAATCTGGCCGACCGCTTCTCCGCCCTTAACCGCGACAGAAGCTGCTTCGCTTGCCAGACTGCTCGCTACGGACGAGCTGTCGCCATTCTTTCTGACGGTAGATATCAACTGCTCCATCGCCGCCGCTGTTTCTTCCAGGGCTCCAGCCTGCTGCTCTGTGCGATATGAAAGATCCTGATTTCCCCAAGCAATTTCATTGGAGGCAATGGACATGGCCTGGGTCCCATTTCGTACATTGCTGACAATATTGCGAAGATTGCCATTCATTCTCTGCATCGACGAGAGAAGTCGCCCGACTTCATTATCCGCGCCCGCCATTATCTGTGTCGTGAGATCTCCGTGTGCAACACGTTCGGAAATATCCACAGCGAGTTTGATTGGTTTTGTGATGCTACGCGTCAACAGTAAGGCGCAGAAAATGCCAAGCATCAACGCCGCACCTTCAAGGACCAATAGCAAGATGCGACTTTGTTTTGCGATGTGTTCTATTTCTGCAGATATTTTGTCAATCTCCCGTTGTTCAAGCATCAGGAGTTGCTGCACTGCTGCCTGATAGGTTTTAGACAGCGGCATGAATTCCTGTACCAATGCGGCATTGCCTTCTTCGACATTTCCGGATGATTTCAAATCCAGCAGATGGAAAGCGGACGCCTGATATGCCTTGCGTTGCGCATCGATTTTTTGAAAGATATTTTTTTCTTCGCCTGAGCTAAGCAATGAAACGACTTTCTTCTGTAATGCCATCGATTCATTGTTGGCCACCATTTCTTCATTCAAAAAATAGGTATTGAGGGCCGCATCTGCGCTACGCGAAATTGCGATAGTTCGAAGTATGCCTGCGCGCAGATCGCCATACCAGGTTGAAATTAGTCGTTCCTTCCGAATTGATTGGCCCACGAGATTTTGAGTGGCATCTGACACGACTTGCAGGCGCCATATGCCGATAATCGTCGTGCATATGGACAGCAACAAGATCAGCGCGAATCCCGAAGTCAGCCTGGTTCCAATTTTCATGTCTTTAAAAAAGCGCATCTATTCCTCCGAAGCAGAGCCAGATTTAACCGCAGCGATGTTGTGTTCTTAACTAGGGCCTGTTGACAATCAATTTGCGAATGCGAACGCGCGGCAGGCGTTGCCTGCCCAGGCGCAGCGACGCGTCGTAGCGGTGCTACCGAAGTTGCCACCCCTTGGAGCTGCAACACCGGCAAGCGACGCCTGCAGCCGTTCCCGCAGGGTTTCAACCAGAAAGCGTGCTGGCAAATTGATTGTTAACAGGCCCTAGGATTGACTTGCTTGCTCAGAGATAGAAAACAGCAGAGCAAGAATGAAGCGAAGAATCTTTAAAATTACAAAAAAAAGCGAGGCTAGCCTTGAGCAGTCTCGCCGAAAGGGCTGCCATGAAATAGACAGTAGCTGGGATCAGATGGAAGAACGGCGTTCGCTGGCCATTTGAAAGATGCAATCTCCCCGTCTGACCATGGCAATGGCGCGCTTGCAGATGACTTCTCCATCGGCATCGAAGCAGACGGTCTCTGGTTCTCGTTTCGGGCTGTCCGGGAAATGAATCAGCGCAGCAGCTTGGCCCTTCTTCACTACGGCGCCGAGATCGACCAAAGGTTCATGCACGCCATTGTCCATTGCGTAGATATAGTGTTTGATCCGGTCAATGCTCATCAGTCGCGCCTGGGCAGGCGGCTCGGACGGGACAAGGTCACCGCTCAACAGTTTTACGAATCCAAGCAGATGCAGAACTCCCTGCATTCCCTGTTTGACCAACGCAGGGTTGACGCCACCACCGCCGCCAAGTTCAGTCAAGAAGCAGATTGCATTCTGACGCCGCGCCGCGGCGGTAACGTTCACGGAATTCGGCTGATACAAGAAGGCACGAGGCAGACCGAAGGCCTTGAGCAAATCCGTGACGTGCTTTTCTTCTTCAGCATCGCGAGGCTCCAATCCCATCATGTTTGCGCCGTCGTAAACCAAGGAGGTGCCGCCGGAATGCAAATCGATCATGTAGTCCGCGCGCGCCAGCAACACATTCTCGATGTAGTGGGCGATGATTTGGGTCGGCGTACCGGTCGGATCTCCGGGGTAAAGACGGTTGAGATTTCCATCGTCCAATGGCGATGTGCGCATGCCCGCTTCGGCGGCCGGTGCGTTGGCCATCGGCAGCAGGATCAGTTGTCCGGACACCATGTCCGCTTCGATCTCGCGGATCATGCGCGATACGATGATCTGCCCTTCGTATTCGTCGCCATGAGTCCCCGCACTAACGATGACAACCGGGCCATTGCCGCGCTTGATGGAGGCGATGGGGATGGGAAGCCAGCCGTAGGCTGACCTGTGTACCGAATGCGGCAGACGGAGGTAGCCGATCTGTTTGCCTTCGGCGTCGAGATCGATATCTGATTTGATTGGATTGTTTGCCATATCTGTTTAACTCTGAGTTACTTGTGGATCATTGAGCAAGGCTATGCCGCGGCTTAGTTCGAGACGGCTTTCTTCATGTTGCCCGTCATGTCATAGTCCGGGCCGACATACTGGTGGGCGAATTTTTGAAGCGTTCCATCGGCGATCATTTCACCAATGGCCTTATCCATTGCGCTCTTCAATGCCGGCGAATTCTTCGGCACCACTGCTGCGCCCAGCGAATAGACCAGTGGTTCGCCTACGGTCTTGACCGGCAGCTTATTGATGGTCTTCATTTTGTAGCCGTTGAAATAGGAGTCGATTGCCGAATCAAGACGTCCGTTAACAAGGTCGTTGAACAGAAATCCGCCGCCCTCATAAGCTCGAATCTCCGAATCCGGCAGGTTTGCTCGCGCCCACATCTCGTTGGCAGTACCGGCGCTGGCGCCGACACTTTTACCTTTTAGCGTGGCCTTATCACGAATAGTGGTGTTTTTCTCGTTGACCCAGATACGGAAGTCCTGAACGGTATAGGGCACGGTGAAATCGACGACCTTCGCTCTTTCCGGCGTACGCGCCATGCTGTTGACGACCACATCGTACTTTTTGGCATGAACGCCTTCGACGAAATTCTTGAACTTGTCGGCGACGAATTCCACTTTAGCCACGCCTATACGGCGAAAGATCTCCCGGGCTACGGCTACGTCGTAGCCGTCAGGCTGGTTCTGGCTATCAATAAAGCTCCATGGCGGGCTCTCCTGAGTATTGGCAACGTAGACGACTCCTCGTTGCTGCAATCGGCTCAGGGACTCATCGCCTGCCGCATAGGCCGGGAGCAATGAGACTCCCAGCAGCATGCCTGCGGTCATCTGCAGCATGGAGAACAAATGCTTAAACATGGTCGTTCCTTCTGAGAGCCGGCAAGTTAAGGTTGTTTAAGTGCTTTGCTGATGTCACCCACCATGTCGAAGCTGGGACCGACCCATTTCCGCGCAAGACGATCGATGGTGCCGTCGGCAATCATGTCGTGGACGGCCTTGCTAACGGCATCTTTCAACGGCTGCTGGCCTTTTGCCATCGCAGGGGCTGATAGCTGATAGATCAGCGGTTGACCAACTTCTTTGATCGGGAGTTTGTTGACGGTGGCATATTTCATGCCGCCAAAATGTGAACTGATGACTGCGTCGATTCGGCCATTGCCGAGATCATTGAAAACGAAGCCACCATTGTCGTATGTACGGATATCGGAGTCTTTCAAATTGGCGCGCGCCCAGGTCTCGTTGCTGGTGCCGGTGGTCACACCTACCTTTTTCCCCTTGAGATCCGGTCTTTCTTTGATATCCGTATTTGCCGACAACACAAAGATGCGGAAATCTTCAACCCCGTAAGGTGCGGCAAAATCCACCTGCTTGGCACGTTCAGGCGTTGGCGTCAGGTCATTCATGACCATGTCGTACTTGCCTACCTTCAGTCCTTCAACGAAATTCTTGAAGGAATCGGCGACAAACACCACCTTCGCAACGCCAATGCGGCGGACAACTTCCTTGGCCACTTCGACGTCATATCCTGCGGGTTGAAGTTTGTCGTCGATCAGGCTCCAAGGCGGGCTGCTCTGAGTGTTGGCGATCCGGATCACGCCAGTCGCGCGTGCGTTGGCAAGAATGTCTGCGGGGATGTTCTGGGCCGATGCCAGGCCAGTGACAGTGGAAAGAACCGCGATGTGCATACAGGCGGCAAAGAAATTGCGCAGCTTCATGAAATTCTCCCTTGTTTTAAATATGAATAAAGCATGGAGCCCATTTTGCAAGCCAAGGCTTATCGCCACAATCGGTATAGATTACTTACTCAATAAGCTGTACTTATATAAAAGACGGGAAAAGAATGACTTTTTTGCACTGCCGCACCAAGAGCGGGCAAAATGAAAAAGAGAGGAGATAACGCTGAAGTCGAGGCTCTCACTGGGAAAGGACAAAACATCAGATGACATGACTGACTCGACGTCAGGAGATTTGCACGTCTTTTGTGCGCGGCGCACAAATTAATTCGAAATTTTCGTTATGTCACGCCAGGACGCTGATAAAGCAATTGGCGCAGCGAATTCAGGTCAGATTCCATCTGAATTCGCATCACCCGCAGGAGCTCCTTGGCATTCTCTGAAAGTGGAATGCCGGGACGGAACACCAATAGTGCAGTGAAACTCACGGGTATCTCCATCGGCTTCAGCTTGAGGCCACGCGTGACGTAGTCCAATGCCAGAATCGGATGTGCCATGCCCATCCCGACCCCGCGCAATGCAAATTCGCATACTGAATTGGAATACGGCGTTTCAAGAACCGGGCGAAGCACCTTGCCTTCAAGGATCAAGGCCTGCTCCAATCGTCGGCGACTTGCATCTTCAGGGTTGAGAGCGATGAAAGCATGCTCCAGCAAGTCTTCTGACGTGATAAGGGCCTTCCCGGCCAAAGGATGTTTCTCATGCATAACGATGACGCCGGGAACGCTCATGAATTGAGAATGCTCCAGACCTGCCACCGACAATTCGTCGGCCATCAGACCGAAATCAAGCTGTCCCGCGGTAACTTGCTGAAGTACTTCCCTTGAGCTCATGATCTGGAAAGACATCTGGACGCGCCGGTTTTCGAGGCCGAATGAAGCCACGGCGCGTGGCATGAAACCGTTGCCGAGCGCCGGAAATGATGCAATGGCCAGGCGCCCCAAGCCGAACGAGCGCAGACTACGAATACGATGTTCGATCATCTCGAAGCCGGCGAAACAACGATCAACCTCTTCAATCAGCGCCAAGGCTTCCTGAGTCGGCACCAGCCGACCACGCGTGCGTTCGAACAGGCGCAGCTCGGAGGTGGTTTCCAGTTTGCGTATGGATTGACTGACTGCGGGTTGCGAGACGTTCAATAACGCCGCAGCTTTGCTGGTAGTTCCGGCTCTCATTACCGCGCGGAAAACCTGAATGTCTCGCATGTCCATGTATAAGCACCACTTATAGAGTTAATCATCGGCGCTGTTGAGCAAGGATCCCACTTACCTGATACTCAAACCGTCCCGTTTTTTACATTAACAAATAAATCGTATGAACACGACCAAAGAATTTCAGGAACCATTCAGCAGTTTGTCGCCATCCGTGATGCGCGCATCCACTGTCGTCTTCGACTCGCTTGAGGACTTTGTCAAACGCAAAAAGCGCCAGCCGGATGGCTTCAGTTATGGCGTGACCGGTACGCCGACGGCGCGATTGCTGGAGCAGCGCATTGCAGAACTCGAAGGAGGAAAACACTGCGTGATCGCCCCGTCAGGTGCCGCAGCGCTGATGACGACAGTGATGGGTTTTGTCCGCGGTGGTGATCACTTGGTGGTATCCGCAGCTTGTTACGGATCGCTCAAGACTTTCGCCGAGAAATGGTTGGCGCGAATGAACATCGAGGTCGAACTGTACCAGCCCGCCATCGGCGCCGAAATCGCATCCTTGCTGAAATCCAATACACGCATGATTTGCATGGAATCACCTGGTACCGTAACGATGGAAATGCAAGACGTTCCCGGCATTGTCAGTGCCGCCAAGAAACATGGCGTACTGACAATGATGGACAACACCTGGGCTAGCCCATTGGGATTCCGTCCACTTGAACATGGTGTCGATTTCAGCATCGAAGCGGCTACCAAGTTCTTTGGTGGACACTCTGATGTGCTGATGGGCAGCATCAGCATGAACAACTTCGAACACTATGAAGTGTTGCGCGAGACACAAAGCATTCTGGGGCAGCAGGTCAGTCCCGACGACTGTTTCCTGGTATTGCGCGGGCTGGAGACGCTGACGTTGCGTGTGGAAGCCCAAAGCGCCTCGACAATCAAGGTCGCGCGCTACATGGCGGAACACCCCTTGGTAGACCTGGTGTTGTATCCACCTCTTGAATCCGACCCAGGGCATGCTTTATGGAAGCGGGACTTCAAAACCAACGGCTGCTTGTTCTCCGTGGTGCTCAAGCCTGGTCCGGAGCAAGCTTTCCATGGCTTCTTTGATTCCTTGCGTCATTTTGTGATCGGGGCCAGCTGGGGCGGCGTGCATAGCCTGGCTGCCTACTATCCCGCAGCACTTCAGGCAAATCGCCCTTTCCCGGCAACTGATCAGCCGGTGGTGCGACTGTCTATCGGCTTGGAAGATACAGACCTGCTAATCGCCGATCTCGATCAGGCATTGACGGCTTATGGTGTGGCGAGCTCTGCGCGCTGACGGATTTTTAACGGTGCGCAACGATCAATTTGTCGCTGGCGCACCAGGGGGAGAACATGGTTGATCTATTTTTAAGGGCGTTGCCGTTGCTGGAAAAGGCAGCCTTAGTGACGCTGGGGCTTGGCCTTAGCTCGTTCGTACTCGGCTCAATACTGGGAATGCTGATTGCACTTGCACGTATCGCGCCATTCAGGCCATTGCGCTGGTTGGCATTCTCGTATGTGTCCATATTTCGCGGCACGCCATTACTGATTCAAATTCTTCTCATCTATTTTGGTTTGCCGAACTACGGCATCACCATCGATCCGATTCCGGCCGCATTGCTGGCATTGACCTTATTCTCGGCGGCTTATCTGAGCGAGAATTTCCGGTCAGGGATCAACGCAGTAGACAAGGGGCAGTGGGAAGCGGCCTGGTCAATGGGGTTGGGATATCGAAAAACGCTGACTCGAATTATTTTGCCGCAGGGATTGCGTATTGCGATTCCGCCAGTAGGTAGCCGTCTCATTGCATTGATGAAGGACACCTCCTTGGCTTCGACTGTGACCGTCGTTGAGTTGACTCGTGTCGCCGACCAGATGGGCGCGACGACCTTTCGATACATGGATATGTTCATCATCGTCGGCTCCATTTACTGGGTCATCAATCAGATACTGACCATTCTGCAAACCTGGCTGGAAGAAAAACTGTCGAGGCGCTATCAATGAACAACTCTCCTCAATGTACCGTGCGTGTTCGCGGATTGGCCAAGGCCTTCGGTTCCAACAAGGTGCTGCGCGATATTGACCTGACGGTCACTAAAGGCGAAGTGGTCGTCATCATGGGGCCGTCAGGCTCCGGCAAGACTACGTTTATCCGTTCCCTCAATCTCTTGGAGATGCCAGATCAAGGCAGCATTGAAATCTGTGGCATCGAGCTTAGCGATCCGGCCGCCAAATCCGCCGGGGAAGTCCGCCGGAAGACATTTCAGATTCGGCAAAAGACGGCGATGGTATTTCAATCGTTCAATCTATTCCCTCACATGACTGCATTGCAGAACGTGATTGAGGGAATGGTATCCGTCAAGGGCGTGGCGAAGGGACCGGCTCGTCAACGCGGTATGGCGCTGCTGGCAAAAGTCGGTTTGTCGGAGAAGGCGGATGCCTACCCTGGCAAGCTGTCCGGAGGGCAGAAGCAACGTGTGGCCATTGCCAGAGCATTGGCCATGGATCCCGAAGTGATCCTCTTCGACGAACCGACTTCTGCACTCGATCCGGAACTGCGTGACGATGTGCTGGGCGTCATGCGCGACTTGGCCAAAGAAGGCATGACCATGCTCGTCGTGACGCATGAAACGCGTTTTGCGCGCGATGTAGCAGACCGTATTATTTTCATGGAAGGCGGACACGTCATCGAAGATACGACGCCGGCACATTTTTTCGGCCCGGAAGTAAGCGAACGCTGCAAACAGTTTCTTGGACGACTCCACGAATGATCCGTCTCCGCCCTCTGACCTGATTCCTTAAACACGTTCATGGCATCGCCGTGCTCCCTCGACTGCCAAGGCAGCCGAGGGATCTCTTTCTTTTCCGTTTTTTCAGCTATCGGCGAATAATATTTTTAGGCATTTTCATTTTTTTCTTCGCGAAGCGTCAATTCGTCGAATAGATAAACGACTAATGGTCGGAGGTTTCAACTCCCGGCTGTCTGATTTTCCCTCCCAAGCTCGGTGCCTCAATATCAATGAGCTCCTCTGGAGTGGATGGCTAGGTAAGCCGGCAGCTCCAGTTGGAGGCGACGGTGACAATTCTTGGATATTGACATTATCTCGTTGAGTCGTTGCCCTCATGGAATTGCTCAACCAAATCAATGGCTTTCAACAGCAGATGTTTAGAGGCTTTGCTCAAGCTGTTGCTATTGTGAAGCTCAAACATCAGTGCATCCGCCAAGAAACTGGAAGAGCATTTCCCGGGACAATGCAGGCGGTTTAATAAGCTGATTCCGGCTTTGACACTTAGCTCCAGCAGATCCTCTATGTCTTCCCCATTTTCGTATAAGTATCCGAGAGTACGAATAATTCTCGCAAAATTTGATGCCGTGTTGTATTGATTCATAACCATTTTTATTCTTCCTCGACGCATTGGCATAGCTTAACCGTGCTGCTTAGTTTCCCTTATCAGGAAGTTCCCTATGTTTCAGAGGAAACGTTGCCACGCTCCATGGGCCGGCTGCTCAGCGCGGCATTCAGGTCCAAATAAAAAGCCCGCAAGCGGGCTTTGATTCCAAAACTACGCAGCCTTGCCACGGCATGTAGCTTCTTTCTACTTGTATCTCCAGCGGTCAACGCCAATACCTCGTCGCTCCACTTGAAAGTGGACACGCTACCAGCCAGCGCCATAGCCTGTTCCATCATCGAATTCACCTGAGCGATACCGTTGCCTTGCTCCTGACTTGCGGTGGAAATTTTATTGCGCCATAGGAAATTCAATCCCATGCGAGAGATCCTGCCAGGATGGGCAGTCCACCGAAAGGGCGAGAAATCCAGCATCCTTCATGGATGCAGAACCCCTTGATTTTTTAGTGAAATTCCCTAAATTCAAATGCGCAAATTTACGTATCGGAGGTATTGCCATGGAACAAAAAGATACATTACTGAAGAGCTTGATCGCATTGAAATCTGCACATGAAGAAGCCAGTAAATTGATGTCTGAAATAACCATCTCTGCCGCGAAAGCTGCCAAGGGCGGCGATACGCTACCTTCACTCGCGGAACTGCGGCGTTATAAGCAAGCACTCGCGGTAGCGAAGCTTCATGCGTCTCAAGCTGAAATGATGTTGGCTGACGGCGTGTTGTCGCGAATTCCTGCTCAAAGCATATCGAAGCCGGTCTACTTGCAATGACCAGAAGCATGACTGTTCATGCAAAGGCCCGCACAACGCGGGCCTTTCTGCTTTCTGTCTTATTCGATGTTAATGCGTTTGAGCTTTTTGCCGGCTTCGGCTGATTTGGGTAGCGTGACAATAAGCACGCCATCTTTAAAGCGAGCCTGAACCTTGTCAGATTGAACGGTAGACGGCAACTTGACGCGGCGTTCAAACTGCCCGTAAAAAAATTCACTGAGCAGTGCGTTCTGATGTTCATTGCGCTTTTCGCCTTTGATGACCAGCACGTCGTCATCCAAAAAGGTTTCGACGTCTTTCTGCTCGATCCCTGCCAGCTCCACCGACACCAGAAATTGCTCCTCGCTCTCTTGTATCGCGATTGCCGGCCAGTTCAACCCCATTCTGCGGCTTGGCAGGCCATCAAAGCCCGACCATAAGTCGTCGAAGAGACGATTGATATCCCGGTGCAGCATCTGCAAAGGCTCCCGTTGTGCAGGGCTGACAGCTACGTCGCGATTTCTACTCCAAGGGAGTAAATCAGTCATATTCATGAGATACCTCCATAAAGGAATAAAACGCCGTGACCGGTCGCATCACGACGGAATTTTTCGCTGAATGCCGACCGTGCACTCATCACTTAATCTAATTCGTGATGCTATTAAAATAGTTCGAGATTTAAAATTTTCAAGACCTCTGTGCCGCACTCGCGGCGCTTTATCAGGAGAAGCCTTTAGTCCATTTTCCCACTTGGAGATTCCATTCCATGAAAGCCTTCCATGCCGTTTCCGCACAAATAGACTCAGTCAATCTTCCGCTTTACGCTGTTAGCGCAACAGCCGTCAATACGCCTGACAGCCCTCTCTTGTTGTTTCTGCATTGGCACGGTTTTCGTCGCACGACGCCACTCCACATCGAGGGTGTAAAAATTCCGCAACGCACGGTACCGAGCTCGGCTTTGCAGTTGAGCGGGCCATGGCTGAACGGCACCTCAGCAGAAGCAGATCTCCTTGATGCAGCCTGGAAATTAGGCGCCTGGAGCGTGGAGCGATCGAAACGACGGCCATGCAATGAGCCGGGGGCGGCAACAAGCGAAACCTACGACTGTCGCATCGCCTTCGGAGACAACCCCACAGGCTATCCTTCCGAGGTAACACTCGCCGACGATCTCCCAGGGCGCCGAGAGCTGATGGAGTTAGCCGCCAGAAAAGGCTACGTACGCTGGTTGTTTCAGCCGGTTAAAGGAGGTCTTTGGGCTGGCATCGGCTATAGGGATGATTCCTTAGACGCCGATGGCGGGCGACTCACTGATTGTCCCATTCGTCCAATCGCAGCCGACCATCGGCGCCGCCATACATATCAACTGGGGCGCATCGATAGCATCATTCTCCCTTGATACATTTTGTTACAAATTGGAGATTTGGCGGCTCTTGAAATGAAACGTAAAAAACATATTTTCAATTCGCCGAAATTGCCGGCTAGGACTCCAGCGTCCTATTCACTTTCAAATGATCTGTAACCACTTTGGAGATTGAAAAGATGAACATTCGTCCCCTCTATGACCGGGTTATTGTTAAGCGAATCGAGCAGCAACGTCAGACTGCCTCAGGCATTGTTATTCCGGACTCTGCCGCTGAAAAGCCTGAACAGGGTGAAGTGCTTGCCGTCGGCAACGGCCGTGCGATGCAAGACGGCACAATCCGTCCACTTCATGTGAAGGTCGGAGACAGCATCCTGTTTGGAAAGTATGCTGGCCAAACCATAAAAATCGACGGCGAAGAGCTTTTGGTGATACGCGAAGAAGACATCTTTGGTGTCTTGGAGCGTGGCAAAAAAACCTTGAAACAAGCTGCCTGATCGCAGCGCGATGACATTTCGGAGAACAGAAAATGAGTGCAAAAGACGTTCAATTCCATGACAACGCACGCGCCCGCATCGTCAAGGGCGTCAATGTGCTGGCGGACGCAGTAAAGGTGACATTGGGACCCAAGGGCCGAAACGTATTGCTAGATCGCAGCTTTGGCGCGCCGATCATCACAAAAGACGGCGTCTCGGTTGCGAAGGAAATTGAGCTGAAAGATCGCCTGGAAAACATGGGCGCACAGGTCGTCAAGCAGGTCGCCTCCAAGACAGCCGATGTCGCCGGAGACGGCACTACAACAGCTACGGTGCTGGCGCAGTCGATCGTTCAGGAAGGCATGAAATACGTTGCTGCAGGCATGAATCCAATGGATTTAAAACGAGGAATCGACAAAGCGGTGTCGGCTGCCATTGACGAGCTCAAAAAGATCTCGCGTCCTATTACCACCAACAAAGAGATCGCCCAAGTCGGTTCCATTTCGGCCAACTCGGACGAAGCCATCGGCACCATCATTGCCCAGGCAATGGAGCGCGTTGGAAAAGAAGGTGTCATTACCGTGGAAGACGGTAAGTCGCTCGATAACGAACTGGACGTCGTCGAAGGCATGCAGTTCGATCGTGGCTATCTGAGCCCTTATTTCATCAACGACCCGGACAAGCAAATCGCGAAACTGGAAGATCCCCTGGTTCTCCTTTGCGAGAAGAAAATTTCGAACATCCGTGAGCTTCTTCCCATTCTCGAAGTCTCTGCAAAGGCAGGAAAACCTTTGTTCATCGTCGCCGAAGACATTGAAGGCGAGGCCCTGGCCACACTGGTTGTCAATTCCGTGCGCGGCGTACTGAAGGTAGCGGCCGTTAAGGCGCCAGGTTTCGGCGATCGTCGTAAAGCAATGCTGGAAGACATCGCGATCCTGACAGGTGCAACCGTCATCTCGGAAGACCTTGGAAAGACGCTCGAAAAGGCGAGCTTGCAAGATCTTGGAAACGCAAAACGGATCGAGGTGCAGAAAGACGCGACAACCATCATCGATGGCGCTGGTGAACAGGCGAAGATCGATGCCCGGGTAGCATCTATTCAAACTCAAATTGAACAGGCTACCAGCGACTACGACAAGGAAAAGCTCCAGGAACGCGTGGCCAAGCTGGCAGGCGGTGTCGCGGTCATCAAAGTAGGCGCCGCAACCGAAGTGGAAATGAAGGAAAAGAAGGATCGTGTGGATGATGCATTGCATGCGACACGTGCGGCTGTCGAGGAAGGTATCGTACCCGGCGGCGGGGTGGCGCTGTTGCGCGCCCGTGCGGCGATCTCCACACTGGAAGGCGCGAATGCTGATCAGAATGCCGGTGTGCAGATTGTATTGCGCGCGCTGGAGGCGCCTCTGCGAGTTATTGCGTCAAACGCAGGCGATGAACCTTCTGTCGTCGTTGCCAAGGTGATCGCCGGAGAAGGCAATTTTGGCTACAACGCCGCTACAGGCGAGTACGGTGATTTGGTGAAGTCGGGTGTGATTGACCCAACCAAGGTGACACGCACAGCGCTGCAGAACGCAGCGTCGATTGCCGCTCTTATCCTGACGACCGACGCCACTGTCTCGGATGCCCCGGCAGAAGAGAAAACACCGCGGATGGAACCCGAGTATGGAGGCTAATTGATTTAGAAAATTAAGACTGGCGTCTGCACTGTTCTGCGGACGCCGGTTCCTTGCTCGGACTTTCCTTGCTCCTTTCAACTATATTTAAGCAACATGGCGTCTTATGCTTAATATGTATGGCGGAAAAATTCTCAATTGAACAACCGAGGGACACCGGGGATGAGCGAATTACATTCATCATCAAGTTCAATGGAACTGTCCTCCCTGGCTTCATTTCCAAGGAGATTTTGGTCAGCATCGGCGGCCCGACGAACAACAATCTTGTGTCGTTATTCGCCCAACATCATGCAAAGATCGCTGCAGCAGTGCGAAAAAAGTTGCCCGCCCCGCTAACGCAATACATCAGTATTGCCGCTGAAGATATCGCATAGCAAGTATGTCAAATTCTGCGCCATGGGACCTTTGATAGACTGTGAGAACATGAGAGGTACACATTATGACGAACGACTTTCATGAAGAATTCAAGGAAATCCAGGAGTGTATTTTCCACATCCGCGCGCTGGCTCCCGCGACTCAATTGCGACACAGCATCATCATGAAGGCCGTGAAGATTGCGAAAAATCTGGGAAAAGATTTTCCAATTAAGGAGGCGGATGAATTTGACTTGGGAAACACAGGCAATGCCAATTTTGCAGATTGGGCCGAGCGGAAGGTGAAATGCTTGATGGAAGATCTTGAGACTAGACACTGAGAAGCATGCTGCCAACATTCTGAATGAGACCAAGAAAAGCAGTGTCAAGTTGCCAGACAAACTCGAATGCGCCGTCCACAAAAATATTTGCCCCTTGACTCTTCCTGATCTGCAGGAAGGTGACCCAGCTTGAGCCGGCGACATGACGGAATGGCTTGTTCTCAGATGACGACTGGCAAAAATTCCGGCGATAATAACGGTCCCGAATCAGCCTTTAATTGACTATGCGCGACATCATCAATGGTTTTCTACGCTTCCAGCAAGAAATCTTTCCAGCACGCAAGGAGTTATTCAAGACGCTCGCGACTGGTCAAACTCCCAAAGCGTTATTCATTTCTTGCTCTGACAGCCGCATGGTGCCGGAACTTGTGACGCAGAGAGAACCCGGCGAGCTGTTCGTCATTCGTAATGCAGGAAACATCGTGCCGTCGTTCGGCCCCGAACCAGGCGGTGTCAGCGCAACAGTTGAATATGCAGTAGCGCAATTGAAAGTAAGAGATATCGTGATCTGCGGTCACTCGGATTGCGGTGCAATGAAAGCCGTCGCCACGTGCGCGTGCTTGGATCACATGCCGGCGGTAAAGCACTGGCTGCACTATGCAGATGCCGCTCGGATGATTAATGAGTCGAAGAATCATCCGGACGAAAACGACCGGATAAACGGCATGGTTCGCGAGAATGTCATTGCTCAGCTGAACAATTTGCGCACACATCCTTCGGTAGCCTTGGCTCTTGCTCAAGGTCGCTTGACACTCCATGGATGGGTCTACGACATCGAAAGCGGCTCGATAAGTGCGCTTGACGCTACCAATGCATTTGTCCCTTTGGCCGAACATCCCGCAACTCGGCTTTGAAAAAGCGGCACCAATCCGGGCAGATGTTTAAGAGCGATGGCTTTTTCTTTACGTGAGGCGGATCGCGATCACCGTAATCCCGTGCATGTCCACGCCATCTTTGGTCTTGCCAATGGCGTTAACAATTTGGCGGACTTCGTAAATATTGCCAGGTACTTCCGCCCTGCCGAAGAACGTCAGGCCTTCGCCAGTCCTTGGCGGAACGTGCACAGGCTCTGCATAAACTCTATGTCGGATGCATCCAGGTAATTCGGGTCTTCAAGCGAGAAAAAACATGGAAACATGGACGCCGCCTTTCAGTAATAAACAGGAGACTCCAAACGTGAGCGAATTCAAGACGAAATCACGAGAGTGAAAAAATTGCGAAGCAAAGGCATATTTGCGAAGCAAAAAGAAAAGGCCCACCAAGCGGTGGGCCTTTTAAATACTGGTGCTGGCTGCAGGACTTGAACCCGCCACCCCCTGATTACAAGTCAGGTGCTCTACCAGATGAGCTAAGCCAGCAAAACTGAGAACGAGATTATAGCCTATTTAATTCTGGTTAGTACAGGCCTTCCACCTTTTTTTGGTGGTTCCGGTTCGTTGTCGTGGCTTTCTTCGCTGCTGGCTCCAACTTTTTCGGATGCAGGAACGGATGCAAGACCGAGCGTCTGCGTCGGTGCTGCTGCTGCCTCCGGCTCATCATCGACGTGCTCGCCGACGGCAAGCACGGCCGGCGCTTCGAATGCCATGCCTTGTCCGTTTTCACGCGCGTAGATGGCGATGACGTTGTCGACCGGGACCGAGATGTCGCGCGAGACGCCGCCGAAACGAGCACTGAAGCTGATGACGTCATTGTCCATCTTGAGGCCGCTGGTGGCTTCGAAACTGATGTTGAGCACAATCTCGCCGTTCTTGACGAATTGCATGGGCACGCGTGTGCGCGCATCCACCACCACCGCGATGTGCGGCGTATAGCCGTTGTCTGTGCACCATTCGTAAATGGCGCGCAGGAGATAAGGTTTGGTAGATACTTCTGGCATGGAAAAAACCGATCCGGAAAAACGGACCGCCGCGCGATAACGCAGCAATCTTTAAAGCAGTAATCTTAAATGCGTTCGCCGATTGTCCTATTGAGATGGATCAACCGGCGAGACAGGATAATACACAATGCAGCGCGCAGCTTAACGACGCATGACCTTTTCGGAAGGCGTCAGTGCTTCGATGTAGGCAGGACGCGAGAAGATACGCTCAGCGTATTTCATCAGCGGCGCTGCGGTCTTCGACAGTTCGATGCCGTAGTGGTCGAGACGCCAGAGCAACGGCGCCAGCGCGACGTCGAGCATGGAGAACTCGTCGCCCAGCATGTACTTGTTCTTCAGGAACAGCGGCG
>Ga0209026_1000689_pt1 | contig 20330 bp, 20 predicted proteins | sample AraplaCL_Col_mCL_FD_184262 | JGI IMG/M metagenome (GOLD analysis project Ga0209026, IMG submission 184262) | Arabidopsis root microbial communities from the University of North Carolina, USA - plate scrape CL_Col_mCL (SPAdes) (version 2) | ecosystem: Host-associated > Plants > Roots >... | reverse complement strand
AAGCAGATGTCGGGCCGGATCGGCTTCAGCGCATCGAAAACCGCGATGCCGTCCGCGATGCCGGTGGGGTGGTTGCAGATCGCGACCAGGCGGCCGGCCGTCGGCACGCGATCCAGGCCGCTGGCGGTGACCTTCAGCGACAGCAGGTCCGAGATCGAATCCAGGGCGGCCCGGCCGGGCAGCGGCGCGATGGCGTCGGCCATCCGCACGGCCTTGGCGTAGTCCAGCAGGGCGTAAAGCAGCGGCCGCGCCACGGGCCAGGCGGCGCTGGCGGCCAGCTTCGGCGCCCGCTCGGCGATCAGGATATCGACGATGTGGTCGTGACGGCCCGCGCGGCGAACCGCGCCGGCCGGGGTGGCGAACGTCATGACAGGATGATGACCTGCTGCGCGCGGGCGGAGCAAGTCAGGTGCGCAGTCGGCCGATCAGCGCCGCGGTGGAGGGATCGTGGGCTCCGGCTGGGCCGCCTTCCAGCTCGGCGAGGACGCGGGTGGCCAGGGTCTTGCCCAGCTCCACGCCCCACTGGTCGAAGCTGTTGATCCCCCACAGCACGCCTTCGACGAAGGTCTTGTGCTCGTAGAGGGCGACCAGGGCGCCCATGCGCTCGGGGTCCAGCCGCTCCAGCAGGATGAAACTGGACGGCCGGTCGCCCGGGAAGGTGCGCTGCGGGGCCAGGGCGTCGATCTCGGCCGGGGACTTGCCGGCCGCGGTCAGTTCGGCGCGGACGTCGGCCTCGCTGCGGCCGACCAGCAGGGCCTCGGCCTGGGCGACGGCGTTGGCCAGCAGCTTGGTCTGGGCCGTGGGGTCGCCCTCGCTGCCCTCGGCCACGGCCAGGATGTCGACGGGGACCACGTCGGTCCCCTGGTGCAGAAGCTGGAAGAAGGCGTGCTGGCCGTTGGTGCCGGCATCGCCGAACACGCTGGTCGCGGTCGGGTGCGGCACAGGTTGGCCGGTGGCGGTGACCCGCTTGCCGTTCGATTCCATCTCCAGCTGCTGCAGGAAGGCCGCGAACAGGCGCAGGCGTTGGGCGTAGGGCACGACGGCGCGGATCGGGCGGCCCAGGCCGTTGCGGTTGAAGAGGTGCGCTAGGGCCAGCAGGACGGGGGCGTTCGACGCCAGCGGAGCCGACTCGAAGTGCTCGTCCATCGTCCGGGCGCCGGCCAACATGCGGGCGAAGACGTCGTAGCCCAGCGCGACCGCGCACGAGAGGCCCACCGACGACCAGATCGAATAGCGGCCGCCCACCCAGTCCCAGAAGCCGAACACCTGGTCGGCCGGCACGCCGAAGGCCTGCGCCTTGTCCGGCGCCGCCGAGACGGCCACGAGGTGGCTGTCCGAGGCGACGCCCAGGGTGGCGCGTAGCCACGAGCGTGCGGCCTCGGCGTTGGTCAGCGTCTCCAGGGTGGTGAAGGTCTTGGAGACCGTCACGACCATGGTCTCGGCGGGGTCGAGGCCCGTCAGCGCCTGGGCCAGTTCGGCCGGATCGACGTTGGCCACGAAGCGCAGGTCGATCTGCGGGTCCAGCGGCTTCAGCGCTTCCCAGATCAGGCGTGGGCCCAGGTCCGAGCCACCGATGCCGATGTGGACGATGGTGCGGAACGGCAAGCCGGTGCAGCCCGTCTTGGCGCCGCCGCGGACGGCCTCGGCGAAGGCGGCCATGGCCGCCCGGGTGGTCTCGACGTCGGCCGAGACGGGCACGCCGTCGGCGCGGAAGTCGGCGCCCTGCGGCGCGCGCAGCGCCATGTGCAGGGCCGGCCGGCCCTCGGAAGCGTTGACGATCTCACCGGCGAACAGCCGGGCGCGTGCGGCCTCGACGTCGGACGCCTGGGCCAGACCCAGCAGGGTCTCCAGGTCGGCCAGCGACCAGGGGTGCTTGGACAGGTCCAGGTCCAGGCCCGCCGCCGACAGGGTCAGGCGCTTCAGGCGGTCGGGCTCGGAATCGAACAGGCCTGCGATACGCCGGCCGCGCGCGGCCTCGGCGGCCTTGGACAGGGCCGCCCAGGCGGCGTCGGACTTGGACAATCGATACCTCGTTTAATCGGCGGAGCCGTATTTCACGCTGCAGCCATACGGCCGCGTGGCGGGCTGGGCCACCGCGCGGCCGGCCTTCACGTCGGCGAGCGCGGCGGTGACGTAGTTCTTCGCGCCCTGCAGGCTACCCGGATCGGATGACGGCTTGTCGTCGATGCCGCCCATGTAGACGAGCTTGCCCGTCTTATCGACGATGTACATGTGCGGCGTGGTCTTGGCGTCGTAGGCGCGGCCCACGGTCCCCTTGGGGTCAAGCAGGACGTCGCTGGAGCTGGCCTTGACCTCGCCCTTCCACTGCCGAGCCTGAGAGCCCGTCAGGTAACCCTGCATGCCGGGGGCGGAGGAGATCAGCGTCAACCAGATGACGCCGTCCTTGGTCGCCTGGGCCTGCAGCCCCTGCATGTTGCCCGAGTTGTAGTGCTTCTGGACATACGGGCAGCCGTTGTTGGTCCATTCCAGGACCACGGTCTTGCCCTTGAACTCGGAGAGCGAGCGGGTCTTGCCCGAGGCGTCCACGGCCTGGAAGGCGGGCGCGGGCTGGCCCAGGACGGGCGCGGCGAACGCCGGGGCGGCGAGGGCGAGGGCGAGGGCGGAGGCGGCGGCGAAAACGGCGAGGAAGCGGGTCATGGGGCAGCTCCTTCGGGGTTGATGCGATCAGCTCGACTTGCCGGCGGCGTCCAGGGCCTTGACCACGACGCCCTCGGTCAGGATCGACGGCAGGATAGCGGGATCACCGCCCTTCGCGCCATACACGAGGTAGAGCGGCACGCCCGCCCGGCCGAACTTGGCCAGTTCGGCGGCGATGCCGGCGTCGCGCTTGGTCCAGTCGGCCTTGAGATAGACAGCGTTGTTGCGCTTCAGCGCCTCGGAGACAGCGTTGGTGGAGAGCGCCACGCGGTCGTTGACTTGGCAGCTGACACACCAGGCGGCCGTGTAGTTGACCAACACCGGCCGGCCCCCGGCCTGCAGGGCGGCCAGGCGCGCGGGCGTATAGGCCTCGTCGTCCAGCTTGGCCTCGCCCGAGGATTGGCTGGTCGCGGCGGTGGAATAGGCCGGCCACAGCGCGCCGCCGGCGACCGCGACCAGGCCCAGGGCCGTCGCGCCGACCGCCAGGGCCACATGCCGCCCGCCGACCGCGTGCTGGCGCTGGGCGGCGCCGGCGATCCAGGCGGCCAGGGCCAGCACCACAGCCGCGCCGAGGATCCGCGGCACCGCGTCCGATCCGACCTGCACCGTGAGCACCCAGACCAGCCAGGCGACAGCGGCGTACATCGGGAAGGCCAGGGCCTTCTTGAAGATCTCCATCCAGGGACCGGGCCTGGGCAAGCGGCTGAGCAGGCCGGGGACGAAGGCGACGGCCACGAAGGGCAGGGCGAAGCCGATGGCCAGGGCCAGGAACACCACGACGGCGGCCAGCGGCGGCTGGGTCAGCGCCCAGCCCAGGGCCGGGCCCATGAACGGCGCCGTGCAGGGGGCGGCAACCACCACCGCCAGGACGCCGGTGAAGAACGAGCCGGCCAGGCCGCCGCGGGTCGCAAGGCCCGAGCCGACGCCCTGCAGCGAGGTCCCGATCTCGAAGACGCCGGACAGGTTCAGGGCCACCAGCAGCATCAGCAGGGCCAGGGTGGCGACCACCGGCGGATCCTGGAGCTGGAAGCCCCAGCCCACGGCCGAGCCGGCGGCGCGCAGGGCGATCAGCGCGACGGCCAGGCCCAGGAAGGTCACCAGCACGCCGGCGCCGAACGCCAGGCCCTGCCGGCGCGCCTCGGCCTGTTGGCCGCCGTGGCCGGCCAGAGAGGCGGCCTTCATGGCCAGCACCGGGAAGACACACGGCATCAGGTTGAGGATCAGGCCGCCGACCAGGGCGAAGAACGCCGCCGAGGCCAGGCCCAGGTTCGCGGCGCCAGCGGGCGCCGCGACCTTCACTGGCGGCGGGCCGAGGCCGGAGGCGCCGGCGGGCAGCGGCCCCGGCGCGGCCGTGACCTCGTAGGCCTTGTCGCCGACGCTCAGCACACCGGCCAGGGCCTTGGGTGGGGTCGGCGACTGGAAATCGTAGCCGGGGGTGATCGACAGCGTCAGGCCCTCGGGGCCGCGCTCGATGGCCTGGGGCTTGGCGTGGTCGATGACCGTGCCAGCGAACGGGAAGAAATAGGCGCCGGCCAGGTCGACACCCTTCAACGCCGCGCCGGTGATCGCCAGCTTCACGACCTCGCCCTGCTTCTCGAAGGCGCCGGCCAGGCCCGCAGGCTTGGGCGCGTCGGCGAGGGCCTTGGCGATCTTTGCGCCCCACTGCGGGTCGGCGGGGGCGGGACTGGCCGTGACCGGCAGCGACAGCGTGAGCGCGGCGCTCTCGGGCACGCAGATGTCGGCGCAAACGAGGAAGTCGGCGGCGCCCTTCAGGGTGATGGTCGAACCCGGCTTGGCGTTGGCCGGCGCGGTCAGCGCCACCGGCAGCAGCACCTCGTTCTCGTAGCCGTAGTTGGTCAGCGGGCCGACCGGCAGGCGGTGCGGCGTGGGCCAGGTGAAGTCGGAGGCGGCAAATCCCGGCGGCAGGGTCCAGGCGATCCGCGTGGCCTCGCCCGAGTCGCCGGCGTTGCGCCAATAGGTGTGCCAGCCCTTCTGGATCGTCTGGCGCAGGGCGATGTGGATCGTCTGGCCGGGCGCGATGCCTTGCGTGGACGACACCAGCTCGGCCGTCAGGTGGCCGGTGTTCACCGGCTGGGCCAGGGCCGCGCCCGAGAAGATCAGGGCGCAGATGGCGCCCAGCAGAAACCGCATCATGACCTCAAGCTGCGCCGGCCGTGTGGGCGTTATATGGCGCGGTGTGTCGGATGCGCAAAGCGGGCTCGACTTGCCGGCCCCGCGAGCCATCATGAGAATCACGTTCGCCGGCCGCGAAGGAGTTCAGGTGCCCGCCTCGTTCGACGACATCGAGATCGGCCAAGTGGCCTCGCTAGGGGCCTGCGGCGTGGACGCCAAGGCGCTGGAGACGTTCGTGGCGGCCTTCACGCCCGGGTGGGCGCTGGACCGGGGGGCGCCCGACGCCATGGTCTACGCGATCTGGGCCAAGCTGGACGCCGTGGCGGCCACCGACTGGCCCCAGACCAAGCGCCTGGGCGTCGACGCCCTGCGCTGGATGCGCAATCCGCCGGCGGGCGAGCTGCTGCGGGGCCGGATGACGGTGATGGCCAAGGACCCGGTCGGCGACGACAAGGGTATCATCATCGCCCAGCACGATCTGTTGGATGAGGCCGGCCGGCTGGTCTTCAGCTGCCTGACCCGGAGCGTTTTCCAGCGGTAAGGCGGTAGTTGTTCCCCCGCCGGGGGAGTTGTCGGCGAAGCCGACTGAGGGGGCTTCCACTCAGAAGGGCCAGCGTTCGCCAGGCTCAGAATCGGAAGGGGGCCCCGCCTTTTGAGCGGAAGCCCCCTCCGGCGCTGCGCGCCACCTCCCCCGAAGGGGAGGAATTTTCGTCTCTTAGGCGTTCGCTGCTTGCGGCTGGGCCGCGGCCTTGGTCAGGGCCAGGGCGATCATGCGGTCCCAGCCGACCAGGCTGTGCATGTGGGCGTAGATCTGGCCCAGGGCGCCGTTGTCGCGCAGTTCCACGAACTTGGCGGCCGGCAGGGCGTTCAGCTTCTCTTCCGAGACGCCGAAGTACTCGGCGATCTTCTGAGTCTCGCCTTGCGTGCCGTCCGGGTTGGCCGGGGTGAAGGTGGCTTCCTTGGTCTCGAACAGGTCGAGGTCCTTCAGGATCTGCACGAAGCTGACCGTGCGCTGGCGCTCGATCTCGAAGTTGTTGCAGAACTCGATGCAGTTCTTCGTGTACTCGGTCGGCTCGCCGTTGGCCTCGAAGAAGGCCATGTCATAGCCCTTGTCGACGATGAACTCGGCGTCGCGGTCGATGCACAGGACCATCTGGTTGTTCTGCTCGTCATTGGCGAACACGAACGGATAGCGGCGGACGTAGGCCGGGATGTAGATGCCGCTCTCGAACGTGCCGTCGTCCTTGACGAACATGTTCTCGCCGGCGTTCAGGCCCATCACCGCGATCGGCAGCTTCTCGTCGCCGACGAAGATGATCGGGCCGGTCACGGCGGCCAGCGGGAACTCGCCCACCGTCAGCGGGATGGCGTGGCCGGTCTTGGCGAAGGCGAACGGACCGTCCATCCGCTTCACGCCGATCTTGCCGTGCAGCTCCTTCGCCAGGGGCTCGGGCTTGGAATAGAACAGGACGTTGCCGGAAAGCTGGCCGGGCGGCATCGGTTGGGTCGCCATGTAGAACCTTCGAATTCGTGGAGCAGGCGCACGCCGTCATTCGGCTCGCGCGCGCGGTCGCCTCCTCTAGCCGATCCCGGTTCGGCGGGCAAATGCGGCCCGCGCGCTTGCGCCGACGGCCGCGAGCCCCTTCAATCGGTCCCGCACAAACAATCCACGCACAGACGAGGACGGGGAGACGCCATGCCCATCTATTATCCGGACATCCTGGACCAGGGGACCAAGCCCAAGACCTTCAGCTACGGCGACAAGGACGTGATGCTGTACGCCCTGGGCGTCGGCATCGGCCAGGATCCGATGGACGAGACCGAGCTGGCCTTCGTCTATGAGAAGGGCCTGAAGGTCGTGCCGACCGCCGCGACGGTGCTGGCCTATGGCCGGGGCGAGCCGCTGCCGACGCCCGAGGGCCACCGGCCCAGCCAGCCCAACTATCTGATGCTGGTGCACGGCGAGCAGAAGGTGGAACTGCACCGCCCGCTGCCGATCTCGGCGACCTTCACCGCCGAGAGCCGCACGATCGGGGCGTTCGACAAGGGCAAGGACAAGGGCGCCGTGCTGGTCAGCGAGACCATCTGGCGCGACGAAAAGGGCGAGAAGGTCGCCACCCTGACCGGTTCCAGCTTCTGCCGAGCCGACGGCGGCTTCGGCGGACCCTCGGAAGGCGCGCCTGAACCGCACCCGACCCCGAAGCGCGCGCCGGACAAGTCGGTGGACATCACCACCCGCGAGGACCAGGCGCTGCTCTACCGCCTGAACGGCGACCGCAACCCGCTGCACTCCGATCCCGAGAGCGCCAAGCGTTCGGGCTTCCCGCGGCCGATCCTGCATGGGCTGTGCACCTATGGCATCACCTGCCGCGCCGTGCTGCAGGAGGTGGTGGACTGGGACGCCGACCGCATCCAGAGCCACGAGGCCCGCTTTTCCTCGCCGGTGTTTCCGGGGGACACGATCACCGTGGATCTCTGGATCGATGGGCCGGTGGTCTCGTTCGAGGCGCGGGTTGCGGCCCGGAACGTGACCGTTATCAAGAACGGCAAGACCGTCCTGCGAAGCTGAGTGAGACCTTCGATTTGATCCGCTATGTCCTGATCCCCGTGGCCGTCCTGGCCCTCTCGGCCTGTGCCGGCGCTTCCACCCCGCGCCAGGCCGTGGACGATCCGTCCATGGGGCCGCGGGCGGCTAAGCTGGAGGGGTATTTTGTGGCCAATCCGCTGGACGGGACGCGGGTGCTGGGCCCGCCGCCCACGCCGGACTCGCCGCACGGCAAGGCCGACCGGGCGATGTTCGAGGAGACGCGCAAGCTGGAGGGCTCGCCCCGCTGGCAGACCGCCATCATCGACAACGACCTGTGGGGCGGCGGCGCCCTGAAGCGCTTTTCCTGCGCCATGGGCGTCGACCTGGACGCGCAGAAGACGCCGGTGACGTGGCGGATCCTGCATCGGGTCGAGCTGGATGTCCGGACCGTCGGGACGCCGGCCAAGAACGCCTACAACCGGCCGCGCCCGCTGATCGGCAACGACGCGCCGCTGTGCGTGCCGCGCGAGGACTGGATGCGGACCAACTCGTCCTATCCGTCGGGCCACTCGATGACGACCTGGTCGTGGGGCCTGATCCTGACCGAACTGGCGCCGTCCAAGGCCGACCCGCTGCTGCAGGTGGGCCGGGAAGGCGGCGAGAGCCGGGTGATCTGCGGCGTGCACTTCCAGTCGGACGTCGAGGCGGGCCGCGTCATGGGTTCGGCCATGGTCGCGCGCCTGCACTCGGAGCCGGCGTTCGCGGCCGACATGGCGGCGGCCAGGCGCGAGATCGCGGCGGCGAAGGCCGCGCCGACGGGGTGCGGCGGCTAGGGCCGCTTCGCCGCGAACACCACGTGGCGGCGTAGGGGGTGATCCTGCGCCAACACCGGGTGGTCGAAATCGCGGGCGGGGTCGTGGCGCATGCCGATCCGCGTCATCACCGCCTGGGAACGGACGTTGCTCGACGCCGTGAAGGCGATCAGTTCGTCACGATCCAGGTTCGCGAAGCCCCAGGCCAGCACGGCCGCAGCGCCCTCAGTGGCGAGGCCCGTGCCCTGCGCATCGGGCGTCAGGCGCCAACCCAGCTCGACGCCCGGCGCGGGGGGCAGGTCATCGCGGATCGGCTGCAGGCCGATCATGCCGATCAGCTGGCCGTCCGCCTTGCGCTCGGCGGCGAAGAAGCCGTAGCCGATGTCGGCGATCTGGGCGTTGATCCGGTCGATGGCGGCGTTGGTCTGCGCCGTGCTGATCGGACCGCCCAGCCAGTCGGACACGCGCGGGTCGGCGTTGATCGCGGCGAAGGGCGCGCGATCGGCATCGCGGAACGCCCGCAGGATGAGGCGGTCCGTCTCGATCATCAGGCCGGCCGCGGGGTGGCCAGCGCGCCGTAGAGGTCGGTCCGCCGGTCGCGGAAGAAGCCCCAGGCCGCGCGGTGCGTCTGCAGGAAGTCCAGGTCGAAGGTGGCCTTGATCACCCCCTCGTCGTCCCGCCCCAGGTCGCCCACCAGGTCGCCCCGGTGGTCGGCGATGAAGCTGGAGCCGTAGAACCGCTGGCCGCCGTTCGGATAGCCGTCCCAGGGCTCGAAGCCCGTGCGGTTGGCGCCCACCACGGGGATGACGTTCGAGACGGCGTGGCCCTGCATGGCGCGCCGCCACGGCAGGGCGGTGTCCAACGAGGGGTCATGCGGCTCGGAGCCGATAGCGGTGGGATAGAACAGGACCTCGGCGCCCATGAGGGCCATGGCGCGCGCGGCCTCGGGGTACCACTGGTCCCAGCAGATGCCGACGCCCACGCGGCCGAAGCGGGTGTCCCAGACCTTGAAGCCCGTGTCGCCCGGCCGGAAGTAGTACTTCTCCATGTAGCCGGGGCCGTCGGGGATGTGGCTCTTGCGATAGACGCCCATCAGGCTGCCGTCCGCATCGGCCATGACCAGGCTGTTGAAGTAGTGCGGCCCTTCGCGCTCGAAGATCGAGATCGGCAGCACCACGCCCAGCTCACCCGCCAGCGGGGCCAGGGCCTTCACCGCCGGATGCTCGCGCCACGGATAAGCGGTGGCGAACCATCGCTCCTCCTGGGCGACGCAGAAGTAGGGGCCCTGGAACAGCTCGGACGGCAGGATGACCTGCGCGCCATCGGCCGCCGCCTGGCGGATCAGGCCCTCGGTCTTATTGATGTTGGCCGCCATGTCGTCGCCGTACGACGTCTGGAGGGCGGCGACCGTGATCTCGCGCGACATCAGGCCGGCTCCTGCTGGGTGATGCAGTGGAACGATCCGCCGCCCGAGAGGATGGCGTTCGAGGGCAGCCCGATCACCTCGTGGTCGGGGAACACCTCTTTCAGCGCCCCCACCGCGAACTGGCCCGGCTGGTCCGCATAGAGCGGAACGATGACGGCCTTGTTGGCGATCAGGAAGTTCATGTGGCTGGCCGGGACAGGCCGCTTGTCCTCGCCCTCGATCCAGCCGGGCGAGGGGATGCGGACCACCTTGAGCTTGCGGCCCTCGGCGTCGGTCATTTCGGACAGGCGCTTGGCGGCGTCGTCGAAGGCGGGCGCGTTCGGGTCGCCGCGGCCCCAGGCGACGGGAATAGCCACCGTCGCCGGCGCGACGAAGCGGGCCAGGTTGTCCACGTGGCCGTCGGTGTGGTCGTTGACCAGGCCGTCGCCCAGCCACAGCAGCTTCCTGGCGCCCAGGGCCTTGCCCAGGGCCTCGGCGGCGATCTCTTCGGTCCAGCCGGGGTTGCGGTTGCGGTTCAGCAGGCACTGGCCGGTGGTCAGCACCGTGCCCGCGCCGTCATGGTCGACCGCGCCGCCTTCCAGGATGAAGTCGTGCTGGACCAACGCGGCGCCAGAGGCCTGGGCGATCTGGGCGGCGACGGTGTCGTCGTGCTCCAGCTCGTACTTGCCGCCCCAGCCGTTGAAGCGGAAGGCGTTCGCCCGGCCGTTGATGAAGATGGGTCCGGTATCCCGCAGCCAGATGTCGCCGAAGGCGCCGGGGACGATCTCGATGTTCGCCACGCCGCCCAGCAGCTCGCGGGCGGCGGCTTCGCCGTCGGGATGCCCGGTCATCAGCTTGACGTGCTCAGCCCCGGGGCCGGCCAGGGCGCGCGCCAGAGCGGCCACTTCGGCCTGGGCGGGCTCGAGGTTGTCCTCCCACAGGTCCGCATGGCTGGGGAAACCCAGCCACATCGCCTTGTGGGGCGCCCATTCCGCGGGAACGACGAGGCTCATCTCAGGCTGATCTCCAAAGCCGGGCGCAGATGGCCCCCACGGACCCCGGCGTCAAGCAGTCCACAAATGAAAAGGGCGGCCGCATCGCTGCGGCCGCCCCCTCCGAAGTCCGTATCCGGACCTGCCCGCCTTAGAACTCGGCGTGCAGGGTCAGGATGAAGGTCCGGCGGTAGCCCGGCTGGGCCAGGCCGGTGCCCGACAGGTTCACCGCCATGTCGCCGAGGTAGCGCTCGTCGAACAGGTTGCGGATGTTGCCTTGCAGGTAGGTGTTCTTCAGACCGAATTGGTCGAGCTTCAGGCGGGCGTCGAGGTCCCACAGCGTGTAGCCGTTGAACTTCTCGTCGTTCACCAGGTTCGACCAGCGGTCGCCGACGAACTTGCCCTGGACGCCCAGGCTGACCATCTCGATCGGATCCCACTGGACCCGGACGCCACCCTGCCATTCGGGGGTCTCGTACAGAGACTTGCCCTTGGTCGCGAGCGGGGCCGAGGACCCGGTGCCCGGGATGTTGTCCTGGATTTCCGAGTTGATGTACGAGATCGAGCCGTAGACGCTCAGGGTGTCCATCGGCTTGAAGCCGACCTGACCGTCGATGCCCCACAGGTCCACGTCGCCCACGTTCGTCGAGAACGCGATGCCGGCCTGCTCGTCGAACACGCGCTCGATGCGGTTCGAGAACTGGTTCATCCAGATCGCGCCGGCGGCCATGAACGGGCCCTTGTTGAAGCGGACGCCCAGGTCGTAGGCCTTGGCCTTTTCCGGGCCCGGATCAACGTCGTCACGGTCGTACAGGTCGTCCGTCCGCGGGGCCGAGAGGGTCTCGGCGTAGCTGGCGTAGACCGACAGGGCGTCGGTGACGTCGTAGCTCAGGCCAACGTTCGGCAGAACGTCGTCATACTTGCGCTTGAACTTGCGCGGCGCGCCGTAGAACGGGCTGTTCACGGCGGTGGTGCCGAAGAACGCGCGGTAGGCGGCGAGGTTGGCGCCGGTCAGGATCTGGGTGCCCGTGGCCGTGCCGCCCAGGGTGGCGCCACCCGGGAAGACGTACAGCGGACGGCCCGAGCCGTCGTTGGTGCCGGGCACCGCGAACGCCGTCTGCGTGGTGCAGTAGGCGTTGAAGGTGTCGCGCTGGTAGCAGAAGTTGTTCAGGTCACGCTTGAAGAAGGGCGCGCGCAGACCGGCGTTGAACAGCAGCTTGTCTTCGAAGAAGCGGCCACGGTACTCGACCGAGAACTGGTTCAGCAGGGCCACCGAGGCGCGGTCGCGGCGGCGCAGGATCGTGCCGTCCGGCAGGGTCACGGGGTCGCCATGGCCTTCCTTGGCGCCGAAGACGCTCAGCGGATCGCCATTGTCGTCCAGGAACGTCGCTTCACCCGTCTGACGGTGCTTGGCGCGGTCGAAGGTGTAGGCGGCGCGCACCGACTGGTTGTCGGCGAACTTCCAGATCAGCGAGGACGTGACGCTGTAGCGGCGGGTGTTGGTGGTGTTCGGACGGTACAGCAGCACCGAGTCCAGGACGTCACCGTCGCCGTTCAGGTCGACGCCGGCGGCCGTCGAGCGGCCACGCAGCTGCAGGTCGTTTTCGTTCCACGCCTGCGCGCCGCCGCCGTTGGCCAGCACGTACTGGAACGAGGGGTCGACCGTCAGGATCAGGTTGTCGCTGAGGTTCCACTTCGAGAGGCCGCGGATGTTGCCCGTGTTCGACGGGTTCACGTTGTGGCCGACGAAGGTCGGGCAGACTTCAGCCTGACGCGTGCCGTTCACACCGGCCGGCAGGGCCGGGATGCAGCTGGCGTTGTAGACCGGCGCCACGTGGGCCCGGAAGTTGGCCAGGCTGAGCCGGTTGATGAAGTTGTTGCGGTTTTCGTTGTAGTTGAAGATCAGGCTGGCCTCGCCGATCGAACCGAAGTCCTGATCGATACGGGCGTTGAACTGGGTCTTCTGGATCTTGCCGGGCGGGCTGACGGTCGCGTCGTGCGGCTTGAAGATGTCGTTGCGGGTGTAGAGGCCCGACACCCAGATCTTGGTGCCGAACGGGCCGATGGCCCCGGTTTCGATCGTGCCGTAGTAGCGCTGGAAGTCGTCCGAGCCGAAGCCCACTTCACCGCGCACGCCGAACTCGCTCGAAGCGCGACGGGTCACGTAGTTGATGGTGCCGCCCGCGGCCGCCGCGGTGGGGCTGTCGACGTCGGTCGTGCCCAGGTTCACCGTCGCCTGCGAGATCAGGTCGGGTTCCAGCTGCTGGTTCGGATAGATGGCGTAGTTGCCGCTGTCGTTCAGCGGAACGCCGTCCTGCAGCAGGGCCACGCGCTGGCTGTCGAAGCCGCGGATGGTGATGTCGCCGCCGGCCGAGCCGAAGGCGTCGTTGTTCGAGAAGTTGACGGCCGGCAGCAGGTTGATCGAGTCGAGGATCGTCTGGCCGGGCGCCTGACGGGTGATGAACTCCTCGGTGATCGACGCGCGCGACTTCGGCGCGCTTTCGACGACCATCGCGCCGTCCATGTTGCGCGGACCGGTGGAGCCGGTGACGACCAGCTCTTCGACGATCGCCGTACCGGTGGATTGCGCCAGCGCCTGGCCCGAGACGAGCAGGCCGGTGACAAGCGCCGTGGTCGCGCAAAGCGCGCGGCTCAGTTTCATATTCATGCAGTAGACCCCTTCCCACAGACCCAAGCAAAGGGCTCCCCTCGGCGCCCCCTGAGTCTTCGCCGCCCTAATAGCGCCAAAAATCCCGCCGTTGGTGACACTTATGCGACGGTGGGCCCGAGAGTGTCACACTGAGGCAAATACGCATCAGTTGGCTTGCCATACGGGCAAGGCGGACTAGGTTTCGCGGCCTTCGGGGGACGAAATGTCGCAAAGCCTTAGGCCGAAAGGGATTGTCGGCGACCTTCGTTCCGCGGTCCTGCTGACTGCAGCGCTTACGCTGGCACGACTGGTGGCGTTGTTCCGCACGCCCCTCGAACTCTACCCCGACGAAGCGCAGTACTGGCTTTGGTCACGAACGCTCGATTTCGGTTACTATTCGAAACCTCCCGTGATCGCCTGGGCCATCTGGGCCACGACGGCGATCGGCGGCGACGCCGAGGCCTGGGTGCGGTTGTCGGCCTGCCTGTTCCAGGCGGGCGCGACCATGATGGTGTTCCTGATCGGCCGCCGGCTGTACGGCGGCGCGGCGGGGCTGGCGGCCGCGGCCCTGTATGGCCTGATGCCGGGCATCCAGCTGTCGGCCCTGGTGGCGGCCACCGATGCGCCGCTGCTGTTCTTCCTGGGCGTGACCATCCTGGCCTACGTCAGCCTGCCCGAGGCGGTGGGTCGGCGGCGCGTGCTGCTGGCGGCAGGCCTGGGGGCGGCGCTGGGATTGGCGTTCCTGTCGAAGTACGCTGCGGTCTATTTCGTCGTCGGCCTGGCGTTGCACCTGATCCTGTCGCGGGCGGCGCGGGCCGTCTGGACCCCCGCATGCGCCGTCGCCGCGGTGCTTGCCTTCGCCGCTGTCCTGGCGCCGAACCTCGCCTGGAACGCCACGCACGGCTTCGCCACCTTCCAGCACACCGCGGCCAATGCCGCCTGGAGCGGCGTGCAGCTCTTCAATGTGGCCGAGATGGCGGCCTTCGTCGGCTCGCAGGTCGGGGTGTTCGGCCCCGTGCCGCTGGGCGCCCTGGTGGTCGGTGTGGTCCTGGCTGTGCGGCGGCGCAGCCTGGATCCGCGCGATCTGACGCTGCTGTGCTTCACGCTGCCGCCGCTGGTGATCGTCACCGCCCAGGCCTTCATCAGCCGCGCCAACGCCAACTGGTCGGGCGCGGGCTATCTGGCCGGCGCGGTGCTGGTGGCGGCCTGGCTGATGCGCTGGCGGGCGCGGCGGTGGTTGATCGCCGCCTTCGCGATCCAGGGGGCGGTGGCGGCCTTTTTCCTGGCGGCGGTGCTGTCGCCCGGCGTCGCGGACAAGGCGGGCCTGGCCAACGGCCTCAAGCGGGCGCGGGGCTGGTCGCAGACGACGGACCTGATCCTGGACCGGGCCCAGCGCGAGCCCGGCCTGACGGCCATCGCGGTCAACAACCGCTTCCTGTTCTATGCGGTCAGCTACTACGGCCGTGATCGCCTGCGCTTTGGCGCACCGCCCCTGACGTCGTGGCTGCTGATGGAAGGGCCGCGCAACCAGGCCGAGACGACAGCGCCGCTGACGGCGGCCGTCGGCCGCCGCGTGCTGATGGTGTCGTACGAAGGCTGGCGGCGGGCTGAGATGCAGGCCGACTTCACCAGCGCGCACGGCCTGGAAATCGGCAGTGTCTGGCTGGACCGCCGTCACAAGCGGAGGGTCGAGATGTTCGTCGGCGAAGGCTTCGCCCCGAAACCCCGACCCCGCTAGGGGCTAGCTGCCCCAGATCACCTTCAGCACCCGGTCGCGGCCGCAGCCGATCCGGTAGCGCTCATAGTGGTCCGGGTTCTTCTTGTAGAAGTCCTGGTGGTAGCCCTCGGCGTTGTAGAACGGCGCGGCGTTGCGCGTGGAGACGGTGATCTTCGCGCCCAGCTGCTTCTCGTACTTGGCCTTGGCCGCATCGGCGATGGCCTTCTCCTGCGCGCTCCCCGCGAAGATGGCGGTGCGGTACGAGGGGCCCTTGTCGCAGACCTGGCCCGTCGGGTCCGTCGGGTCGATGTGGTGGTAAAAGACATCCACCAGCTGGGCGTAGCTGACCTTTGCCGGGTCGTAGGTGACCTTCACCGACTCCAGGTGACCGGCGTGGTTGTCGTAGGTCGGGCTGGTCGAGGTCCCGCCCGAATAGCCCGACACGGCGGCGGTGACGCCCGGCGTCTGCTCGAAGAACTTCTCCACCGTCCAGAAGCAGCCCCCCGCGAACACGGCGGTCTTGGTCGCCGCCGCAGAGGCCGAGGCGCCGGTCAGGAGCAGGGAGGTGGCGGCGATGGCCGCAAACAGACGCTTTTTCATGACTTTGAACTTGCCGTTCGTGATGTGGGGTTCGTGGGGAATTACGTGGGGGTTCTGCGGGCGGACGCCAGCCTCAGTCCAACCGGAAGATCCGGTCAAGGCTCCAGGCTCCGCCGCCGCGGGCGACCAGGTAGATCAGCAGCGCGGCCCAGCTGAGATGGGTCGGCCAGGCGTCCGGATAGACGAACACCTCGATCACCGCCGTCATGCCCAGGAAGGCCAGCGCCGAGACGCGCGTGAACAGGCCCAGCACCAGCAGCACCGAAAACAGGTGCTCCGAATAGGTCGCCAGGTGGGCGGCGAGGTCCGGCGGAACCAGCGGCAGGCGGTATTCCTCGCGGAACAGGGTGTAGGTCCCGTCGGTGATGTGCAGCAGGCCGTCAACCTTGGTGCGGCCCGACTGGAAGAAGATCGCCGCGACGCCCAGTCGGGTCGTCAGCGCGATGGCGTCCTCGGGGATCAGCCGTTCGGCCAGCCGGCCGATGGCGCGGACGGGGTTCGCGCCTGGCGGATGCGTGGTCAGGGTGGTCATGGCAGGGTCCTCAAGGCGGTGAAGGCGCCCGCGGCCACGAGGCCGGCGAACGCGGTGGACAGGTCGAGGCCGGGTTCGGCGGCCAGGGCGGACATGGCGCAGACGGCCACGCTGTCGCGGGCCTCGCAGCCGGCCAGGAAGCGCAGCAGGCCGGGGCCCACCAGGTGGTGCTCGATATCCAGCCCGGGCCGGACGAACAGCAGGCCCTCGGGCGCATCGCCCAACTCCAGCGCGCCGGGCGGCGCGCCCGGCGGCTGAAGCGCGCGCCAGAGCGACGGGACGCCGTCGTCGAAGCCGGCGAACCGGGCCGCGGGGTGCAGGACCAGGGCGCGGCTGGCGAAGTCGTCGGCCGACAACGTCGCGACCTCGCCGGGGGCCAGCGGCGCAGCGTCGGCGGCCAGATGGGCGCAGGTCCAGAGCCAGTCCAGACGCGCCAGGCCGGCGAGATAGGGCATATCGGCCGCCGGCGGAAAGCCGGCCAACCAGACCGGCAAGGTATCGCCGTAGGCCAGCAGGCTGGCCGTCCGGGGCGGGTGCTCCGCAGCATAGGCGGTCGCCGCCGCGGCCAGCCAGGCCGGTCCGACCACCCGCTCGAGCGTCGGGAACTGCGCGCACAGCGCGTCGGCGCAGCCCTTGGCCGCCGTGTTGCGATAGACCGAGAGGCCCGCCTCTGCGGCCGGGCCGCTGCACCAGGGCGAGAGCGCGGTCTGGTCCCCGGCGATGGCCGCCAGGAAACGCGCGTGAAATGGGTCAGGCATGGGCGAACTCGCGGGTCAGCAGGCCGTGGGCGCGGTCGCGCTCGGCCATCAGGGTGTCGAAAGCGGGGATGTCGTCGTCGCGCTCGATCAGCGTCGGGCGGGGGCCGATGCGGGCGATCAGCCGGGCGTAGAGGGTCCACACCGGCTCGGCGACCGGCGCGCCGTGCGTGTCGATCAGCAGGTTCGCCTGGGCGTCGGGCGCGTGGCCGGCCAGATGGATCTCGCCGATCGCATCCGACGGCAGGGCGTCGATATAGCCTTCGGCCGAGTAGCCGAGATTGTGGCCGCTGACGTAGGCGTTGTTGACGTCGACCAGCAGGCCGCAGCCGCTGCGCCTTACGAGGTCTGCCAGGAACTCCGCCTCGCCCAGGTCATGCCCGCGCAGCGGCAGATAGAGCGACGGGTTTTCGATCAGCACGCGGCGGCCCAGGGCCTCCTGCATCCTGTCGACATTCTCGACGATGCGCGCCAGCGCGGCCCAGGTGCGGGGGAAGGGCAGCAGGTCGGGCGCGTAGACGCCGCGGCGCATCGACCAGGCCAGGTGCTCGGAGACCAGCGCAGGCTGGTAGCGGTCGACCAGGCGTTTCAGGGCGGCCAGGTGCGCGTCGTCCGGCGGCTCGTCGGCGGCCAGCGACAGGCCGACGCCGTGCAGCGAGATCGGCTTGTCGGCGGCGATGGCGTCCAGCCAGGCCAGGCGGGGCCCGCCGGCGGCCATGTAGTTCTCGGGATGCGCCTCGAACCACAGGCCCTCCGCGCGGCAGGCGAGCGCCTGCGCATAGTGCTGCGGCTTCAGGCTGACGCCCGCGGTGAGGGACTGGGTCATGAGGCGCATCCGCGAGAGGCTGGGATCAGGCCTTGGGCGTCAGCGAGCCCATGCCCTTGGGCGTCTTCATCGTGACGCACGTGCCGACCGGCACTTCCTTGAAAGCCTTGCCGTCGTAGTTGACCTTGGACGTCCCCGCGCAGGTCGTGCCCGCGCCGGCCTTGCAGTCGTTCTTGCCGGCCAGGGCGACGCCGTAGCACTTCTCGGTGGCGGCCGGCTTCTTGGCCATGTCGTCCTGCGCCATGGCGGCCCCGCCCATCAGGGCGAAGACAGCGGCGGCGGCCAGGGTCGTTTGAGCGGTTTTCATGGAGAGCTCCTCGTTGCGACCGGCCACAGCGGCGCAGTCAGGAGCTAGTTCGCGAGGAGGCCGGCGCAGGTTACAGCGTTCAGCGACTCTTTTTTCCGGCCGCCGGGATGTAACCTTTCGGCGGGTGGTACGAACTTCTCCTGACGCGGCGCGATGGTGTTCCACGAGGTCGAACAGCGGCTGAAGGCTCTGATGCTGCGCGCGCAAGCCGGCGACGGCGCGGCGTGGCGCGAGGTGCTGACAGCGCTGAACGCCCGCCTGGTCCCCTACTTCCGCCGCCGCCTGGGGGCGGACCACGCCGCCGAGATCGAGGATCTGGTGCAGGAGACCCTGTTGGCCGTGCACAGCCGCCGCATGACGTACGACGCGAGCCAGCCGTTCACCGCCTGGGCGCACGCCGTCGCGCGCTACAAGCTGATCGACCACTGGCGCCGGCGCCGCGTGCGCGCCCACGTACCGCTGGACGACGTGGCCGAGACGCTGTGGATCGACGCCGAGCACGAGGGTGAGGTCAACGCCGACCTGGACCGGCTGCTGGGTGGCCTGCCCGCGAAGCAGGAGCAACTGGTGCGCGGCGTGAAGATCGAGGGCCTGAGCCTGGCCGAGGCCGGGGAGCGGTTCGGCATGACCGAAGGCGCGGCCAAGGTCTCGTTGCACCGGGCGCTGAAGGCGCTGATGGCAAGGGTGGGCGCCCGTGGAGACTGACCGCCTGATCGACAGCCTGGCTGCGGACCTCAAGCCCGCGCCGCCGCGGATCGTGTCGCGCCGCATGGCGGTCGCGGCCGTCGTGGGCGCGGCGGCCGCGCTGGTCGGGGTGCTGTGGTGGCTGGGCCTGCGGCACGACCTGATGACGGCCATGGGCGGCATGACCTTCTGGATGAAGGCGGCCTATGCGGCGATCCTGGGCGTGGCGGGCTTTGCTTGCGCCGAGCGGCTGGCGCGCCCGGCGGCGTCGCCGCGCCGGGGGCTGATGCTGGCCTTGGCGGCCATGGGCGTGCTGGCGGCCATTGGCGTGACGACGCTGATGCTGACCCCGCCGGGCGAGCGCATGGCGATGTGGCTGGGCCATTCGTGGCGCCGTTGCCCGTTCAACATCCTGGCGCTGTCGATCCCGACCCTGGCGCTGGCGTTGCTGGCGATGCGGCGGTTCGCGCCGACCCGGCTGGGCCCGGCCGGCGCCGCCACGGGCCTGTTCGCCGGCGGCGTGGCCGCGACGGTCTACGGCCTGCACTGCGGCGAGACCGCGCCGGTGTTCGTCGTCACCTGGTACAGCCTGGGCATGGCGCTGAGCACCGCGCTGGGCGCGCTGCTCGGGCCCTGGGTGCTTCGCTGGCGGTGAGGTGAGCCTTAGGCGGCCACCGTCTCGGCCACCTCGAACGGCGCCTCGGTCTTGGCCTTGATCTCATCGATCGAGACGCCCGGGGCGCGTTCCAGAAGCGTCAGGGGCTTCTTGCCGCGCGAGACGTCGAAGACGCCCAGGTCGGTGACCACCATGTCCACCACGCCCGCGCCGGTCAGGGGCAGGGTGCAGGCCTTGAGCAGCTTGGGCGCGCCGGTCTTTTCGGTGTGCTCCATGACCACGACGACGCGCTTCACGCCCGCCACCAGGTCCATGGCGCCGCCCATGCCCTTGACCATCTTGCCGGGCACCATCCAGTTCGCCAGGTCGCCGTTGGCGGCCACCTGCATGGCGCCCAGGACCGACAGGTCGATGTGACCGCCGCGGATCATCGCGAACGAGTCGGCGGACGAGAAATAGGACGAGGTCGGCAGGGCGGTGATCGTCTGCTTGCCGGCGTTGATCAGGTCGGCGTCCTCTTCGCCCTCATAGGGGAAGGGGCCCATGCCCAGCATGCCGTTCTCGCTCTGCAGCGTCACATGCATGCCGGTGGGGATGTAGTTGGCGACCAGGGTCGGGATGCCGATGCCCAGGTTCACGTAGAAGCCGTCGCGCAGCTCGGTGGCCGCGCGGGCGGCGATCTCTTCGCGGGTCCAGGCCATTACGCGATCTCCCGCTTGCGGACGGTGCGCTGCTCGATGCGCTTTTCCGGCACGCCCTCGACGATGGCGTCGATGAAGATGCCGGGGGTGTGGATGTTGTTGGGGTCCAGGCTGCCCGTCGGGACGATCTTCTCGACCTCGGCGACGCAGACCTTGCCGGCGGTCGCCATCATCGGATTGAAGTTCCGGGCGGTCATTCGGTAGATCAGGTTGCCCTCGTGGTCGCCCTGCCAGGCCTTCACGATCGACAGGTCGGCGGTCAGGCCGCGCTCCATCACATAGAGCTCGCCGTCGAACTCGCGGACTTCCTTGCCCTCGGCCACCAGGGTGCCGACGCCGGTCTTGGTGAAGAAGGCCGGGATGCCCGCGCCGCCGGCGCGGATGCGCTCGGCCAGGGTGCCCTGCGGGTTGAACT
>Ga0209026_1000688_pt1 | contig 20392 bp, 18 predicted proteins | sample AraplaCL_Col_mCL_FD_184262 | JGI IMG/M metagenome (GOLD analysis project Ga0209026, IMG submission 184262) | Arabidopsis root microbial communities from the University of North Carolina, USA - plate scrape CL_Col_mCL (SPAdes) (version 2) | ecosystem: Host-associated > Plants > Roots >... | reverse complement strand
CGTCGCGTCCTTGCGCGCACGACCGGCCTTGGCCTCGAAGCGGTACGTGAACCAGGCGGAGCCCAGGAACGCCAGGCCGACGGGCAGCCAGATCAGCCGGTTCCACAGCAACGGTCCGACCAGGTCGGGCATCCGGCTGTTGGAGTCGGCGGCCGTGAAGTAGCGGGTGGCCAGGTCCCAGGCGGCCAGGCCGAAGGGCTCGACCAGCGAGGCCAGCTGCAGCTTCTCCGGATCCTGCAGCGCCACGTTCATGGCCAGGTAGACGACCATGAAGCCCGCGACGCCCAGATAGGTCCCCATCATCGAGCGGGTGACGGTGGCCAGGGTGAAGAAGATCGCCGAGGTCAGGAACAGGCCGGGCAGCGCCAGCCAGACGTAGGCGAAGGCGTAGTCCGCCAGCCGGTTCGGACCCATGGTCTCGGGATCGACCCAGGGCATGACCGAGCCCACCAGGATCGCCGCCGGCACGAACAGGAAGGCGAGGGCCACGGCCGCGAAGGCGCCGGTGAAGCGGCCGAACAGGTAGTCGAACTTGCGGATCCGGGTCGATCGGATGATCGGTCCGAACCCGGTCTCTTCGTCGCGAACGATCACGTTCGCTACGAAGGCGGTCGAGACGAACATGAAGAAGACCGTCATGACCATGACGATCTGGCCGATGGCCTGGGGCGAGTTCTTGTGGACGTTGCCGCCGGCCCCGATCTGGACCCGGTCGATGCCGACCGCGCCGAACACCAGCAGGAAGAAGATCACGCCTGCGATCCAGAAGATCGGCTGGCGAAGCTGGTAGCGCAGCTCGAAGGCCGCGATCTTGCCGAACATGCCGGGGCCCTCGCCTAGGCCGCGCGGCGCGAGGCGGCGAGGGTCGAAAAGTAGACGTCCTCCAGCCCGCCCGGCACGGCCTCGAAGCCGGCGCCGGGGGCGCTGTCGGCCAGGACGTGGATGACGGTGCGCCCGCCGGCCAGGCGGGTGGAAATCACCTGGTTGCGCTCGCGCTCGGCGTCCAGCTCGCCGCGGTCGATGATCTTGCGCCAGACCTTGCCGGACAGGCCCTGGACTAGATCCGCCGGCGCGCCTTCCTTGAGGATGCGGCCGCCGGCCAGCACGGCCATGCGCGGGCAAAGGTCGGCCACGTCGTCGACGATGTGGGTGGAGAGGATCACCACCACGTTCTCACCGATCTCGGCCAGCAGGTTCAGGAACCGGTTGCGCTCTTCGGGGTCGAGGCCCGCGGTGGGCTCGTCGACGATGATCAGGCTGGGCCGGCCGATCAGCGCCTGGGCGATGCCGAAGCGCTGGCGCATGCCGCCGGAATAGCCGGCCACCGCCTTCTTGCGCACGTCCCACAGGTTCACCTGCTGCAGCAGGGTCTCGACGGTGTCCTTGCGCTCGCCCTTGCCGGCGATGCCCTTCAGGACGGCCATGTGGTCCAGGAGGTCGACGGCCGAGACGCGGGGATAGACGCCGAAGTCCTGGGGCAGGTAGCCAAGCGTTCGCCGCAGGGCCTCGGGGTTGGCGATCACGTCGATATCGCCGAACTGGATCGACCCGGAGGTGGGCGTCTGCAGTGTGGAGATGGCGCGCATCAGCGTCGACTTGCCGGCGCCGTTGGGGCCCAGCAGCCCGAACATGCCCTTGCCGATCTCCAGATCGACGCCGTCCAGCGCGCGCGTCCCGTTCGGATAGACGTGCGTCAAACCCTTGATGGAAAGCATGACCCTCTGACTTCCACCCCCGTCCCGAAGGGCGAAGCTGCCCCGCGGCGGCGCGGGCGGCAAGTGAGGGATGTGTAACGAAGCCCCGTGACCGGGTTACGTCACGGTTTGAACTCGTGGGGCTCGTCGCGCAGGCACTGTTTGACCGGCGCCCGCGCCTCGTCCTTCACCTGCCAGCATTCGTGGAACACCGAGCAGTAGCAGTACTCGACGCTCCAGCTGTCGAGGCTCTTGTCCAGCTTGTCCCAATAGGCGGCGTTGGCCTCGGTCTTGGGGATCTGGAACACGAACTGGGGTGAGTTGGCGGCGATGAACCGCTCGTGGGGCGAGTTGCGGTAGGCGCGCAACACGGCCTGAGCCGCGGCTGCGTCCTGAGGGCCGACGGCCGCGGCGATGAGTTCGTCTATCGATCGGACGTAGCGGTCGCCGACCCTCAGCTTCAGCGACTCCTGGTGCGCCGGGCCGACGCCGCGGTTGTAGAAGTCGAGGGACAGGCGCGGGACGCCGTCCGGCGTGGCGTTGCTGGAGCCGGCCTCGAGGTAGGGGATCGAATTGGCCTCGACCAGTTTCTCCATCGTCTCGCCGTGGTGCAGGGCGATGACGATCGAGCTGACCGAGGTGACCAGAGCGGTGATCGCGATCAACAGTTCCAGCCACCGGGGCAGGCCGCCCGCGTGCCGATGCGGCGTATGGATTTCCGGACCTTCCAAGGCGCTCTCCCGCTGTCCCTGCTGAGCTAGGCCATCCGGCGATCCGGCTCAAGGCGCGCGGAGGCGCCACCGTGCGTTGCGGCCTGCGCGGGATCGTGGTGGTCTAGGCCGTGCAGGAGGTGCGCATTGTCTGAAACGTCCGGAGACAAGCCGCCGCGCGGCGGGCTTACGCCGGCGGGGTGGACCGCCATCAGCGCCATCGCCGTGGCGCTCATCGGCGCGATCGTGACGCTGACCACCAGTTGGTGGCAGCACGCTCCGGCCAAGGCTGAGGCTCCGCCCGTCGCCGTTCAGGCCGCGGCGTCGGACACACCGCCCGCGAAGGTCGAGGCGCCCCAGGCGGCGCTGCCCGATCCGTCGCAATGGGCGGGCGCGTGGGCCGGCTCGTTTCTGGAGGGCGGCCAGCGCCGCAGGATCGAACTTGTGATCGCGCCGGGCTGCGGCAAGGGCAAGGCCTGCGGGACGATCAGCGTGCCGCATGTGCCGTGCAAGGGGCGGATCAGCCTGGCCGAGGTGCGCCCCGACGGCGCGGAATTCAGTGTCGACAGCTTCGAAGCCGGCAGCGCGGCCGCGTGCCAGCCGGGCGCCGGCGAGGTGTTCCGCGAGACGCCGGAAGGGGCATTGGCCTATGTCGCGACCTATTCGGGGGCGAAGGGCGTCCTGACGCGGGCCGACTAGCCGGGTAGGGAGCCGTCGGCGACCCGGAAGTGGTCGACGCCCGGCGGGCGGTCCAGCAGGAACCGGTCATCCTCGGGATAGTAGCGGGCGCGCTGATAGTCCACGCCGGCGAAACCGCGGATCACGTCCAGGTCGGTCCACCAGGACAGTGTGGTGACCTCGGTGATCCCGCCGCCCAGGTCACGGAACAGCATCTGCCAGCCCAGGTTGCCCGGCGTGGCGAGGTAGTCGTCGCCGCCGGTCGCGGCGATGTAGGCGCGGTACTCGCCTTCGTCGGCCGTCCGGATGCGGCCCACCCAGCGGCGCAGGATCATCGCGCTACGCGCTGAGGATCGGCGGCTTGAACTGGCCGGTCGGCGAGCCGGTGAAGATCTCCACACCGCTCTCGGTGACGCCGCATGAATGCTCGCACTGGGCCGACAGCGACTTGTCGCGGGTGACCGCCGTCCAGCCGTCGGCCAGCAGCTTCACCGGGTGCTTGCCCAGGTTCACCATCGGCTCGATCGTGAAGAACATGCCGGGTTGCAGCACCTCGCCCGTGCCCTTCTGACCGAAGTGCAGGATGTTGGGCGCGTCGTGGAACACCTTGCCCAGGCCGTGACCGCAGAAGTCGCGCACCACCGAGCAGCGCATGCTCTCGACGTATTGCTGGATCGCCGCGCCGATGTCGCCGGTGCGGGCGCCGGGCTTCACCTGGGCCAGGCCCTTTTCCAGGGCCTCATAGGTCACATCGACCAGGCGCTTGGCGCGCGGGGCCACGGCGCCGACGCCATACATCCGCGAGGTGTCGCCGTGCCAACCGTCGACGATGACGGTCACGTCGATATTGACGATATCGCCCTCGCGCAGCACGCGCTCGCCGGGGATGCCGTGGCAGACGACGTGATTGGGGCTGATGCAGACGGTCTTGGTGTAGCCGCGATAGCCCAGGCAGGCGGGCAGGGCGCCGTGGTCCAGGATGAACTCGCGGGCCAGGGTGTCCAGGTGGTCGGTGACCACGCCGGGCACGACGTGCGGCGTCAGCATGTCGAGGCATTCGGCGGCCAGTCGGCCGGCCTTGCGCATGCCTTCGAAACCGGCTGCGTCATGCAGCTTGATCTGGCCGGTGCGGTATTCGCCGTCGAGGGTGTCAGTCATAAGGATGCTCCGGCGGCCTATGTCGCAATCGTAGCATAGAAGTTCAATGGCTGGGGGGACGCATGGGTGAGGCGAAGCGCGCGGCGATCGCGGAGCTGATCGGCTTCGATGGGCGGCTCGAGATCGCCGATATCGGCGCGGCCATGCTGGGACCGACGGCGGTCTACCAGGAATTGCTGGACCTGGGCCTGGGGCGACTGAACGCCTTCGACGCGGACGTCCGTCAGCATGCGGCGCTGCAGGCGGCGCACGGCGAGGGGCTCAATCTCTACGACGCCATCATCGGGGATGGCGGCCCGGCCACCCTGCATCTCGCGGCGCCGGAATCAGGGATGAGCTCGCTGCTGGCGCCGTCGCAGCGGCACCTAAGTTTCTTCAACAATTTCGAAGTCATCGGGCGGGTCTTGCAGACCGTTCCGGTCCAGACGACGCGGCTGGACGATGTGCCGGGCCTGCCCGATATCGACTTCCTGAAAATGGACATCCAGGGCGGGGAGCTGACCGCGCTGCGCCATGGTCCGCAGCGGCTGGCGCGGTGCGTCGCGATCCAGCTCGAAGTGTCGTTCGTCCCGCTCTACGAGAACCAGCCCACCTTCGGCGAGATCGACGTCTGGATGCGCGGGCAGGGCTTCCTGCCGCACGCGGTCGCCGAGCTGAAGCGCTGGTCCATCGCCCCGATCCTGCGCGACAACGACTTCCGCTCGCCCTTCAACCAGCTGCTAGAGGCCGATGTCGTCTACGTGCGCGATCCGACCGCGCCCGAGGCGATGGACGACGACCTCGTCCGGCGGCTGATCCTGGTGGCGCACTACGTCTATTACAGCCTGGACCTGGCGGGTCGCCTGATCCTGGTGCTGCAGGGGCGCGGCGCCGTGCCGCCCGATACGCTGAACCGCTATCTGGCCCTGCTGGGCGGGGCTGGCTAGTGCGGCAGCGGGAAAAGCTCTTCGGGGTCGTCCACCGGCGCCGGGGCGTCGATAGTGCAGACCAGGCCTTCCGGCGGGAAGGTGAGTTTCACCGTGCCCTTGAGTTCGGCCGACAGCCCGCGTTCCAGCAAGCGTGAGCCGAAGCCACGACCAGCGGGCGCGGTGACCGCGGGGCCGCCCGTCTCGCGCCAGGTGAGGCGCAGACGGGGACCTTCGTTGCTGTCGGCCAGTGTCCAGTCGATGGTGACGTGACCGCCCACGCCGCTCAGCGCGCCGTACTTGGCGGCGTTGGTGCACAGCTCATGGACGGCCAGGGCGAAGGCCACGGCCGACTTCGGCGGCATGGTTGCGTCCGGACCGCTCAGCGTGAAGCGCGCGGCTCCGGCGCCTTGGGCGAACGGGTCGATGGTGCGCTCGATCAGCTCGCTGAGCGGCACCGAGCGCCACTCGGCCTCGGTCATCAGCACGTGCGCCGAGGCCAAGGCCATGAGGCGGCCGTCGAAATCTTCGCGCGCCACGGCGGTAGGCCGGTCGGCGCGCAGGGTTTGGGCAGAGAGGCTCTGGACGATCGCCATCGTGTTCTTCACGCGATGGTTCAGCTCGTTGACCAGCAACTGGCGGTGGTCGAGCTCGGCCTGGAGGGAGCCCATCAGGTCGATGTTCTGCAGCGCCGTGGCCATGCAGGAGGCGAGGGCGGCCATGCTGGAGATCTCGTCGGCCGACGCGGTCCGCACCTCGCGCCAATAGGCGCCCAGGGCGCCAAATGGCTGAGGGTCGCCCACGGGCGTCATGATCAGGCTGTGCACGCCGGTGGGCCGGTACGCTGCATGCGGGATCCGGTCGTCGACGTAGATGTCCGGGATCACCACCTGGCTTTGGTTCAGCATCGCCCATCCGGAGATGCAGGCGGTCAACGGGAACTTCTGGCCGGTCCAGAGGGGAACCTCGGAATCCTCGGCGATGTAGTGGCAGCGGTCGCCGTCGCGCAGGACGATGGCCACGCCCATGGAATTGGCGATCTCGCGCGCGGCGCGGCGGGTGATGTCTATGATGTCCCGATGCGTCCGCGCCGCGCTCAGGTCCTTCACGGCGCGCGACAACCGCGCGAACCGCCAGTTGCCTTGTGGCTGACCTGCAACTTCCGAGACGCTTTGGGACACGACACCACCCCTGATCGGGGCGACATTACCCATGCCAGAAACTCCTGTCATCGCGCCTCATGTGCGAGAATCTCTGTTACTCACCCATGAAGTTCCACGATGCGCAGGCCGGTTGCGACGCCTTGTCGCGCCCTCTGAGGTTGTGCTTAAGCCGCGCTGGCGAGGTTGGCGCCGGTCCACGGCACGCGGTCCGCGAGCACCACGCGCTCGGGCGTTATGGCGCAGCGATAGGCCAGCACCTCAACCCCCGCAGCGGCGGCTTCGGTCAGGCCGCGCGCATAGGCCGGGTCCAGGTCGAAGCACGCCGAGAAGGCGTCGCAGTCCGTACGCTGGATGACGAACAGCATCACCGCGCGCTGGCCGACCTCGACCATCGCGGTCAGCTCGCGCAGGTGCTTCAGCGAGCGCGCCGCGACACAGTCGGGAAACTCGGCCAGCGTTCCGGTCCGGCGCAGGTGGCAGTTCTTCACCTGCACTCGCAATTACACCGCAGTTCGCTACATTGGGGCCGATGGTGAAGGCATACAGCTACGCGCGATTCAGCAGCCGCGCTCAGGGGGAACCGGGCCGCGATTCACTGCGGCGCCAGCTTTCCGCCGCCTATGAATACGCTGAAGAACACGGCCTTGATCTCGACGTCTCGCTTGTGGACCGGGGCGTGTCCGCGTTCACCGGGGACAATCGCACCAAAGGCGCTCTTCGAAGTTTTCTGAATCGCGTTGAGAGCGGCGAGATCGCGCAGGGCAGCTTCTTGCTGGTCGATTCCATGGACCGGCTCTCGCGCCAAATGGTGACCGAAGCGACGCACCAATTGCTCGGGATCGCGCTTGCCGGGATCACCGTCGTCACGCTCAGCGACCGGCGAAAATTCGACCGAAACGCCAGCATGGCGGACGTAATGATGGCCGTGATCGAGATCGAGCGGTCACACCGGGAGTCGGTGGAAAAAGGCCGGAAGGTTGCGGCGGCTCATGCCGAGTCCAAGCGCCGCGCCCGTGAGGAAGGCCGCGTCTGGCATCGAAGCGGTCCGGCATGGCTGGAGTTCAACGAGGTCACGAGGAAATTCGAACCCGTGCCTGTGAAGGTCGCCACCGTGCGGCTCGTGTTCGATCTCATTGAACAGGGGTTGGGGTCAGCGGCAATCGCCTCCCGTTTCAACCAGGAACCGCGTCCGACCCTGACCGGGCGCGGCCAATGGTTTCATTCGGCGGTGCGCGACATTGCACGCAGCCGTGCGGTTCTCGGGGAGTATCAGCCCCGGCTTGCCCGCAATGGCGAGCGGGCATCTCGGCGCCCGGCTGATGGCGACCCGATCCCGAACTACTACGGCGAGCCTGTGGTCTCAGAGGAACAGTTCTACCGCGTCCAGGCGATCATGGGCGGACGCGACACCCACAAGGGACGAGGGAACAGCGCCAAGGAATTCAAGAATCTCTTCGCCGGTCTCGGCACGTGCAATGCCTGCGGCGGCACGGTTGGAATGCACACGGGGAGCAAACACACGACCTGGAAACGGCGAAGCGTCCTCCGCTGCAACAACTCGATCCGTGGCCTCTGCGATAGCCGTCAGCGGTTCCGATATGAAGACGTCGAGGCGGCTGTCCTCACGCATGTCGTGGAGTACCGCCTCCCGTCAGACCGTTCCGTCGAACCGCTGACCAATCGCATCAACGCAGCCGAGGGCGAGCGCGACGCGCTGGCGCGGCGGGTCGAAAATCTTCTGGGGCTTTTGGAAGAAGGCGACGCCGGAATCTTGGCCCAGTACCGCAAGCGCGCGGGAGAACTGGAGGCGAAGACGCAGGAGATCGCTGACCTGAGAGTCCAGGTCGCAGCGATCCCGACAGCCGTTCCTTTGATCGAACGGCAAGACGCTATTGCGGACATGCGGAGGCGAATGACGGACCTAGAGGGTGATGCCCTTTACGCGTTGCGGGCATCGTTGGCCGCCTCGCTGGCGAACGTCATCGAATGGATCGAATTTTATGGGGCAGCGCCGGTGGAAGTCGCGCCGGGGGTCGTCCACGGCGAAAACTATCTGATGGTCCGGATGAAGGGCGACGAGCGCGACTACATGATCGCGCCGGGCGAATTCGTTGGCGTGATGGATGCCGGGGCTGACCCGATGCGTCTCGTGGAGAACGCCGCCAGCGCGTGGCGTTACGAGGAAGACGTCAGCTAACCGACGCCCTTCGCCTTATCGCTGCTCCTGAGCCAAGCGAACGGCGCCAAGCTGACAGCCAGCGCGGCGAGGCCGGTCAGGTCGGGATAGGTCTTCGTCATCAGCGGCAGGATCACGCCGTTGGTCATCAGGCTCAGACCCATGCTCAGGCACACCACGGGTCGCCACCATCGGCGCACAAGGGCAAGCGCGGCTTGTTCGAGCCGTCTGGCGCTGGTGATCATTTGGCGCTGTATTCGCGCCGCCACTTCCAGATCAGGTACGCGATCTGAAGCACGGTGTAGGTGATGGCGGCGACCAGCGCCCACTGGTTGAGGGTCAAGGCTAGGACGACGAAAGGCGGTGCCGTCTTCGCGAGTGCGGGGGCGATATCGTTCATGGGGTTACGCTTTCTACAAAAGGGGGACGCGATGCGTTTGGTGATGATTGGCGGGCTGTTGGCGATGGCCGCCACGAATGCCCAGGCTTTGGATTTGAAGCTTCGCTGCGAAGGCATGGCGTCGAAGCTGGAGTCGCAGACGACGTATGCGTCCGTGTCAGGCGACGTTGACCTCAACGGGTCCGCGACGAAGTACGGCGTAGGTCAGCAGCGCGATCGACTGTTGGTCGAGATCACTGACGAGGGTGGCCGGGTGCGCCCGCCTGCCGTCATCCTGCCCCCCATCAAGGGAAAGGGTGCGGGCGATGGCTGGTGGAAGCTAGAAAATCTTCAGATCGGCGAGACCGAGATTACCGCCCGGTTCAATCTCAACGTCATGAACCGACCGACTGTCCGTATTGATCGCACCACCGGCGACATCGAACTCACCGGCTACATGTACACGCGGTTCAATGGCCGTTGCTCTGTTGCCGACCCGGCAGCGCGGGCGTTCTAGCCCGACCGTCAACGTGACAATGGGAGCCGATACCGTTCGCGCATCTTGGTTTCCTTGTCGGATGACCGTGACCGTTTGGCGGAAAGGGCTTTGGCAAGACGCGCTTCCGTCGCTGGGGCTTCCAGAACGGAGCGTCTGTTTTCCCAGTCAGCGAGCGATTCCCGCTCGCTGGGGATGTCGTCGGTACGCTGAACCAACAGCTTGAACAGCAGCGGATCAACGGCCCGTAGTTCCGCAACAGCGGCGCGGGTGTCGGCCCGCTCACGGTTGGCGAATCCTTTATCGCCAACAGCGATCAAAGCGTTGCGCGTCTCGTAGACCCGAAGTTTTTCCAAGGCCTCAATTGCCCGGCGGCGTTGATCCGGTGTCAGGTCGATCGGTGTCGAGGGCTCATCGGCTGATGGGATTGTCGAGAGCGTTCCGGCCCGCGCTTCCCTCATCATTTCCGACAGGACCGGTGCGATTTCTTCGACCCGCGCGAGCGGGTGGAGTTTGGCGGAACCGTCCTTGGTAAAATACGTCGCCAGCACATACGCGCGTGACTGCGGACTCAGTTCGTTGAGCAATCTCAGGGCATCGGTGTCGCGCCGACCGCGAACGAAGTTGTCGAATGTCACTTTGTCGCTCGCGTACTTGCCGCCGTTCTGCCCGACGAGGCTGTAGAAGCGATCTTGCTCCACCGTATTCCGGAACGGGTCCACGGCGAACCTGCGGAGCATTGGCGTGTCCGCCGGGCCGAGGGCGGTCTCCGGCTTGCCTTGCGCCTTGTTGATCGCGCTATCCGCCCCAGCCAGCGCAAGGCGTCCGGCGCCACCAAAGAAGCTGCTGATGTAGTGATCGACCACGAGCGGCGACCAATGCATCTGACGGCCAAGTTCGCGCGCCACCTGCGATGTGTACTGGGCGTACTGTTCCTCAGGATGCAGGTTCTTCATGTAGTCCGGGACGATCGGGCGTCCGGCGAAATTCTTGTTCCGCATCTGGTCGAGCGGCGCCGTGATGAATGGCACGCTGTGGGGTGGGATCAGCGTCGTCATCCAGTCGTCGAACAATTTCTCTCTCGCGGATTCATCGCCGCCGAAACGTTCCTCCACCATGCGTTCCGCCAAGCTGAGAAGCGGCGCCACCTCGTGCGGCTTGATCGGCAGCTTCAACAGGCCATCCCGACCCGGTGCGATCCGGATCACGACGTTGGTGCTGCGAACGAACGGACTGAGCGACTTGAAGTCGTCGTCGTCTTTGAGAAGGAACGCATTGTACCCCGCGTATGCCGCGAACACGGCGGTCAACGTCCAGGCTTTCAGCGCGTGGCCTTGGCGACGTTTCTGAGCGGCAGTTTTCGCAGGCTTGAAGAGACCCGCGATGTGTTCCAGGCGCGGGCGGTCGTAGCCGCTGCCGGTCAGGATACGCGAATATTTCGATAGACCCTGGAGATAGGCGTTCAACACGAATGCCAGCCGCGCTGCGGTCAGCATCTTCGCGCCGCGCGCCTTCGGATCATAGGCGTCGCGGGTCATGGCGCCTCTGACGCTGGCCTCGTATGGCGACAGCCCCTCTTTCTTCGCGGCGACTTCGCCCAGGCGATAAGCCTCGATGCGCGTCGCCTGTTCAGAGAAATCCACGATCCGGCCCAGCGCCGTGGCTGTACCCTTGATGAGCCGCCACGGAATCTTGTGCATGGGGAAGACCATTTCGCGCAGCGGCGTGCCGCTCAGCTTTCCGACCATTCGTCCAGCTTCGGCGGCGTTGCGGGGATTCAGACCCGCTGCCATGCCCTCGATGCCCTCGCCGAGATAGCCAGCCGCGCGCGCCCGTTTGACCAAGCCTTTGTCGGTCGCCAGCGATACGGCGCCGCGAACCGTGGAGACCACGGGGATAAAGGGCTCTTCCAGGTTGAACGCGAACGACACGGTGTCGCGCACAGGGTTCACCAGCGCGAATTCAGGGTTGAGGCGCAGGGCACCCATTCGCAGAGCCGTCGTTCCAGCCGCGATGGCATCGACGACCTTGCTCTGAACTTGAGGCGTCATCCCCGTGAAGGCCTCGTGGAGTTCCTTACCAAACTTGCCGTCAGCCAGCAGAACAGGGTTCGGCTCACCGTCCTGCCAATGGATGATCACGCGTTCGTCCGGACGGGGCTGCAAGCCGATGGCTTTGAAGATCGTGACGAGATCGCTGTCCGTCATCAGGCGCTCAGCCGCTGCCGCCAGATTGGCCGCTTCGTCGAAATCGAGGATGTCGTCGGCATCCTTCATTTTCTTCTCAAGGGCTTGGCGGAAGTTGACCTGGAACGCCTTCAATTGGGTCTTCGGTAGAAGCTCGATGTATTCGGCAGAACCCAGCCCGGCGCGTTCAGCCAGCCCGCGCATCGAACCTGCGATCTCGTTGAGACCGATCCGACGCGACAGGGAGATCGACCGTTCCATGATCGACATGAACGGGTCGATGGGGTCGCGGTCGGAACCGCCGCGCTTCTTGATGCCGTCGCCACCCGAACCATTGCCGGGCGCTGCCCGGTCATTCATGCCGTTGGCGATCTTGTCAGCGACGCTGCGCTTTACAGGCACATAGTTGGGCCGACGCTGGCGCCATTCGTCAGCGGTGCCCGCCTTACGGAAACCTGCCGCCTCATCCTTGAGGGCAAGGTTGTGTTCGAACTCGTAGAGGGTCTCAGCCGCCTTCGCGAACGTCGGATGGTCGCGGTCCCATTTGTCCACGGCGGCTTGGTGGTAGTCGCGCGAATAGAGGTCGGGCTTGCCGGGCATCTCGCCCTTGGCGTGCAAATTCCAGTCGTCGATCAACGATCGCGAGATCAGGTACGCGGCGAAGTCGGCGCGGTTCTCTGTGGTCCAGGTTTTTCCGAACGCCTCTCGGATAGCGTCCGCGAGGCTGGGTCCTTCGGGCTCGGCGCCACGGTATGGCGTCACGCCTTCGAAGACGTCGTTCAGCCCTTTCTCGACGTTTTCAGCCAGCAAGCGGGCTTGGACGTGCGGGTTCTCGCTGTCCTTGATCTCCATCGGCTTGCCGTGGTTACGGGCGTGAACTCGGTCGAGCTTCCGCGTCAGAAACTGGAACACCATCGTCCGGTCCACACGGTTGGCCCAGACGCTGTCGAGGAAGTCGCTGATGGCGCCGCTGACGCCATCCTTTTGGAAAGCATCCATCACGCGCTGACTCCAATCTTTGGAGTCGGTCAGCTTCATACGCCCCTTCAGAACTTCGGTGGGGGCCGCGCGCACCATCGTCTCAAAGTCACGCTGCGCCTTCAGGATCGCGTCGAATTGCTTCGGCATGTCCTTGCGCATCGCGGCTTCAAAATCCGCGTGGAAGTCGGGCGCCAACGCCTTGGCTTCAGCCGGGTCGGTCACGTACTTGCGGAACCATTCCGCGAAGCCTTCGTATCGGCGTTTCTTTTTGGGGTCGTAGTCGAAGGTCTTCAGAAGTCTGGCGTGTTTCTCCATCGCCGCGCGGACGTTGGCGGGCCGGGAGTCGAACTCGATATGGTGGCCAAGTTCGTGCGCAAACGTCGGTAGGTCGTTGCTCTGCTTGGTGCGTAAGCTTGAATTCTCAGTGTTGAACTCGCCAGCGGCCTTCGGAGATCGCAAGCGCCCTTGGCGGTGAACCGATCGCAGTGACCGGCGCAAATCTGCAATGACGGCGCTGACGGTTTCGCCGTTGTACGGGCCAGCCACATCGTCAGTGACGGGCTTGAAATCGCGAGACCGCGAAAGCGGGGCCTGTGCGGTCTTTCCGCCGCTGGCAAGCACTGCGGACCGAGGAGCATCCACATCGCTGGACCAGTAGCGCTCAATCGCCGCCTTTGCTTCAGCGTTGGTCAGGCCGCGCGGGTCGATGCCCGCCGCATGCATGGTCTCTTCGATCTCGTCGGCATGCTGGCGCAACTCGGCGCCGTCGATGTCTTCGCGGGCGTAGCGGGGACGGCCCGACAATTCTTCCCGCATGGCGTCGAGAAGGTCTTGCGGGCGAGCGCGGGTGTCAGCGTCGCCGAAACGTTGGGGCAGGAATCCCGCCTCTTGAGCGGCGACGGCAGCGTCATCCAGCGATCGGCCCTCAGGGCGGATCATCTTTTGGCGGAACGGCTTGGCCCGATGCCAGACATCAGCATCGATGGCGGACAGTTCGCCGCCCTCGTTGCGCAGGCCTTGGCGTTCCAGCCATTGCATCAGACTGGGGCCGCGATCTTCGCGAACGTCGCGGCCACGGCGGATCAGGTCCAGGGCGCGATCGGTGATGTCGGTCGCCGATTGTTGGACTTCCGGCGCGCGGGGTGTCGCTCGTTCGGGGATCGGGTTTCCGGCTCGCGGCGCGGCCCGGCTTGCCGCCATCGCCTCGTGATATTTGTCAGGATCGTAGAACGAGGTCCGAGCCTCCGGCCCGTGCTCGTCAAACTGGCGGGCGTATTCGCGGGCCGTTTCGACCATGCGGCGACGAGCGACAGGTTCGCCCCGCGCCAACGCCCTGCGCTCCCGGCGGTTTAGCCCAGCGTCCGTCCAATCCATGAGATCGGACATCCGCCGCGCCAAGTCGTCGGCAAGGGCGTCGTCGGTCTCGCCTACTTCGGCTTTCTTGCCGAGGTCGTAGAGGCGCGCGTGGTTGTCGTCGATGTGGCCGAAGGCAAGTTCGGAAGAATTCCCAGTTTCCGCATGCGCATCGTCGCCCAAACGATCGCCGCCCGCTCTTCCTTGGTCAGAAGCCGGTTCATCGGGTCGTCCGGATCGTTCAGCGGGTCGGACATCGGCGTCATCTATACCACCGGTTGAGCTTGTTCGCGCAACGTCATCTGCGATGAGACCGCGCTCCAGGTCATCGACTAGGGATTCAGGGCGAGGACGCGAACGCGGCGCTGCGGCAGGACGGTCGCCCCACTGGACGTGGACGTGATCGCCTTCGTTGATGACGCGGGCGCCGGGCATGGATTGCCGGACGCTGGCTTCAAGCTCGCGCATGGTCTGACCCCGGCGGGGGACGAGATCGACGGCTTGTCCGGTGAGGTGACGGGAGTTCGGCTTTCCGCCGACTTCCCTGTTGTGCTCAGCGGTGCGGCGTCCGCTCGTAACGGTCGCGCCAAGATCGCCCGCGATCCGCCGGGCATCGGCCTCGGTGAATCCTGTTGAGCGCTGGGCGGGTTGGGGTTTCGCGGGCGCAGGGGCGTCATGGAATTCTGCGTATGGATCGGCGCCATCGTTGGCGCGCGATGCGATGGGCCGATCACCGACACGATCCAGCCGATCGCCGACATCACGGGCAAGATTCCCAGCGGCGCGCTTGGCATCATCGACGACGGGCGCAATGACCCGGCCAGCGGCACGAGCCAACGGCGCGGCGCCTTCAGCACCACCTTGGATCACGCCGCCGAGACCACCGGCAGCAACGGTCTGAACCGCATTGTAGCGGTCTTGAACGCCAGCCTTGAGGTCGGCGGCCTGGGTCTGAACGTCACCGCCAGCGTTGGCGCCGATCGCGCCGAGAACACGCGTCACGACGCCCTTGCCCGGCGCAACGAGATTCTGAGGATCGGTGATCCCCCCGGCTAGCTGACCACCGAGGGTGGCGAGACCCGCGCGGGCCTTGTCCACGAGTCCGCCGTCCACGTCATAGAAGGGATCGCCCGCTGAACGCTGATCATAGGCGTCGCGGCGTTCGCGTTCCTTCTTAGCGTCCAGAATCGCGGGCAGGGGCAAGTTGAGGCTGTCGGCCACCTTGCCCGCCAGCGCCAATCCCATGCGACCACCCGGCAGGGCGTCGATCAGAGAGGGTGGGGTAAAGGGCCGGACCGGCAGCACGGCAGCGCCAGGATTCGCCAGCGTGTTCCGGGCGCTCGCAACGGTGGGGTTACGAGCAGCGGCATCACGGGCGTTATCGGTGAACCGTTCGGTGTTGCTACGCTTCGGCGGTGCGTCTTGGAATTCTGCGAATTCGTCCGCCGGGGCGTCTTTGAATTCGTCCCACTCGTCCCTCATCAGCGAACCTTGCGGCGGCCATCCGGGGTGATGAACACAGTGCCGGGCTTCAGGGCTCGTGCTTCAGCGGCGCTCTTTACGCGGACGGGTCCGGCTTGAACGCGGGGTGCCGCCGGGGCGGCTGGCGCGGGTTTCTTCGGCAGGGCGGGGTTGGGCTTCGACGGCGGGGTTGGCTTCGGGGGTGCAACAGGCGAAACCGTTTCATCATCGCCGTACGCGCCGCCACCGGAAGAACCAGTTGGCTGGCGGTGAGTAGCGTCCCAAAGCTGTTGCTCGCCAGCCGTCAGGGACTGACCGGCTGCGATCTTGGCTTCTACGGCCTGACGCGGTGACGGCGGCTTGGCTTCACGCTGCGGCGCTCGTTCGCGATAGAATCCATCGGACCCGGCTTCCCAGCGCGTGATCAGACGGTTGTCTTCTGGCGTCGCCTGACCACGCTGGTAACGCCCATAGGCTTCAGCCGTCAGGGTATCCATGCTCGGTCGCACGGCGCGTTCCGGGATGGCCGCGATCTCAGTCGCAGCCCCATCGCGGATGTCGAAGAAGCGGTCGCCCGGATTGCCCCGCTGGATGTTGGGCTTGGCCCGTTCGCGGGCGTCGGCAATCGCACCTTGGGGATCGACGCGCGCGGCGGATTGGTCGCGCTGCGGCAGGCCGCGAACATAGTCCTCGTTGCGGATGAGCGACGTCAGACCGTTGATGTCCACGCCATGGCCCGCCGCCTGGACGAGCATCGGTAGCATGCGATCGAACAGACCGCGTTGCTGGGGATCAGCCTTGGGAAGCTGGACCGACACGGGATCGATCGCGGGTGCGGCGACCTGTTGAGCCTGCATGAGGCCGCCAGAATTCTGGAGCCGGGACAGGACATCGGCTGACGCCTGACCCATGGGATCGACGCGGGGCGCCCGCACGGGTTCAGGTTCGGGTTGGGCTTGCGGGAGCGTGCGGCCCTTATCGAGTTCAGCCGCCAGAATGCTGGCGAGCTTCTCGCGCTCGCGTCGGTCGCGAATGGCTTGAACGCCCTCCATGTCACCGCTGAGTGCGGAGCCGAGGGCGGACAGTTTATCGGAGAGCGAGGCGTCGCTCAGCGCGCCGGGTTTGATACCGAACATCAGGAATCCAATCGCGAATAATCGACCATCAGGAATCCGGTCGGGTGGATCATCACGGCCTCAGGCTTCACGGCCTGGGCTTCTTGGGCCATGACGCCCACGTGGGTTTGGCCGGGCGCGAACCGGTATTCGAACTCGTAGACGGGGAGACCGTCGTCGCGGGTGCCGATGCGGCGAATGTTGGTCTTCAGCCGCTCATCAGACATGGCGGCGATCGTGCCCGCGACCTGCGCGGCTTGGCCGAGCTTGCTGAGAAGCGAACCGCTGCTGGTCGTGGTCGCCGTGCCCGACTTCGTGCCGGTGGACGTCTCACCGGCGAACAAGGCCGGGTTCAGCTTGGCCAATAGTGATGCCTGCGTATCCAGCATCGTCAGCGGGGCGTTCAAGGAATCTTGCTGCATACTCCGGATGAACTGGCCTAGATCGAACTGTGTCTGAGTGTTGGCCCGCTCATTGGCCGCGTACTGCGACGAGAGATCGGTGAGTTGCTTGCCTGCATCCATCTGGCGGCCGAGCGCCTGTTCGGCGAACTGGGCGTTGGCGAGGCTGGCGGCCTGACGCCGCGAGGCATCGGCTTCCGACAATGCGGTCGCACGGGTGAAGGCCTGATCGTTCAGGTTGGCCGAAAGCGATCCGCGCCCACGGTTGATCGCATCGTTCGAAAGCGCGGTCTGAATGGCGCCGCCGGACCCGCCGAACGTTGCGTCTCCAGCGCGTGCAAGCTGATCTTGCGCACGGGTCATGCCCGCACTGAAATCGTAGTCGGCTAGGGCGGCGTCTCGAACCTCCTTCTCATAGCCGGACTTATAGGCGCCGAGATTATCGAGCACGCTGGCGGCTTGGACGGACTGCGGTCCAGCATCGCCAGCCTGCCGCGCATAGGTGGCGGCTGTGTCGAAGTTCCAGGGCATCGAGGTCAGGTTCGTCGCGCCCGCTGCGGCTTGGTTGAGCAGCGGATTCGTCCCGGCAACGAGGCTTGCGGGATCGAGCTTGCTCAGGTCGCTGATCTGACCGGCCAGTCCCTGCGACGGCTGGAGAATCCAGTCCGGTACAGTCGGGGTCGTCGTGGTCGTTTGGTTAGAAGTTTCAGTCGTCTTCTTTTTGCTGGAGAATAAACCCATAAATTCCTTGAGTTAGGCCCTCTATTTATGGGCCGGAGGTCTTATCGCTGTCCGCCCGGACGCGTGTCGAACACAGGCGAGCCGATGCGGCAGTACGAGGGGGCAGATGCCCCGCTGAAGCGGATTTGGAAGTAGCGGCCAGAGGCGCGCATATCGGTTTTGTCGTCGGTCGGAGCCACGGCGTACGGGCCTTTGACGACAGCCGGACCGTTGGGCTTGAACCGTGAGGTCAGCGTCATCGAGACCGGGCCTTGCTGGTCCTTGAAGTCTGGCCAACACCCCATGACGAAGTACGAGACTTGATCGTCGAGTTGTTGGTCGGACGTCTCCACGAACCACGGCAACACGCCGCCGTCCGCGCTGTGGCCGCGCTCGTGCCAGTAGAGATTTCCGTCTGGCGACGTGCCCGCCGGATACGAAGACGGCCCGGCTTCCACCATGGCCGTGCGAGCCATTTCGCCGCGAGACCAAACGCCCGCGACGGGGCCGCTGACCTTCAGCAACAGGAAGCGGGAATTCTCGATTCCATCGCGGCCATCAGGATAGTCGATCCGGATTTCGCCATGAGCCCCGATGCCGCTGACGACGATCTTGTCCGACTGGCTGGCGGCGAGGTTGTCGGCGAAATCCTTGTGAATCGCACAAGGGATTGGCGCGGGTACGCCCCCCAGCGTGCAGGACATGAATTGGCTGTCTGGGCTGACCCAAAATGCCGTTTGACCGACGACGACCGCAGCATTGGGACCAATGAGGCCCGCGCCTTTGGACACGCGGGTGAAGCTCCAAGGTTGGGTGACGTTCCCGACGTAGGTTCCTTGGAACAGCGCCTCGTTCGTCCAGACGAAGATGCGGTCTCCGATCAGGCGTCCAGCGACAATTCTGCCGCCGCCCGGCAACACGTATTCGCGCGCCGTGGTGGCCGTGCCGGTGTTCCACTCGGTGTTGAGGCCGACGCTGGAATGGCGGATGCAGAGCGGGTTGAACTTGCCGCTCGCCTCTTCATTGCAGCCGAGCGCAAAAATCTGGCGCGTGCCCGCCACCAGCATGTGTGTGACTTGGCGCGGGGCATTCGCCAGCGGCTGAGCGTCGGCGCCGAGATCGTTCGTCCAGGCGTAGATGGTTCCGAAGCGCGGGCAGGCGATGAGGTTCTGACCCCAAGCGCCCATCGACCACGTACGCGGGAAGAAATCGGTCGAGGACGGCTCACCAAAGCCGCCGATGCCATAGCCGCCGGTACCGTAGCCGGATGATCCGGTCCCATCGATCTGGCCAGCCTGGAACGGATTCTGAGGCGCGACCACGACTGCCGATCCGCCGCCGGTGGCCGTAGACGATGCGTTCGATCCGAACACATAGGTGTAGCTGCCGACGCCCGTGACGGTGACGACGAAGGTCCCGTTCGGCGTGATCCCGCCAACGGCTGTGGCGCCGGTGACGATGATGGTGTCGCCCGTGGTCAGACCGTGGTTCGCATGCGTGACGGTGACGGTCGGCGAACCGCTCGTGACCGACAGAGGCGCAGCGCCCAGCGTGGCGGACGGCATGGCCAGCGTCGGCGTGATGTCGAACAGGGCGCCGCCCTGCCAAAGCTGGAGATGGCTGTGTGTCCCGAGCCCCAGGCTTAGCGTCGCGGCATTGTCCGTCCAGGGGAAGACGGCCCGGCAGACGCCTGACAGCAGGGTGGGCACGATGCTCTCCCAGCCGCCGATCGTTTCGGCCTGACCTTCGTCGGTGAAGCGGACGTTCGAACCGTCAGCCCAACGCGAGTTTGCGGAGTGGGATGTGGTGTCGCTGAACAGGCCCGGCGGGACCGTGAGCGGGGTTCTCAAGCATTCCCTTCGTCCCATTCCACGGCGCGGCGGCAATGGCCGTCGCCGAAGATGGAATCGATGATCGAGACATAGAGGTCGGCGTGCGGTTGGCCCGCCGCCTTCAGCTTCCAGGCGCGCGACGAAATGGATTCGTCCTCATCGCCGTTCAGGAAAATGACGTTGGCGAGTTGGCTCAGGCTCGTACCGAACCGCTGGAGCCACGGCTTTCGCGGCATCAAGCCAGTAAGGCTGCGGCTTGATCGCTCGTGAGCAGCCCCTCCGTTTCCATATAGGCGACGCCCGCCGTCAGGTTCTCGTTGTCGAGATCGACCTGATCGGTCGCGTACAGGACGTCCAGGAAGTCTTCGATCAACACGTCCGTCTTGCTGGCGGTCCGGATCGCAATGCGGACAGCGGCGGGCAGACGCTGAAGGAAGACGGCCTTGTGGATGTAGCGCGGAGCCGGGACGACGGGATCAGCGACGCGGATGAACCCTTGCCCTGCATATTGCTCGGCGGGACCGAAGTCAGACAGGTGCGCGAGATCAGCGTCGGTCAACGAGCCGATGAGATCGAAGGGCAGGGGAGCCGGGTCACCGATGTGTTCGCCGGTCGCCAGAACGGTGCGTTGATAAAGGGCCATCAGTGCACCTCCATCATCACGACCACGACGATGCCGTCGCCACCGTCGCCGCCCGCGTAGAGGGTGTCGGTGTTTCCGCCGCCCCCGCCGCCACGAGAAGCCTTGGCGATGCCGCCGCTGTTCGTGCCGTTCTGGCCGTAACCTGGGGGATAGAGACTGGCGAGAATTCCGGCAGGAAGGCCGGGGCTAGCTGCGCCACCGCCCCCGCCGCCGTAGCTGCCTTGGCCACCACCACCCGGCGAACCGTCGCCGCCTTCCGGAGCACCCGGCGGCCCGCCTCCCGGTGTGCCCACCGGACCGGCGGCGGCCTTTAGACCGCCGTCGCCGCCCGTGAAGTTACG
>Ga0209026_1000687_pt1 | contig 20392 bp, 7 predicted proteins | sample AraplaCL_Col_mCL_FD_184262 | JGI IMG/M metagenome (GOLD analysis project Ga0209026, IMG submission 184262) | Arabidopsis root microbial communities from the University of North Carolina, USA - plate scrape CL_Col_mCL (SPAdes) (version 2) | ecosystem: Host-associated > Plants > Roots >... | reverse complement strand
CGGTCCCGGTTCCTGTACCCGTATTGAAAGTTACCCCTACCGGACAAATCCCACTGCAGGTGGTAGCATCGCGCAATTTGTTGTAATATTTTGTTTTTAATGCAAAATATGCATCCTTATAAGTTTGCCATTCCCGATCGAGTGCACGACAGGTATCCTGCGGCACACAATTATCCCAGGCATCATTACCCGGTACAACAGCTGTATTTGTATTACCGGCGGGGTCAGCACAGTACATGTTATAATCAATAAATTGTGTGAGCCCCTTCGATGCTGTAATATGTAGTACACGGTTGGTGTAAGCAACCAGGTCGCTATCCATGCTTGCGCGATAAGAAGAACCCGGGCCGCTAAAAAAAGGATCGGCGGTCAGCAACCAATCAGCTCCGCCTGCGCTATGGCTATAATGCAGCCCGAAGGTTTGTGGAGCGGTTGGTATCGAATCGGCTTTAGTTATCAGGGTTTGCACCTGCTGATCCCAGTTTTCGTATACGCTCATCGCATTGCAAAACAGCAGTTTACAATATTCAGGATGAAACTGTAAAAACTTTACGGCCCAATCCGTTTTCCAGTATTTAGCCAGTGTATCCGCGGTCATAGAGGCGTCGTATGGCGAAGTTACATCACCATTTTGTAAAGTAATCAAATCCTGTTGATAGTGAACAGTATCTGTTGACGGATATATCGGAAAAACTGTGCGCCAGTTCGGATCATGGGTTGTGGGGTTAACGGTAGTTATTACGTTAATAGCTGGCTCAACCGGCTGGTAGTACGCATCAAATAAAGCATATTGACCGCCCGGAGATACATCTTTTTCCATTGCCGATTGGTACGCATTACAAGGCCCCATATCACAATGCTTCTGCATGCTATCACATTTTAATTTCAAGCTATCATATTTGGCCTGTACCCAGATATCATACGCGCTGCCAGGTATTAAATCAAGCGAGTCGACCTCCATCTGACGGAGTTTACCGGTAAACATAGTGGTAAATGCGGCTTTGGTGCCCAGATTTTGTACACACACTGTACAATCGCCCAAACATCCCATAAAGTCGAGAGAGTCAAGATATGGGCGAACAAAGCTAAATTGCGAACGTAAAAACTTATTTGCGGTACCCTGTTTTATAAAGTTATCTACATAATTCTCTATTACCCCTTTGTTAAATGCAAATTCAAAAGTGATATAATATTCGCCTATCTGCCTGAATTTAACCAGAAGGCTATCCGTAAATGGAGTATTAGAGCAATATGCTGTAGTATCAGAACCAATTTTTACCAAATGAGGGTAATTGATAACCGTGGTATCATTGCAATCATTAACCACTTTTATTTTAAGTTCATAATAGCAATCGCTGCATATCTGGAATACCCCGCCCGGATAAGTATCCACCAAACGCTGCATATTGTATTTTAACACCGCGGCTGTATCAATTACAGATGCTAAATAAGTGGTTGTAGCGCTCAGTTTCAGCGCGGATGCATCATAGGTAAACTGGCCGGGGTTTAAAAGTGCTACATTTTTTGTTTGGGTATGCGAACTATACGAAGTGATCGTATCAAGCATGCCGGGTGCCTTACCGGTTAATGCTGTCGCGATGGTTTTACCACTGGCATTCACATAACTTAAACTAATTTGCCCGTTAGGATCGACCACCATATTTTTAAGATAGTGTTCGGCATAGCCTACATCATTTCCAAAAAGCCGGTCTAATTCCCACTGATCGGGTTTTCCGTAATAATATTTTGTTGTATGTGTCTGCGCGCTTTTTCCGGGCTGAAAAGTTAACCCTACCCCTCCCTGAACTTTTATTCTGCCAGTATTATCGGCGGTGTATTGCGTTGTAGACAATGGAAAGCCCTGCGCATTAGGCAAATAATTATACTTCCTATCAGTGACTTTAAATGGATTTCCTACTGAATAGTAATTTGAGGCACCCGATACCATGCTTAGTGTGTCGGGGTTAAGTTCGCACGATGCTGAGCCTAATGTTCCCGCTATATTGTGAAAGTTATATGGGGTGTTTAAAGCACTAACATTAAAATTTTGAATATAGTGGAGATAAGCATTACCCGAGGTTTCTTTATAGGGAGCCGGCAGGATATTGGCTGTCACCCTACCAAACGCATCATAAATATTTTCCTGCCCCAGCGCTATGTTATCGGTATTGTTAATAGTTACAGTCTGTCTTCCGCGTAATGACCCATCAAAGTAACTAATGACTTCTTTCATCTTACCCTCCTCGGCAAAAGCCGATGAATATTGCCAGTTTAAGTTCTCTTCATGCCACGCTAGCTGCCAAATATTAAACGCTGTGCTCACTTGCTTGTAATTCCAATTCCCTTCAATACGCACACCCGAAGTATCATATTGCACTTGCCGGATACGTACCATCATATAGTCGTCATTTGATAGCATAGATAAAGAACAGGTATTGTTGGACGTAGTTATCCGACTGGAATTATTTCTAAAAACGCTGTTCAATGTCGCGTCGTCCATAGCACTTCCATGATAAGCATTATCTATGGTGTGCCAGTATCCATTCCCGTTATTAACAGTTGTCCATTCCACGTCAAACTCTTCTGCGCCGTCAACCGGGCTCCAAAATAAGCTGAGCCTGTTGGCCGGAACTCCCCCACCTGTCAAACGAGTTAAACCAACAACCGCCGTCGGCTCAAAATGGTATTTACGATTAACAGTAATAGCTGCACTCAATTGGAACGAGGCCGGTAAATTTGCGACACTTACCTCAGGGCTTGACACATTCATCACCGTAAGCAGTACCCGGTATGCCCCACTAAAAGTGTAAGAATCCATTCCTTTATAAGTAGTTCCCTGACCTGGCACATAATTTACTATTAAAGTAATTGTGGTGTCGTGCGGTGTGGTTTGACTGGGGGTAGTGTAAGAACTCACTTTCACCTGTATGTGGCAACTAAATGAATAATTCATATATACGCCGTCCAACATCCTGAGTGTTACAACATCCGTTGCAGAAATATTATTGATAGTGCTCCAATAAGCGTTATTAACAAACTTATTGTCTTTAACACAAACGGTATCACCAACCTTGATCTTACCCTTTTTGTTACTTTCATGACTTTCAATTGCCGCGCGGGTACGACCGCTTATTAAGCCAAAAGCTACCACGCATAATACAAGCAATATTTTTTTATAAATTTTAGCCATTTTGTTTAATACTTTATGGTAGCTTGATTAACTCATAATCCAAATACGGCGCTCTTAATTTCCAATCGTTTCCAGCCTTAATTAATATTTTATCAGTATTTATGTATTGTTCAATGTTTGCACTTTTGTTAAAAGTACCCATACTGATGTCTATCACTTTTTCTTTATTCCTGTTTAACGGCTCATTGAAATTGGTTAACCGGATGCGGAGATGATTCACCTGGTTAGTTACTGTATCGAATGTTATTGCATACTCTTTACACGTAATATGATGCTCATTTATAATTGATATTGTTTCGTTTTTGCCGTTTATTTTATTTCGCATTTGATACTTCTCTGACCGCAGGTTTTCAACCAGCTTACTCATATCTGGCAAGGGTTGTTGGTCATCTATTTTCTTTTGAGAACTGACGATGACGCGTTTATGATCATGCTCGATGTATAGGTAAATACCATGGGCATTTAGGGTCTCTGCATCGCCGGTTTTGGTATAGGTATCATTATTTTGCCGGCAAAATAAAAAGCTTACATTTTTAACTTTAACCGTCGTATCCGCACCATCCACCATATTGATTGTTCCGGAATAGGTAAACACAGTGTTGTTGGGATTGAAATGCTGTGAAACAATTTTGAACTTTTTGACGAGTACCGAATCGTACATGATAGTCCGGTTGACTGTATCTTTTTTAACCGGCTTTTTTTCCGGCGGTACATATTTATGAAACAGCCTGCCACGCATACCCCAGGTCAGCAAAGCGGCTGACATCAAAACAGCAATAGCAGCTACCATTTTTATCTTGGCGTTTATTCTCATGGTGTTGTTTTTTTGTAAGATGAGCGGCTCTCTTTAAGGGTCATAATGCCCCGTTCAGTTTCTTTTTTTACCCTGACGAGTAAACCCTCGTCGTCATATTCATAAAACGTCGCAAACCCGTTTTCATCCAGTTCTGCCATCAACCGCATCGTCTTATCATCGTAAGCGTAAGTTTTTATTTGCGAGTCGAACGGATGGATGCGGATATCATCGATATGCACCGTAGTAGTCGGTGTCAAAACAATACTTACATTACCCGATGGCGCAACAGCCGAAAGATCCAGGGTCCCCTCCACAAGTTTCCATCCTTCAACAATGGCCTTACATTTTAAAGGGACATCAACACCATTGAGAAATAAAGAGAATGTGGAATTGACTGATTTTACAGTAGGTGCCCCGTCATTGATCCAGGCATTAAAAATGTACTTTTTGCCAGGATAAGGTTCAAACCCGTTAGGATAAAGCCCTGTGGTTGATTGCGTAACATATTCTTTATTGGCATCTAACCCCAAATAAGCCAACGATTTTTGCCTAACCGCATGCGCGGTTGTCGACAACATTACACTCCCGGTTAGTTTAGCACTGTAATTGCCCGAATGAGACATTGAATCACTCGCCATATTTTGTATTGTCACGGTGGTTTCCGGGGTTATAAAGTCCCTGATAGAGCAAACAGCGTTTGTTACGGTGCCCGGTATAAACTTGGCGTCTTCAAAACTACTGGCATATATTTCGCGGTTCATAGCGTTGGAAGCAACTGCTGCCGGTAACTCTCCGTTAAAATCAAATTTTGCGGAGCTATATCTACCCAATGCGTCCTTATTTTCCAATTGCTGGCCATACTTATCGTACATGGTAACAGTATTGGCTGTTACCCATCTGCTGCCATTTGGATTAGCTACCCAGCCCGGCTGGCCACTCGGTTGTGTGCCATAATACCAGTACGAGTAAAAACTATTAATATAGCCGGCATTAGGTAAATCCATTCCGTTCTTAGCCGGGTTAAAAATATCATTGTAATTGCGCCCCTGCTGGTAAACCAAGGTTTGATATGGCCGCCAATTACCTAAATAACCTTGAATATAGGGATTGACAACCAGGGTCGAAGTAGAAGCTGAACAAACAGGCGCCGCTGATCCATCTGGCAAAGTGTAATGATATATTGTATTGGTGCTTGTTTGAATTGCAGACTGCGATAAATAGCTGTACAATCCAGAGTTTCCAATAAAATTGGTCGCACTAAATATTCTATTTAGCCCGGTTCCAGTTGTACTATAACCAGTTATTTGCGCAGCCGTATTGTCGTAAATATCGAAATCGATCTCACTATTGAAAGATAAGTTAATGCTGTAAACACCCGCTGTTAAAAAATAAGGATGTAAAACATAATGATTGTCAAAATCAGGGTTTGCAATAATGCCATTTGTAAGACTCACTATTGTTGTTCCGTTAGTAAGGAAAGCATTAAAAGGGTAGTCGTAAGAATAACCTATATAATATACTTTGGAGGTTGGTATAGTTATACAACTGTTTACACCCATATAAGGGTAAGTGGTTGAACTGGCGCATGCCTGTACTAAACCATTTGTGAAAAAATTCCAATTGCTTCCGACGGCACCAAATGTATAGTTTGTTAAAGGAGTATCGTTGTTGCTGGCATCAAACAGATCAACAAATGCACTTCCATCTATCGAGGGCCCTGTACAAATGTTAAAATTTTGCGTAGTATTAGTAATGATCGAATTACTTTGCCCTGTTGTACACTCCTTATTCACCGCCCAGTTTTCATCATACACCGTTGCCGAAGCATTAATCACTTTCAAACTGGTTAAATCGGCATTTGAAATTAATTGAAGGTGCCCGCTCTGAATAGGATTATTAAGGCTTACGATACTGCCTGTGCTTGCCGTTAACATGTTGTGGTATCCCGACCGGATAACTTTGAGTAATACCGACGCCAGGTCAGGAACGATTAGGCCACTTCGGTTGATCAGTTTTTTTGTATTTCCCGTACCCGAATATGACGGGTTGTCAATTAACCAATAATGATCCTGTGTACTTAAATTGACTAATTCGTCCCCACCTTGCAGATACGAACCGTAGTTACCGATCTCACCGTGTGCGTTGGTGGTAAAGCCCGTAAGCACCATACCCAAATTTTTGTACGCCGCGCCCATGCCGGCATTTACCCAGTAAGCCGGCAGATTTACGGAGTAAATATTGTTGTTAAATTCGTTTTGTGTGCGGGTAACCACCGGTTCTCCGGTGAGCTCATCAAAAGCTAAGTTTTGGGTAACTATTTTCGATCCGTTTTGAGTTTTTTCAACCCTGTCAACCACTCCAAAATATTGGTTAACCTTTACAGCACACGTTGAACGGAAAAGTTTATAATCGTAATTTTTACTCCAATGAGCAGTAGCAACAATTCCGGGTATGAAAAGCACAGCCGGGAAGATTTCAAGGCTTACGCTTGCATTATATCCATCGTTAACAGTTTCCTGCTCTCTAAAATCGGTAAAAAATTCTATATCCCTACCAATAACCCTTTGAGGATCAATACTTCCGTCACTTTTTACGATATCTACCACATTTCGTAATTTATTCGGGTTAGCGGGGTCAGTATTGTAATAATAAACTGTTGATGATATTTCTGAACCCGATTGATTAAATATACGGTTAGCTTTAAGTTTACCGGCCATATCATTTACATCAATGCTATACCCCTGCGATACACACAGTTCATCAATACTGTTACCGCCAAATAAATTAAATGTACTTGAGGGTTTATTTTCGTACGGTTTAATGGGCAGCACATGCACCTGCACAGGGAAATCTTTGGCAGTGTAATATTCGTTTACAATATACCCGGTTGCTTGTATCGCATCGGAGTTACCGTCTGCATCGAGGTCGTGTACGGTAACCTTACCGTATATCACCGACGGGGCGGGGAAGAAAGATTCGCCAAAAGGCTCTTCAAGATCGTAAAAGTTGTCAAGTGCGCCTTTAATATGCTCAATATAAAATACAGGTTGCTTTAGCGGATTTTCATCATTTCCAATGCTGGGTTCATACGAAGCTACTCCACTACTTATAGTTAGCCCATCCTCCGTCGTTGTGTAGTCATAAGCCTGGCCATAAGCACCCGCCGGAGCAGCCGTATTTCCGGTCATACTCTGCCAGCTATCACTTATTTGTATCTTTTTAACCCGCGAACCGCCGCCTAGTTTAAAGCCATCCGCCTTGGTTATCCGTACAAAGCTTTTATCTAAATAAACTTGTGATGCGTATTTTCGACGCTGGGCCTTTTGATAAAAGTTTTCTTTAAGTTCGCTTAAATTGCCAAAGGCCGAAAAAACAGCGCCTATTGCTGAAGTTATAGTTTTGGTAAAACCACCTCCGTCATTGCGGGTATCAAAACCGGGATACGCATACCGCGGATATTCTTCTTTGATGCGCTGCCATGCCGCCATAATGATCGGATTGGCAGTTACATTCCCACGTGGGTCATGATCTTCACGGTCAACAAAAATAATGTTAGCCGTGCTGCTACCCGGCTCAATGCTTACCTTTTTCACCTCGGCATAACATGGTACAAAATCACTGTCCCGTCCTTTGGACTTACTTAAACCTGTAGATAGCTTGAGATCCACTTTGGTATACATATACTTTGATCCGCTGAGGTAGGTACGTATAAACCAGTTGGTTTGATCTACTCCGGAAGGTGGCAGGATAGCCGGATCAATACTCACGCTGAGGCCATGAGCATTGTCAAGGGATGTAGCAGTCGTATCGATCGCCGAAGAAATAAGACGCTTAATGTGCACCATCTCCATTGCTCTTTTATTCTGCACGTAAGCATAATCATCCGACTCATAATTAACATTAATAACCCCACCGGTAGGTAACTTAATTTGCTTTAATTGCCATAAGCCCGCGGCAGGATCTACAACGCTTTTGTTTTGATTGGTATAAGGAAATGCATCATTATCAAGCGGGAAACGAAATTGTTCGTATGGCGATTTGTAGGTACCCCACCTATCGGTGCTCATATTCGTATACTTGATTATATCATTGGGGGCGTAAGAAGCAATAGTTGTATTGTAAGAGAAAGTATAAGGATGAAACATGCCCTTATCAGAATTTCCATATTCAAAATAAACTTTGGCTAGCGTCAATTTACCACCGCCAGGGGCTATCGAATTTGGCGTTCCGGGACACAATTGGTAATTATACTTAAACTTTACTGTTTTAATTGGCCGGGTCATGTCGGCTTTGGAGTAGAGCCTGATCTCCGAAAGATACCTCTGTTTATGTACGGTATCAGCCCCGCTTCCTTGCCAATCTAACGCTCCCAGCCCATCACTACGTTCTTTAGTAATAAAATAGGCGATTTTAGTTTTTGACTCGATAGAATGCATGTACCATATTTCTTTCTCACCATAAATAATACTTGCCTTATCATCGTCCGCATCAGCCAGCAAACACCGGTTTAGCGTTGCATTTTGAAACGGGCTGCGCCATCTGTAATTGTCATGAAGTTTTGAATAATTAAACTTAATGGCGGTCCCAAGGTCGTCATCACTTATGCCATTGCCAGTTTTATCTACATAATCAGGCGAAAGTATGGCAGAGAGTAAAAAGCTTGAAGCATATGCCGGCTGGCTTTCTTTATGGTAGTAATAATCAATGCCTTTGCCGTCGCCCGGGCGACCCGAACCTACTACCCCCTGCACCTGATTACGGTTAACCAAAGTATAATTATCCCCTACAGCATACGAATACTCATCCTGACTTAAATTATAAACAGGGACGCCGTAAACCATCCTTTTACCGCCGTCATCGGTAACGGTAATTTCCGAAATATGATGGCCCTTCCGGGCACCACTCACCCTGGGTATTGAAGTCTCTACTACTGGTTTGGTGTACGGAGACGCCGGCAAAAAATTAGTGTCTATCACTGCGTACGAACTGATATTAGTTTCCGTTGCGTAGTTTGCAGCGTCCTGTGCGGTTAAATAAGATATCTCAGTCCTTTTTAATTGTCTTGTCGTTTTCTTAATCACCCCCGTACTTAAAGAGCTTCTAAAATTTGGTGTGCTGTCTCTAAATGTAGCCAGAGCATGTTTTCCGGTGTAATTAACAGCTAAAGGGGTTGTGCCGCGCAGTAACGCAGTCATTGATTTATCGTCGACTGTTTTTTCGCCTACCTGTTTAAAATAAACATGATCTGCAGCCGGATTAGTTGCTGGGGCATCTTGAAAATCGGCATTTTTAAGATAGTCATTATCTCCATCCCACTTGTGCGTAACATTGCTGGTAGAGACATGATAAAATTGGCCGCTTCCATGAAAATATGTACCTCCTCCTATCTCTACGCCAAGTGTATTGTTGCTCGATTCGTCTTTGGCTTCACTATCAAAAAAAGCCCCTGTACCTCCACGATACAACCTGAACTGTCCGCTCCCTGCCTGACTCGTAAAAGAAAACAGATCAGGTGTTTGTACCGGTATTGCGAGATTGGGTAGGGTTGAAATAATAGGGTTATCCTTTTCACGGATAAAATCCATTACTGCCTTCTTATCAGTTTTGCCTCTTTCAGCATATAAAAACCCATACGCGGGGTTTACATTTCGGGTATTTAATACATATCTCGAACTTACATATCCCGAAAAACCTCCACCGATATACCCCCCAAAAGCCGAAACACCGCCATCAATGCTAAATGACCCATATTCTGTTTTATAGGGTATTGAAATTTTGGGGTTGATAGGTTCGGTATTAAATGAAATGATTGAACCACCCATATCAGTACCTAAACCGGCAGAACTAAATGTCCCAAGCGCGAGATTAGCATCAAAGCTGGTCCCCAATGTCAGATCTTTTAACCCCGACCTGGTATTGTACCCGAGGTTAGCACTCAGCCCCGAGTTGGTGGTCATATTATCGTCCATCTGCGATGCTAAATTTAAGTTAGCTTTCGCTGATGCCTCAACTCCGCTGGCTGTATTGGATAATATACCGGCTCCAAGGCTGGCAGTCATACTGCCATCATTTGTTAATCCGAACGAAAGCCCGATGTTGGCGCCCACTTCGGCACCGATGCCAGTATAGCTATCTACAAAAATGCCGGTTGTAAACGATCCGTTTATAATTCCATTCCCAAAAAATTCAGGTTTTATGGTTACTTTGGCCCCGATTGTAACTTTAGGTTTGGTGTACTGCTCTGCAACCACGTCGTCTCCCGACATATCGTCAGGAACCCCCCTTACCTGGCGATTAATAGCACCCGGGTTAAGGCTCCAGCCCAGACCGACCCAGCTTGCCTCATCGTCCATCCCCGTACCCGAGGCATAATTCAGATTAATAGGATAGCCGTCGATATCCAGTAGCGGAATGTTATATTTGAAATCACCGCTTTGCAGATCGACCATATCTGATACTCCTGCCGGTTGAAAACCTTTGGTTTCAGGCTGGGCCGGACCTGATGTTAATGCATATGCGATGGACGGCATCAAGGTATTTATACTGATGATAGTCAGCAATACGAGAGCTATTTTTTTTCTTGTTCTGGTAATTTTGTCTTTCATATACATCTTCCTTGCGGGACAATGACTAGTTTTATATTATTTACGGGCCCGATATTATTTTCCGGTCAGCCTTACATCATATGTTTTTTTATTGATGTATTTGTCCTGGTAAACTAAACTCAAAGTATCTGTATTTATCAGTTTAGGCTTCTCAAACTGCAGTAAGTATTCATAGCTCCCGCTTACGCCGTTAGCGATCGGCTGTACTAACGCAGCATAGGTTTTTACACCAGCCACCGTGAAGTAAAAACAACTATCCATTTGATAATAAAGTGAGTTTTTTTCCTCCCGTGTTTTACCCTCCATCAATTTCTTGTCTGGTATCAACCTGGCGCGATAACTTACTGCCTGCTCATCTTTTGATGAATCATCTATTGCCATAATCTGCACGGTAAGATCCGCGTCCCTGGCTTCCATAAGCGGCTTTGCATGTTTACAAGAGGCGAACACGGCCAGACAGCTCAAACTATAAAACAGAATATTCACTTTCATTTCACTTCGTTGTATATAAACCTCAAACTTTTAACCGTACCGTTAGGCAACCATGCTTTAATAATATAATAGTTGTTATCATCAAAGCTCCCTGTTACCGAAAGGTCAATATTGATCTGATTGGTACCCGTTTGTAACTTAAGTTTCGGCAACCTCCTTATTTTCTTATCCGGTTTATTGAGTGATATGATCTGATACTTCAGATCTTGCGCCTGGTAAGGGTTTATAATCGCAAACTTCAACACGCCCGAGGCTATATAATAATTCCCCTTAGCCAGGTCTTCTATATCACGGTAACCGTCATCAATTACCTTTTTCACACTATCCTGGCAATCAACTGTGAATGTCCACACTTCCGAACGGTTTAGTATTGTTTGGTCTTTGTAAGCAGTAACCTGCCAGGCGTAGGTTTTTCCTTTTTCCAGTTCACGTGCTATGGATGGGTAGGGCAATACCGGTGAGATGAGGTTGGATTGATTGATCACTGCCAGGTTATAATTTAATGCTTCGGTAGCATTCTGCCCGCTTTTTACTTCAGCCAATACCAGTTGATAGGCCGAACCAGGCATCCCAGGTAGCAATGGTTGCCACGTTAACAGCGGCCGCTTGTCACATATCTTGTCCTTATCATACGGGTCGGTTAAATGCAGTTCGGCAAAAGGTGCCAGTGTGTAATCAAAACATTGCTCCACCGGTAACAAGTCGCTGCGTAAATAGGTTAACGTATAACAATACTCGTAATCTCCTTCCGGGAAGGTATGATTGGCACTGCTTAAACGGCCAATGCTATTATTTGAAAACTGTAATGAGGCACTCCGTGAGGCAGAGAACGGCAGCGGATTAGCTCCTTGTATAATATTGAATGGCTGGGTCTTGATGATACATACCGTACCTGCACTCCGTTCTTTAACGATAATGGACAGGTTGACCGACTGGCCCTGGGCGGGGTTGATAATAGTACATTTAAACAAACCATCCACATTACGGCCATATAACTCAGGTATGAATTGAATGGTTGCCTGCCCAAAAGCAGACAGACTGATGATCAACAATAAAATGGGTATGATGATATATCGTTTATACATGGCTTTAATGTGAGAAGTGATACTTTAAAGATAACTCTGCCCGACAGGCTGAATACAGATCTGGATAAAGCGGCGTGATCAGGTTTTTACGGATATCGAGATAGGTATCCATATCAAAGTATTTACCCGAAAATAATTGTACTGTTTGCCGTACGCCAGCCTGGCTGGCTATACCGGCATTATTTAGATAAGTTAGCCCTGATGATAAATTGACCTTACCTAACAGCTGATACTGATAGCTCACATCACTGTTGAGCATATTACCGATCAGGCTGTAAGCCGACAGTTCTTTGTTATAAAACAGGGTGGCTGTTATGCTATTGCGGTTGATTACCGTGCTTTGGGTATAACTTACGGTGAGTAAACTGCCGTTGGCGGTAGTTAACCCTGCCGGTACTCCGGCAGGGCTTGCCGCCACAGCGCTGGCATTGCTGTAGTCCTGTTTACCGATGCTGAAATGGCTCACGGTAAAATTTTTTCCAATTTTATAGTTCATATTACCATCAACCTGCATTTTCTGAAAGGAATAGACCGGCGTAGTTACATTATCTACTTCTTTACTGGTACCGTTAGCGGTGTATTTAAAACTCAGATTAAGCTTTTTGTTTACCACGTAGCGGCTGTCCAATTGCACCTGGTAATTCTTCCATTTGTCAGCCGTAGTATAGCTGATCGGCATATTACCGATATCTGTGCGTAGGTTAAAAGTTAGCTTATTTTTATTGAACGCTTTTTTGATGTTGCCGCCCATTTTCATCCGGGCACCACCATAGCCGTTATTGCCCGGGTTCTGATAGCCCATACCCGAGTAGTTGAAATAAACGTTATCGCTCATATCAATCGCTTTGATATCCAGGTGATGATTCAGCCCAAACTCTACTGCGTCGAACAGGTCGTTGGCTGCTCCGATATTAACGCCCGACTTTTGCGCCAGGATAATATCGCTACCGATCTGGTAGTTGTTATTATACAACGTGGTTGATTTGGATACATTTACATCCACCGTTCCCAGCTTACCCATATTCATGTTTTTACTGATGGTGAAGGCAACATTGTTCGACGACTGTGACGGCATACCCGCTATACCATTGTTACTGGTACTTCCAAATGAGCTTACTACAGCGATTTTGACATTGCCAAATACGCCTCGTTTGATTTGAGCACCCAGATACGTGATATCTTTGGGCGAACTATAAACCGAGCTTTGGTAAGTGGCATCCTTTGCCGAGTTGATATCGCCCGAACTGCCATAACCTGCAGTAACCGGTATAGTGCCTAATTTATAAGTAATGTGGGTGCCGCTCATAAACATATCCTGGTTTTGTACCCCGCCCGGAACCTGGTTACCGAATGACCCTATTTTTAAAGCCTGGACATTACTGAATAAAGATTGGACGCCACTACCCGGTTTACGTGCAAGCATATTACTAGCTTGTTCAGTTGGCGGCAGGTTGCCATTACCACTGTCCAGCAGTTTCTGTACCTGAAGCATCTTGGTCACATCTACTCCGCTTTTTTGCAGCTTATCTTTAATACCAGTAATGGTATGGGCTATACTATCAATCTCTTGTTTGGATTGTACCGGTAAAGCATCTGGTGCTTTGGTACCTAACCCGCCTGTATTCTGCTGATTAACTCCCCCAATGATCTGTTGTGCTAACTTATTTAGGGCTTCATCATGCGCGGCTGAATGGATTGCCATTTCCATATTGATATACGCCGACAGGTTTAGTCCTTGTATGGGATTTAACATATCCGCATTTACCGTGTTTTGAGTTAGGCCTTGCTTTTGCGGAGCCGTTAACGAAGACAATTTTTGTATGATCTGCTGTCGGTTCATCCCTTTTAATTGCTGTAGGTTGCGCGGATCGCTCAGGTATTTTTTAACATCCGGATTACTTAAAATACTGCTTGCAACCTGCGTTTCCGTTTTCAGCTTTTCTTCAGCCTGTTTACGTGCTATTCCTGTTAACCCGGCAAGCGGATCAGCCGTATTAATAGCGCTTAAGTTTAACGGCAGTTCTTTTTTTGCTTCGTTTTGTGCTGTTTTTTCTGCGATCCCGGTAATGCTCCCCGCCGGATTGGCCGGGTTAATTGTGTTCAGCTCTTTTACAGGGTTTACTTGCTTTGCTTCACTTTGCGCCACGGCTGTTAGCTTTTGCCTGATTTGCTCTTCATTCATGCTCAGCAGACTGGTCATGCTTGACGGGTTACTCAGGTATTGCGTTAGCGCTGGGTTCTGTATTTTAGCCGCTACTGTTGATTGTTGGTTTTTTAATTGATCTAATACAGTCTTACGGGCATAACTTGCCATATCGAGCCCGCCAAAAGAGTTCCGCCGCAAATCGTAATATTGTTGCAGGTCGCTCTTAAACATATTTGTAAACTGGGCCGGATTAAAATCAAATTTGAACAGGTTGTTCATATTGTTTAAGCCGGCAATGTTCGCCTGATCATTACTATAGTTTACATTTAAAGGAATACCGAAGGCCTGGATGGTACCTTGTACCGAAAATACATTAACCTGTCGCGGAACCGGCGTGAGGCCAACCAATACTATAGGCGCAGGCTGGTACCTAACAGCGTCCTGCAAAGTCAGATCGATCTTTACCTGTTTGGGCTTTACCTTTTCCAGGCTCCTGCCGAAAGCGTCTGAGGCCTGTTTGGCTTTGCTTTTGGCAGCATCGCTCAGTTGATTCACCTGTTGTACCGGGCTTGCTGCGCTTACTTTGTTACCAAATGCCTGCGTGCCACTTTTAAACGGGGCCGGAACATTTATTCCATGTGTCAGGCTATCAGCCTTCCCCCCCGATTTTGTGCTGTCGGCCGTTTGTGCCAGCAACCCTATCGGCACCAAACCCAACATCGTTATCAACAAGCAGCGTAACACTCTTTTCATGTTTAATATGTGTTATAACTATTTTATTTAAAACCAGTTAACATACCATCAATCCTTTTTGGCTATTTTTTCAATTTTTTGTTCCAGAGTCTTCAAGCGTTGTTCCTGCGCTTTAAGCTCTGCCTGCTGATCTTTGATCTGCTTATCTTTTTCGATCATATACAGTGTCATCTCTTCCATTTTTTTCACCAACAGTTTATTCATCTCACCCAAATCTTGCCCATTCTTTTCCACCTCGGCGGCCGAAGGTATTTCGGGCAGGTGTTGGTTTTTATCTACATAAGCTTTAAGGTCAGCAAGCGGCATTAAGACGTGGTCTTTCTTAAAAATATAATCGGGCCAGTTCGCATAAGCTTTTACAACTACCGATATGGCTATCGCACTGCCGTTAACAGCCAGTTTGTACCCCTTGGAGTCGGTAGTGCCAATGCCGATGCTGCCGGCGAAGTAACTTTTATAGCCGGTTGTGTCAAAAACAGCCCAATTGCCAGCGGGGATGTTAGTAGTGTTTGCTGTGGTTAAATAAACACCTGTGTTGTTAGTTGCAGAAGCCATGCCGGTTAGGTATAAACCTGTAGCGTTGGTAAGCGTAGTTCCTCCCGAATTAATATTGCCTGCATATAAATAGGCATTAGTCATTCTGACAGCAGAGATATTATTATTAATAGTGCCGCTACTGAAATATGCATTTTTTATTAAGCCTCTGTTATTAACATTACCCGAATAAGCTGTAGCTGTATTAATCGTATCTAATGCAGATAGGTTAGCAACTGCGCTTTGATTTCCAGTCAGGGAGTTAAAAGTACCTGATGCACCAACTTGAACCGCCGCCCTTGAATTTGATGCCGTAAGACCACCAACTGTCCAACTTTTGTTATTGGTGCCACCAATCGCAACGATAGTCGATGCACCGGTAAGCGCGGACGAAGTTGGGCCAGTTGTTTGATTTGCTGTTATATTTGTAGTGATGCCAGATATTGGGCTATTATTATTATTAAAAGTTTTAATCGTCTGGATAAAAGCATCACTGCTCAATGACGATTGAGGATCCCCCAGGTACAAGCTACCTTTACCGCTAAAGGTATAACGCCGCGGATTGGTTGTAGTGTAAGTCCCGTTAAAAGTACTCGTCCAGTTATTGGTAGTTAAGGCTGTATTTGAGGCTATAGCACTGATAACATGTATTTCACTGTTAGCCTTGATGGTATCACCCACATTAAAGTCGGCTAAAAACTTAGTACCCGCACCGGTAACAGCGCCACTACTTGCCGTTACACTGATAGTGCCCTGCCCGCTTAACGGCTGATTTATTTGCAAAGGATAGGCAGGAGTCGGCGTACCGATACCGGTATTGCCCTGTACGATCAAACCATCCTTTGGCGCGGCATTTACGCTCGCGTATGCCGAGCCAACGGTAACATTGCCTGCAACATCAATAGTGGAGGCTACAGTAGGCAATGAGGCTGATGTATTATTAGGATTAAATAACCACTGCCCGGCATTATTGCTGATAAGCGGGTAGTTACTACCTTGCTGCCATTGGAACCATTTGCCCATTTGCTGGTTGCGCCCATTACCGTCTCCCCAGGTATCAATACCTTTTTCGCCATTAGTTACACCATCACTTATCGAAAAAAAAGTAGATTCGGACGGTGAAGTAGAAATAGGCACTTTTCCCGGATAAAGCAATGCGGTACTGCTTGATAAGGTCAGTGGGTATACTGAACTTGTCGGATTACCATCAACCGCCGTGTTTCCAGCCGCGTCGTCAAAATCATACCGTCTGATCAAACCAGAAGGCGGGACTAAGCCGGTACCATTACCGGCGACACCATAAATCTGCGCTACCTCAGAGCTGCTGATAGCGCGATTATAGACTAGTAATTGATCAAAAGAAGCAATCGTTCCTGCAGAAAACGGATCAGCGTTTTTAAAAACCCCGTTCAGTGTTACAGTGCTGTACGATACCGTTGTGCTCCAATGTAACGCCCCATCAACATAAACGCTAAGATAGATACCATTAATTGTAACTGCTAAATGGTGCCACAAGGTATCGGTTGGATAATTTCCTCCCTGAGTAACAATACCGGATTGAGTTAGGTACATCGTGCCTGGTCCCCCTCCGCCTATTTGAAAGCCTAATCCACCCGAACCTCCATATCCAAATATGGCACCAACGCCGCTACTTACAGTGTGAGTTTTTATCCAGACCGACACAGAAAGCGCTACAGATGAACCGATTGGGAACCCCGCATCTGATCCCGTATAACTTATTCCGGCTAAATTAACAGCCTTACCTATTGCCCCGGCCTGCAAAACCTTATTCCTGCCAGTAAACAGATTATTTGATGACGCCGTACTCCGCAAAAACCTCGCAAAGTTAGTACTATCGGCGGTGGTAATAAAGCGCAGTTCGGGTGTTGTTGCCTGGATAACCAGGTTTGCTCCCGGAGCCGTGGTACCTATACCCGCGTTGCCCGTTGTGGGAAAAGTATTGGTAGTGGTTTGAGCATTTACGTACCAACCCGATAATACAATAATAAAAGTGAGTAGATATTTTTTCATGAGCAATATTTTTAGAGCATTTTCATCTATCAAACATTTTGTAAAAAATTGGGCACGACAAAGTCCTTTAACTCAATCCCTTTCGGGTGAGTCGATTTATTGCATTAATCCAGATATTGGTCAAAAGCTTTAGAATTATTGCTTTTAGTTTATAAAAACTGTATGTCCAAAATCCGAGTCAGTATAAATAGGTTATATGTTTACAAAATGTTGATTTTAATATTAAAATTAATCTTGAATCAATAACTTCAAAACCAAATGCTTTGGGGAAAAGCAATCTTGTTTTCATCGGGTATACAGTAAATTTTAGAAATATTATTGTATAAAAAAAATATTTTAATGTTTTTTATTGGTTTATTACCAACAAAATACATGCAATAATTATAGATTAAAATAATTGCATATTAGGCATTGTGGCTATTATTAATAAATAAAATATTTACTTATTACTTATCGGTAACTAACACAGCCAGCGTCAAAATATTTATTGACAAGAAACCGCTCGGCAAGAAAGCTTTTCGTTCGAGCAATCCCCGTATATCGCAAGCTTTTCATGTTAGTTATAAGTCCCCCACCAAAGGTCGGGGCTTTATTCTATAAATTATATTAGTATTTCTTTGGAGGTTTACGATATAAAAAACATGAGCCATTGAGCATCGCGTAAATTTTGTCAGGAAATTGAAAAAGATTTTTATGCTATTTAACCCGTAAATAGCCGATCGATGAAGATAGTTTGAGGCGAAGATGACAAACGAAATGGCAACTTGGAAATTAAGAAGGGCTCACAAACTGCCTGGGTTACTTCATGTCTAACGACAGTGTGATATAATATATGTCTGACAAAAGCGTACTAGGACATAGGATTTCAATAATTTAAAAACATAAAACCGCTACCAATTCTGCTACCAAATTCATATTAAACAAAACAAGGCCATTATTACGTTTTATAATGGCCTTGTTGCAGACTTTTTTTGTGGAGCCGGAGGGATTCGAACCCTCGTCCAAACATGGTATAAGGTAGGCTTTCTACATGCTTATCTGCTGTTAGGTTTTCGAAGAGCAGAAGGTCAGCTGATCACCTATACTACTCTCTTAGGTACTGTTTCTCGTTCGCTTATCGCACCTTTAGCAAACCAGTTTCATTTTTCGGTGCCCCTGTTGCCGGTTCAACGAAACAGAACACCGGCGGGACAAAAGCTAGTTAATTCTAAATTAAGCAGCTAAGGCAAATTGATTTTCGCCATTTGAAAGTTTGAGCGTTCAGATTAAAGCGCTAATTCACACAACGCGCTGCATGCTTACATACTTATCTCCATCCTGTCAATTCCGGTCGACCCCATTTTTTGAGCTTCAATCCTGAGTTAGTATGGTGGATTCAGAAAATAAGATTACAAAGATACCTATTTTAGTTCTAAGTCTTGTGTCAATAGTCACAAGTCGAAGAAATATTACTCTTGACTCATAACTGTCGACTTTTGACTTACCCTCCCAGGATACACTTTTAATGCTTCATCCAGGCACATCATCGCACTCTTTAAATCATCTGTATTCAAAACGTATGCCATTCTTACCTCGTTACGCCCTGCTCCTTTGGTGCTATAAAAACCGGTGGCAGGCGCCATCATTACTGTTTGGTTGTTATAGCTAAAATCTTCCAGCATCCATTGGCAAAACTTATCGGCATTATCAATCGGTAGCTGCGCAACTACGTAAAATGCACCACCCGGATTAGGGCAAAAAACCCCGTCCATCCTATTCAGGCTCTCAACCAATATATCGCGGCGCAGTGTATATTCTTTATTTACTCCTTCAAAGTAACTATCAGGTGTATCAACCGCGGCCTCACCCGCTATTTGCTCAACCATACCAGGGCTAAGCCTCGCCTGGGCAAACTTTAAAGCGGCGGTTAATATCTCTCTGTTTTTGGTGATCATGCAACCCAAACGTGCGCCGCAGGCGCTGTAACGTTTACTTACGGTATCCAACACAACTACATTCTCATCCAGTCCATCCAAATGCATAGGTGAAGTAAAGGTGCGGCCATCATAACAAAACTCGCGGTACGCTTCATCAGAGAATAAATACAGATCGTATTTGAGGCAAAGTTCTTTTAAAGCATGCAGTTCTTCTTCCGAATATAAATATCCCGTTGGATTATTAGGGTTGCAGATAATAATAGCCTTGGTTTTTTCGGTTATTACCTTTTCAAACTCGCTTATTGCAGGCAATGCAAAACCATTTTCTATATGCGATAAAATTGGCTTAACCATAATGTCGCTTTGGCAGGCGAATCCGTTATAATTGGCATAAAAAGGCTCAGGAATGATTACCTCGTCGCCAGGATTAAGGCAGGCCATCATGGTAATTATTATAGCTTCCGATCCTCCGGTAGTCACAATAATATGATCGGGTGTAATGTTATACCCCAATTTATTATAGTATGATGCAAGCTTTGTACGATAAGATAGTGTGCCTTCCGACGCCGTATAAGCCCAAACCTTAAATGATATATTCTTTATCGCGTTAAGCATTCCTTCGGGCGTTTCAATATCTGGTTGACCGATGTTTAAGTGGTAAACCTTTTTACCCTGTTGTTTGGCCTTATCGGCAAAGGGCGTTAATTTTCTGATAGGCGATGCGGGCATAGCTATACCCTTTTGCGAAATTTTTGGCATGAGGCAAAATTACAAATTTGCCGCAAAGCTACATAGTGCTTATACAATTGTTACGAACCCTGAGGTGCATAAACAAAAAATCCCC
>Ga0209026_1000684_pt1 | contig 20431 bp, 22 predicted proteins | sample AraplaCL_Col_mCL_FD_184262 | JGI IMG/M metagenome (GOLD analysis project Ga0209026, IMG submission 184262) | Arabidopsis root microbial communities from the University of North Carolina, USA - plate scrape CL_Col_mCL (SPAdes) (version 2) | ecosystem: Host-associated > Plants > Roots >... | reverse complement strand
ATATTTTTGATGGTGAGTAACAGCCGCTGGTTCGTGATGACGCAATTGCCATAGAGCTTAAAGCCTTTGGGGAGGTGTGTTTCCGCTAAAACGACGCTGTCCGCTAATCGCAGCCGCACGATACCACCCTGCAACACTTTCTGGCTCCCGTCAATCTGCGCTGGAATGGCCTTAAACAAACTATCGGGTTTGCTTTTCACTTCTTTTTTCAAAGCCGCCTGCGCCAGTTCCGGGTGCTGTATCTGCTGAATTTTTTCGAGCATCGCACTCAATTGCTGCATTTCCGGGTCGGGTGCTGTTGCCTGTTGCTTTTGTTTGAGCAACTTTTCCAGCCGGTCAATATCCGGGTTGGCTGAGGCTTCCACCGGATTATTACCATACCGCGCAGGCGGTGGTGGCTGGCTCAGTTCTTTGTTCAAAGCCGCCAGCTTCTGGTTGATCTGCGCAGCGCTGGCATCCGCGCTGCCCGGGGACGGAACAGCGCCGCCAGCCGCATTTTTGAATAACGGATTAGCCGATTTCTCGCGCAGGTTTGCGGAATCTTTAGCCGCCTGGTCATACAGGCTTAATTTGTCCTGCGGCTTTTCGCCTTTGAACTGCGCGGACGGTAGTTCGGTGTTAATACCTTTCTGCGTCATCACCTGCGTTTCCGCATCGCCTTTATCGCCGCCGAATGCCCAAAAGGCCAGCGTCATAAATGGCAGGACGAGTAAAGGCAGTACCAGCAGGAATTTCTTTTGCTTTTCCCGCTGTGGGGAATTGACATGGTTTTCTTTCATATGCGTATTGTTTAATGATAAATCGTTGATTAAATGGCCTTTAACAGCAGGTACAAACTGATACCGCCGAAGGCCAGGCAAAACAGCGCCAGTGCGATCACTTTGGAGCGCCGGTCCCAATAAGCTGTTTTGCGGTTGAGGTAAGCCGCCACCTGTGTTTGCCGGTACACTATCGCCGCTGCCACCTGACCGGCCAGCCGTTCCTGCCGATCGGTCAATGCCTTTTGCTTTCGTTTTCGGAACAGTCCCATCGCTATTTATTTAAGGTGCTGATATCCTGGTTATTCAATATTTCCCACTTTTCAATGAGGAAACCATGCGGGTCATTATCGCTGCGTGACACATTGCGCAAATAGCCCTGCGTGACCAAACTCCGGGTGACCGTGGCCGTAGAACGCTCCAATTTCTCCGTCGCAAAGCATTTGAAGTAAAAAGGATACCGGTTAATATCTACCTGTACGCTGTCCACGTTGACCGTCTGGCTGATATTGCCGGAAACGATGTTATTATAATAACCGGCTTCTTTCAAGTCGTTATAAGCTTTATTGGCACTGCCGTCCGCTAAATACAGGGCTTTGGTGATCGTCGCCTGTATCTGCTTGTCATCCGGCTCCAGTGTAAAAAAATCCTGGTGAAACACTTTAATGTGGTCACGTATTTCAACCGGGATGTTATCTTTCCGGTCGGCGGCAAAGGCTTCGAGCGCCTTACCATTCGCCAGGATATAGATATGGTTCTTATAATTATCCGAACTCTGGTAGCTTTTATAAATGGCAAAACAGGAAATCGCTACGCAGGCCGTGATCAGCAAATAGCTGAACAGCTTGATGTGCTTAAAAGCCGTATCAATATTTTTAAGTTGGCTGAACATTATTTTTGATCTCCTTTCAGTTTATCCTGCTGGTAAGTGTTGCCCGAACCGGCGCTATTCCAGCCTTTCATAAAGTCAGCCGGCGCATTCAAAATGTTGCTGCGGCCCTGTTCCATGCGGTCACCTAATGCAGCCCCGCCAGTGGTTGCGGCAGAAATGACCGTCGTACCGCCGCTTACCGTCAAACTATTGATACGTTGCAGCATCCCGTTACCGCCATGCGCGTGTACCACGAAGTTCGCAACGGTCGGCACGCAGAAATAACCGACAATGCCAATAATGAGAAATATGGCGTATGCCGTATCGGTGGACGAAAAGAAGGCATCGCCCTGGCTTTGGATCTGTGCAATATCGAGGCGCAGCATATTGATCTGCACCTGTCCGATGATCGAACCAAAGATGTTCGCAATAGGCAGCCATAAAAACACATTGATATACCGCGCCAGCCATTGATGCAGGCTATGCTGGAAACCGTCAAATACGGACAGGCCAAAAACAAGCGGCCCCAATATCGCCAGCACGATCAGGAAAAACGTCCGTATCGTATTGATGCAAAGCGACGCTGCCGCATAAACCACCTCCAATACCTCGCTTAGCCACTGCTTGATACTGTTACGGAAAGCGTAGGAGTTTTTGGCCATCCAGAACTGGATATCCTGGCCGATCCCCGAAAAACCGCTGTTGCCGTTGCCGTTCGGGTCATCGGGATGCGAATATTTATACCAGCGGTCTTCATCGCCATTTCCATCTTTGCCTTCATACATCGCATAAGCGTTGGTCGCCTTTTCCGCCGCTTCTTTTTGTGCCAGCAATTGCGCTATCGCCATATTGCTGTTCTGCACCATGGAACCGGTCGCCGAAACCACCGGCTGCAACACCCCATTCATCAGCGAAATGACCGCCGGGAACAGCATGACCGCCATGCCCAAAGCGAAAGGGCGAAGCAAGGGATAGAAGTCGAGCGGCTCCGCCCGCGCAATCTGCCCCCAAACCCGGGAGCCGATAAACCACAAAGCGGCGAAACCCGCTATGCCCTGCGCCGCGCCGATGAGCTGGCTGCAAAGCGGGATCATTTGTGTATACACATTATCCAGCACCGGCTGCATCCCTTGCAGGTCGTCAGCCAAGCCATCGGCCCGGCTCAACAACGGCACGAACAGCACCAGGCCAAACAGGATTAATAATTTCTTTTTCATCGCTAATAAAGTTTTTTGAGCATTTGCGTATCATTCTGTTCTTTAGCCCGTTCCAGTGCCAGCAGCGCGACCTGGTTATCAAAGTGCCGCAAAAACGAAAGCTTGTTTTGCGTATCGTCATAAATATGATCGATGGCTTGCAGGCGTTCGGCATCGCTCATGCGCAGGGAGTTAGCGGTGAGGATGTCGGTGAGATTCGTCAGGTTATCTATACTCTGATTCAGCAAGCGCGTGAATACACTATTCAAGTACAGCAATTCCGAGGCACTGAAATGCCCGGTTCGATTGGCCTGCGCCCAAGTCGTTTTGTATTCGGTTACGATGCTGGCCTGGTTAGCGATAATATCCGCCACACGTCCATACTGCCGTACTGCCGGGCTCACCGCTTCCAGGCTATTCAAAAAAGCAGAATGCAGGTTGAAATTACCTTCGGACAAACTTTTGACCGCGCCATAACCCTGCGTGAGGATGGTATAGCCGGTCTGCATATCGGACAGGATCGCCTTGAACTGCGTTAATTTTTCAATGTCGTATACCAACTGTTGGATATCCTGCGCGGTAGAGGTTTGGGCCTTGGAACGCAGAAAGCAAAAAGCGCAAAGCAGAAAGCAAAGCAGCATTTTTTTAATGGATGCCATACAAACTCCTTTCTGTCTGGATTTGATCAGTAGACTGCGCACGGGATAAAGCAAGCATTTTGACCTGCGCACTAAAATGACAGGTAAAAAGGTATTTATCCTGTATAGATGCGGACAACTGGTTAATGCGCCTGATGCGCTCGTTATCGCTCATCTGCAAGGTGCCATTGGCTAATACTTTCTGCAATTCATCCAGGTCGCTATTGCATTGCGCGATCACATGTTGACCCACAGCATGGACATAGCTTTGCTCACCGTCGGTTAAGCCGTTGACCGCACTGATGCCATTAAACTGCATAACGATGCTTTGCTGCTCGGATTGAATGGTGTTTAAATCGACGCTGCTTTTGACCATGGGGTTGACCGTGCCTAACGAAGTATAATAACGCTGATGCAGGTTCAATTCGCCATTCTTCCAGTTCCCGATAGCCGCCCATTCACTGTGCAGCATATTATAGCCCTGCCTTATTGAACTTTCAAAAGCATTCAGCGCAGCGACCTGCGCCTCCATGTTCTTAATATCCTTTTCACCCTGGCCAAAAAGGTCAGAAAAGGAAAAAGATTGCGCCTGGAGCGGCTGAAAGCTGAAAGCCAGGAGACTAAAGCAAAGCATAGCGCAGCGGAAAGCTTTGGGCTTTAACCTTTCTGCTTTTATCTTAATTAAGTCCATGGTACTTTTTAAGGGTTAATACTTCGTTTTCATTACTGGCCCGGCTGATACTCAGCAGCTCGTTTTCGCTGTTGAACTTTTGCAGGTCATTGTAATTGCTGTCCATGTGGTCAGCGGTATGGTTGATGATCTCCATACGGCCGGCATCCGGCATCTGTGTTTTATTGGCATGGATGATATTGAGCAGTTGGTCCAGGTCATTGACACTCGCTTGTAAAATGCCGCTGTACACCTTTTCCATATAGGCCAGTTCATCTGCGCTGAAATGCTTGTCGTTTTTGATCAGCGCCCAGGCCTGGTTATAGGAATTGACCAGAGCGGCTTGTTTTTGGGTCAACTCGCCGATACGGGAGTAATAGGCAATGGCCGTTTTAATGTTCCAGAGTTCGGTGTAGTACGAACTGAACAATTCCTTTTGCTTTTGCGACCAGTCGGAAATTTCCGATAGCTTCAATTGCGATAGCTGGTTTTCCAATGCCTCTTGCGCGTTTTGCAGCCAGATCGTTTGGTTCTGCATCCGCTGCACTTCCAGGTCGATGGCGCGGATCACCTTGCCGACGGTCGAAGAAATGACCGAACCGACAATAAATTGCGCGTCCGCGCCTTTGGGTATGGCGACAAAGATGGTCATCGCTGATATTGGCAAAATGACCATGTACTTTTTAATAGGATTCATTTGATTTTCTTCAGGTTGCTTCATAAGGCCCCCTTTCCCCCCGCAGGGGATAATATTTAGTGGTGAATAAATTGGTTAATTGATGGTACTACCGCTTGCGGTACTCGCTGCTGCCATAAAGCAGGCTTTTGCCGTCCGGCGGGAACGTAAAAATGCTGCCGGTTTGCAGGATGACCAGTTGCTGTTGCTGTTCATACCAGGTCGCCGTCCAGCGCTTTTGCAAATGCCGCAAACTATCCGGCTTAGCGCTGACGATGCGGCGGTAACCGGTTTTGCGCGTGACGGCATAAATGTTTTCCGAGGCGGCTTTGTCGATGATTAGCGTATCGTCGGCGATACTGAAGGAACTTTCCGCGTGGCTGGTATAAGTACCTGCGATGATATTATTATTGATACGGTGGCAGGCCACTAAAATACCTGCAATAGCGATGATGCTAACGATTAGTTTTCTCATCATCTTTCTTTTTTTAGGTCCGCGATTAATGCTTTGATACCGGCTTCGATACTGCCGTATCGGGCAGCGTATTGCTCCACCCGCAGCTTTTCGTTTTCTTCCGTGGTAAAGGTGAGGTACTCCTCCTGTGTGAGTTCGTTGCGGAATACACGCATCAATGACCCGCCCTGGTCGATGAATACTTCGCGGTAATTCCGGCCTGGTTCATTGGCGCGGTTAACGGAGAGCTGCAAGGCTTTGGCTTTATCGGACAGGCCCAGTACGGCTTTCAAGGGCTCGAACTTGTTCATGAACTTGCGCATATCCAGCAGCATTTTGGTATCGGACAAGTTAACCACCGTTTCTTTCAGGATCGGGGAACTGATCAGGTCATCCACCTCTTGCGTCACTAAGGCGGCGATCCCATTGAACTTGCGGACGGTCTTGTACAGGTATTTAATGAAACTGCTCATGCCGGACTTGGCAATTGCGATCCAGGCTTCGTCAATCGCCAATATCTTGCGTTCCCCTTGCAGCTTGCGCATCTTGGAAATAAACAACTCCATGATAATGATCGTCACCACCGGGAACAGGATGGGGTGGTTTTTGACATTATCCAGCTCGAACACAATAAAGCGTTCCTGCAAGAGATCAAGGTTTTCCGTCGCATTCAGCAGGTAATCAAACTCACCGCCTTTATAATAAGGATTGAGCACATACAGCAGGTTCGCCATATCAAAATCGCGCTCCTTGACCTTGCCATCTTCCAGCACCTGCAAATATTCCTGCATCAGGAAGTCATAAAAGGAATTAAAGCCGGGGAAAACAGAGGGGTGTTCCGCCAAATGAACATAATACAGCGTAATGGCATTGGAGATCGCTACATATTCCGAGCGGGTATAGCTTTCATCCTCTTTTTTCCAAAGCGCGATCAGCAATGTTTTCAGGCTTTCCTTTTTCTCCGTGTCCAGCACTTCCCCTTTACCCAAATAAAAAGGATTAAAACGGATCGGGTTATCCTCCGTATAAACAAAATAATAACCCTTCAGCCGTTTACAAAGTCCTTTATAACTGCCGCCAATATCAATGGTCACACAATGCGTACCCTCGTGGTACAGCGTCCGCAACAAATGGTTCATCAGCATCGATTTACCGCCGCCCGAACCGCCGCAGACAAACAGGTTCCGGTTGGTGATCGTGCCTTTTTTCATCGGTGCATCAAACAGGTCCAGTAACACCGGCCTGCCGTACAGCCGTTCACCCAAACGCAAACCCTGCTGATCCGAACGGTAATTCCCGTCGACGTTAAAGAAACAGGCCGCCTGCTCTAAAAAGGTATCAAAGCTGTCATTTACCGGAAAATCACCCGCATTACCCGGCAACCCTGCCCACCAGATCTGCGCCGCGCCATCGGTTTCCAGTTTGGCCGTCGCATCCAGTTGCGCCATTGCCGAAGCCACCTTGTTTTTTTGCTCCTGCGCCTGTTCTGCATTTACGGCCCTGGTCATCACATTGATATGTGCTTTCACCGGTAACCGTCCCTCGCTGATCGCCTCGTTCAAAAAGTCCGAAGTGGCATCCCTGGCAATCGCATTTTCCCGGCTATAGCCTGATAAGGACTGCAGGCGCAAACGCTTTTTTTCCAGCAGTTTCAGCGTTCTTTGCGCATCCTCCACAAAGATGTATTGATTGACCGTATGGGAACAATCCAATAGCAAACCCAAAGGCGCGGCAAAGCCGACGCTGAATCGGGTTTGATCAGTGGCATAAGGCGCGTAATCGATCCTGCTCCCGCATAGGGCGGGCAAATGTTCCACATCCGATAAAGTAAATACCTGCAAGGTTTCGTCCCCGATACGGATGCCATCTTTTATATGTGCATCCTTAATGATCGGCCGATCATCCGGCGAAGCTAAAAAACAATAATTTTCGATCACGCCGCCGCGCTGGTTCGTACCCGCCAGGTCATCATCCGATAGCCTGCGCATCCCGATACCCGAATCACTTAATATCCGCTCAAAGGCCCCGGCCTTTTCGATAAAATCACGGTACAAGCCCAAATCCATTGCCGCAGGCGGCACCGGAGATTTGCGCATGAGGCTGGAATACCCGCTCGTGGCAGCTTTGCGTCCAAGCGGTTTTTTAGTAAGGTACAGATAACAGCGATGGTCGAGATACGGCCGGTCCAGTTCGCCATAACCGCTGCTGATCTTCCGCACATATACATCCTGCTGGTGAACGATGGTATGCGGTGAAAGCACCTTGACCGCTTTGACCAGCGCCTGGTGCCCGGCTTCATATTCGGCTGCCGAACGGGTAAATAGCTCCGGCAAAACCAATTCCCAGCCGATGGTCATATCGCCTTGTCTTGACAGGATCGCGTTGTCCTCGACTTTATAGACCGGTAATATTTTTTCAATATCTACCATAACTATTTTTTTAAATGGATAAATAATTGGCGGGAGCGGAACTTCACATAATCCGGCAAAGCCCGCTTCGCGTTCTTTTTCAGCAGGCCGTATTGCCCGTACCGGTGGCTCATCCGGAATACCGTCATGACTAAACCTGTTCCTGATCCACCGATCAGTATCACGCAGACATAGGTATTCACCCCGCAGATATACAGGACTGCAAAACCGATCAGCAAGGCCACGAGGCCACCGGCCAAATAGCCGATATACTGCGCTTTGAGCCCTTTAAAAGAAATCGCTTTATTAATGCCCTTGTTGATGGAATACACGCTGCTCATGATCAGATACCGAAAAAGGATTTGAGAACCGTAGCCACCACGACGAGGAACACGCAGGAGCCGAACCAGGCACCGGCCACCTTGCTCGTATCCGGCTCGCCCTCGTTCCATTTGCGGAACACTTTGATTGCGCCGATAATCCCGACCACTGCACCAATGGCATACATCAAGTTACAACCTGCATCGAAATAACTTTTAACCTGCGTTGTAGCGGAGTTGATGCCGGCCGATCCATCCTGGGCCAGCGCCTCAAAACTGTCGCAAAGCATCTGGTAACCGATCAGGATCACTGTGAGCAACCAGATTTTGGCGAATAACAGCTTTTTTGGAGATATGAATTGGTTTTTCATAAGTTGATCTTGGTTAGTTCCACAATGCGGTTAATTCTTCGTTACTGAATCGGAAGGGTACATTGTCCCTTATCCAGTCGTTGATCGCCGACAGGTGCGGGCCGTTTTTCAGCCGCCCGTATTTGGCGGATACCAGTTTGAACAAACTGACAAAATCCGCTTTGTCGCCCTTCTGCGTTTCCACCGTATACAGTACCGACTTGATCTCTTCCAGCGCATCCGGCACCAGCCCTAACAAATCATCCTCGGCGTGTTCACTTTTTTTGGCCCCGGCAAAGCTGAAACTATCCGATGACAGGACACTTACGCCCTCGTCTTCCAATGCTTCACCCGCCAGCTCTCTGTCCCAATCATCTTCGTCCCAGCGATGGGGCAAGGGTTCCGGATCGCGCTTGGCAAACCAGGTCGCTATATCCTTGCGGAAATACAGCAGCAGCACAATGGCATACCACAAAAAAGTCAGGATGATGGCCGCAATTCCAAATTGCCGCCAGGTGAAATGATGTAAAAGGATCATAAAAATTGCTTTTTATTCCCGCCGCTCCATTGCGGCAGGAATTACAAAGCAAAAGTCCCCAGCATCGCTAACCTGGTTTAACACCGGGATAGGACAGTGCGAAAACTTTTTTTCAATCCCGGTCATTTTCTTCGCCCGAAAGGGGCTTTCTCAACCCAACACCACGGTTAGGTTTGAACTTCAGATCCTCGTCTTTACGCTGGAGGATCGCTTCCCGCATCCGGTCCAATAGCTTGGTCGGGCTGGCCGTATTGCGCCTGCGGATATCGATAAATTTGCGGTGAACGCTGCCCATATCCAGTTCCAGTGTACTTTGCAGCCACTCGAAAATAGCCGTCACATCGGCATTGCCGTTGTTAAATTGACCGGTATAATACAAGCCATAAGCCAGTTCTGCCACACCCACTTTATTACCCGTCCATTTCAGGCCGCTTTTCTGCGACACCAAACCTTGAGGATCGGTCTTACTGCGCAATTCAGCCGATAAGCGGTCATAGGCAATAAACCGCGCAAACAGGTAAACCGCAGATGGCACATCCGCCGCATAAAATTCCGGGCTTTCCGGCAGGAACAAATGCTCCACCGTCTTCCCCGCCACAAACAGCATCCCGTCCAGTTCATCGAGCCCTTTGCGCCAATATTCGTACAGGAAATTGTGTTGCTGAAAATAAAGCGATAGGGCAGCAACCTTGCCCCGGTAATAATTCCTGATCGCTTTGGCAGAACCTACCGGCCGGGCGGCCTCGGTATTGAATACTTCTGCCGCGTAAATGTATTCGGCATAGAGTTCCGCATAAACGGTCTTATTGAATAAGGCTTCGGCAGCGAAACCCGCAAACTTGCCGGTCTTCACTTTACCGGCCACCTCATCCAGCGCAGCGCGGATCGCAGCCAACAATTTCACCGTTCTTTCCGGATCACTCACAAAGTTTTCTTTAATCTCCGCCAGTTCCTCACGCAACAAAGCCAGGCGTTCTTCACAAAATGGTAGTAGCAACATAACAATTGGATTTAAGTAAACCCTGCCATGCCGGTGAGAGCGTTAATTAATTCACCTCGGCAGGAAATGCGTAAATTTTCTCCATATAGCGTACTTTTTAACTGTCGATTAAAACCAAAGGAACGACCCTTTTACTACTTAAAGTGCTAACCACTAAGAGGGAATTTTGCCTATACCACCATAGGGATTTGTTCAGTCCGCTTTATAATCCGGGTCGCCGAACTTTCGGATGAGTTCCGCCCGGCTGGAGACACCCGCCTTTTTGAAGATATTTTTGACATGGCTTTTGACCGTCCAGTCCGAAATAAATAAAATCTCACCGATCTCGCTGCTCGATTTGCGCTGGCGGAGCCATAAAATGATTTCCGTTTCCCGCGCCGACATACCGCCTTTTACACTATTTTCCGCTAAAATCTTCGGATCGACATCCTCGAAATGCAAGGCCCGCAATGTCCGGTCATCCCGCCTTACCGTATAATTGAATCGCTTAGATTTCAAAATAGTGATCATTAACCAACCGAGATTAGCTGTTAATATCCTCAACCATTGCGGCTGCGGATAAAACGCCACCAGCGACATCGCCTCCCAGGGCAATAAACACGACCAAACCAGCAGTTCACAACGGTATTGCATCCGGTCGCCATGAGCCTTGTATTTCTTAACAATCGCCTTCACCATGACAAAAAGAACCACCAAACCATACAGCGCGGGTACCAATACGCCCCATTCCCGGTCCGACACCAATTCGCCATTCCACGCATAAAAAAACACATCACAAACCAGGTAGGGCAGAAAGACAAAAACCAATACCCCCCAGGTCGCCCAGGGCCGCAAAGACTTTAAGCGGTACATCTTGTAGAAATAAAAAGGAAAATAGCTACCCGCCAAATAGGCCGTACCATAAGCCAGCATATACTGCAATTTGATATCCAGGTGCAAATGCCCCTCCGGAAAAAAGCCGTTAGCCAGGTTAAAAGCGATCAGTAGTTTCAGCAGCCAAAAGTCCCACCATTGCCACTTCCGCAAAGGATAGCGGAACAGGTCGTTCAACTGAATAAACAGGAAAATAAATTCCAATACCACAAACACCAACGTCAGCGGGTGGAGTTGTGTTCCAAATAAGGTTTTCATAAGCAGGTAGTTATAAAACACCGAGGTGCCGGGATAGCCTGCCAATCATCATCTACCACCACAGTATCAGGTTCATGACAAGCCAGAGCCCGCACTACGGCGGGCGTCAACTTGTCCCTGTCCTGATCTTTTATGCTGTGGTGGTAGATGAAAGGGATGCGTATAACGCGCGATAATATGTTTCAATTAGGTTGGTATTTATAATATCATAGGCAATACTTCTACAATTCAAAAATGCGCCGCCGCTCCCGGCGACGCTGATTACTATTAACTGATCCTATAAAGAACAAATTGAGTCCTGATAACAAAAGCCCTGCCGCTCCAACGGCAGGCGCTTTCACATTTAACTAACTATATTGATTCACTAACTAACTGATCCGGCCTCTTGGAGCAGGCCTTGATATCGTCAAAATCCAGCCGGGCAAAGGTTTTGATCTCCCTGCCGACCGGAAAGGTTTTAAATTCGCTCACCAACGGCCGTAAACGGTTTACGACGAACTGGCTGTAGGCTTTTTCGTTACAAGTATTCACCAGCAGCATAAAAGCATTGTCTTTTAGGCGGTAAGCTAATTCAACCTCATGAAAGGTGGCGACCGCCGCTTCAAAATTTTCAACGGCGGTCTCTACCCGCACAAAAGCGCGGTAATGGTAGCCGAAATGTTGGCGGTTAATGACCGCTTTAAAATTCCGTATATAACCGTCCCGTAACAACAACAAGATGCGGTCATGCACCGGCGAGGTGGTCAACGCCAAGCTGTCCGCTAATGACCGCAATTTCGTGCGGGCATCCTTTTGCAGAATGTTCAGCAACGTAATGTCTTTTTGATCGATGCGTTTCATAGGGGCCTGTAAGTAATCAACTGAATATCCGGACTTAGATAACCCGGCTTAACCGACTCGTCTTTAAACAGGTCCGTACTTAAATATTTTTTATTGCTGTCTGGCAGTACCGTAACCACCACGGAACCTATACCCATTTCCTGCTGCACTTTGATCGCGCCTAATACATTGGCACCCGAAGAGATACCTACCGCTAACCCTAACTCTTTGCCCATTTTTTGAGCCAGCAGGATACTGTCGCCGTCGTTGACCTGCACCACCTTATCCAAGGATGGCAGGTCAATAATTGCAGGAATAAACTCATCACTGATGCCCTGTATCCGGTGACTTCCTACTTTATGCCCCGTGCTCAGCGTCGGGCTTTCCACAGGTTCCAAGGGATGTATTTTTACATTCGGGTATAAAGCCCGCAGGAATTTACCCACACCCATCACGGTGCCACCCGTGCCTACGCCTGCTATAAAAGCATCGGGTTTGGTTTTCATCAATAATAACTGATGCCCGATCTCGCGGCCTGTAGTTTCCTTGTGGGCTTCCACATTGAACTTATTCTCAAACTGTCGCGGCAAAAATACCCGCTCATCATACGCCATGATTTCCGCCTTTTGAATGCTTCCTAAAAAGCCGCCTTCTTCCTTACTGACCAAACGGATCTCCGCGCCATAACTTTTGATGATGGCGATCCGTTCCAAACTCATCCAGTCCGGTATAATGATGATCACTTTATGCCCCAATGCTTTTCCCAATGCTGAAAAGGAAATCCCGGTGTTCCCGGAAGTAGCTTCTACAATCGTGTCGCCAGGTTTAATGCTGCCTTGCTCATAAGCTTTTTGAAGGATATATAAGGCCATGCGGTCCTTGATACTGCCTGTCAGGTTGGAATGTTCCATCTTGGCCAGTATCCGTTGTCCCGGACCGCCTTTGTAACGGTACACGATCTCGACCAGGCTGGTATTTCCTACCAACTGCCATAGACTTTTGATCTTTTCTTTGACGGTCATATTTTCCTTGGTTAACATAGGTTCAGTTTATCTACCTAAATTCTATTTTTTTGCCCGGCTACCGGGTATTTGTTCCGATATCTCAATTTTTTTGTTTTGATATTGACCTTTCCTCAATTTTTAAAGCGGCACACCACTATAATTTTTAGATTCAAAGAGCATAAAATTGCTTTGCACCTCTTTAATATTTTCGTGCGAAGTCACATGTGCAAAAAGCCACGCGGCATACTCCTGCGGGCTAACCATTGACACCATCACCACGAAATTCCATTTCCCTGCTACGATATAACAAGCCTGGACTTCGGGCAATCCGGCCAGTCGCCTTTCAAACTCCTTCATCAGTTCAGCTTGTTGGGCCTGCAAACAGATCAACAAAACCACAAGTACAGGCCGCGCGACCTTTAGGCGATTGACAACCGCCTGGTAACGCTCGATATAGCCGCCTTCTTCGAGTTTATCGATCCGGGTCTGGACGGGGCCGGAGCCGAGGTGTACTAGTTTACCCAGCTGCACATTGTGCATCCGGGCATCTTTTTGCAGGTGCCCCAGTATCTTGATGTCGATCTCGTCGAGTTTGCCGTTGATCATGATGGTAAATTACTAATGGCTTTTAGGCGGCCAGCTAAATATTTTCCGGATGCCACATAGATGGATTTTCCCGGTTCCATAGTCGGTTTTGGTTTCACTTTGAATGCCCAGTCCGCGTGGCCTTCAGGCACCAACTGCAACTCGACATTGGTTTTTTCAGCTAAGGGATAATTGTTGTTTTTTGTAAAAATCAATTCATCATCGTGCTGGATTTCCTTAAACACGATCTCGGTTGCTGTAAAACGCATCCTTATTATCATGGGTCAAGCGGGTCTATTGGGTCCATATGCAAGCTTTCCCTGGCCACCTTAAAGCTGGTCTCGTGATCGCTGAGACGTTGCTTGTCCCGGTAAGGCAGGTAACCGAGCTCTTTTAGATTCCGCCGATCAAAGCCGCTTTTTTCGATATAATCAGCCTGGTCCTTCGTTGTTACGCATAAAGCGGGCTGAGCTAAAGGAAAACCGTAGCGGATCATAAGTCTTTCGCTGTTCCGGAAGTTGGTGGTGGTATGACGGGCCTGCGGCTCAATAACAATGGCCGACGCCGGGATATGGCATTCAACCACCAGGTATTTTTTCATCTCGTACGCCTCGCAATACGCAGTCTGTAACGGGTGCACGAAACCACCACTGACGATAATAAAAGGAGCCATACGGCGACGATAGCGATCCGCCGCCAGGTCACAGCGCATTTGTCCAAGCGGAGAGATGCCACGCATGCCAGCTTCCAGGCCCTCACCGGGCACCAAAATGGCACTGTAAGGATAATCCTTCCACCTGGTTACATGTGCTTTTTGTTTGGCCGCGCGATTTTCACCTTTTTCGAGCGGCTCAAACCTGGCGGCCTCGTCCCGCTTATTCAGCACCAGGAGTTGCAAAGCGACAGAAAGCGTGGGCTGATAAAACAGCGGCCGGGGCCCTATGCGTTCGCGCATATAGCTCAGCAACCCGGTAATGGTTACTTCATAATCTTTGCTGCGGACATTATAGCTGGCGGAATCGATCGCGGGATAGCGAAAATTCTTTCCGAACCCATAGCGGTCGATGATGATGTTCATACCGACGACACATTGCGCCCAGGCACTCAACAAAAAATCGGCATTGTCAAGATTTTTAAACCTTTCGTAGCGGCCGGACGGGCGCAGCCTGGCATTGATCAGTTGGTCGAAAGCCCGGGTATGGTGATGATACAACCCGGCAAATGCGCGGCTGATCGCCGCAGAATCGGCGGCAGTCCATTTGAAGGCGGCTAAGAGTTCTGTGGGGCTTTGATTGCCGGTCAGGCGGGCAACTTTCTGTTGCTGAATAGCGTTAAAGGTCGGATCAGCACCAATCAAGTTTGGTAATGCTTTGGACGTCTGTAGCGTGCTGAGCAGATAAAAGTTCTTATCGGCCGTGATGCGCAGGTTGTTTTGGGCGTAGCTGACCGGCAACCAGCTCATCAAAGCAAGGACAAATAAAATTACTTTGGGCTTAACAGGTACGTTCATTGGAGCAGGTTTAAAAATTGTTGTTGTACTTCGGGTCTTAAATTCATTTGCCTGACCAGCGCGGGCAGTTGCGCCTCGCTGGCCTCAAAACCTTTGATCAGTTGATAGAACTGTTCCGGGTGGTATTCCATCGCGCGGTTCAATTCTTCTGCCGTTCCGAGTGCCATCGGGATGACAATATTGGGATTGGCGGCTTTAATGGTTTTCAGTGCCTCGCGCAGCTTTTTCATGCGTTCGAGCAGGCCCTTATTCAAATCGGTTTTTTCGGTTGAACTATAGCTGACTTTGACCTTCAGTGTTTGTTCGCAGGCTGTTGCCGGTATATCGACCAGCGCGCAGAGTTCCGCGCCGTTATAATAAAATTTACCAGGCTTACCGTTCACGGACACGGCCTGCGGCATTTCAGCGCCGTAAAAACGGAGCTGCCAGGCTTTATGTTGCGCCATACCGGGATAGCTGCCTTTCCGTGGCTGTATAGTCACGGTGGTAGTTCGGTAGCGGACCTCGCTGCTGACTTTCGTGGTAGTAAATTGTGTGCCATAATTTTGGTCGTTGGCCTTATCCTCGTAAATGCTGCACTGCCCGCTCTTACCGGGAAAGATGCCCAGTGCCATTTTGTTGGGGTTTTGCTGCAGGTTCTTGATGTTATCGTAGAGCGGGATAATAGCGCCGGCTTTGACATAGACGGGGTATTCGGCCAGGCCGAAGTTCCGGGTCAGGGTTTGGCCTCCTTTAAGCAGGGTACCGGTATCCCATTCATACCAGTTGTTTCCCGGCGGCAGCCAAACCGTCTTTTTAGAAACACCCCCGGCCATCGCTTCGCCGACCGGAGCAATCAACAGGTCATCGCCAAAAAGGTATTCAGATTTGTTATCGTAGGCTTCATCGGCACCTGGATAGTCATAATAAAGCGGCCGGCACAAACCAATACCGGTGTCATACGTCTTTCGCGCCATCGTATAGATATAGGGCGCGAGTTCATAACGGCGCTTGATAGCGGCCATCAGAGCGTCTTCATAGGGCGCTTTAAAGTTCCAGGGTTCCTTGTTCAGCGCGGCGTATTTGGCGGAATGGGTACGGAAGATCGGGCTGAATACGCCGTACTGGGTCCAGCGGGTATAGAGTTCCGGGTCGAGTTCGTGTTTTTGCCCGGTGGCAAAGGTATGCCCGCCGATATCATGGCTCCAGTAATCGTAAAGCACATTGGAAGCGGTATTGGTGAATTCTGGCTGGAAAGCCAGGGATTTCCAGGAAATAACGGCATCGCCGGAAAAGCCGATCTGGTAACGGTGGTTGCCCAGGCCGCCCCAGCGGTGGTAGATCAGCGGGCGCTCATTGCTGGTTCGCTGCATATGGCTGAAAAAGGCATAATTGATCCACCAGGTATTATCGAGTTCGAGGATCAGTTTGTCATTGGGCCATTGCTGCCAGTCCAGCCACCAAAAATTGACGCCTTGTTTTTTAATGGGGTCAAGCACCAGGCCGAACAAGTTCTGCATAAATTTTTTATCGGAGCCCACGTACGGAATGTTCCGGTGCGTGGCGGTGTCAAAGTGCATTTGTTTAGCAAAGGCACCATATTGCGGGTCAAAGGGCGCGATGCCGGAAGCGGGGTGCAGGTTGAGCGTAACCTTGAGTTGTTGGGTTTTCAAATAAGCCAGGAAAGCATCCGGGTCGGTGAACAGCCCTTTATCCCAGGCATACCCGTTCCAACCTTTGGACTCTCCGTCGGCGTCAGTTTTATACAAACTATCCGTACGGTGCCAGTCCATATCGATCACCAGCACATCCAGGGGCAGGCCGTTTTGTTTGATATGACCCAACAAGTCACGGAGGTCATTCTCCGAATATTTGTAGTAGCGCGACCACCACCAGCCAAAAGCAAAACGGGGTGGCAACGGGACTTTCCCCGCAATTAAGGTATAATCATACAGAGCTTGCTTATAATCGGTACCGTAACCAAAGAAATACCAGTCCGTTTCGGCATGGTTTCGGGTTTTGACCCAGGGCCAGGGAGAATTATCAAATAGCAATGACCGGGAATCATCCAGCAAGGTCCAGCCATCGCGGGCCAGCAAGCCGTTCTGCAATTGCAGCTTTTGCCCGTTCTCGTAAGAAACATCACCATCGTAAGTATCGAGGGTTCGCGCGGTTCCTTTGAGGTTCTGCTGTTGTTTATCCCCGGGTTTCCAGTTGATTTTTCCTTTATAAGTAATCGTCAGGTTATCCGCCGTGAACGCCCCGGAATTTAGCTGATAATGTAAGGTCAATTTCGCGGTAGTGATGGTCAGCCAGCCGTTTTCTGTCTTGCTTTGATACGCTGGAACCGGTAATTTACGGTTGATTACGATAAAGCTGGGCGCATCATTGAATGTACCGGCGCTGTCATACTCCAGGCGGATAATCCCGGGCCCCAGGACGGTAAAACGGGCCTGGCCGCTACGTACAATGGCCTTCGGGGCGGCTTGCCCGTTATTTAGCGCCTGGCTGGTTGACGCCTGAAATATGAAAAACAGGAATAATAATCGTGCGCCTGCGCGAAGGATACCTCGTTCTTGCTCTCCAGGATTGAACTGCTCAATCACCTGCCACCTGCTGGCAAACTTGCTGCAAATATTCTTTAGGGCTTCCATTTTTTCACGAATTGAAATCATCGATCCAAGCGTTTATTTGAAATTTAATTTGAACTTATAGGCATACCCATCGAATAGCCCCACCAAATGATGGTTGGCCACTGTAAAATCTTGCATTTTCATACCTTCCAGATCCGGTACATAAAGCGTAAATTGATAAGTACCATTGTTGAGGCTATACACATCGATGGCTGTCGCATGGTCAAACACATTCTCGCTTTCATTATCTGCCTTTATTACCGAGTGAACGTATAAATATTGGTTATCTACTGCGCATTGTTCATTGACAAATGGCGGGGTCTCGGCCATCGTGACCAACTGATGTTCTTTATCTTCCACGGTCTTGATATGAGGATGGGCGATGGTATCGATCGTTTTGCCGCTATACAATAATTCAAGATTGGCATCAAGAACCTCGAAACGGTTGAAATAATGGTAGGTGTAAATGATCTTGGAACGGTCTGGCGTTATGAGCAACTGCCCGTCCGCCGAAAAGATCGCGTCTCCGGGATGTTCCAAAACAAATTCCCGTTTTGGTTCGCCACTAGTTAACTGCAGTAAAATATTGTCGCGCTTGTTGTTAAAGGTGCGTACAATAACTTGCTCTTTATTAACCGCAACCCAGGAGGTAAAAAAAGGACTATGCAGGATTTCAGCAAAGTTGCCATCCTTCAAATCACCCACCGCAATCTGTTTTTTCAGACCATCGCCGATCAGATACTGCCCCGAGACGATACCGACATTCGCCGCGTCACTGAAACGGAGCGTATCCGGCACCTTCACAAGAATCGAATCAATCGTGCGATCCTTTAATGCCAAACCATACAATCGGCCACGACTGATCCAACTGGTGACAAACACCTGATCGCTGTCCGCCCCGGCAAAATAAGGCTTAGGGAAAGTAAGTTTAAAGAAACCGGTTCCGACGATCAAATGCGAAGGTTGTTTGCGGATAAAACCGCCGCCGCGACGCATGATCCAAGACGAAAGCGCGAAAAGCACCACGACCAATATAGTGCCGCTCAAAGCGCAAACGCCTAATGTTAAAAATCTTTTTTTATACATAATTAAAAGATTAATCAGCACCGGCATAGCCGATGCTGAGAAGAAATTAATGAGCGTAAGTGTGATACAACGGATAAACGCAAGTTGTATAAGCGGACTGATACGATGGGTTTTCCGGATAAGTCGCATTCAAATACGAGGTACATTGCGCACCCGCGCCGAATGTTACGCAGTCATCGGTATTGGTTGGCACCAGATCATCGCACTCATAAGTGATTTCCGGGTCCCAAATACTGGATACTACATAAAATTTTTTAGGCGCTGCCTTGAATGCAAACGAAGCGGTTAACGCTACCGCCACGGCCGCAGCCATAGCTAATTTTTTCATTTTCATAAAGTATGTATAAGTTATAGTGCCTACTCTGATCAGGTTTTTCGGCTTCCACCTATTATCGCGCGATAATCTCTTGATATCTGGATTGATAGTTTACAACGCCTATTCCCCCGAGCAACACGAAAACGCAATTAAAAACTAAGTGCTGCCGCCAATTCATTTTTTCCAATATGCCCCCGCAAGAACAAGGGATATAGGGACTGAAATTAAGGATGACTATGATGTAAACAGTAAAGATGACCATCATCGTAAAGGCCATATAAAGACCCAATAGTTGCCTGCGCCGGGTCATTAGAAGGACCGCAATACCGACTTCAATCGCCGGTACTGCGAATGCCATATATTTTGCAAAGGGCGCGATAACCGGCGACTTGCCTAATTGACCGATAAAGATCTCCGGCGAGCGAACCTTTGAGACAGCGGCATAAATGAATAGCAGTACAAACAATACCGATATGACCTCTACCAGCATCTGGCTTTTATTTTTTTTCATAGTGCTGGGCTTTTATTCGTTTTGTGTATGCTCATGATTTAATAATTCTTTTAACCGGGATACTGCCCGACTTGACCGATAACGCGAATTTGCCGTTGTGCAAGACAACGGTTCCGAACCCGGTATTGGTGGATAGAAAACTCCGGAAATCACCAATTTGGCTGTGGACATACAGGCTTTGCGTGACCGCATCATAGCGAACGCCCGTTAGTGCTTGCAGGAGCGCATAGCTGGACAGCGCCCGCGCGTACCAATGGCCGCATTCGTACTCATCAAAGGGATTGCGCGTTACACCATCATAGCGCTGGCGCGCCGTGCGCACGATCGCCAACCCTTCGTTGACCTTACCCAGCATAATCAAATGACTCGCAACTTCGTATTCGATGCCAGTCCAGACCTCGGAATTGAAGGCGAAGGGAATGGAAAGGTGGTTACCCTGCGGCCAGGTGCAAAGTACGAGGCCGCCTTCTTTGCCGATCGCGTAGCCCGGCCGCGCGGGATTGCTGAAGGCGCTTAGGTCGCGCTTAAAGTTATAGCGGTAAACGGATTGTAAATGGCTTTTTACTTTGGGCGGATCAATCACATTATCCAGCCCGCAAACTCTCGCCATCCAGTCGCCGATAATACCGTCACTCAAACAGCCGTTGCCATATTGGTATTTGGGGCCCTCTTTTTCCAATAATTGGATGCCTTCCGGTGAATAATTCCCGTGCAGGGAGTTTTTGGAAAATGCCACCGGGTCCCCGGCATTCAGCCCTTTCCAGTTGATGGCCTGGTTAAAATATTGGCCGTTGAATAATTTGGTTTCTACATATTTTTTGGCTTTTTGATGCAAAGCCTGGTATTCGCCTATAGGTTCGTGGAGGTAGGTTCCCATGCGGATCATCGCGTCCAATGCAGCGATGTAAAACGAAGTACACATCCCATCGGCGCCCCAGAGCTCGATATCATAGGTATTATGATGCGGTTCTTCTAGTG
>Ga0209026_1000683_pt1 | contig 20446 bp, 20 predicted proteins | sample AraplaCL_Col_mCL_FD_184262 | JGI IMG/M metagenome (GOLD analysis project Ga0209026, IMG submission 184262) | Arabidopsis root microbial communities from the University of North Carolina, USA - plate scrape CL_Col_mCL (SPAdes) (version 2) | ecosystem: Host-associated > Plants > Roots >... | reverse complement strand
CAAACGAAGGCATAACTTACTGCTTACAGTTTGAGACCGACAGCCTGGATAAATATTACGAATATCAGCAAGGTATTGGCGTGACGATAAAAAACGCTCATTTTAAACAATTTGAAAACAGCTTTGTACAGTTTGAAACCATCATGCAATCGGTAAACTAACATGAAAGTAACTACTACACCTATTGAAGGATTATTAATTGTTGAACCACGGATCTGGCCGGATGACCGCGGTTACTTTTACGAAAGCTATAACCAAAAAAAGTATATAGATGCCGGCATCACCGTAAACTTTGTACAGGATAACCAGTCGAGTTCGTCAAAGGGAACTTTACGCGGCTTACACGCGCAGGCGCCTCCATTTGCCCAGGGTAAACTGGTACGTGTAACCCAGGGCCGGGTAATTGATGTCGCGGTTGATATCCGCAAGGCGTCGCCCACCTACGGACAGCATTTTAAAATTGAGCTGAGCGCTGAGAACCATTTACAATTTTGGATACCCGAAGGTTTTTTACACGGCTTTTATACGTTGGAAGATGATACTGTTTTCGCTTACAAGATCACGAACTTTTATGATAAAGCTTCGGAGATAGGTGCAAAGATCACCGACAAAGCTTTAGGTATAGATTGGGGATTTTCTACCGATAACGTATTGTTATCGCCGAAGGACGAAGAATTGCCGGATTTCAAGGATTTTGTTAGTCCGTTTTAATAAGCCCCCTCTAAATCTCCCCCGGTAGGGGAGACTTTGAACAACAACCTTTTTAAGCCCTCCCTTCCGGGGAGGGTTTGGGAGGGGCTAATATAATGCTTTCGGCATACGGCCGTGCAATAAAAACTCAGCCCAGGCGTCGCTACCGTTACTTTTTGCTGCCGCCGATGCCTTGTGCCAATCGTATGCGCAGTGCACCTGCTCAATACTGATAGCTGGGCCATCGACGTGAATGACGGCGTACTTGGCGTGCGGCGTCATCGATTCCATAGCAAAGCGATGTTCGCCATTGCCTAAATAAGCCGGCAGGCCAACACTACCGGGGTTGAGGATAATTTTGTTATTACTTAAATGCACTACCCTGTTTACATGCGAATGTCCGCACAGGATAATGCGCTCGCTGATATGTTTGGTTTTGGCTATTAACTCTTCGTCGTTATAAACAAATACACCTTTGGCAGTTACTTTTTCCAGCAGGTATTCGTCATCGTTATCGGGTATGCCGTGGCATGCAAATATCAGGTCGTCAATTGTAAGGGTTAATGGCAGGTTTTTAAGGAAGTTTATGCTTTGCGCCGATAGTTCACCTTTTACGCGTTCCATCTGGTCTTTTTGCGATGTGGTACCGAGGCTTTCTAATATGTCCCGGTCGGTATTACCACGGATGTTCAGCATGGGGTTTTCGCGCAATACCAACGCCACGCCTTCGGGCTCGAGCGCGCCGAAAAAATGATCGCCGAGGTTAATGATCGTATCTATCTGCCGGGCTTTAATGTTTTTTAATACCGCCAACAGCGCCAGTAAATTACCATGAATATCGGATATAACGGCATAGGTCTTTTTCATCGTAAGATATTTGAAGTATTAACAAATGTAAAGTTAAATGTGTTGAGAGGAGGATTGGGTTGTGAGTTAGTTTTAGAATTGTGGTGAGAAGAATAAAGATATGTAAATGTTTGGGCGTTACCTACGGCCCGCGCTCTACGCTCATACTGCACAGGCTTTAGCCACAAGGCCGGTATCCGCTGCAATCGCTAACGCATTTTCTCGTTCGGCTATCCCCGCGTTAGGGGTAACAGCGGCAGCCTGCCGAAGGCAGCTACAGCGGATAGCCCGACCCGCAGGGAAACGCCCTGAACATTAAACAAAAAGCCCTTGTTTGGTGGGAGACTAACAAGGGCTTAAGTATTTTATTCTACTTCGAGATTAAATTATATAACTCATCCAATTTAGGTGTGAGCACTATCTCTATCCGCCGGTTTTTGGCCAATGCTTCAGGTGTATTGCCGGTATCTATTGGTTGGAACTCGCTTTTGCCTGTAGCCGCCAGTCGGGTTGGATCGATCTTTTCAACTTCGGTTAAATAGCGGGTTACGGATGTGGCGCGTAACACGCTCAAATCCCAATTGTCTTTTATTTGACCAAGATTGATCACCTTTTTGTTATCGGTATTACCTTCAACGGAGATATTGATATCAGTTTCTTTATTCAACACTACTGCGAGCTGTTTTAAGGCAGCTTTACCTTTCTCATCGATAACAATACTGCCCGAAGGGAAAAGAAGCTTATCGGTTAAGGAAACATATACTTTGCCATTGCGGATATCGACAGACAGGCCGCTTTGCTGGAAGCCCAATAGCGCTTTTTGTAGTTTTTCTTTCAAAGCGTTGGTGGCGGCATCGCGTTTACGCAAAATCTCTTCTACCTCTTTTAAACGTGCTTCGCGTGCCTGCAGATCGCTTGATAGCTGGTTAACTTTTGAGGTGGTTGAGGTAAGGTTATTATTTAACGAGCTGTATTTGCCGCTTAAAGTGGCGTAATTATCGTTAGCAGCTGCCAGTTGGCTCTGCAGATCGGCAATTTGGCGGTGCAGTTTGGCCGTGTCGCTCTGCAGACGCGAAACCTGGGCTTCCAGCGTACCTGTCCGGGTTATTAATGAATCCTGAGTAGCCAGTAATGCTTTATATTTTTTTGGTGACAATACCACGCAGGAATGGAGTATTAAACACGCGGGTATTAAAAAAAGGAATTGCTTTAATTTCATAGGTACGGTGATGATTTGAATAGGGGAATGAACGTTTATACAATGATAACGAATGTATGGCTAAATTTTCGGGCCTAATTAGATTAAGCGATGGCGTTTCGTAAAAAAGTTGTTAATGGGTAAATGTGTGCCAACACTTCGGCAACCTTTTGCGGCGAATCCCTTTTCATCATTTCGGCGTCGGTAAATTCATGCAAAGCGGCAAAGCTTTTGAGTTTGATGAGGTTGATGTTTTCGTCGGCCGGGTCGTAATCGCGGGGTGCGCCTTTAAGCTGTTCCTGGTCGCGGAACTCGCCGAAGAGCTTCTTAAACTCCGGTTCATCGACTATTTTTTTCAAGTCGGCAGCGTTATAGTCTATTTCCTGGCGGATCAATTTCAAATGATCTCCTTCGGGCATCCAATAGCCACCGCCTGCCAAATTACGACCCGGCTGTACCTGTACATAGTAGCCGATATGTACATTGCCGGAGCGCAGGTTACCAATGCCAAAATTATCTTTATACGGGGTTTTATCTTTGCTGAAGCGTATGTCGCGGTAAATACGCATTACACACTTTTTAGGATCGCTATCCAGTGCTATGCTTTTATCAAAGCGGTGCAGTTCTTTAATGAGCTCGGCGGTAAAGGCAACTACATTATCGCGGGCTTCTTCGTAGCGCTGTTTGTTATCGGTAAACCATTCGCGGTTATTATTGGCAGCAAGATCGGATAAAAAGCTAAACGTTGTTGGGTTTATCATCGGTATCTAAGTCTGGATGGTAATGCACTTTTGGGGATAGCCAATATAGTAAAAACACCCTTGAATATCGAAATGTGATAGGCGATAATGCGAAACATCCGCCCAATATAACGGTGATGTATAACCAGGGCGAATCCATGTTATGGGTGAGCATATATGTGCCCGTCCACAATATACCGGCATACATCACATTAAGCGCGTAGCTTACATACATGGCCGCGTAAAAGTAACCGGGTTCAATTTCAAAGCGCATGCCGCAGTGCGGGCAAAACTCGTTTATCTTATTCGATCCGAAACTGTACATGCCTCCTTTAAACATATCGCCGCGGCGGCAACGGGGGCATTTGGTATGGAGCATCGCCCATGATTTTGGAGTTTCGGGCATAATGGATGGGTGTATATCCCGTAAGGGATTAGTATTAGTTAAGGTTCAGTTTTTCGTCGCGCATGTTTAAGCTCACATTTTTGCGACGGTACTTTTTATACCACAAAAAACCTACAGCCGCTATGGCGATATAAGGCGCAGCAAGCAGGTACATAATACCGTGATTTAAGCCGTTACCCTGTTTGCCTCCGTTTTGGGCGTTACTCTCCACGTTTACCGTACAAACCGCGCACTGCGCTTTTACAGGCTTGGTGCTTAACACGCTTAAACCGAATACGGCAAATACTAAGATTAGCTTCAAGTATTTCATGGATGCAAATTTATCAAAAATTAAACTTAAAAATGATAATAAGGTGAGATCAATAAATAAACGATAACACCGGTAACGGTTACATACAACCAGATAGGGAATGTCCAGCGTACGAGCTTTTTATGCTTTTCTACCTGCATTTGCAGGCCGCGGTAAAAGCTCAGTAATATTAACGGTAGTACGCCGGCAGCTAATATAATGTGCGATATCAGGATCACATAGTATACGTACCTGAAACTGCCTGCGGCTCCAACTTCTAAAGCCGATAATTTACCATCGCCATCCAGATCGCCGTAACGGGTTTCGGGCGCAAGGTAATGGAAAGTGATATACGATACCAGGAATAAGGCCGATAAGCAAAATGTTAAAATATTGATGCGCTTGTGTACCTTGATATTACCCCTGCGGATAAAGTATAATGAGGTTAACAACAATACACTGCAGGTACCATTCAATATCGCATTAAGCTGTGGTAAAAGGTAGGTGAACGATGGTAATACGGCTGGTACCGGAAGTATTTTGCGGTTTAAGATGACCACTACCACAAACACAAAGATGGATATGCCTGCTACAAAGCGAAATATAAATTTATCGGTCATAGGTGATGTATTATTTTGATGCTAAAAGCTGAAAGCACAAAGCTAAAAGCAAATTATTCAATTAATATACTTATTACATTTCTGGTGTTTCAACCTTACGAAGCTCTTCGGTTATCTGCACCCTTATCTCATCGTTTAAGCGTTGCATATCGGTAACTGAGGTACCCGAATAATAGCCACGGATACGATGGTTAGTATCGAGCATGATGATCTTATCGCTGTAAATAAAGTCATCCTTGCCCGGCCCTGCCTTTAAGGCATTAACCAATAATCCGCTCCGCGCCAGGTTATATATTACCGATGTATCGCCGGTTAAAAACTTCCATTTATCATTGCTTACGCCATACTTAGCCGAATACTTTTTCAGGGCTTCTGGTGTATCGCGCTGCGGATCGACGGTAATGGATACAAACTGGATCAGTTTATTTTTTAGATAGCCCTGAGCTAACGAATCGATGTTGCGGTTAACCTCGGTGCATACCGTTGGGCAGTTGCTAAAAAAGAACGAGACGATCACTATTTTATGCTCGAACGTTTTTAACGTTACGGGCTGCCTGTTTTGATCGGTAAGGCTAAAATCGCTTACAAAATGGTAAACGGTATCGGGTACCAGTTTGCCATGAAAACCCTTATGTTTTGTACGGGCTGCGATTTTGGGCCCGTAAATAGGCAGGGGCTTGTAGCGGTTTTTACCTTTAGCGGTAAGTAAATAATATAAAAATCCCGGTACAGCTAATATCAGTACCAGGATCAGTATGCTTTTAAAACCCTTTAATTTAGGGGCAGCCATTAAAATCTTACGTCAAACCAGTGATGGCTCTCGTTAGTTAAAACTAATATCAAACCGATAATAAATAGTGTAGGGACTACGATGGCGTATATTAAGGTTATCTTTTCGAACTTTAAGTGCATAAAGAACGCTACAATATAGAATGCTTTTAACAAGGTTAAAACGATGTATACCGGGTTAGCCGAATGATACGACATGTGGTGATGCGGTACCAAAAACAATGCGATAAAGAATTCGATACAGGTAATTGCAGATAGAATAAGAGCTACCTTTACAATTTTCCCTTTGGTCATTGTATCCTCGTGCACTTCGCCTTCGGCGTGAATATGTTTTGTTTCTGATGACATGATTAAAATCAGATTAAATAATTATACTAAATAGAAGAATGTAAATACGAATACCCAAACCAGATCTACAAAGTGCCAGTAAAGACCTACTTTTTCGATCATTAAGTAGCTGCCGCGTTTTTCGTATGTACCCAGCAACACGTTTACGGTAATGATGATATTGATAATAACACCAGTAAATACGTGGAAACCGTGGAAACCGGTAATAGTGAAGAAGAGGTTAGCGAACTGATGCGCGGATACTGTTGACGCTGCGGTAATCGGATCTGAAAAGAATTCCTTCAGTTTTTCGGCCTCAGGGATACTTCCCCACCAAAAGCCTTCGCCATGTAAGTGAGTCCACTCTAACGCCTGGCAACCCAGAAACATGAAACCACCGATTACAGTAGCGATCATCCACCAGGTAACTTCCTTTTTAGCCATACGATGGCCAGCCTCAACAGCTAATACCATGGTTACAGAGCTCAGGATCAAAATAAAGGTCATGATACCAACGAATACCAGCGGTTGGCCACTTTCAACTAATCCGGGGATCGATTGAAATACTTTATCGGCCGCGGGCCAGGTTTGAGCGCTAAAACGCAGCGCACCATAGGAAATTAATAGCGATGAAAAAGTAAACGCATCTGATAGGAGGAAAAACCACATCATCAGTTTTCCATACTCAACAGAGAAGGGTGACCTTCCGCCTGCCCATGGGGTTGTTTTAACTTCGTCAATTTCTGAAACTGCTGTACTCATTGCAATTAAATTGTAATTTTTAATATTGGTTCAAAAGTAAAAAAACATACAGATAAATCCATATAATATCGACAAAATGCCAAAAAATAGAAGCGAACTCCATTCTGTACAAATTTTTGACCTGGGCTATGTTTTTGTAGCTCCCCGAAAGGGCGTGAAAAATTAAACCAAGGCCGCCTATTATATGCAGCAAATGCATGCCGGTAAATACGTAAATAAATGATTGTGAGGCATTTGGATTAACAAAGTACACTCCCATGTTAATTAACACGGTCCAGCCATAAATCTGTATCGCAAAAAAAGCGATCCCTAAAAAGGCGGTCGCCCACAAAAACAAGCGTTGCTTTGCAAACTGTAACTGTTTAGCCGCACGGCTTGCCATAAACAAAGTAACACTACTTAGTATAATTACCCCTGTGCTGTACATAAAAGCATGGGGCAAAATAATTTTAATGCCACGGCTGGTACTGCCGCCGCTGTATACGATGAAGCCGCTGGTTAAAGCCGCAAAAAACATAAATGAGGTGAAAATAAACAACCACATGTTAAATTTTTTGGGCGCCAGGTTGAGCTTATCTTTATCTTGCTGTAATTGAGCCATCATTCTACTTTACTTTTCCTAAAAAATCAAACAACAAAACTAACTGTACTATGGGCAAAATAAAGAATGAACAGTACATTAATTTCTTCGCCGATGGTATATCCAATGCCCGCGCTAAATTAAAGGCAAGGTACAAAAATATCAGGCTGCATATTAGCGATACGCCGCCTATGATCAAACCGCCAAAACCCATTATTGTTGGCAGCAAACTTACCGGTACCCAAATCAACCCGGTTACTAAAGTAACGATCGCGCTAACCCTATCACGCTTGCCGGTGGGCAACAGCCTGAAGCCGGCCAGTTTATAATCATCATCCAATACCCAGGCAATGGCCCAAAAATGTGGGAACTGCCACACAAACTGAATGGCAAACAGTACCAAAGCTATTTTATCAATCTGCGGATGCGCGGCAACATAACCAATTAGCGGCGGCAATGCACCGGGTATAGCCCCTACAAATACCGCGATAGGCGATTTACGCTTTAACGGGGTATAGGCAAAAGCATACAGCAAAATGGAGAAAACCGATAAATAGCCGGTTGTGAAATTGAGCTTACCTAAAATATAAGTGCCCAGTATCCCCATAAATAAACCTATTACCAGGCCCTGGCCGGTAGTCATCCTTCCGGCAGGCATTGGCCTGTCAGATGTGCGTTTCATTAGCTTGTCGAGGTCCTTTTCGATGATCTCGTTAAAGCAATTAGCCGCGCCGGTAACTAAAAAGCCGCCGGCTATGAGCAAACCCCAGTTACCCCATTCGATAATGCCGTTTACTTTGCTGCCTATTAAAAATGAAATGGAAGCAGAAAAAACGACCAGGAATGTGAGCCTGAATTTGATGAGTTTCGAAAAATCGCTCAGTTTCATGCCTGCGCCCCCCAAAGTTTAGCCGTTTTATGCAGATTAAGAGCCAGGTAAAACTGGGCGCCGAATACCAAGCTCGCCAATACAATGTGTATGGCCTGCGCGGCAGGCGGTAAACCCCAATATGACAAAGCAATCCCCGATACGATTTGCAGCATGATCATTAAAAAAGTAAAGCTCATTAGCTGCTGCTGTATAGAGTGCCTGCTAAAGCCCTTACGGATAAGCGCATACAACAATACATTGGCAACTAATACCAGTATGGCCAGATCGCGGTGATTGGCAAATATAGCTCCTGCATCATTCACCCAGCCCTGGCGCGATTGCCCCGGGAAGCGACCTGAAACCATATCGATACGCTCGCGCACTTCGGTACCAAAGGTTATTTGTATGATACTGATGATGATCACAATAAAAGCCATAAAGTTGGCGATTGGTTTGGTTTTAACCGCTTCGCTATTGTTGGTCATTATGGCTTCGTGATAGGTATAAATTGCCAGCGCCAGTATGGCCAATGCCAATAACATGTGCACGGTAACTATCCACGCTACCAGATTTGTTGATACTACAATGCCACCTAACCAGCCTTGAAAACCTACCAACAGCAGGTTAAACACGCTTGCTACTGCTATACGTTTACGTACACGTACATAAGCAAAAGAGAATACCGCGGTCAGCAATAAAAATATGCCTGTGGCTACACCACATAATCTGTTGATATACTCCGTCCAGGTTTTGGCGGCGTTAAAATCTTCGGGAACTAAAATTGATTTATCGTTGCGGATGCGCTCGGCCAGATCGGCATAACCAAATACATCGAGCGTATGGGCAAACCTCAGGTTTTTTGCCATCCGCTTAGCTACGTACTTCTCTTTATAATCCTTAGGTATCTGGTTAACATTAGTTGGCGGTACCCAGCAATCGAAACATTTTGGCCAATCGGGGCAACCCATTCCCGAGCCTGTACTGCGTACAACCCCACCGGCTAAGATCAAAACAAAAAGCAGGAACACAGTGGCTATGTTGATAGTCTGGAACCTTTTTTTTGCCGGGGATATCTTCATCTAAATGTGTTTGTAAAAAAGTGGGGTATCTGCTTAGGAAAATTCCAGCTACAGATACCCCAAAAAATCAGAACGATTAAACGCTTATTTTACTTCTTCTTTGGGCTTGTTAGCTAATTGCCACTTATTGTGTGCTTCAAGGCCAGCTTCGTTGTCTTCAAAGTCGTGAGGTAAATTTGAGCTCATGGTTTGAGAGAAAGGTACCGTTTGCGGGATAAAATCCTCATCATGTCCCGGTTTGCTGTAATCGTACGGCCAACGGTAAACAGTTGGTATTTCGCCAGGCCAGTTACCGTGAAGATGTTCAACAGGCGCTGTCCACTCTAACGTATTAGAGTTCCATGGATTTTGTGTTGTTTTCTTACCCCAAAAGATAGAGGTTATAAAGTTGTATAGGAATGCTACCTGAGCCAAAGCCGACAGGATAGCTGCCCATGTAATGAACATGTTTACAGATAACCAGCGCTTCATCGATTCGAATTCGGTGAAAGCATAGTAACGACGTGGTACACCATCCAGGCCCATAAAGTGCATTGGGAAGAATACCAGATACGCACCTATGAACGTTAACCAAAAGTGCAGATAACCTAATTTTTCGTCCATTAAACGGCCGAACATTTTAGGGAACCAGTGATACACACCCGAAAGCATACCGAAGATAGCAGCCGAACCCATTACGAGGTGGAAGTGAGCAACTACGAAGTAGGTATCGTGCAGGTTAATGTCTAACGCAGCGTTACCTAAGAAGATACCGGTTAAACCACCAGAGATAAAGAATGATACCAGACCGATAGCGAACAACATTGCAGGTGTAAACCTGATGTTACCGCGCCACAGCGTGGCCAGATAGTTGAATGTTTTTACCGCGGACGGTACAGCGATGATCAACGTAGTGATCATGAACACCCCACCGAGGAACGGATTCATACCCGTTACAAACATGTGGTGACCCCACACGATGAAAGATAATACAGCGATACCGATTAAGGAATAAACCATGGCATGGTAACCAAAGATAGGTTTACGTGAATTGGTTGCGATAACTTCGGATGAGATACCCAAAGCAGGCATAATTACGATGTATACTTCGGGGTGACCCAGGAACCAGAATAAGTGCTGGAACAGGATTGGGCTACCGCCTTCGTAAGGCATAACCTGGCCTTGAACAACGATCTCGGATAAATAAAAGCTTGTACCGAAGCTACGGTCGAATATTAGCAATACCACACCGGCAACTAATACCGGGAACGCCAACACACCTAATACGGCAGTTAAGAAGAAAGCCCAGATAGTTAAAGGCATCTTCCAAAGGTCCATACCTTTAGTACGCATGTTTAATACCGTACTTACGTAGTTGATACCACCCATTAGCGATGATGCAACAAACAGAACCATACTGATCAACCACAATGTCATACCCTCGCCCGAACCTGGCATAGCTTTAGGCAATGCAGATAACGGCGGATAAATTGTCCAGCCACCGCTTGCCGGGCCTTTTTCAACAAAGAATGAACTTAACATGATCACGCTCGCTAAAAAGAAGAACCAGTATGACAGCATGTTTAAGAAAGGCGAAGCCATATCGCGTGCACCTAATTGCAACGGAATTAGTAAGTTACTAAAAGTACCGCTCAAGCCTGCTGTTAACACAAAGAATACCATGATAGTACCGTGTATAGTTACCAGCGAGAGGTAAAAATCGGGAGACAAGTGGCCGCCCGGTGCAAACCTGCCTAATAAAGTCTCCAATAAAGGGAAGGTTTTATCAGGGTAAGCTAACTGGATACGGAACAGGATAGACAAGATCATCGCGATAACGGCCATCGTAATACCTGTGATCAGGAATTGCTTGGCGATCATTTTGTGATCCTGGCTAAAAATATATTTAGTTATAAACGTATCATGATGGTGATGTTCGTGGTCATCATGACCATGATGAGCAACCTCGTGATCGTGTACTGCTATTGTTGACATATCTCTATTCTTGAAAATTAATAATTTAACGCTAATTTTTTATCCGGAGCAGGAGCTGCTGGTTTTGGTGTTGTATCAACTACCATTTTCAACTCTTTTTTCAACGGATCACTCAAATAAGGCTTTTGCTGTGCCAGCCATGTTTGATATTCGGAATCGGTAACTACACGCACGATCTTTTGCATGTTATAGTGACCGCCACCGCAAATTTTGTTGCAATACAACAGGTATTCAAATTTAGGATTATCAGTTTCCGCCTTCATTGCATTGGTAGTAATGGTTGGCGTAAATTTGAAATAGGTTGGTAAGCCTGGTACCGCATTTATTTGCACACGGAAGTGCGGCATGTAAACGCTATGGATAACGTCCTGGGCGATGATGTTCAATCTTACAGGGCGGTTAACAGGTAATACGATGGTATCGGCAGTTAAATCGTCAAAGCTGTTTTTATCGCTAAAATCAACACCTACCTTATTGATACCGGTAACCAATTTGTAATTCTTTTTACCTAAGATACCATCCGGTCCCGGGTAACGGATCTCCCAGGCAAACTGGTGACCGGTGATATCGATGTTCATGGCTTTTGCATCGCCTGCAACATCATTGGAGTTGGTGATCTTTGTCCAGGTAAAGAAGCCGGTGATAACCAACACTGTTAAAACGATGGCAGGTATTACTGTCCACAATTTTTCGATGGTATTGTTATGCGGGTAGAAGTATGCTTTACGTTTATCAGAACCTTTGTATTTGAATGCAAAACCAAACAGCAAGAACTGGGTCAGGAAAAACACGATCACGGTAATACCGAAGGTTACCATAAACATCTCATCAAGCTTAACGCCGTGTACAGAGGCTGCTTCAGGCAAGTGCATCGTAGCCTGGTTGGTAAATTCCCAATATGCGCCGTAAAAACCAACTACCAGGAATATGGCGAATAAGACCCCCATAACACGGTTCCAGTTGATAGATTTTTTACCCTGGATTTGTAAGGTAAGATCGTATACGCGTAATATTTTACCAACTATACCAACAACAATCGCTGCCAGTACAAACAGTAATACATAATAACCAACGCTTGTCCACATGGCAGAGTTGGCGGCATCAGCATCAACCGCAGGTGTGGTAGCCGCAGCAGTTTGTGCCATTGCACTGCCTGCTAATAGCAACGCGGCAAGCGATGTTGATAATGATTTAAAATTTATTAGTTTTTTGAATGCCATTATTAAATGTGTTTGGTATTCCTGATTATGCAAAATTAAACTTTTTGTTAGATATGATGATGTAAGCTCTCGTCTAAGAACGGGTGATTTTTTGGAGCCAGCGCATTAAACTTGCTTAGCGCATTAAGTACCAGATAAGTAAATAAGCCTACAAAACCAATGGCGATGCCAATTTCCTGAAAACCCAGACCCCTGCCCTGGCCGCCTACGGTACCAGGCATAATCATCATATAATAATCAAGCCAGTGACCAACCAATACCAGGATACATACATATTTTAATGTTTTAACACGGCGTTTATAGTCGCGCGCCATTAAAAACAATATAGGCAAAGCAAAATTCATGACGATGTTTAACCAGAACCACGGCTTAAACTCGGGCTCCCATCTTCTGTAAAAGTAAACAGCCTCTTCGGGTATGTTAGCGTAGTATGTTAACAGGAACTGCGCGAACCATACATATGTCCAAAATATAGAGAAGCCGAATATCAATTGACCAAAGTTATGCAGGTGGTTTTCGTTAATCCATCCGAAATAACCCTTTTGGCGCAATAAAATAATAACCAATGCTATGGCAGCTAAACCGCTAACCCACATGGCTGCAAAGTTATACCAGCCGAACATGGTTGAGAACCATTTAGCTTCTAACGACATAATCACGTCGAACGAAAAAACAGGTGTGGTAAAACCGAATACTGCCAGGAATATAGCGGCTGCGGTGAAGCTTTTGCGATAGTTGGATACGCCGCCTATCTGATCTTCGTTGGTTGAGTACTTGTTAAACAGGTACGCAAAAAAGCTATATGCTGCTAAGAACAGGATGATGCGGGTAAGAAAGAAAGGTATATTTAAGTAACCTACCTTAGACGCAACTTCGGCATCGTAATTTTCACTGCCTTTAACGGCAATATCTTTTAGGGCCCATACCTTGTACAGGTAAGGCGCCATAACTTGTTTACCTTCTTCGTTTATTACCGGGTGTTGAAAGTATAAACCTGCGCATATTATAGCCACCAATATCAGGCCGGCCACCGGCAAAACTTTACCAAATGCCTGCGGAACACGTATTAACGAGGCCGACCAGCCTGCTTGCGCCACATATTGAATAGCACAGAAAAATAAACCGGCCATGCAAACGCAGCTAAAATAATAGCCCATCAGCAACAAGTTGGAAAACGTGCGCTCGGCATAGATGCCGTGATCAACAACGAAACCGAGTATAGCACATATAAGGCCTATAACAATAGCTATGAGGCTATATGTTTTTGCATTACCTGCAAACTCGTACTTCTGGTCAAAATTATTATGAGTTTCCATCAAAATAAATATTCTTATAAAGTTTGTAAATGGTGAACATACATCACTACTTTCCAACGCTCGTCAGGCGCTAATTGCGATGCGTACGAACCCATGGCGTTTACGCCATAAGTAATTGTATGGTATATTTTTCCGTCGGTCAGATCTTTCATCGCACCACCGCGTGATGACTGACCTTTTGAATAGCTTGGCGGAGCAGGGAAGCCGTGCGATACAACTAACCCATCACCCTGGCCTGTTGCGCCGTGACATGGCGAGCAAAAGTGCGAGAACAACACAGCAGCACCTGCTGTATCGGCAGCGGTTAAAGGGTTTTTAACTTCAAGGCTTGCCTTATCGTAGCCATCGCGGGTATTGGGATAGTCAAACTTCACAAATCCAACCGGGATTGTACCCGCGGGCGGAACCTGAGCTGTTTTACCATCTTTAAAATTTGCATTTTTCTGATCGGGGTCATAAGCAATATGCTCGTACATATTAGGGGCATACTCCCATCCGGTGCTCCGTTTATCACTGCAAGAAGTGACGATCGCGGAAGCAACAATAGTGATCAGCGTTAAGCCTAATATCTTATATTTATTCATAGCTAACATATTTTCTGTCGTTGTGCTTAACTTCTACAGCACCTGCTTCTTTTAATATATTGGTAATATCCGCGTGCGGAACGTTGCCTTTTGCATCAATGGCAATTACAAAACGGTCGTCGGTTGCCCGTAGATCCATTACCCTTGGGGTACGGCCGGGGAACAGGTGAGTTGCGTAAAAAAATGTAGCAACCATGCCGAAGGCGGTAAACAACACGGTCCATTCGAATGTGATTGGTACAAAATCGGGTATAGCGAAAGCCGGTTTACCACCGATATTCATCGGCCAATCGTGAACCAGCATATAATATAACATGCTGAATGCTACAGTACCGCCAGTACACCCGAATAAAAATGCCGCGTATCCTAAACGTGAATCTTTGATGCCTAATTTAGCCTCGATACCGTGGATAGGCATGGGCGTATACACATCATAAATAGGCACGCTGTTTTGCTGTAATTTATGGATCCCATCCAACATCGCGTCGGGATCATCAAATAAGCCTAAAATAATTTTTGTACTACTCATGGTTATACTTTTTCGTATTTAGCAAGTTCAACACTATCAAACTTCTCTAATGATTGCTTATAAAACTCAACCTGCTCTTTATCAACATGGCCATGTTTTATTTTTTCAAGCTTGGCCTGTTCGCTGGCGCCCTTTAATAATAACTTAACCTCGCCCATAGCTACCGATGGCAACACCCGGATAAATAAAAGGAACAGGGTAAAGAACACACCGATAGACCCGATGAAAATGCTCACCTCGATCCAGGTTGGGTAAAACATAGCCCAGCTCGATGGGATATAATCGCGGTGCAGCGAGGTTACGATGATTACGAAACGCTCAAACCACATACCGATGTTTACAATGATAGATAGTACCCATGATACAGGGATGTTGGTTCGGATCTTTTTAGACCACATAAGCTGGGTCATCAAAACGTTACAGCCGTACATCATACAACCTGCCCACCAGTAAGGCCCGATAAAACGGTTAAGGAAGGTATATTGTTCGTACTCGCCGCCTGAGTAGTAGGCGATAAAGAACTCGGTTAAATAAGCCACGCCTACTATCGATCCGGTTAAGAGGATGATCTTGTTCATGGACTCGATGTGGAACATGGTAATGTAATTTTCGAGACCCAATACTTTACGGGTTACCAGCAACAGGGTTTGCACCATGGCGAAACCTGAGAAGATAGCACCCGCAACGAAGTATGGAGGGAAAATGGTGGTATGCCATCCCGGTTCCAATGAGGTAGCAAAGTCCATAGATACAATGGTGTGCACCGAAAGTACGAGCGGTGTAGCAATACCGGCCAGGATAAGTGACACGGTTTCGAAACGCTGCCAGGTTTTTACCGAACCTGTCCACCCGAAGGACAATACAGAATAAATCTGTTGTTTGATACCTGATGCACGGTCGCGGATGGTTGCGATATCAGGTAATAAACCAGTATACCAGAACACTAATGATACCGAGAAATAAGTTGAGATCGCGAACACGTCCCAGATCAGCGGTGAGTTAAAGTTAACCCATAGTGTATACTGATTTGGTAATGGTAACGAATAAACAGCCATCCAGGGGCGGCCCATGTGGGCAACAATATAGGTGGCCGCGCATATAACGGCGAAGATGGTCATCGCTTCGGCCGAGCGGTTGATGGAGTTACGCCAGTTTTGACGGAACAGTAACAATACCGCCGAGATCAGCGTTCCGGCGTGACCGATACCTACCCACCACACGAAACCGGTGATATCCCAGGCCCAGCCAACTGTTTTATTTAACCCCCAGGATCCTATACCAAACCAAAAGGTGTAGCTTACAGCAACCACCCAAAGCAATGCGCCGAGTGATGCTACCGTAAAACCTATCCACCAGGCTTTAGTGGGTTTGTTTTCTATAGGGCGGAGTACATCGTTAGTTATCTGGCCGTAGGTTATATTCTCGCCTGTAATTAACGGTTCCCTTATTATTGATTCGCTGTGAGATGACATATTTTTATCTCTTATGTTTTTTATAAAAAATTAAGCTACTGTTGGTACTGTGTTTCTAACTTTCACCTGGTAACCGATACCTGGCTGTACGTTCAATTCTTCCAGTACGTAATATGTTCTTTCGCTCTTTAAAGCTTTTGCTACTTCGGATTCCGGATCGTTAACGTTACCGAATACGATAGCGTTAGTTGGGCATGTTTGCTGACAGGCAACTTTGATATCGCCGTCTTTAACCGAGCGTTTTTCGATCTTAGCCTTTAACTTACCGGCCTGTATACGCTGGATACACATAGAGCATTTTTCCATTACACCACGGAAACGTGTGGTGACATCAGGGTTTAATACTAATTGTGTGTGCTCGTTGTTCAGGTAGTTATCAAAACGCGAATCGTTCCAGTAGTTAAACCAGTTGAAACGGCGTACTTTGTATGGGCAGTTGTTAGCGCAGTAACGTGTACCAATACAACGGTTATAAGCCATGTGGTTTAAACCTTCGCTCGAGTGTACGGTTGCCAATACCGGGCACACGGTTTCGCACGGGGCGTGATCGCAATGCTGGCAAAGCATAGGCTGGTAAACTACCGACACGTGATCTAAGTTATCCAGTTTAGCAATTTCGTGCTCTTTAGTTACGTTATCGTTAAAGCTGTAGTAACGATCGATACGAATCCAGTGCATTTCGCGGCGGCGGCGTACTTCGTCTTTACCTACAACAGGGATGTTATTTTCGGCGCTGCAAGCTACCACGCAGGCACCGCAACCGGTACAGGCGTTTAAGTCGATAGCCATTACCCAGTTGTACTGCGGGCGCTCGTACTCATCCCATAAGGTATAAACCTTATGCTCGGCGCTGCGGGCATTACCTGCTGCCGCATCCTTTTTGTATTTATCGAAAGTAGTTTCTTTAATTACGCTGCGACCTTCGTATGAGTGGTGTGTTTGTGTTTGAGCCAGGATAGATATATCGCCGGTTGAAGCCATAGTAGCTACCGATGATGTTTGGAACGTGCCGTTTGACAGGCTGTAGAAAGGGAAGGCGTTTTGACCAGCACCATTACCTACCTGTCCGGCTAATGTACGGCCGTAACCTACTGCTACCGATACGGTACCTTGTGCTTGCCCCGGCTGGAACAAAACCGGTAACGAAACCGAGTAACCGTTAACAGTGATCTTTACCACGTCACCTTCTTTAAGGTTCAGCTTTTCGCCGAATTTAGGTGCGATAGCTGCGAAGTTTTCCCAGGTAACTTTCGAAACCGGATCAGGAAGCTCCTGCAACCATGGGTTGTTGGCTTTTTTACCATCGCGCATAACCGAGCTTTGGTACACCTGCAGCTCAACGTCATTACCGCTAGCGGTAACTTTGCTGCTGTTTGTTAATATGGTTTGAGCAACGGCGTTCAGATCTCTCGAGAAGCTGTAAGTACCGGCTGCTTTTTCAGCAACTTTAACCGAGCCTGTTTGCAATAAGGTTTCCCATCCTTTTTGACCGGATAAGCCGCCTTTTGCCAAAATTGTATTTTCCCAGTTGTTACGTACGTAAGTGTAGTAATCTTTAACAGGCGCATCGCTCCAAACTAATAAGCTTTGCTCGGCCTGGCGGGTATTGTAAACCGGGTTAATGGTTGGTTGTACAATGGTATAGTATCCGCTGATCACCTCGGCATCGCCCCACGACTCTAAGTAGTGGTGGTTTGGCGCGATAACATCACACAATGATGAAGTTTCGTCGCCAAGGGTAGCAACACCTTCGCCGTTAGCACCGTGATCGCTGAAAGATACTTTCAGTTTTACTTTTGCCAGGGCATCGGTAAACTCTTTTGCTTTATAGTAATCGTAAGCAGGGTTTGCGTTTAAGAAGAAGATCGCGTCAACATCGCCTTTGGCCATATCGCCGATGAGCTCCACCATTTCGGCATCGTTACCAGCGTACTGGTTCGATACCGTATCCAGATCGATAGTAGTACCGTAGCTACCTAATTTAGCGTTGATGGCGTTAACCAAAACCTGGGTGGCTACATCGTTGCTGCCGGCAACTACCAATGCTTTACCTTTTGCGGCTAATAATTCTTTAGCGGCTAAAGTGATGGCGGTATCGGCAACGGCATTGTTGGTTAATTTCTTGCTTCCCGGTAAGGTAGTACCCGAAATTTCGTTGTATAAGTTAATGATAGCCAAACCTTCTTCCGACGGTTTGATTGGGATACGAACATCGGCGTTAGTACCGGTTAAGCTCATACCTGTTTCAAACTGGATGTGGCGCGACATTTTTTTAGCTGCAAGCGAAGCGCTGTTACGGTTGCTTACATACTGGTTCATAAATTCGGCCTGCGATATCCATGAGCCTAAAAAGTCGGCACCAAAACTTACGATCACATCGGCTTTATCAAAACGGTAGTGCGGCAATACTGCTTTACCAAAGCTGTTTTGGTTAGCCTGGATGATACCGGTGTACGATACGGCATCGTAGTTAATATGTTTAGCGGTTGGGTAAGCTTTAACAAAATCGGCAATAACGGCCAAAGTTGATGGGCTGTTTACGGTTGAGGTTACCAAACGTATTTTTTTGCCACCTGCTTTAACTTTAGCTAACTCCGATTTTACATAGCTATCAACAGCGCTCCATGAGCTTTCTGCTTTGTTGATAATCGGGTTTTGCAAGCGGTTAACATCATACAGCTCCAATACCGATGCCTGTGCCTGTGCATTTAAACCACCTTTTGATAAAATATCGGTAGGGTTACCTTCAATTTTAATAGGACGGCCCTCGCGGGTTTTAACCAAAATTGCATGGCCATCGTAACTTGAAGTATAATAGTTGGCCACACCCGGAGTTACTTCTTCCGGTTTAATTAAGTACGGTATTGATTTATGAACCGGAACTTTTTCGCAGGCTGCTAATGATACCGCTGTAACGCCAAAGCCTAAAGCTTTTAAAAAGTTACGGCGCGGTGTTTTAGCCATCAGGCCGGTTCCGCTTAATATTTCTTCGATAGGTATAGGCTCTGCAAACTCGTGTTTGTTTTTTTCAACAAAGTCGGGGGTATTGTTCAGCTCCTCTAAACCTTTCCAGTATTTTTTATTGCTTTCCATTTAAGCTATAACTGTTATGTTAAGTTTAACTCTTTTAATTATTAATAGTGACATTTACCGCACTCTAAACCGCCCATTGACGCTTCAGTAACCTTCTCACCACGTTTGATTTTTTCGTGTACGTCTACCATCTTATCATAGTACGCGTTGCCTTTGTAATCAACATCGGTACGTTTGTGGCACTGGATACACCATTTCATTGTTAATGGTGAGTATTGGTAAACCTCTTTCATGGTTTCGATAGGGCCGTGGCAGGTTTGGCATTTAACTTTACCCACTTTTACGTGTTGCGAGTGGTTGAAGTATGCAAAATCGGGCAGGTTGTGGATACGCACCCATTGGATCGGACGAGCCTTGGTCGAATCGTATTTCTGAGTAGCCGGATCGTAACCTAACGCGGTGTAGATCTTAGCAATTTCAGGCGATTCGGTTTTAACAGTTTTGTGGCAGTTCATACAAACGTTAAGCGACGGGATCGAAGCGTTTTTAGATTTGTATGCACCAGAGTGGCAATACTGGCAGTCAATTTTCATGATACCGGCGTGCAGCTCGTGCGAGTATTTGATAGGCTGTACCGGTTGGTAACCTGTGTGCACGTTAGTGTTCCACAAGGTAACCCATTGCCATGTGCCACCTGCAATAACGCAGCACACCACAAAGAAACCTACCAGTTTTTTGTTTTTTAACAGTTTTTTAATGGTTGCCTTACGTTTTTCGGCCTCCTCATCAACAACTTCGGTTACGGCTTCAACCGGAAGATCTTTGCGGGCAAGCACCAAACGCTCTAAGCTGCCAATTACTTTGTTTAATACCAGTATTACGATAAAGGCAATAACGATAACGCCAATTAAACCCCAGATAACCAGCTGGCTCGGGCCAGAATCAGCAGCAGCTTCGCCACCGGCAGCAGGCTTAGGAGCCGATTGCTCTTTTTTCCATTCGGCACGTACATAACCAATAATGTTGGCTACATCACCGTCTGTCAACTCGGCAAACACAGTCATTCCTGCCTGGTTAAACTCGTTGTAAACCTTAACCGCACGCGGTTCGCCAGATTTAAT
>Ga0209026_1000682_pt1 | contig 20450 bp, 15 predicted proteins | sample AraplaCL_Col_mCL_FD_184262 | JGI IMG/M metagenome (GOLD analysis project Ga0209026, IMG submission 184262) | Arabidopsis root microbial communities from the University of North Carolina, USA - plate scrape CL_Col_mCL (SPAdes) (version 2) | ecosystem: Host-associated > Plants > Roots >... | reverse complement strand
TGGAAAGATACGGACTCCCGATAGATCACCGTTTATCGGCGGATAGTTATGGCACTTGAGGAAAATGTCCTTCGCAGCCATTGCGGTGTTCTGCACACCTCGGCGATTAAGGCTCCGAGACTAGGCCTCCAAGTTGGGGGGCCGTACTTTCTGTGCGGCGACCAAGCCTCTACACGGGCACGACGCGCCAGCGAGACAGGGCGACGAATATCCAGCGTCTGCAGTTCATCGCGGAGTCGCCCCGGCGCGATGGACACGGCACGGTTCGCTTGGATGGCTACGATCGCGGCTCCAATGATCAAATCCTGATCCTGGTGAGCGCGGACGACGGCAAGGACAACACCAGCCTGGTGCGCTAGGTCGGCGATGCACTAGTGCGACGCAAGGGCGAATGACCGGCACCAAGATCCTGGCCGGCCTCGCGGTGTTGGTGAGCAAGTCTGCCACCGGAGTCTGCAACACACCACACATAAAAAAAGGCGGCATATGAGCCGCCTTTTCGAGCAAAGTCACAATATGCTCGTCATTCGTCGTGATGAAGCGATATGCCGGGCGCATCAATGGAACCGCCGTCGTGCGGTAGCCGCGGTGGCTTGACACGTCTGATCGCGTCTTGGATTTGCCCGACACCAGCGTCGGCGTGCTGGTGAGTGCTAAGCGGTAATGGCTTGATGTCAGCCACAGATACCGGCGTTGTCGTAGAAGTCGCTGACGGGTCCGAGCTCAACTGCGATCCCCACGGCGCACCGTGTGGAGAACTGTTGTTTCCCGCCGGAGGCGGCGCGGTTGGATTGGGCTGACCACCCGATACCCCGCCGACGGGATCACTAACGCCGTTGAAGCTCGGAGTAGTACCGACGGTTGGCGGAGAGGCACCGGCGCCAGCCTCACGCACTCCCTGCGCCTGTGCATCCAGGCGATTCGCTGCGCGCGTGCCGAGATTGCCGACATCTTTGCCGAAACGGTCGACTGAATGATCCGATCGCTTATCCAACCCGACCTTGGCGCGCATGCCTTGGCCTGCTTCCGCGCCGGCCGCCCGCATCGCATGACCGAGGCCTGCGCCCAAGCCCCTCCAGCCCGTCATGCCCTGCGCGGCTGCGAGACCCTGGCCAGCAGCGATAGCCTGTGTGGCGCCCTTCAGGGTGCTCCCTGCAGCGGCACCGGCAGCACCACCTAGCGCGGCACCTGCAGCTGCAGCTGCGCCGCCCGCAGCTGCCACTCCAAGCAAATCACCCGCACCGAGATTGAGGCTCCCGCTCACGATGGAGCTGGCCAGCGCCGGCACCTTCCAACAGAGCAAAGCGAATACTGCGGCACCACCCAGAATGAAGAAGGAGTTTGGGAAGAAGTTCTGGCCAACTTTCGTATAGGTCAGGAGATCCGACCACTGCTCAGCGAAGTGCATGCCGATGGCAATGACCAGGTGCAGCACGAGGAGCTTGACGCCGACCGTAATACCGAACATCAGCGATTTCGTTGCAAAGTCGCGTGTATACGACAGCGCACCGAATGCCAGCATCGCCGGCGAGATTGCCATGATGATCGCGGCCTCGATGATCGTGATCATCTGAATCGCCGCAGCAGCCACAAAGCAAAGAACTAAAGCTAGCGCCACTAGCAACGAAACCAAGCCGACCGTTGGCACCTGCGCCCAACTCAATTTTCCAACAGACTCAAGAATTCGGAACATACAATCCATGCCGACTGCCGCTACCGTCGAAGCGGTTGGTGGCTTGGTCTGTGTGGCTACCTGACCCACCTCTTGAAAGTAACTCGTGATCATGTCGAACACGTGCGGCGCGTTCTTCACGACCCAAAAGAAGAACGAGATCACCATGAGCTGCCGAACAATGATCGCGGGCAATGAGGCAAAGTTATCGGCATTTTTCAGGTAGTTCATCAGCAAGGCGAGCGCAAAGCCGATGATCGACAGCCAGCCGAGCAGTCGACTGGCAACCCCAGTAATGCCGTCGATCCACTTAGTTGATTCACCCACGTATTGCGTTGTAATTCCATCAAAGAAGTTATTGACATCGGGCACGCCAGCCTCCGTCGGCAAGCCCGATGGTGCCGGTGTGCCGGCTTCTTGTGCCCACGCGGCGCTCATGCCAATGCCGAATACCAGCATCGCTGCTAACAGGGCATTCAGCAACTTGGGAAACAATCTGCTAATCATCGGGCCACCTCCGGAGCGGAAGTTGCCCGGGCTGGATGTGTAGCGTGGCGCAACACGTCGAAGCTCGATTCGTTGGACTGATATTTGGATGACTGCTTGGGCGGAGCGTGGAAATCCGATAGCGGATTCCTTTGCTCTGGAGCTTGTTGAGGCGGCGATGAGCATCCGACCAAGCCAGTTAGCGTAAAACCGATAATGAGAGCTAAAGCTCTGGATTTCATGAGAGTGGCCTTTTATGGAGAGCGAGTCGCTGCTCTTGCTTGAGCAGGGTGAACTGGCTCGTTCCACCGATCTGCGCCTTCCCCATAAACGGGTCTGCAGGCCACCGCTTGGCGCCGCCCAGCGCCAGGCTGTTGAAAAACTAAACTTCGGCAGGGAACGCAAGGTACTTCGAGCTACTTGGTGCGATTACAACCGTGCTTGCGCCTGCGTTTTCCTCCAGTAGCGAAACTGGGTGTGTTCGTCGATGAAGCCCAGAAGCATGGATTCCGCCACTTGGTCAGCGGAGCCCTTGACCCCGTCAACCTGCCTCAAATAACGAATGTAGTCATTAATCAATAAGACCGTATCCGGGTCATTGATTTCAATATCCAAAAAACACCTCCTTTGCATGGGATCTCCCATATCGCGCCAAACAGTGCGATACGGTAATTAATACTGCGACAGTAAGATATTTTCTGCAATGACGTTAGTCGGTTTTCCGGGGTATGCCAGCCTCTCCGACCTTTCCGTTGTCGGAAAGGTCGGCACGCCGGAGATTGCTCGGCAGCTCGAATCCCGACCTCGTCATTAGGAACCGGAGTGAAGAGCCTGCTGAAACTCCGTCAGGACGCCACCTCCCCCTTGCATCATTTCTGGAATCTGGCGGATGAGTCGGTCGTACCGGGTCGCCGCGGAGGCAGCTGATGCGTCCACAGCCTCGCGCGGTACGGGCGGTGTGTGCATGAAGTAGCTCCGGAGATAGCAATCGAACATGGCTGTAAGGAGCTGGACTTCATTGCGCCCCTGCATCACATCTTTGAGAACGCGAGTCAGAGTGGCGGCTATACGGGCTTCCATCTCGTCGCGGGAGTCACGCTCGGCATTGCCTTTGAAGTACTGAGCTAGCGCCTCACAAACGATGTCTGTCCTGGCCCCAATTACTCCCCTCTCATCAACCGCAGCTTCCAGTTGATGGCTCAGATAATCGGGGATACGGACACTTAACTTGTATGGCATTAAATCCCCCGTCGGACGTTGTCGGACAACCACTATTGATATGTCCGACGCCTAATATCTCTGAAAACAACAACTAATGTCGTAATAATGGATAAATGTCCGACACTCTTTATGTTCCACTATTCTCAGGTTTGCGGCTGCCCTAATGACTGGTCCTAAAAGCGGCGTTGAAGCACGTTGTGAACCTAGACGCCCACTTGCAGTCTAGAGCCCAGGTCTGCCGGCCGACCTTTCCGACGTCGGAAAGGTCGGCCGGCCAGCAAGTGTTGGCGGCACTGCGGGCCGGACGCCAACTCTGTCCGCGGCGCCGCAGGCGGCGGGAAGAAGTTCCGAACGACACTCAATGCACGACGCAGTTGCCAGTCGACGGAATGCCGAGCGAATCGCTGGCTCGCCAAAGGGGCCATTAAAGACACTGTGGCCATCAGGCTGACCCTTTGGGAGGGCGGCCCCGCCCGTCATGCAGAATAGTCGGCGATGCACATACAGCCTTACCGCACGCCTTCATTTGCCTGACAGTGCCAGGCAATCGGAGGGAGTGGACCCGTAGACCTTTGCGTTAACGCAAAGGTTCTAGGGCCACGTCGTGTATCTGCGGCGCCGCAGGCGACGGGAAGAAGTCTGAATGGCGCTCATCGCACGACGCAGTTACCAGCCGGCGGGATGCCATGCGAATCAGTTGCTCGCCAATCGTGCCGTTCAAGGCAGGGCGGCCATCAGACTAACCCTTCCCGAGCGGCCCGCCTGTCATACAGCATGATTGCTGATGCTCATATGGCCTTACCGCATGCCTTCATAAGCCCGACAGTGTCGGGCAATCGATGGGAGTGGACCCTCGACCTTTGCGTTAACGCAAAGGTTCGAGGCCCACGTGGCGTGTCCGCGGCGCCGCAGGCGGCGGATATCCGTGCGGAACTGTTCGAATGTACGTGACGATACCGAAGGCAGCTGTGGGAGTGGCGAATGTAGAACAAAGATCCTCGCGTTAAGATCTTCTATATAGAAGTTATGACGCGCGCGCGCGTTACGGCTTTTGAAACTGTTGTAGGGCAAGGCTTCGGGGGTGGTACCCATCCTTAAAAGCACGAAGCACCACATCCAAAAATGCACGTGGCAATCCACAGCTTTCCATCCCTAAACGCACGTGGTGATTCACAGCCAAGCCTAGATTATCCACAGCCACTGGTGCGCGATCGCGGCTTAACCTCATGTCTACCAAGCCGTCGGAGATGTGCCTTCTCGCGAGCCCTTGCCGAGCTGTAAGGCAGGCCCTTCACCATAGCTTCGAGCTCAGCCCGATAGCCCTTCTGACCGTTGGCATAAAACGTCACGTCGTCAGCTTTAAGGTTAAACGCCATGCGATAGTCGGGTAGCTCACCGGACTCAACCAGCGCCTTTATTGCAGCACGGAACTTAAATAGCTTGTCTGCGCTACCGCTCTTCTCGTGCAGCGTGGCGATGCTCGCCTTCCACATCGGCTGCTTGCCGCAGTGCTTGCGAGCTAGCTCGTATATGCGACGGTCCAGCGGCTTACGTAGCCGGAAGTAGTCCGGAGAGAGTGTCAGCACGTGCATCGTGTCGACCGATCGATACAGCCAGTCTGGCAACGTCGCTTCAATGGCCACCATGCGACCATCACCATCTCGTTCGACGATCCTGGCAGAATCGACAAGACCGAAGAACCCTCGTTCGCGCCTACCCGATGTCTCAATATTCGTCTCTATGCGCGTCCCAGTAAGTCGCGCCAGCATCTCACCGAGGCGAATATATGCACGGCCGCTGGTGTCTCGATTGGTCGAGTGCAGGAAATCGTAGGCAGTGAAACGGACTATGCGCGAAGTTTCGCGTTGCCTGTTCTTAGCCTCAACTAACTGACTGATACAGTAGATCCATAGATCTTTGTCGTGGATAGTCGCGCAGCCGTCGACGCCAGGCTTGATAGTCACCTTGATCCCATTTCGCTCGTATACACGTATGCGTCGGTCGCCACCGCGTAAGGCGAACAGCGGGTGCTCCATGCTCGCCATATCGCTTTTGAGCGAAGCATCAAGAATGTCTGCGACGAAGAAATCGCATTGCTTATGTTTTTTAGGCGCGAGGCGTGAATGCGCAGAACCGGGCGCATGACAAGCCTCGCCGGCCGACACCAATGGTATCGGTTCGACGATGAAGGCTTGCATGGCTCACACCTTTGTTGTTTCTGCGGAAGGATTGGAATGACTACCACTTAGCTTGTGGCGCAAGCTCCGCGAGCGCCCAACCTGCTCTGCCTTAGTTGGGCGCCCTCGCCGACGTTTATTGCCAGCTTCATCCGCAACGCCAGAATGGCCAAGCGCGTCGACATGGTCGGCTAACCAGCGCTCCACATCTTCCATGCGCCAGAGCAACCGCTTGGTGCCCGGCAAGCGACAGATTGGGGGCAGAGAATGAGGTTTGCGTGTCGCGTCGCAGCGGATGCTGGCTACGGATTTGTGGATATACTCAGAAAGTTGCTCAACGGTAAGAAGGGCTTGCATGGGCGTGATCTCTCCGTCCGTGCCCAATAGATCTGGCACAGGCGGATGAGTGCGCGGCAGTCATAACGCCCTGGCATTCGAGCCAATAACCCGCTGGATTAGCCAATCCACAGGTGGGTGCATTGATGACGGGGTTCTGCCCCAAGTTTCCCTGCTCTCCTGGCGACCTGTTCCATTTCTCCGGCCTCATCCTGACCGGCGGACAGCTCGACTTGACCTTCAGGCGATTGCCTCGCGGCATCCTTTCTTACCGATCGTCTACTTCCGCTTTTCGACGACTGGCCACTGAACAGACTATTGCTTTGAATCCATCGCAGAGGGGCGAGCTCAGTACGACTTCAGCAGCTCAAAGCACGTAACCTTCAGCGCATTGAATATAGGCTATCAGCTGATCGAAGCAATGTCATGCACATCGCGCACGCATTCGTCGCTTGAGTGGTGGGTCAAAGTGGCTTCATAAGCAGAATCAGCTCGCGAGCATTCATGCGAGCTGCGCGGGCGCCCGCACTCGGTGCCTTACCAGAGGTTCCACCTAGCGTACTAAACTTGCTATCAACGACTTTCTCAGAGACAGTGAAATACTGCTTACCAATATGCCGCAGCATTTCTCCAGATAGTCCGTTCGAGCAAAGATGGTCCGGGAACGTCAGCACGACATGCACTCGCGCACGGGCTGCGCGCTCGAGCAAGTGCGACATCGCCCCCGGTGCACGTGATTTCATGCTGTAGTCCGAACGAGGACGCATGCTCGAAGGGGGATAACGCCCTACCCCGGATACGTCTATGCATGCGCCGGCGGCTATGGTCTCCAGTACATGATAAAACCGACTGTAGTGCACCCCTGAGTAGGGTGGATCCATAAAGACCAAATCACCGGGCCTAGTGCGATCGAGCGCATCGATGGCGTTACATTGAATAGCGCTACCAATACGCTTTGAAAACCTCCCAGAGAGGTCCTCTAACGATCGCTTTACCAACATGCATACATCTTTGGCCCAAGCATCACTCAGATAGCGGCCCGCAGATTCCGTCGGTTGAAAGGGTTGCGCAGTGTGCCCTGGCGCCGCGGCACATCGACTTGCCGTCTGCACTAAGGCACCAAGCGCGACGGCACTTTCGCGGCTATCTCGAGGCAAACTTTGACGCAAGCAGTCAAACCAAACTGCCTGATCAGCTGCGTAATAGTGACCGCCATACGCATGCGTTATTGGCAGCTCTATCTGTCTGTCGCACCAGCGCCGCATCGCCTCAACTTGTTTGGCCAGCGTGCCACGAAACGTGGGAATTTGCACTTGAGCATAGCGGCGCTGTGCCCTCTTGAGCCACAAACCCCAGACGTCCTTCCAGTCAAGCGGCGCATTGCGTAAGAGAAAGGCCTCCGACAAGACTACGGAGAACAACTGCAGATCAGAAGCAGAAACCGGTACAGGCACGCTAGACGCAACGAATTGCGCTACTGCAGCCGAACCAGAAAAGAGATCATGAAACCTGCCTACGGTTGATGCCTCTGCCAAGAGAAGCTCTCCGAGGCCATTGGAAAGCATTCCCCGCTTAGAACCCATATATTTCATTAGACAGCCCAGGCTACAACTGCATCTGCCCGCGTCAATCGCACGCTAGTGGGATGCACTCGAGCGCCGCATATATCTGCTGCGGTAAACGGGACTTGGAGATCATCAAGAGCATCTTCGTAATCCTTCGCAATGTCACTCACAAGCCCGGTTGAATTCTGCTTCCGCACACCAACGCGAGCAAGCCATCCCTTGAGTCGATCGCGTATCGGGGCCGCAGGCGGGACTTCGGATTTTGCAAACGCAGCGGCAACGCGAAGCAGAAACAGTGCGCGAATCATCACGGCATCGGGATCATTGACTGGAGTAGACGCTAGCTCGAAGATCTCAAAATACTCGCTGTTAGCGCGGACTGTTTCCGCAAACAACTGCGAAGGAACACCAAAGTGCCGTGAGAGAACGTCTGCCATTCGCTCAAATACTTCTGACGAAAGTACATCTTCGACAGCATCAGCTCCAGTGCGATACTTCATTGCCACATATAGAAGATAGGCGCTGAAGGCTTCATCAAATCGCAACGAAGAAGCATTTGGAAGCATCAATTCCCACGCCTTTCGAAACCGATCAGATATTGGGGGCGATATATCCTCTTGCAGCACGCTGGTAATAGCGGACTCATAGCTAGCCGTGTTTCTAAAATCGTGATCAGAAGCGGGCTTGAGCAAGTCGAGCCCCCACGACTTAATCGCGTGCGCTCCGAGATGAGAGTTAATCTCCTGCATCAGCTCTTGCAGGGGAACTAGCGGATGAAGTTTGATGTTCGCCTGGAACTTCCCCACGACGTCACTGCGACTTAGCCACTGTGGCCAAACCTTCCACACGCACTCGTGCGTTTGCCAGTTGCTAAGAGCATGCACCGCGCCCGCCGCGTCAACGTAGTAAGAATCTCTCCATTTGACGCGCAAACCAGTTGACGCCATCAATGAAAACGCGGCACGAAGCTCAGCGTAATACGCATAGTGAACCACTCCCGCTGGAGAGTTCGTAACGCGAGCAAAAAAGGCCGACGAAAGAAAACGCCAGCCATCAAGTAAATGTCCAAGCTGTTCAGCGGCGATTTGTTCGGCCCCACGCGCAACACCCGCGGGCAGAAATGCACCGAAGTCTGGCGGATTAGGCGCAAGCTTAGCCAGCGCTGTAGCGACTGGTAGAGCATCTCCATGCGTGAGTGCGGCAGCCCAGTCCGCATGATCCGCCCCAAAGGGCGGGACCGCTGCCGCTCTAGCGCCGCCGCCCCTTCCTCGTTTACCCCTCGCCATCCGTGGCCTCCTCAACCGTTTCATCACCAATACCTTCCGCCCCCAGAAGATCACTGATCGCAGACAGCGCCCGACGAGTCAGAGCCGAATAGCCGGAGCTTCCACGATAAGCGCCCTGTGCTAGCTGTTGCTCTTCATTGAGGTCAGGGTGCGCACTTGTACGCCAATCAACTCTCTCAACAAGCTGCTTCGCGACACTGGCAAGGAAGTCGTCAATCGATCTAATCCGCTTCAGCGATTCCAGGGCAGCGTCAACACTCGAAGTGTCAGGCTGGTCAGTAACATCTGTCATGTACCAGTCTTCGAGTGGAAGATCGTCTTTCAACTGCAGCGCCGCGTTGTAGGTATTGAGAATGGCGCGCACACCTTGGTCAGTCGCCATCAAACTATATTGCCCCTCAAATGCAGGCATGGGACCTTCAAAGCGTGCATCTTTCTTCTTGAACGAGACGACCCAGGGCGCATTGGAACCGTCGACTGCAGAAGAAACATGCTGCCACAGACGAATAAGGAACGCCGCCTGTTGGGCGCGCTTCCAAGGAATTGCATACTGCAGTCCGCGCCTATCTATTGAGCCAAATAGTCCGCCGATTCGCTTGCCTTCCCTGTATGGACGAACGAAGCTCGCCATCAGCGAACGGATGAATGCTGCGTTGGATACGTGCCCGGCCACACGTTTCCCCATAAGCTCGATGCGACCGTTCCAAGGGCTTGAAGGGTGTCTCCATAGCACTTCCACCAGCTCTTGCGCACGGTGCTCACGATAGACCTTGATCCACTCCCCTTTCTCGAGCCAGGTTTGACTGCGCAGTTCGGGATACAGATCGAAGGCCAAGCTGGGATTGATCTTTCGCGGCTCTACATTGATCACCCAGAAAAGGTACGCCTGCCATTGCGGCGTAAGTCCCTTGAAGAAAACCACGGGTACTTCGTAGTCCTGCAAATTTCCATCGAGTTCGTCAATCGCAAATAGACGGTGTTGACCGTCTATTACCTCCAACGGCGCCAGCTCTTCCCGACTAAACTCAGTGCGATCTCCGCAGACGAGATGAAATGCGCCGTCCGCGACGATAGACAGCGCGCTGCCCTCCTTCATCTGGACCGTGGCCCCATATCGTCGACGGCTATCCCCTTGCTCTAGAACGTTTACGAGAATTGCCGTCGGCAGCCAACCTGGGTGGATTAGATCTGGGAATTCTTCTGGAGATAGTGATTTCTGTGACGAAAGCGGGTATCCCCACTGAATATAGCGGGCGACCTTCTCTGATCGGTCTCGATCATGGGGGCGCTGGTATCCAGTCTCGGGAGCGTTTTGATGTCGGTCTGGAATATCTCTATGAGAAACACCCGACAGCGCTCTAAGCAGCGAGATGGATACCGAGCCAACATAGAATTCTTTGGGAGGCGTCGGCAGGCCTTCGTCCGGCGCCCATTCTGCACGCTCCCATGAAGGCACCCATTGCTTGACGGAAAAAACAGGAAGTTTGAAGCCCGTCATCGTCACTCCCTTGAGCTTGGCTGTGATCACTAAAAAGAAGAATGCCCAGCGATTATACGTAGCGCTTCGGCGACAGCGCCTTCACTGGCTTGTCTCTGGCCGCATTTGTTACACGCTATGTGCCGTCCGCAATGTCACTTCACGAAGCAAGGCTCAGCATCGGCCTTGGACAGGTGCGGGCCAGCGTTAAAAGAAACCTGTCCACCCTAAATCCGGCACCAGATTAGGGCCAAAAGACCTGAATCGTTAGCGTTGTGTGGCACATACCTCTCAGCGAGCTGGGGCAGATCTTGAACTCTGCCACAAATTTGCCACACACAGGTTGCGAAATCCTGCACTGCAAAGCAAAACAGCGCATCACACTGCAACGTGTAATGCGCTGTTTCAATTAGAAAAATTGGTGCCGGAAATAGGAATCGAACCTACGACCTACGCATTACGAATGCGCCGCTCTACCAACTGAGCTATTCCGGCGAGGAACCGTGAATTCTACGGAGCGGAGCCGGGCCGCGCAAGATGTCGGCGATCAAAGGCTCGCCGAAACGCCGCCGACCAGGCGCAGTTCCTTGGGCAATGCGAAGGTGATCGTCTCCGGCTCGCCATCGAGTTCGCGTACGGCGCCAGCGCCCCACGATTGCAGGCGCGCAATGACGTCGCGCACGAGCTTTTCCGGTGCCGACGCGCCCGCGGTGAGGCCAATGCGGGTGACACCGTCGAGCCAGCTACGCTCGATGTGCTCGGCGCCATCGATGAGGAAGGAGCGCACGCCTTCCTTCTCCGCCAGCTCACGCAGGCGATTGGAATTGGAGCTGTTGACCGAGCCCACCACCAGCATCAGATCGACCGCTGCGGCCAGACGGCGCACGGCATCCTGGCGGTTCTGCGTGGCGTAGCAGATGTCGTCCTTGCGCGGGCCTTCGATGTCGGTGAATTTCGCGCGCAGCGCGTCGATGATCGCCTTGGTGTCGTCCACCGACAGCGTGGTCTGCGTGACATACGAGAGCTCGTGCGGAAACTTCGGTTCCAGCGTGGCCACGCATTCCACCGATTCCACCAGCAGGATTTCGCCTGTGTTGGCGGGGTTCCACTGGCCCATGGTGCCTTCCACTTCCGGGTGGCCGGCGTGGCCGATCAGCACGACGCTGCGGCCCAGGCGGCCCAGGCGCGCGACTTCCATGTGCACCTTGGTGACCAGCGGACAGGTGGCGTCGAACACCTTCAGGCCGCGCTGGTCGGCTTCCTGGCGCACGGCCTTGGATACACCGTGGGCGCTGAAGATCACCGTGGCGCCGTCCGGCACTTCGTGCAGTTCTTCGACGAACACCGCACCGTCGGCGCGCAGCTTGTCGACCACGTAGCGGTTGTGCACCACTTCATGACGCACGTAGATCGGGGCGCCATACGATTCGAGCGCGCGCTCGACGATGGCAATGGCGCGATCCACACCGGCGCAGAAGCCACGGGGATTGGCGAGCAGAATGTCCACGGAAACTCCGGACCTTTCGGTTCGACTGACAGGCAAGCATTATCGCACGGCTGGTGTGACCGCACGTGAGGGCGCGATTCAGGCCTTGGCCTTGCCCTGGAACAGGCCAAAAACAACCAACATCACCGCACCCACCGTGATCCCACAGTCGGCGAGATTGAACACCGGGTAGTTCCACTGGCGGAAGTACACGTGGATGAAGTCGGTGACCTGCGAGGCATGCAGGCGGTCGATCAGATTGCCCAGGGCGCCGCCAACGATCAGCCCCAGCGGCATCGCCGTTTTCCAGTCACCACGTGGCGTACGCGACAGCCACACCACCAGCACGCCGCTGATCACCACCGCCAGCAGCACGAAGAACCAGCGCTGCCATCCGTCGCTGGAAGCGAGGAAGCTGAAGGCCGCGCCCGTGTTGAACGCCAGCGTCCAGTTGAGCAAGCCGGGAATCACCGGGTACGGTGTGCCCGCCGGCTGCAAGGCGGCGAGCGCCCACCATTTGCTCAACTGGTCGAGCACGATGACAACGAGGGAGAGCAGCAGCCAGGAAAGGGCGTTGGGTTTGGGTTTCATCGGTAGTCAAATCTTGCGCAGGTACTTCCTCTCCCTTTCGGGAGAGGAAGAAGTGTCGTTCCGCTTTTAGAACCAGCGGCGATTCTCGCCCGGCCCTTCCACATTGCTGATGCAGCGATCGCACAGTTCCGGATGCGCCGCATGCGTGCCGACATCATCGCGACGCTGCCAGCAGCGCACGCACTTGGCCGCATCGCTCACCGTCGCCGACACCCACACGTCCGCGCCTTCCAGCTCGGTCAGCACCGCGTCGGCAGGCTGGCCACCGGCCAGATCCAGGCGCACATCGGAACTGATGAAGAAGAAGCGCAGCTCGGAGGCCGCCTGCTGATAGCGCGCTACGACGGCGGCATCGGCATGGATCGCCACCTTCGCTTCCAGCGATGCGCCAATCTGCTCCGCCTTGCGCATGCCTTCGAGCACGCGCGACGCGGTGTCGCGGATCGCCAACAAATCGGACCAGTAACGACGCTGCTCCGGCGAACCCTGCGTGGCAGCGAGGCCGTTGTACCAGGTTTCGAACAGCACGCTTTCGCTGCGCTTGCCCGGCATGTGCTGCCAGATTTCCTCGGCCGTGAAGGTGAGCACCGGCGCCAGCCAGCGCACCAGCGCTTCGGCGATGCGATACATCGCGCTCTGCGCGCTGCGGCGACCGTGGCTTTCGGTCGGCATCGTGTAGAGGCGATCCTTGGTGATGTCGAGGTACAACGCGCCCAGCTCGTTGGTGCAGAAGTTCTGCACGCGCTGCACGATTTCCGGGAAGTCGTAGCGGTCGTACGCCGCCGTTACCGCCTGCTGCACGTCGTACGCCTGCTGCACCACCCACTGGTCGAGCAGCGTGCTTTCTTCCACCGGCACCAGGTGCTTGGCGGGATCGAAACCGTCGAGGTTGCCGAGCAGGAAGCGCGCCGTGTTGCGGATGCGGCGATACGTATCGGACACGCGCTTCAGGATTTCGTCCGACAAGGACATCTCGTTGCGATAGTCGGTCGAGCAGATCCACAGGCGCAGGATGTCCGCGCCGAGGTTCTTCATGATGTCCTGCGGCTCGATGCCGTTGCCCAGCGACTTGGACATCTTGCGGCCCTGCGCATCCACGGTGAAACCGTGGGTGAGCACGTCGTTGTACGGCGCCTTGGCGAACATGGCCGACGAGGTGAGCAAGGACGACTGGAACCAGCCGCGATGCTGATCCGAGCCTTCCAGGTACATCACCTTGTAGCTCGATGCGTTGCCTTGCTGCAGTTCGGGACGCTGGCCCACCACGGTGAAGTGGCTGGCGCCGGAATCGAACCACACATCGAGCACGTCGAGGACTTTTTCATAGTCCTTCGCCTGGTCGCCGAGCAGCTCGGCTGCGTCGAGCGCGTACCACGCGTCGATGCCGCCCTGCTCGATGCGCTTGGCAACTTGTTCCAGCAGCGCGACGGAATCCGGATGCGGTTCCTGCGTGCTCTTGTTGATGAACAACGCAATGGGCACGCCCCAGGTGCGCTGACGCGAGATGCACCAGTCGGGACGATCGCCGACCATGCCGGCGATGCGTTCTTCGCCCCAGCCCGGCACCCAGCGCACCTGCTTGATCGCATCGAGAGCGGTTGTGCGCAGGCCTTCCTTCTCCATGCTGATGAACCACTGCGGCGTGGTGCGGAAGATCACCGGCGTCTTGTGGCGCCAGCAATGCGGGTAGCTGTGCTCGATCTTGGCGAACGCCAGCAGCACGCCGCGACGGCGCAACAGATCGACAATTTCGTCGTTGGCCTTCCACAGGTGCTTGCCCGCGATCACGGTGCCATCGAGTGCGGCCGGCGTGTCGGCGCGATACGTACCGCGTGCCTCGGTGTAGTTCAGCGTTTCGATGCCGTACTTGCGCGAGACGACGAAGTCTTCCACGCCGTGGTCGGGCGAGGTGTGCACGGCACCGGTACCGTCTTCGGCGGACACGTGGTCGCCGATCAGCACGGGCACTTCGCGTGCATAGAACGGATGCTTGAGCAGTACGCCTTCCAGCGCCTGTCCGGCGACATGGCCGAGCACCTTGGGCTCCTCGATGCCATAACGATGTGCGGCCTTTTCGACCAGTGCACTGGCGACCACCAGGAGCACGCGCTTGCCGTCGCGCGCCGGACCTTCGATCAACGCGTAGTCGAGCTCGCCACCCAGCGACACCGCCAGGCTTTCCGGCAACGTCCACGGCGTGGTGGTCCAGATCGGGATAGCGACGATGGCGTCGCCGGCGTCCACGCCGAACTTCTGCGCGAGTGCTTTCGGCTCGACCGCGTCATAGGCGACATCGACCGCAGGAGAAACCTTGTCCGCATATTCGATCTCGGCTTCGGCTAACGCCGAACCGCAATCGAAACACCAGTACACCGGCTTGGCGCCGCGCACGACGTGGCCGTTGCCGACGATCTTCGCCAGCGCGCGCACCATGTCGGCTTCGTACTTGAAGTCCATCGTGCGATAGGGGTTTTCCCAATCGCCCAGCACACCCAGACGCTTGAAGTCGGTGCGCTGCAGGTCGATCTGCTGCTGCGCGTATTCGCGGCACTTCTGACGGAAGGCAGCGGCGTCGAGCTTGTCGCCCACGCGGCCGAATTTCTTTTCCACCGCCACTTCGATCGGCAGGCCGTGGCAATCCCAGCCCGGCACGTAGGGCGCGCGGAAACCGGCCAGCAGGCGCGACTTCACCACCACGTCCTTGAGCACCTTGTTCACCGCGTGACCCAGGTGAATCGCGCCGTTGGCGTACGGCGGACCGTCGTGCAGCACAAACACCTTGTCGCGGCCAGCGGCGCGCTCCTGAATCTGCTGGTAGCGGCCCACCTGCTGCCAATCGGCCAGCCACTTGGGCTCGCGCTTGGGAAGGTCGCCGCGCATCGGGAATTCCGTCTGCGGCAGGTTGATGGTGTTCTTGTAATCCTGGGTCATTGCCTGGGGATGCTCTGATCGTAGGTTGTTCGGTGTCACCGTCACGGCGCCAGGTCCCGTGGGACCGACGTTTCGACCGAAACGGCGAAAGCCCCAACGTTACCGGATTTGGGCCGGTTACGCCTCGCTGAGACGCGGATTCATGCCCAGCAATTCGCGGGCCTGGCGGGCGTCTTTGGCCATCTGGACGGTCAACTCGTCCAGGTTGTCGAATTTCTGCTCGTCGCGGAGCTTGGCCACGAACTCCACCGCCATGCGCTGGCCGTAGAGATCGCCTTCGAAGTCGAACAAATGGACTTCCAGCAGCGGCTCCGGCACCTCGTTCACCGTGGGCCGCACGCCGAGGCTCGCCACGCCCGGCCAGCTGCATTCGCTTTCGCCCAAGCCCACGCGTACGGCAAAAATGCCGTGCACCGGACTGCTGCGGTCGCGCAGATGGATGTTGGCGGTGGGGTAACCCAACTGGCGTCCCAGCTGCTGGCCGTACTCCACCTTGCCTTCGATCACGAACGGACGACCCAGCAAGGGCGCGGCGCCGGAAAACTCGCCAGCAGCCAGCAACATGCGCACCCGCGTGGCCGATACCCGCGCGCCATCCAGCAACACCGACGGCATGGTGCGGGCGGTGAAACCCAGCTCGGGCCCGACGCGCTCCAGCATCGCCACGTCGCCACTGCGCTTGTGGCCAAAGCGGAAATCCGCGCCGACCCAAACCTCATGCGCGTTCAACCGCTCCACCAGCACGCGGCGTATGAAATCCTCGGCACTCATCGATGTGAGGGCGCGATTGAAGCGCAGCAAGAGCACCTGCTCCATGCCGGCCTCATCGAATCCACGCAGTTTTTCGCGAACGCTGGAAAGCCGGGCCACCGGTTCGGGCGAAAAATACGCCCGCGGCAACGGTTCGAAGCTCACCACGATCGGCGTGAGGCCGAGCTTGGCCGCGCGTTCGTGCACCTGCGCAAGCAGGGCCTGGTGACCACGATGCAGGCCATCGAACGCGCCGACGGCCACCACGCTGCCGCCGGGCGCCAGGCTGGTGCCGGCGACATCCCTGGAAAGTCTCATCATCGGGCGAGTATAGCGGCTCAAGCGCCGTGTTTCGGCCCGACCGGACCCTCAGACACCGCGCAATTCACGCAAACGGAACCCCGCTGCGAACAGCGTGACCACATACGCGCCGCCGCCCGCCGTGACCAGCACGGCCAGACGCCACACGCGCGTCCATTTGTCCGCATTCGTCCAGTCGGGCCACACCCACATGCCGACCAGCAGCACCGCCACCATCACCGCACAGGCGAGCACCAGACGCAGCATGTGGCGCGTCCAGCCGGGCTGGCGCTGATACACGCCCGCCTTGCGCAGCCAGTGCCACAGCAGGCCCAGGTTGATGTAGCTCGCCAGGGCACTCGCCATGCCCAGCGCCATGTGCAGGCCCGGCACCGCGGCAATGCCGTCCAGCCACGGCAACTGCCGCTGTTCCGGCGAGGCCCACAACACGTAGAGCATGGCAACGAAGATGACGTTGAGCACCATGTTCGCCACCAGCGAGGCCACACCGGCACGCACGGGTGTGCGCGTGTCCTGGCGCGCATAGAACGCCGGTAGCGCCACCTTCACCAGCGCAAACGCCGGCAGGCCGAAACTGAGCGCCGTAATCGACAGCGTGGCCATGCGCGTGTCGAACGGCGTGAACTGGCCGTGCTGGAACAAGGTGGCCACCAGCGGCTTGGCCAGCAGCATCAGCGCGAACATCGCCGGCACGGCGATCAGCAGCGTGGTGCGCAGGCCCCAGTCCAGCGCCTTGGAAAAGCCGTCGCGATCCGTGGTCACGTGATGGCGCGACAGCGACGGCAGGATCACCGTGCCCAGCGCCACGCCGAACAAGCCCAACGGCAGCTCGAGAAAACGATCCGCCTGCGACAGCCAGCTCTGCGAACCCGTCATCAGATACGCGGCAATCACCGTGTCCAGCAGCAGATTGATCTGCGCGATGGAGGAGCCGAACAGCGTGGGCACCATCAAGGTAAGGATGCGGCGCACATCCGGATGGCTCCAGCCCCAGCGCGGCAACGTCAAGAGATCCAGCCCGCGCAACGACGGCAACTGGAACAGCAGCTGCAGCAGGCCCGCCACCAGGATCGCCCAACCCATCGCCATGATCGGCGGATGCACGTACTTCGACAGCCATAAGGCACCGCCGATCATGCACAGGTTGAGGATCACCGGCGTCAGCGCAGGCAAGGCGAACTTGTGGAAACTGTTGAGCGCGCCGCCGCACAACGCGGTGAGCGAAACGAACAGCAGGAACGGGAACGTCAGGCGCAGCAGTTGCGCCGTGAGCGCGAACTTCTCCGGCGTATCGGCAGCGCCCTGCGAAAACAGCGCTGCCACCTGCGGCGCAAAGATCACGCCCAACGCCGTAATGACCAGCAACACGCCGCCCAGCGTGCCCGACACGCGCGACATGAGCTGCTTGAGATCATCGTGGCTGCGCGTCTCCTTCACTTCCGTGAAGACCGGCACGAAGGCCGTGGAGAACGAGCCCTCGGCAAACAGGCGACGCATGAAGTTGGGAATGCGAAACGCCACCCAGAACGCATCCGTGGCCGCGTTGGCGCCAAAGGTGGCGTTGATCGACATGTCCCGGACCAGCCCGAGCACGCGCGAAATCATGGTCATGCTGCTGAAGGACAGCAGCCCGCGGAACATGCTGGGAGACTTCATGCCTTGAGGTCGTACCTATGCTGGTGGGACGCGCTGCCTGCCCGGGCCGCTCTGCCCCGGCGGCGAAAGGCGCGTAGTTTGACAGCCCCGGATGGAAAGATGACAGCGCATACGTGGCATAATCCGGGCTGTCCGTTCTCCCTAGGCCACCGTGTGGGTGGCATGGCGCTCCGCGGAACGCCTTGACAAACGGCTAAGCTGTTGACGCAGCGGCGCATTGGCCGCATACTTGCCGTCTTTTTCCAACCCAGCAATTCATTTCGGAGTTCTACCTTGGCCAACATCAAGTCCGCGAAGAAGCGCGCGCGCCAGTCCGAGCAGCGCCGCCTGCGCAACGTCAGCGCCCGTTCCATGGTGCGCACCGCCCTCAAGAAGGTCGTCAAGGCCATCGAGGCCAAGGACAAGGCTGCCGCCGTTGAAGCCTTTGCCGCTGCCCAGCCGGTCATGGACCGCTACGCTGCCCGCGGCCTGATCCACAAGAACAAGGCTGCTCGTCATAAGAGCCGCCTCAACGCGAAGATCCACGAGCTGGCGTAAGCCAGCTTCGTGTCCTGAATCTCGGGTTGGCGAAAAAGCCGGCGCAAGCCGGCTTTTTTTGTTTGCCTGTGAGAGCAGGCCGGCGCAAGCCGGCTTTTTTGTGTGCCTGTGAGAGCAGGCCGGCGCAAGCCGGCTTTTTTGTGTGCCTGTGAGAGCAGGCCGGCGCAAGCCGGCTTTTGTGTGCCTGCAAAACCGGCGCCCCTCTCCCACTCGTCATTCCGGCGAAGGCCGGAATCCAGTGACTGTGCATGGCGGTTGTCGCCCTAAGGCTCTCAGCCTGGACACACGAAAACGGACTACCGAGTCTCTCGATTCCAGCCTGCGCCGGAATGACCATAAAAAAAGGCGGCCAATGGCCGCCTTTTTTATGAGCGGATTTACTCCGCCCCCTCACCGCGCAACCGCACGTCCCCCGGCAACATATCGTCGCGCTCCTCGCGCGCCATATGCTCCGCCTCAAGGAAGCGCCACACCTGCTGACACACCGGCATGGTGTTTTCGCGCGAAATGGCCGACACGAGGAACCAGGGCTCTTTCCACCCCAGGCGCTGCACCACGTCCGCAGCAACAGCCTGGCGCTCGTCCTCCGGCAGCACGTCGGCCTTGTTCATCACCAGCCAGCGGGGACGATCCAGCAGCTCCGGATCGAACTTCTCCAGCTCATGCTCGATGGCGCGCACCTGCTCCACCGGATCGGAACCGTCGATCGGCGCGATGTCCACCACGTGCAGCAGCAGACGTGTGCGCGATACGTGACGCAGGAACTGAATGCCCAAACCCGCGCCATCCGCCGCACCTTCGATGAGGCCAGGGATATCGGCGATCACAAAGCTCTGGTCCGTGCCCAGGCTCACCACGCCCAGGTTCGGATGCAAGGTGGTGAACGGGTAATCGGCCACGCGCGGCGTCGCAGCGGACACTGCACGGATGAAGGTGGACTTGCCCGCGTTCGGGAAGCCCAGCAGGCCCACGTCCGCCAGCAGCTTCAGTTCCAGCTTCAGCTCACGCAGGTCGCCCGGCGTGCCCGGCGTCGACTTGCGCGGCGCGCGGTTCACCGAGCTCTTGAAATGGATATTGCCCAGGCCACCCTTGCCGCCCTGCGCCACCAGCAGGCGCTGGCCGTTCTGGGTGAGGTCGCCGATGGTTTCGTCGGTGTCGACGTTGATCACCACGGTGCCCACGGGCACGCGGATATAGGTGTCTTCGCCGCCCTTGCCGTACATCTGGCTACCCATGCCGTTCTGGCCACGCTCGGCCTTGAACGACCGCTGGTGACGGAAGTCGATCAGCGTGTTGAGGCCTTCGTCAGCCACCAGCCACACCGAGCCGCCGCTGCCGCCGTCGCCACCGTCAGGGCCGCCAAAGGGGATGAATTTCTCGCGACGGAAGCTGATGCACCCGTTGCCGCCGTCACCGGCTTTGACATTGATGATGGCTTCGTCGACGAATTTCATAGGAGAGTCAATAGTTGATGATCAATGGTAAAGGGTGAAAGCGTCGCCGGCCCGTGAGGGAGCAGGAACTCCGGACAATGCCGGTCTCCACTCTCCACGCCTGGCGCAGAACATTCACCCAAAAAACAAAAGCCCCGCCGAAGCGGGGCCTTCGCTGCAACGTCGAAAAGGAATTAACCCTTGATGACGCTGACGAAACGACGATTGTTCTCGCCGCGGACCTTGAACTCGACGGTGCCGTCGACCAGCGCGAACAAGGTGTGGTCACGACCCAGACCCACGCCCTGACCGGCATGGAACTTGGTGCCGCGCTGGCGAACGATGATGTTGCCGGCTTCGATGGCCTGGCCACCGTAGATCTTCACGCCGAGGTACTTCGGGTTCGAATCGCGACCGTTGCGGCTGGAACCTACGCCTTTTTTATGTGCCATGACTCAATGCTCCAGTTGCTCAGGCGTTGATGCCCGTGATCTCGACTTCGGTGAAATGCTGACGATGTCCCTG
>Ga0209026_1000680_pt1 | contig 20478 bp, 12 predicted proteins | sample AraplaCL_Col_mCL_FD_184262 | JGI IMG/M metagenome (GOLD analysis project Ga0209026, IMG submission 184262) | Arabidopsis root microbial communities from the University of North Carolina, USA - plate scrape CL_Col_mCL (SPAdes) (version 2) | ecosystem: Host-associated > Plants > Roots >... | reverse complement strand
ATCCTGCAAAACCAGCAGACGCAGGCTGCGGCAACAGAAAAACTCTTGAAAGCGACGGAAAGCAAAGACAAGCTAAAGATCAAATTCCTGTTCATCCTGAACCAGTATATCCGACAGCGCGAGGAGATCGGCTCTTTCAAAGGGCGGGAAAAAGAAGAACTGATCGAGCAGGCCAGGAAACAAGTCAATGATTTATAGCCGAAATTATGTACATCAATATCACCGACAGCGATACCGGCAATAACAAAGGCAGCAGCGGCCAATTGGTTCATTACTTGGACAAAGAAAATCGCTTGCTGGAACAATTGGCACCCGAACAGTGGTTTAATGGTAGCAATATAAACATCCCATCCCACGAGGTCAGGCGCAGCCTGGACAATAATATCGCTAAGTTGAGCCGGGATGATGCCAAATTTTTCCTCATTAATATCAGTCCCAGCCAGAAAGAGATAGCCTTTCTCAAAGAACAGTATGGCGACGATACCCAAGCGCAATTCAAAGCTTATGCTGTAAAAGTCATGGACGAATATGCCCACAACTTTAACCGTCCGGGTATTGAAAATAACCGGGACCTGCTTTGGTACGGAAAGCTGGAAAAGCACCGCTATTATTCTCATAAAGATAAAGAAGTCAAAAACGGGCTGAAAAAGCGAGGAGAACGCAAACCAGGCGAACAAATGCACATCCAGCTCATAGTCAGCCGGAAAGATAGAACCAACAGCATCAAACTCAGCCCAATGAATAAATCGAGGGGAAAGAATATAGAACATTCTAAAAAGCTGGGGCAGTTTGACCGTTCGCAATTCGCTAATTCAGGGGAAAAGCTATTTGACCAAACTTTCGGCTTTGACCGGAAACTGGAAGAAACTTTTGAATATGCCAAAACGCAAAAGAACGGCAACCTGAAAGAGCGCATGGCATTGCGTGAAAAAGTCAACGACCAACAGCAGCAACGTTCAAGACAGCGCGGGCAGGATAAGCAACAGTCAAAGGCGCAGCAGAACCATTTGCGGCCCGAACCAAAGAATAATTACTTAGAAAAAGAACCGTCGATTAACCACTATCTGCAAGCGCCTGAACCGGCCAAATACCTGGAGATTGCATTAGGCAAAACCGGGTCAGATACAGCGCCATCCGTATCGCCCAAGAAGAAACGGAAAAGGACCAAAGAACAGGAACAAGGATTACACCTATAATATCAGCTTATGAACACCGGAGAAGACATCACCAGTTTACGCAAGATCATGGACTTTACGCGCCTGATCAGCATCGTTATTTTAGCGATCCATTTTTATATCAGTTGTTACGGCGCATTTGTCGACTGGCACTGGACGGCAAAGATCGTTACCCGCCTGGTACTAAATATCGCCAAAACAGGTTTATTTAACAACAATTTGAAACCCAAGTTAGGCGGCTTGCTTTTCCTGCTGATCTCATTGCTGGGTGCAAAAGGGAGAAAGGATGAAAAGATACAACTGAATAGCTGCATCGCGTATCTACTGACCGGGCTAATACTTTATTTTATCAGTATCCTGTGTTTCTACCTTCCCGCTTCGGGACAACTCATCGCTATTACTTATATAGGCTTAACCGCTGTCGGTTATCTGTTGATACTCACGGGCGGTGGAAGATTAACCCGCCTGATCAAGAACGGGCTACAAAAAGATATTTTCAATACCGACAATGAAACGTTTCCCCAAGAAGAACGCAAGCTGGAAAACGAGTATTCGATCAACTTGCCTGCCAAATACAATTTAAAAGGTAAAATCCGGGATAGCTGGATTAATTTCATTAATCCCTTCCGTGGTATACTGGTAGCCGGGACACCAGGCGCGGGTAAAAGCTATTTTGTGATCCGGCATATTATTGACCAGCACATCAGAAAGGGCTTTACGCTATTTTTGTATGATTTTAAATACGATGACCTGACCAAGATCGCCTGGAATAAGCTCTTGCAGTATAAGGCCAACTACCCGGTCAAACCCAAATTCTATGTGATTAATTTTGATGACCTCGACCGGACGCACCGCTGTAACCCGCTCGACCCGCAGAGCATGGAAGATATTACCGATGCGACCGAAGCCAGCCGGACGGTGATGCTGGGGCTGAACCGCGACTGGATCAAGAAACAGGGCGACTTCTTCGTGGAAAGCAATATCAACTTTATTACGGCTTTGATCTGGTATCTCCGGAAATATGAGGATGGGAAATACTGTACGCTGCCGCATGTGATCGAGTTGATGCAGGTCGATTATGACCGGCTGTTTGCCATTTTGCAGGAAGAGGACGAGATCAGGGCGCTCATTAATCCTTTCATTATGGCTTTTAATAATAATGCGAAAGCCCAACTCGAAGGACAGATCGGCGGCGCGAAGATCGGTTTGGTACGGTTAGCTTCGCCGCAATTGTATTATGTTCTGGCAGGAAATGATTTTACGCTGGATATTAATAACCCGGATGCGCCTAAGATCGTGAGTGTCGGCAACAATCCTCAAAAATTGCAGGTCTACGGGCCGGTCTTATCGCTGTATATTTCGCGGATGATTAAGTTGGTCAACCGCAAGGGCCAGCTCAAAAGCAGCCTGGTGTTTGACGAGTTCCCGACGATCTATTTCAATAATATGGATGGCTTGATCGCGACGGCAAGAAGTAATAAGGTGGCGACGACTTTAGCGGTACAGGATTTCAGCCAGTTGCAAAAAGATTATGGCGCGGACCAGGCCAAAGTCATTACGGGTATTGTGGGTAACCTGATCAGCGGGCAGGTCACGGGTGATACGGCTAAGACACTGGCGGAAAACTTTGGGAAGATCGTGCAGGAACGGGGCAGCCAGAGCATCAATAGTGGGGACACCTCTATTACCCGGTCAAGCCAATTAGATTTTGCGATCCCGGCTTCTAAAATTGCGTCTTTATCATCGGGTGAATTTGTTGGGATGATAGCGGATAATCCAGAAGAACCAGTTAAACTAAAAATGTTTCATAGCGCCATACAAAATGATCATGAGGCCATTGCGAAAGAGGAAGCGGCCTACAAGCCTTTTCCGGTAATCAAGCGGTTGACGGCGGAAGATGTCCAGGAGAATTACCATAGGATCAAAGCGGATGTGCGCGAATTGGTGGCGGGTGAATTGGCGAAGCTGGATGCGCGTAAGTCACAGGTAGCAGAAACTGGAACTAAAAATAGCGCGCCGGAAATAGATAAGGGCCCTGAACAGGGATTAACGCTCTGAATGTTAAAATCTGTCCTTCTTTCACTTTTGTAGCCTGTATTTCGTAAATTAGTACCATTGTTTTATATGATGGAAACGCTACAGGATGCCAATATCGGTTTGTTACTTCGCCGGCTCAAAGAGGGCAGCGAACCGGCATTCAATGCGCTCTATCAGTTGCATAGCGGTATGTTGTTGGCGAATATCCGCAACCTGGTCAGGGACCAGGAAATCGCACGGGAACTGTTGCAGGACCTTTATTTAAAGGTATGGGAGAACCGCGCGAACATCGATCCTGAAAAATCATTTAAAGCTTATTTGTTTACCATCGCCCGCAATATGGTTTATGACTACCTGCGCCGCGTTGCATTGGATAAACGGGCTAAACTGCGCTTGTTAACGGATGCGGTAGACGGTTACGAGTTAAATCATGCCGGATTGGATGACTTGGCGAATACAGCGATCTTGCAGGGGGCAATTGCCAACCTGAGCCCGCAGTGCCGTGAAGTTTACCAATTGAGCCGTTTAGAGGGTAAGAGCCATGAGCAGATCAGTGAGATTATGGGCTTATCCCCGGCTACGGTTAACAATCATATGGTCCGCGCCAAGCGGGAACTGCGAAGGTTTCTCTATAATAACCAGGATTTGGCCATCGTTTTACTCGCCAGTTGGACTATTGGGCAATTAAAATAAGTTTTTCGCTCTGAAAATCAATAGGTTAAAAAATAATCACCAACAAATCTCTACTTGATTAGTTACTGGTCATTTTTCGCTCGTATCACCCATAAATACAGCGATAAAAATACATGGACCAACTCGACGAATTGTTTGAAAAGTACCGTAATCACACTTGTACTCCCGAGGAATTGGAAGCGCTATTGGATTATTTTGCGAATGGACAAAACGAAGATCGTTTAAAGATACTGATCGAAGCGGCGTTTAACCGGGAGGTTGAGATTGATGCGGTTTTGAAAGCAGAAACAAATGAAGTTTACGCCGCGCTACGGAAAAAAATACAAACGGAGGAACCTGTGCATAAACGAGTTTGGTCGCCAGGCCGATGGGCGGTTGCCGCGTCAATTCTATTCTTGGCTTCAGTCGGTGGCTATTGGTGGTTGCACAGTGCGCAGCCCGCACAGTTGGTGGCGGCGAAACAAGATGTGGCGCCGTTTAGCAAGCAAGCTATTTTAAAGACGGGGCATGGCAAGGCATTGCTACTGGATAGTAATCAAAAAGGCACCCTGGCTAAATATGCAAATACCAATATTCAAAAATCCGGTAATGAACAAATTGCTTATACCAATAATAACGAAGCAACAGCAGCAATTGTCTTTGACACCTTACAAGTCCCCGCCGGCGGCAAGCCTTATCATTTGAAACTCGCAGATGGCAGCCAGGTCATGGTGAACGTGGCTTCGGCTTTGCGTTTTCCTGAAAACTTTAGAAAAAATAATAATGAGGTCGAACTTATCGCCGGGGAGGCCTATTTCAGCATCATCCATAACGCGGCATCGCCGTTGATAATTAAAGCTAAAGGACAAACCATTGAGGATATTGGTACCGAGTTTAATGTCAACACGTATAATGACGAACCTGATAGCCGGACAACTTTAGTGGACGGCGCAGTCAAGGTCAATAAAAAAGACCTAGTGCCGGGCGAACAGGCGATCATCACCGCAAACGGCTTAACCATCGCTAAAGCCAATATCGCCCAAACGATTGCCTGGGTCAAGGGAGATTTCATTTTTAAAGGCGAAAATATCCGGCAGGTCATGCGCGAACTGGCGCGCTGGTATGATATCGAAGTCAAATATGAAGGCCAACCATCGAATGTCGGCTATTACCTGAATATCGCACGTTCCAAAAAGATCAGCGAAGTGCTGAACGCCCTGGAACGGACCAAAAACGTACACTTTAAGATCGAAGGAAGGAGGGTCACGGTATTGAGCAAAAAATAACCAAGCTACCCACCCTAAACAAGAAAGCCATCCGTTTGGCGACGGACGGCTCGATGTCAAGGGAGAACTAATAATTTAAATTATTTGTGAACCGCGAAGTGCTGCCCAATCGCAAAAAAGAGAGCACGACGCTTAACCCAAGCAACGAACAAATGTACAATTTTTATTTAAACAAGCGGGTGCCCCTGCCCCCTGGCAGCGGTGTTCGTAAACTCCTGCTGATCATGAAACTAACCACCCTTATTCTGATCACGGTTATCCTGCACGTGAGCGCTACCTCGATAGCGCAGAAAGTCACGCTGAAAGAGAAGAATATGGCTCTGACAGACGTTTTTGACTTGATCAAAAGCCAGACCGGTTATGATTTTGCCCTAACCACCGATGCCCTAAAAAATGCTACCCCAGTCACGATCAACGTGAAAAACGAAGATCTTAAAGACGTTTTGACCGAAATCCTACAAGGCCGTAACCTGGATTTTTCCCTGGATAACAAGATCGTCGTGATCCGCCCAAAGGAAGAATCCTTCCTGGATAAAGTGAAAGCCGTTTTTGTCAACACCGACATCCATGGCCGCGTAGTCGGGGATGATGGACAACCTTTGGCCGGCGCAACGGTAATGGTCAAAGATGATTACAAAACCGCCACAATGACTGACCCAAATGGTTATTTTATCTTAACTAACGTGCCGCCGAATAAAACCATTATTGTTAGTTTCATTGGCTATGAGAAGTCAGAACTGACTGCGAAGGGCGAGATCGGCACCATTAAACTAAAAGTAACCGATAGCAAGCTTGATGAAGTGCAAGTTATCGCTTATGGAAGAACGAGCGAACGCTTGTCTGTAGGTGACATCAATGCAGTGTCTTCAAAAACGATTGAAAGTCAACCAGTAGGTAATGTCTTGCAAGCATTAGAAGGTCAAATGCCCGGTTTATTTATTAAACAAGCTACCGGTTTGCCAGGTTCTCAAATGAGTGTGCAAGTAATGGGACAAAATAGTATCGGGCAGGGCAATAGTCCCTTAATTGTGGTGGATGGTATACCTTACGCTTCTAATCCTTTTAATGCAGTCAACCCAGTTCTAAGCGGCGGAGGGCTAGGTGGCGGCGCCTCTCCATTATCATTTCTTAATCCAAGCGATATTGAAAGTGTTACGTTATTGAAAGACGCTGACGCAACGTCTATTTATGGGAGTCGCGCCGCTAACGGGGCTTTGTTAATTACAACAAAAAAAGGTAAGGCGGGAGAAACACATGTGACATTTAATATACAACAAGGCTGGGGTAATGATACTCGTCGTGTAAATTTGCTTAATACTGCTCAATATCTACAAGTGCGTAAACAAGCATTTGCCAACGATGGTTTAACAGTACCTTCTATCATAACCAGCCCGAATGATGTAAATTATGATATAAATGGGTTATGGGATCAAAGTAGAAACACAAACTGGCAACAAGTTCTCCTTGGTAGTACTGCCGATTATAAAGATTTTAATTCTACTATTTCAGGGGGGACAGATAATACACAATTTTTGGTAGGGGCAACTTATCACCGCGAAGGAACGGTATTTCCGAGTGATTTTTCAGATCAAAAAGCGGCTTTGCATTTTAGTTTACAAAACAAATCTGAAAATAAGAAATTTTCGCTGGCGCTAGCAGGCAATTATGTCTATGACCAAAATCAATTACCTAGTACAGATCTTACACAAACCGCGATTTTGCTGGCGCCGAATGCACCTGATTTATACAATTCCGATGGAGGTTTAAATTGGGCCCCTAACGCGGCCGGGAATTCAAGCTGGACGAACCCCTTGGCGTTTACTGCAAATACAAGCCTCTTTAAGACTAATAATTTTCTGACCACTTTAACGCTTGGGTATCATTTATTATCAAATTTGGAAATTAAGACAGATGCCAGCTATAATTTTCTACAAAGCATGGAAACATTCTTAAGTCCGAGCAGTGCACAAGCTCCAGAAAACAGAACTACAAGCTCTAGGTATTCCAATTTTCAAAACAATAATCTAACTACTTGGAATATACAACCCCAGATAGTATATGGGTTAAAGGTCAATAACGGAATTCTGCAGGGTATTGCGGGTATACAGGCTATGCAGACGACCAATTTTGGGCAAAACATTCAAGCTAGCGGCTTTAGTTCAGATCAGCTAATTGGCGATATAGGCTCAGGCACCACTCTAAGCGCTTCTACTACGGCAACAACTGTGTATAAATATAGTGGTATTTTTGGCCGTCTCAATTATTCTTGGCGGGATAAGTATATATTGAACTTAACAGCTCGACGCGATGGAAGCAGTCGTTTTGGAGTTGCGAATCAATTTCATAACTTTTGGTCGACAGGGGGTGCTTGGATATTTTCAGAAGAACGTGCTATGAAGCAAAATTTTCCTTGGCTGAGCTTTGGAAAATTTGCTATGAGTTACGGTATAACTGGAAATGATCAGATCGCGGATTATCGATTCCTGAGCACTTTTGTTTCGTCTAGTAACGCTACACCCTATCAAGGTATTACTGGACTTCGGCCAACCAGTTTACCTAATCCATATTTACAATGGGAGGAAACTCAAAAGTTCAACGCCAGACTAGACTTTGGCTTTTTCAAAGACCGAATTCTCCTTTCTGCTGATTATTTCAAATATAGATCTTCAAACGAACTTTTAAGTTACGCATTATCCACCGTAACAGGTTTCACATCAATATTAGAGAACTTTCCAGCTACAGTACAAAATACCGGTTGGGAGCTTACCCTTAATACAGTGAATTTTAAGAATAAGAATTTTAAATGGACAAGTAGCTTTAATGTGACTGTACCACGCAATAAACTTGTTGCTTTCCCTAACCTTGCTGGCACCACCTATTCCGCAACCTTGGTAATTGGACAACCGGTTAATATCACAAAAGTTTATCCTTTTGCAGGCGTAGACCCTGCGACCGGGGTGTATCGTTTCATTAACGCTGCCGGTGCAGTTACTGCAACACCTAATTTTAACACAGACAGAACGAAGTTGGAAAATCCCAATCCTCAATATTATGGAGGTTTTCAAAATACCTTCTCATGGAAGGAATGGCAGGTAGGTTTTTTAATTCAATTTACGAAGACTTATCAGGTAAATAACTATTGGGCAACTATGGGATTTTACCCTGGAGAATTTGACAGCGGAATAAGTCCTTATGGGAACCAACCTATTTCCGTACAAAACAATGTTTGGCAGCATCCTGGCGACAGTCGCTCGTTACAGCGTTATTCTACACAAAACCTTCAATATAATAGTGCTCAACTTTCGTCTTTAGCTTTTACCGATGGATCTTATGCACGTTTGAAGAATGTTAATATTTCCTATCAGTTGTCAGATTCATGGTCTAAAACAATTGGATTGAAAAATTGCAGGGTTTATTTAAACGGACAAAACCTATTAACAATCACTAAGTTTTCTGGCCTAGACCCGGAAACAGCTGGCTCTTTCACATTACCGCCGCTGTGCGTAATAACTGTGGGACTTCAGGCAAATTTATAGTTGAATGAAAATTACTTAACAATTAAAACTATGCGATTTTTAAATAAAACAATGTTTGCGGTTGGCGTCGTGCTAACTGCAATTAGTCTTCACGGTTGTAAAAAGCTAGTAGAAGTATCAGCCCCAGTTAATAGCCTGAATTCGGCAAATGTTTATACGAATGATGCTACTGCAATTGCCGTGTTGACCTACATGTATGCAAATATGAGCGCAATTAATTCAGGTTCGTCGATACCCACTTCATTGTTTCTGTTTGGCGGTCTTTCTGCAGATGAATTAACCCTTTACGATATAAATAATGCAAAATATCGACCTTATTATATTAATGCCCTCGCGAACACGGTCTTGACAACAGATTTTTGGCGGTCCACTTATCCGCTTGTTTTCCAAGCCAATGCAGCAATAGAAGGATTAAGTGCTTCGAGTTCATTAACTCCAGCAGTTAAACAGCAATTACTTGGCGAAGCATATTTCCTACGTGCGTTCTATTATTTCGACCTAGTTAATTTATACGGGGATGTGCCTCTGGCTCTTACTACTGACTATCGAGTAAATAATTCTTTGTCGCGCACACCTAGTACACGGGTTTGGCAACAGATTGTAACAGATCTACACATGGCACAAAGCCTGCTAAGTAATAATTTTCTCGATGGGACTTTGTTGAAAACAACAACAGAAAGGGTTCGACCTAATAAATGGGCAGCTACAGCATTACTGGCCCGTTCGTATTTGTATACTAACAATTGGGTAGGTGCAGACTCGGCTGCCACGGCACTTATTAGCAATAGCGCAATGTTCAATCTTGGAACTTTTACGGGAAGCACACGTATTTTTGCTAAGAATAGTCCGGAAACGATCTGGGCATTACAGGGAGTCGGTAGTAATCCCCCTACTAGCAGTTCTACAGTAAATACCGGTGAAGGATTAACTTTCGTGTTGCCATCTTCAGGCCCAAATACCAGCGGCACTTATCCAGTTTATTTAAGTAACACAGTTTTGGGTGCATTTGAAGTTGGGGATCTGAGAAAAATAAATTGGATCAATAGTGTAACTGTCAACGGCTCTACTTACAATTATCCTTATAAATATCAGGCGGGATTAACGAGTTCAGGAAGTACGGAATATTCTATTCAGCTTCGTTTGGCTGAGCAATACTTGATCCGAGCAGAAGCAGAAGCGCACGAAAACAAAACAACTAATTCAGTCAGTGACCTTAACACAATTCGTACTCGTGCTGGGTTAAGTGGTTATGCAGGAGGGACGGACTTATCATCGCTTCAAATAGCCATTTTGCATGAACGACAAGTCGAGTTATTTACAGAGGGCGCACATCGCTGGTTCGATCTCAAGCGAACAAATTCGATAGACGCGGTAATGGGAGCAGGCGGAGCCTGCGCTGCCAAAGGCGGAACCTGGAATTCGAATTGGCAGTATTATCCAATTGCCTCCAGTGAACTCTTAGCAAATCCAAACCTAATACAAAACTCTGGCTACTAAATTCTAGTAAAATGGAAAAAATACTCATGTTAGTAAGCGTCCTAGGAACGCTTACATTCGGGGGGCATGCTCAACAGGCAGTTAAAAATACAGTTGTCCATTTTGAAACAGGTAAAACCTGGGCCCAGATACAGGCGAAAGCTAAACAAGAAAATAAATACGTTTTTGTTGATGTTTTCGCCACCTGGTGCGGACCCTGCAAAATGATGGACCGCGATGTTTATACTAATTCAGGTGTAACCAAAGCAATGGCAAGGGATTTCATCGCGGTCAAAATACAACAGGATTCTTCAAAACAGGACGATAACGAGACAAAAAGTCATTATGCGGACGCCAAAGAATTTGTGCAAAAATATCATGTGACTGCCTTTCCAAGCTTCTATTTCTTTACGCCGGGCGGTGAACTTGTGCACGAGGACCTGGGTTATCGTAATGTACCCGAATTTCTGCGCCTTTTGAAACTGGCCCTCGACCCACAAAAAACCAAGATGCTACCAGCGATGGAAGCCTATCGGAAAGGTAAAAGGGAATATGTCCTTATGGCCAACTTAGCTGTATATGTCAAAAACCTGATTGGTAATAACGCTTTAGCCGATAGTATTGCAACTGATTATAAAACTGGGTATTTAGATAAACTCACTAAGGAGCAGCTGTTGACCAAAGAAAATTTAGATTGGGTTGATAAATTCACTAAACTAATCAATTCGAAAGATCAAATCTTTGCGATGTGCTATAGCCAACCTGATTCAATAGATCGAGTAAAGGGCGATAGGGGCTGGGCCAAATGGATCGTTTCTTATGTTGTAACTCGGGAAGAATTAATGGATAAATTGGTTAGAGACAATAAGAGCAACGGCAGAAAACCAGATTGGGAAAAAATCAAAGCGTCCATTTTCAGAAAATACCCTAAATTAAACGCACAAGATATAGTACTTAATTTTAAGATTATTTATTATCGCACTTATAATCTTAACTGGGTGTTATGGGCTAACTCTTTAAATGAGCAACTCAAACATGATCCCCCTCAGAAAGAGGCATTAAACGCATTTATTCGCCTGAATATGAATGCGTGGGATGCTTTTCAGCATTGCAACTCCATCAAAGTACTTCAAATGGCACTTTCTTGGAGTGATGAATCCGTACTAATATATAAGGGGACAAATGATGTCATTCAATGCTTGGATACGCGTGCGAACTTACTTTATAAATTAAAACGACCGGCGGATGCTATTTCACAAGAAAAAGAGGCTATAACCTTGTCTACCGAAATTGCCAAAAAACAAGGAAAAATTGACAGCGATGGCCCTTATTTGGCCGAGTTTAAAGCTGTTTTGAATAAGATGGAACACAATTTACCAACATGGTAAATACGCCGGTTAAAAAAATGACTGAAAAAAAAATCCTTTTCGTGATTGGTATTTTATCCTTAGCAATGTCAGCTTTGGCTCAGAAACCAATATTAGATACCAGTGTATTATATCATTGGCCCAAGGTGGAAGACGGCTTTTTGAGTGGAAATGGTCGATATGCAGTTTTCACAATATTAGAAGAGCCTAAAGACAAAAAAACCCTTGTCTTAAAAGATTTGAAGTCGGACTGGGAAAAAAGATGGATAAATGCAGCGAAGCTAGTTTTCACCCGGGATAGTCGCCAAGCGATTATTCAGCTTAACGACTCATTAATGTTGATTCAACTAGAGACCCGTCGCGAAATTGTATTGCCACGCGTCACTAGTTTCAAAATGTTTAATCGTGATAATGTGGAATACATGGCCTGGCTAACTAGAGGCATTAACAGTCATTTGGTTATTCGATCCATCGAAAATGGCAAGGAGGATACTGTTAGAAATGTGGTAGATTGGATTGCGGCGCCGGATGGTAAGCATTTGCTACTCAAAAGAATAAACGACGGTGAGCAACAGGTGGCTAGCATGGAATGGCCAGCTGATAATGAAGTCATTCTCTGGGAAGGACAAAGCACGATAACTAACTGGTTATTTGACTCAAGAGGAGATCGGGCAGCTTTTATCCTAAAACGAAATAATGGAAAAAAGGAAATATGGTATTACAGCGAAAATGAGTCAAAAGCTAAGGAATTGGTAAATGAAAGTTCACCGGGTATTGAATCTGGAATGGCAATCAATAACCTAACGAGTTTCTCCCAGGACGGCAACCGGTTGTTGTTTTGGCTACAGGAAAAGCCTCGTATTAAAGCTGATCCGGCCTTGGTATCTGTTGATATCTGGAGTTATCGCGATGCTAAACTTCAGTCCCAACAACTCGTCGAAGCAAATTCTTCTTCCAAGAAGTACCTGGCAAGTGTGCCATTAAATACCGCAGCAAATGTTGTTCAAGCACAGTTACGCGGAGAAAGGTTGAGTACACCTCAAAAATTGGATGGAGCTTATTTGATAGTCGATAGTATGGCAGGTGACCGCAGTGAAAATTATTGGTCGTCGGATGCACAGTGGCGATATCACATTATAGACATGGCTTCAGGGAAGCGCACTGAAATAACAAAATATGCGTTGTCTATTTCTCCGTTAGGGCGCTACCTGCTACTTTCAGAGAAGGGCAACCTCTTGACTTATGAATTTATCACGGGAATCACTCGTCCAATTACACGAATGATGACTCTTCCCCCTAAGTCAAAAATGCTTGATGATTTGTCAGCTAAAGATGACCGAGGCATTAGGGTTCTAGGGTGGTTAGAAAAAGATGACAGAATAATAATTTCAGACAGCTACGATGTTTGGGAGTTAGATCCGTTAAACCACCGAAAACCTATTAACCTTACCGCAGGATATGGCGCGCTGCACTCGACGGTATTTGATCTGGCGTTTGAATATCGAAATAAAGTAATAAACGATGATAGTCTTGTGCTGAGCGCTTTTAACAAAAAAAATAAATATAATGGTTTTTTTAAAATAAAACTTCATCGGAAACAGCAGCCTGTAAGATTAACTATGGGGCCTTATTTTTACTATTCCTCAAGGATTATGCCTCTGGTTGGCCAACCAGTTTTTAAAGCTATTGATACAACTATATTCATAGTGGAACGACAAAGCGAGAAACAGTCGCCAAACTTCTTTTGGACGAGCAATTTCAAAAATTTTATCCCGATATCTTCCATTTACCCGGAAAACAAATACCTGTGGTTGAAAAATAAATTAGTAAACTTCACTAGAGACGATGGTAAAATAGAACAGGGGATAATTTATTTCCCCCAAAGCTTAGGACAACGGGACCGCTGCCCAGTGATTTTACATTATTACGAAGAACGATCTGATGAGTTGCATAAATATTGTTTCCCTGAGGGGCCAAATGGCGACTTGAACATACCTTGGTTTGTGAGCCACGGATATGGTGTATTTATACCCGATATCCATTTTACTATTGGCCAAACTGGACAAAGTGTGCTTAAGACGATTAATGGTGCAGTTCGTGCATTGAGGGCTATACCACAAGTCGATCCAACACGATTAGCGTTGCAAGGGCATAGTTATGGCGGCTGGAGTACGATGTACCTTTTAACTCATAGCCGACACTTTGTGGCAGGGGTAGCCTCTTCAGGAGATTACGATCTTATCAGCGAATATACTTCTCTTTGGGGTGGGGGTAATTCGAAACAGGGATGGACCGAGATCGGACAGGGTCGCATGGGTGTTCCACCCTGGAAGGATCCTATCCGGTATATTCGCAATTCTCCAATTTTCGCAGCCGACAAAATAAGTGCCCCAGTATTAATGGTGAGCAACAGGGATGATCACAACGTGTCTTTTAGCCAAGGTTTAGAGATGTTCGCTTCGCTTAGACGGTTAGGAAAAGCGGCTTGGATGCTTCAGTATGATAATGAGGGACACGGGTTAGATGGCAAGCCGCTTATGGACTATTTACTACGACAAACTCAATTCTTCGATTATTATTTAAAAAGATTTCCCGCTCCAATTTGGATGACACAGGGCATTTCAGCCGCACAGAAAGGACTTACTCTTGGTTTTGAGTTAGATATAAAACATCCAAATCCTGGGCCCGGTCTTCTTATTTCGCAACTTAAAAAAGAAAAAAATAAAAAAAGATTAATGAAAAACAAATCGAATAGATTTTAACCAAATTAAAAACAATGAAAACAACATTTAGAATTTTGGGGGCAATCGCCCTAATGGCTGCCTTGCACGCTTGTAAGCAGAACAACGTAACGCCAGGTAACTTGGCCTCGATTAACGTAACCAATGCTGTCATCGGTGGATCTGCATTAACGTATAACACGACCTCAACTACAGTGAGTAATAACAATTTTATGCAGCTAACGATGATTGCAGGGAATAGTTTGCTTAATCTGTATCCGGCTGCAACGCCCTCAAGTTCATATTATAACAATACAATTCAAACAAGTAGTGGCGACAACTATTCGCTGTTTCTATCAGGTCCTTCACCGTCATCAGTCGATGCAGTTTTGATAAAGGAAAGTTATCAGAATTATGCTGACAGTCTTTGCGGTGTCAGATTTATTAACCTTTCTCCAAATAGTAACCCGATCAGTGTTAACGTAAGCGGATCAGCAAACGGTTCTATTGTTACAAGCCTAGCTTATAAGGCTTATAGTAATTTTACTCAGCTGCCGGCGAAAAGATTAAATCGTACATACGTTTTTCAAATTCGTGATGCGACAACCGGTAATTTGATCACTACTTATACCATGAACACACCTTATTTTAATAACGTGACGATAGCTTTGCGGGGTTTGATCGCATCGCCCGGAATCATTTTAGTAAAGAACTATTAGAGGCATTTAGTATCATTTTTCATGAAAAATTTCTGATCAGTTTATGCTGTATTGCGATAGCCATGTCCGGTTTTTCGCAGGAAAGGTATACGATAAGTATAAAACGAGTTAAGGCCGCGGGCACTCAATCGCTTATGTCTGCGCTGGTCGCAATGACACAGGGTATGCCGGCTTCGAAAAAAGGCCGGACACCGGGTTACGAATCGGACACACAACATCAGGATCCGGGACGGGATTGCTATTGCCCGATAAGCAAAAACATTGATCACATTAAACAGAAAAGATAGAAACAGTGAAAAAATTTCTAAGTATAGCGGCATTAATGATTGGCTTCTTTTCGTCTGCGACACAAGCTCAATTAAATACCCGTTGGACTAAGCAGGTTTCAGCGAGCAACGCGACACCTTATCCACGCCCGCAAATGACCCGCACGAATTGGGCAACGCTAAACGGTGTTTGGGATTATGCGATAACTTCGAAGGCTGAAGTTCAGCCTTCGAAGTTCGCAGGCAAAATCTTAGTGCCTTTTCCTATCGAATCTTCCTTGTCCGGCGTTCAAAAGCAGCTAAAGCCTGATGAGGCCCTGTGGTATAGGCGATACTTTGCTCAATCTGTATTAAAAAGCGGCGAAAGATTACTGTTACATTTCGAAGCGGTAGACTGGCAAACAACCGTGTTTATCAATGGCAAGCAAATAGGCCAACACCAGGGAGGCTATGATCATTTTTCTTTCGACATCACCGATGCACTGCAACCCAGTGAAAATGAATTGGTGGTTAAAGTGTTGGATCCGGGTGATCAGGGGCTCAACCCCCATGGCAAGCAGGTGCTGGACCCTAAGGACATTTGGTATACACCCAGTTCGGGTATCTGGCAGACGATTTGGCTGGAGGCCGTGCCGCAAAACTATATCCGGTCACTGAAGATCATGCCGAATGTAGATTCAGGCTTTGTGGCGGTGACTGTCAATAGCAACAGCAACGAGCCGGTTACCTTAACTGCCGGTGTGCTATTGGCAAGAGGCAGGACGAACGAACGTATTTTGTTAAAGGTGCCCAAAGCGCATTTATGGTCGCCTAATGACCCTTACCTCTATGACCTGTCCGTAAAAACAGCCACGGATGCCGTCAAAAGTTATTTTGGCTTGCGGAAGATCGAAGTGAAGAAGGACAGAAAAGGCGTCGACCGGATCTTTTTGAATAACCAATACACCTATAACCTCGGTGTGTTGGATCAAGGCTTCTGGCCGGACGGTTTATATACTGCGCCGAATGACGAAGCCCTGGCTTTTGACATCAAAGCCATTAAAGCGATGGGTTTTAATACCATCCGTAAACACATTAAAGTCGAACCGGACCGCTGGTATTATTGGGCGGATAAACTGGGTATGCTGGTATGGCAGGATATGGTCAACCCCTCTTTTGACCTTACCGCTGGAGCCAAACAAAACTTCGAGCACGAAAGCCAGACGCATATCGAACAATTGTACGATCACCCCTCGATCGTGACCTGGGTGCTGTTCAATGAAAAATGGGGCCAGTATGACCAGAAACGTTTGACCAACTGGATCAAAAATTTAGACCCGACGCGTCTGGTGAATGGCCACACGGGCGAGATCCTGTATGTGAATGAACAATTGCGCAGTCCAAGCCCGGACGCTTATGTAGATGCGGATATGACCGATGTGCATAGCTATCCCGACCCGATGATGCCGATCAGGCAATCGGGAAAAGCACAGGTCGTAGGCGAATTTGGAGGTATTGGGGTGGCAATCCCCGGCCATGAATGGAATACGCTGCAGGGCTGGGGGTATATCAAAGTGGCGCCCGCGCAACTGGCTGGTAAATACCGGGCCATGGTCGAAAATTTAAAGCTGTTGGAAAAGGATGGTCTTTCCGGCAGTATTTATACCCAGCCTTTTGATGTAGAAGGGGAAGAAAATGGGCTCATCACCTATGACCGGGCGGTTGCTAAAATACCGTTGGCCCAATTACGTCAAATTAACAGTTTGCTCGTACCAACCGCGCCCAATATTCCGAAAGCTATCGTCTTGAAAACCGCAGACCTGTCCGACGAAGGTGCACGCTATGCAGCGCTACTGGATGCCTATGTCAAAGGCAAACGCGATACCGTTTTTTTGAGGAACCTCGCGCTCATGTCCCAGCGGGTCAATGACAAGACCGGTGGTGCCCGCGTGGCGAACAGCTATATCCAGACTTTAAAAGCGCCGCTGTCTGAGGCCAATATCAAATTTACACTGCAGTTTACCAAAAGCAGTAAAGATCCCGGGTTTGCGCTCATCCGGCAGAACCGGGCGGCTTTTGAAAAAACGAGCGGTGTAAAGGAATTACATAATACGGAAATGGACCTGATCTATGCCGGTGAGATCGCAGCCGAACTCGTCACGGACGCACCGGACTGGGCGAAGATCAAAGCCAGCACCAGTGTTTACGGCGCTACCGGCGAGGAGATCTTTTTGCGGGCGCAAACGATTGAAACCTTAAATAAAAAAGACTGGGCGGCTTTCGTCCCCGTCGCGAAAATTTATATACAACAGTACGGCGATGCGATCAGCACCGCTGAATTAACACTTTTAAAATCCAATATCGAACAACATAGTCATTAACACAAAAAACAAGATGGCGTACCGAGCATGGTATTACCCTTTCAAAATAATTATAAATATGAAAACGATCATCATTACGGGACTTTTGTTCAGCAGCCTTTGGGTTTCTGGCCAGGATTTCACCGGTAGCTGGAAGCGCGATAATTTATTGTCGAATGCGGGCGAACATATTTCGATCAATTCCATACCGGTAACGGTCGAAGTCAAAAAGGCAGACCAGGCGCTGATCATCACTTATACTTCCAAGAATGGTAAGGGGGAAGTCAGCAGTAGTACAGATACGCTATCGGAAGGCAAAATCAGTCAAAAAGTGACTGCTACCGGTTTGCATAAAAGCACCACCTTAAAAGCCGATGGCGCTGGTTATGAAATTACCAGCGACTACCGTGACGATACCGGCACAGTGGTACGAACCAGTAAGGAAGCCTGGACACTGACGGATGGGCATTTGCAGATCATCGCCGATTTTACGAGTAATGAAGTGCCGTATCATTTTGTGGAGGTATTTGGGAAATGAAACAGCTTGGCGTGCTGCTTATCTTGTGGATGAATTGTTTTGCCGGCTACGGCCAGGCTGAGCGGCTGATCCGGGAACTGCATGATCCACAGACAGATCAGGTCCTGGTCATTGCGCACCGCGGCGACTGGCGGAACGCGCCGGAAAATTCCTTGTATGCCTACCAACGCGCGATCGACCTGGGCGTCGATATGATCGAGGTCGACCTGGAGAAAAGCAAGGACGGCGTGCTCATTATTTTGCATGACCATACGCTCAACCGTACAACCACCGGTAAAGGCAAACCCGGTGATTACACCTTGGCAGAATTAAAGCGCCTGCATTTGCGCGACGGGCTGGGTGCACCCACGGCTAATACCATCCCTACCCTAACAGAGGTCATGCAATTGGCGAAGGGAAAGGTGCTGGTGAATTTAGACCATAGCTTTCCCTTCTATCGGGAAGCTTATGAGGTAGTGACCCAAACCAGCACCTTAACGCAAGCCCTATTCAAGGCCGACGAGCCCTTTGAAAAATTGCAGGCTAAATACCCCGACCTGCTGGATAAGATCACCTTTATGCCAGTAGTAGACCTCGACACCTCAGCGGCTCGTGGAATGTTGACTACTTATCTCAAGAAAATGAAACCCGTCGGTACCGAACTGGTATTTGCAACGGATAGCAGTTCCATTATCCGGGATACGCATTTTATCCAACAGGCCGGAACCAAGGTTTGGGTCAATACCCTCTGGCCGGACATCAGCGGCGGGCACAATGATGACCTGGCCGTGGAATACCATGATACAAAAAATAGCTGGGACTGGGTGCTGGCGCATGGCGCGACCATGATCCAGACCGACCGGCCAAAGGAATTACTGGATTACTTACGCAAAAAACATTTACACCGCTAATGAGAAATTATTTGACCTTGCTGGTGCTCTTTCTGTTTGGCGTTTGCCGCGCCCAACACCGTTTCGCGGGCGATTACCGCGGGGCCAACCTGGACATGGTGGCTTTTCCCATAGGGGGCATCGGCGCGGGCATGTTTTGCATCGATGGCAACGGCCAGATTTCTCATTTATCCATCCGCAATACGCCGGATGTGTTCAATACCCCCAAATGCTTTGCGGCCATTGCCATCAAAGGCGAGCCGGAAAGCGCACGGGTACTGGAGGGCCCGGTGCCGAACTGGAAAAAATTCAGTGTGCCAAATGGCGGGCATGGGGTGTACGGCAGCACTTTAGGATTGGCCCGGTTCACCGGCTGCCGTTTCGATGCACGGTTTCCATTCGCAGCTATTGATCTGCGTGATGCCCATTTGCCCATTAGAGCCGGCATTCGCGCGTGGTCGCCCTTTATCCCGGGTGACGCCGATGCGTCCAGCCTGCCGGTCGGGGGACTGGAATATACGATCGTGAATACCGGTAAAATGGCCAAAGACTTTGTATTTTCTTTTAACAGTGCCCGGCTTTCGGGCTTTACCGGGATAAGCCCCATCACCGGCGGCTTCCAGCAAGATGGCAAAGGTCCGCAACTGGCCTTTTTTACCGATGAAAAAGCGGTGGCCGTAGATAACTGCTGGTTCCGCGGCAGTTATTACGACCCGCTGATCATGGCCTGGAACAAGGTCAAAAAAGGGGACGTGACGGCGGTTCCGCCTCAGAAAAATACCCCTGGCGCTTCCTTGTTCGTACCATTCCGGTTAAAACCGGGCGGAAAAAAGACGATCCGTTTATATACCTGCTGGTATAGCCCGGAAACCAAACTGCAAATCGGTAAGGGACTGGATACCACCGATAAAAGCACTTACCGGCCCTGGTACGCGGGCAGGTTTAATAGCCTGGACGAACTGGCCCGTTACTGGAAAACCAATTATGCTTTGCTGAAACAAAAGACAGGCTTATTTACCCAAACTTTTTACGATACAACCCTCCCTAAAGAAGTTGTCGAGGCCATAGCCGCTAACCTGTCTACGTTGAAATCGCCAACGGTATTAAGACAAACCGATGGTAAATTCTGGGCGTGGGAAGGCTGCGAGGATGATGAAGGCAGCTGCCCTGGCTCCTGCACGCATGTGTGGAATTATGCCCAGGCGCTCCCCCATTTGTTTCCGCAACTGGAACGCAGCCTGCGGGAAACCGAGTTTTTTACGGACCAGGACGAAACCGGGCACCAGATGTTCCGTGCAGGCCTGCCTATTCGCCCCATCGCCCATGATTTTTATGCCGCCGCGGACGGCCAGCTGGGCGGCATCTTAAAAGTTTACCGCGACTGGCATATTTCCGGTGACGAAAATTGGTTACGCAGGTTCTATCCAAAAATGAAAGCCAGCCTGGATTATTGTATCCGCACCTGGGACCCGAGGCGG
>Ga0209026_1000679_pt1 | contig 20507 bp, 21 predicted proteins | sample AraplaCL_Col_mCL_FD_184262 | JGI IMG/M metagenome (GOLD analysis project Ga0209026, IMG submission 184262) | Arabidopsis root microbial communities from the University of North Carolina, USA - plate scrape CL_Col_mCL (SPAdes) (version 2) | ecosystem: Host-associated > Plants > Roots >... | reverse complement strand
TTATAGCTTCGGGAAATATTTCTGGATCACATCCAATAACTCCTGCGTAATGATGCCATTGGTAGCTACTACTTCGCGGGTATCGAACAGGTTGGTGCCGCCCGAAAAGTTAACCACTTCGCCCCCGGCCTGGCGCACGATCACGATGCCGGCAGCCATATCGTACGAGTTGAGGTTGTATTCGTAATAGGCATCAAACCTGCCGCAGGCGGTATAAGCCAGGTCGACGGCCGCCGAACCTAAACGGCGGATACCGTGGCAGCCGCGCATCAGTTCGGCAAACATTTCGATATAAGCGCGTTGCTTTTCAAAATCGTAGTACGGGAAGCCGGTAGCCAGTAAGGTGTCGGCAATTTTTTTGCTTTTGGTAACGTGGATCTCTTTCCCGTTAAGGTAAGCCGGGCTGCCTTTGCAGGCGTAAAAGCATTCGTCCTGGTTTACTTCGTACACTACGCCCATCACCAGTTCATCATACTCCTGCAAGGCAATACTTACCGAAAACACGGGCAGGCCGTGGATAAAGTTGGTGGTGCCATCCAGCGGATCGATGATCCAGGTGTAACGCGGGCCGACGTTGTTTTTGGTTTTCTCTTCGGTAATAAAGCCGGCTTCGGGCAGTATTTTTTCCAATGCGGCTACGATCTGCTCTTCGGCACCTTTATCTACATACGATACCAGGTCGTTAGTGCCTTTGTATTCAATATCATCGTTATTAAACTTTTTACGCTCCTGGCGGATAAAATCGCCTACTTGTTTGGATAGCTCAACTACCTGTTTGGTTATGTCTTCGAGGTGCATGGTGACGTAATGCTAAACTGAATGAGAAAAATTTATGTACAAAAAAGCTGGCAAAAAACAAGCTCAATGCGGCCAGCGGCCTTGCTACCGGCGGGTACATGCCCAGCCAGTGAATAAACAATTTGAGCATGCCCAAGTTTGCAAAAAAACCAAGAATGGCCACAGCAACAAACCTGAAGAATTGCTTTCCGGGCGATGATTGTGATTCGGAAAACACAAAGAACTTGTTGATAAAAAAGTTAACCAGCACGCCTAAAGCAAAGGATACCGCCAGCGAAAGGGTATCGTTAGGCACCCGGAACTCTCCAAAATAATAGTTCCGTGTAGTAAATATGAAATGGTAAAACACGTAATATGCAGCAATATCCACCACAAAGCCCGTACCCGACGACAGTATAAAACGGAACACCTGATTATTTAACACTTTACGACCTGCCGCCGCGCTTTTTTTAGCCATTATGCGCTGCTTTTGCCTTGAAAGGATGCTTTAAGGCGTAGCTTGTTAAACCTATACCGGCTGCAATTAATATTAAAGAGATGAGTTCGGCCTGGGTGAACGAGATACCGGCAACCACATAACGGGTATTCACACGGATCAGCTCGATCAAAAATCTTTCGGCACCAGTCAGGATCAGATAAATGCCAAACATCAGGCCCGGCGCGTGTAGTTTTTTACGGATGCTCCACAAAAAGAAGAACAGCGCCAAACACATCAGGGTTTCGTAAAATGGCGTAGGATAAACCGGGATAGCCAATTCATGGCAATATTTACCAACACAATCAGGTATCAGCGTATGCGGATCGCTTTGGTTTACGTTGTGCGGGTATTTAAAGGCCCACATCCAATCGGGCGCCCAGCTTAACCAATGTGGCTTTGGTGCAGGGTTGTTGATGCCCCAATCGCCATCGCCGGCCATTTGGCAACCTATCCGGCCAAGGGCGTAGCTTAGCATCATGCCGGGGCCGCCAATATCCAGCATGGTTAATGGTTTAACGCCGTTTTTATTGGTGATATACAGCACCGCAGCACCGCCACAGATCAAGCCCCCGTAAAAAGTTAAACCGCTAAAGCCGATAAGCATGCCCACCGGATCGGCCATAAACTCGCCCCAGTTTTCTAAGGCGTTAAATATTTTAGCACCGGCAAATCCCGCTACAGCGGCCCATAGCAATACACTGCCCATTAACTCGTAAGGGTGCACGGTAACTGTTACCTCTTTGGCTACAGGGGTTTCGTCGGTAATTTTTTTCTTTTCGTAATAGCTCCAATAACCTAAGCCGAGGGCGGCAATAATACCACCCGGCCAGTTACCCCGGGCCGACAGCAGAAAATCCTGCGGGCTATCAACCAAAGCCGAATAATGTACCGCGGCATCAACCAGTTTGTAGCCGATGATAAAGCCAACCAGGCAATTTAAAAACACTTCGGTGTAGTTTATTGGACCGCCAACGGTTACCTTTTTTTGGAAAGAATGCACATAACCCAGCTTTTCTTTACGTTTAAACTCCTGCTCAAAGGCCCAAAACGCGCCCATAAAAGCAATAGCCACAAAAAAGCCGAAGGTTTGTATAGGCAAAGGGAAATTCCACCCGGTGAGGTACTTAATAAGTTCGGTTATGGTTGGGAACATTGGTTATAATTTGTGAGCGAATATAAAGATTTAATGAACCAATGTTTCGTGCATCTCTGTTATTTCAACATCACCATCGGGTGAAATTTGAGTTAACTGAACCATTTTTAGCTCGTTAACCAGCACAGGATCGTATTTGGCTTTTACCTTAACGTAGTTACGGCTAAAACCGTGCATGTAGCCATCTTTTATATCAGCTTCGAATAATATTTCTTCTAATTTGCCTAACTGGCTCTCGTAAAACGCGCGGCGTTTTTTGTCGGATAGGATATGCAGCATCTTGCTCCTGTCGGCACGGGTTGAGCCGGGTACGGCGCCGGGCAGTTCGGCGGCAATGGTATTTTCGCGCTCCGAATAAGTGAACACGTGCAGGTACGATATATCCAGCCCGTTTAAAAAGTTGTAAGTATCAATAAAATCCTCACGGGTTTCGCCGGGGAAGCCAACGATCACATCCACACCGATACAGCAATGCGGCATGAGTTGTTTGATTTTCGCTACACGGTCGCTGTATAAATCACGACGGTAACGGCGGCGCATTAAGCCTAATATCTTATCACTACCCGATTGTAACGGGATATGAAAATGCGGAACAAAGCGTTTTGATGTCGACACAAACTCGATGATCTCGTCGGTCAACAAATTGGGTTCGATGGAGGAAATGCGGTAACGGTCGATACCTTCCACTTCGTCCAAAGCTTTTACCAGGTCGAAGAATTTATCCTGGCGCTTGCCATCACGAATACCATAATCGCCTAAGTTAACGCCTGTTAATACGATCTCTTTCACACCCGAAGCAGCTATCTGTTTAGCCTGTTCGATCACGCTCTCAATGGTATCGCTGCGGCTTGCGCCACGAGCTAAAGGTATGGTACAGAAAGTACAGGAGTAATCACAACCATCCTGAACTTTTAAAAAGGTGCGGGTACGATCACCAAACGAATAAGAGGATACAAACTGGTTAGCCTCGCTCACCGGTTGGTTAAATACCAATGCCTTGGGATTTTTGGTGAGATCGGTAATATGCTCAACAATATTAAACTTTTCGGCAGCGCCTAAAACCATGTCTACGCCCTCAATCTCCGCAATCTCCTGTGGTTTTAACTGTGCATAGCAGCCTACAATGGTTACATACGCGTTGGGCGATATTTTTAAAGCCTCTTTAACTACTTTTTTGCACTTCTTATCGGCATTCTCGGTAACGGAGCAGGTGTTGATCACAAATACATCGGGCACGTCCGTAAAATCAACCGTATCAAAGCCGGCCTTATTAAACAGGCGACCGATTGTGGAGGTTTCGGAGTAGTTGAGCTTACAGCCCAGCGTGTAAAATGCGACTTTCTTATTCATTTTTTGCGCTGCAAAGATAAGAAATTGAAGTAGAGGTTAAAATAGATACTTCCAATTCGCATCAAGTGATATTAAGATGACGATTTTCCATAACCAGGTTGGTAATTTGATCTTTTTTAAATTGTTATTTTTTATGATCACAAAACCATCCTGAGGTATGGAACGGTGAATAAATATAAAATAAATGATAATTAATTATAAATCTGTAACTTAGCTCCCCCTAAACCTGTACACGCGTTAATTTATATCAAAGCCGGGAGTTGAAAGGCAACTATCGGCGGTTTACTACGGTATTGGTTTAGTATAGTTACATTTTGTTTGTCAGAAACAGGCACGTATTTTGCGTATGTATTAACGTGCTGAACTACTAACAGTTGTACACCTGTTGATATGAAAAAAATAACCTTTACCTTGCTGATACTTCTTGCTGTTTCGGGCTTTGCGGCAAATGCGCAAAGCATCGATATTATGCAAAATACGCTGGATACTACCAAAGATGTATGCGTTAAACTCGACTTATATACTACCATAGCTACCAAACTGATCCAATTTGAACAGCCAAAAACACGCGAGGTAACTTATGCCGAAGCAGGCAAAGCTGTGGATTATGTATTAAAAGCTATACATATCAATTCGCAGGATGGTGATTATTTTGCGCTGCGCACCGACTACGATTTGCTAAGCCAGGCTTATTTTATTCAAAAAAAATACACGCAGGCCAAGTGGTTCAACCTGCAATCCAGCAACATCTCGCGCAATCTGCACGAAACACCCAATATTATTCATTCGCTGATACGATTGGCGACCATTAAAATGGCAATTAAGGACTATAAGCTTGCCCAACAAGATTTAGACGAGGCTATGGCATTGGCAAAAAACACGTACAACCTCATCCTGCAGATCGATGTAGAACGCAGTATGGCCGTTTTATACGACAAAACCGGAAATGTAAAGCAAGCGATTGCCATGCAGAAACACTATAGTACATTGATGGTTAATTTAAAAATAGCCCAAACCCCTACCGCGGTATTGGCGGCTATGCGCAAACAAAAGTTAAAGCCAAAACCTAAAACGCAGGCTATAGCTAATGTAGCTATAAAAAACACCACCATAGAATCCAACGCCCCGCTTGAAAGCAAGCTGAATGTTGAGAATGGTATTTGGGTAGTAAAGGATTGATCAGCCCCCTCTAAATCTCCCCCAGAAGGGGAGACTTCTTTTTATTATATTAGTACCGTTATAAGCCCTCCCTACCGGGAAGGGTTGGGTGGGGCTACTCACTCCACCGATAACTTTCATCCTCCAAACCTATGAGGTCGATCACCCGGTTTACAACGGTAAGGGCAACCTCTTCAACCGTTCGGGGCTTGCTGTAAAATGAGGGCGTAGCCGGACAGATAATGCCACCCGCTTCGGTTACGGTTTGCATGTTGCGAATATGGATCAAACTCAATGGCATATCGCGGGCAACCAATACTAGCTTACGGCGTTCTTTTAAAATCACATCCGCAGCACGGGTGGTTAAATCGTTCGAAATACCGGTAGCTATACGTCCAAGCGTACCCATTGAGCAAGGAATGATCACCATGGTATCATACTTTGCCGAGCCAGAGGCAAAGGGCGCCATAAAGTCATTTTTATCGTAAAAACGGAAGGGGTAATTGTTATAATCCTCGTTATCCAGCTCCAGTTTCCATACCTGGCGGGCGTTATCGCTCATCACAACCCCCACTTCTGCAACCTGATTGTGCAATTGTTGCAGTTTGTTTAACAAAAGCCTGGCGTAAATAGCCCCGCTGGCACCGGTTACTGCAACAATTATTTTTCGTTTCATGAAGGGCAAAGTTAGGTTAAACGGCGGGTTTTGCAATAAAAAAGGGTCGAATACGAATATCCGACCCTACATCTACCTATGAAAAACATGCCCTTTCGGGCACTACAAATATAAATACAGATTATTACAAATTAAACAATTTGTTAACAATTATTTTTTTTAGACGCTATATTACAAAACTTTGTTTGGCAGCCGCCAGTGCTACTCCAGGTTTTTTTCGATTAATGTTTGGATAATACCGTCAACCAGGCCCACTTTAGGCACATACATATTTTTGATTGATGCCCACTTCATTAGGGTAAGATAGATCTCACAGGCAGGTATAATCACGTCGGCACGGTCGTTATTAAGGCCTAAAACGTTGATCCTGTCTTTTAACGAGAACGAATTAAGATAGTTATAGATGGATTTCAGCTTGTTAAACGTTAATGGAACGTTTTCTTTTTCTTCAGAGATCTTGAATATTTTGTTAATGTTACCACCTGTACCTATCCCGGTTATCGACTTGTACACTTTGGTGTGATCTTTTACAAAATCGTGCATCTCGTTCCAGGTTTCTTCTTTGTCCTGGTTATCCAATATACGTATTGTACCGATGTTAAATGATTGTGAAGCGATCATCTTGCTATCCGAAAATACCGAAAGCTCGGTACTACCGCCACCCACATCAATATACAGGTAATTCTTATTTTTTTCAAGGTTACGCTCGATGTGGCTCGAATAAATAATATTGGCCTCCTTTTGCCCGTGAACTATCTCGAGGTTAATATCAGCCAGCGTCTGCACTTTTTGCACAATCTCGGGGCCATTTCTGGCTTCGCGCATAGCGGATGTTGCGTAAGCCATGTAATCGCTGCACTTGTAAACGTCCATCAGGTTACGGAAAGCCTGCATGGTTTTAACCAAGTCGGTTATTTTTTTGTCGGAGATATGCTGATCCAAAAATGCGTCGTCGCCCAGGCGTAAAGGCACCCGTACCAGGGTGTTCTTTTTAAACGAGTAGGTATTGTCGTTTTCAACAATATCGGCTATAAGCAATCTTACAGCGTTGGAACCTATATCAATGGCGGCGTATCTCAATGTGTTTAGTTTTTATATTTTAAATAGCTATAGATGTCGATCTGTGCACGATAAGGTATTTTTTCGCGGGTTCTAACGTACTTATTATTGTTTTGCCCGTTAATTTCGCGGGCCTTGGTGTTATCCTGCAGTTGGATGTTGATGATATCGCGGACCTCTTTGTGGAGGTTTTCATCGTAAATAGGGAAGCCTACCTCTACCCTATGGTCGAGGTTACGGGTTAAAAAGTCGGCCGAGCTTAAAAACAACAGCTCTTTACCCCCGTTACAGAAGATGTGTACCCGGGCATGCTCCAGGTATTTATCTACAATGCTGATGACCTCGATATTTTCGCTGTAACCTTTTGCGCCTGCGACCAAACAGCACATACCACGCACGATCAATTGTATTTTAACACCGGCATTGCTGGCGGCGTACAGTTTTAGGATCATTTGCTCATCAGCCAGGCTATTCATTTTAAGGATAATGTATGCCTTTTTACCGGCCTTGGCATTTTTAATTTCGGCATCTATCATTTTAAAATAAAATGGCCGTGAATCAACAGGTGACACCACCAGGTTTTTCAGGTTACTTGGCACCGTGTTTTTTACCAAGGCCTTGAAAACGTTTACCAGATCTGAAGTGATACGTTTATCAGCGGTAAGCAAACTATGATCGGCATAAAGCGAGGCGGTTTTTTCGTTAAAATTACCGGTAGAAAGGCAAGCATAATATTGAGTCTTGTTCTTTTCGGTACGGGCTACCAGTATTATTTTGGAGTGTACCTTAAAGCCCGAGATGCCATAGATCACGTTCACGCCTTCTTCGGCAAGGCGGCGGCTCCAGCTAATATTGGCTTGCTCATCAAACCGGGCTTTTAACTCCACCAGGCAGTTTACTTTTTTGCCATTTTTAGCGGCATTGATCAAAGCGTGTATGATGCGCGAATTTTTTGCCAGGCGATACAGGGTAATGCTGATCTCTTTCACCTTAGGATCAATAGCCGCCTCGCGTAAAAAGTGGATGATGTAATCGAAAGACTGATAGGGTGTACTGATCAGGTAGTCCTTTTTCGCGATAAGCATCATTAAACTTTTACCGAACGATAAGCCCTCTACAGGCAGAAAATCATATTTGGGATACTCCAACTCGGCGCGGCCAACGTTAGGGAAAGCAATAAAATCCTTAAAATTATGGTAGCGGTTACCCGGGATCAAACTTTCGGAGTTAACGCCCATTTTGGTTACGAGATAGGCCAGCATATCCATCGACATCTCGGTATCGTACAATAACCGCATCGGGCGACCCTTTTTACGTTTTAGCAAGCTTTTTGATAACGATTCGATGAATTTATCGCTCACTTCTTTATCCAGATCAAGCTCCGCATCACGGGTTAACTGGATGGAATAGGCTTCGATGTTGTCATGATCGAAGATGAAAAAGATATCCTCTAAGCTGTAACGAATAATATCGTCGACCAGGATAATAAACTTCAGGTCGTTCGTCTGCGGAAGTACGATAAAGCGCGGTACGTTTTCGGGTATCTCTATCAGCGCCAGCTTGGTTTTATTATTCTTGGTGAGTTTTACAAAAAAGTAGATGCCGCGGTCGCGCAGTTCGGGCAGCGGTTCATTATCGTTGAGCATAATGGGCACCAACGTTGCCAGTATGTTATCGCGAAAATAGGTTTTAACGAAGGCGCCCCGGGTTACGTTAAGCTGCTTATCGTTCAGGATAAAGATCTTCTCCTCGGCAAGTTGCTTAATGATGATATTCTCGTACAGGTTGTTGAATTTGCGCTCCTGTTTAACTACGAGGTTGCGGATCTGATTGAGCAATTTTTTGGGGTTATATCCAAATACCTGTTTGGCTTTTTCGTTCAGGTTACTTAAACGGCTTAGTGTGGCCACACGCACCCGGTAAAACTCATCCAGGTTTGATGAGAATATGGCTAAAAACTTAATCCGGTCTATCAGCGGAACGGTCGGGTCGGCAGCCTCCTGCAAAACCCTGTCGTTAAAGTAAAGCCAGCTGATCTCCCTGTTTATTAGCGGAATGCGTTTAATATCCATATAATGAAAAAGTCTCCGGCGGATGCGCCAGAGACTACAAATCTGCTTATTTTATTGTTAACGTTATATTAACAAATTAATTTAAATTAACTTATTTCTTAACTTGCTTACTGGCGGTTTTTGTAGCTGGTGCGGCTTTGGCAGTGGCTGCAGGTTTAGCGGCAGTGGCTTTTGAGGCCGCAGCAGTCTTAGGTTTTGCAGCTGCTTTCGCCACCGCCTTTTTTACCGGGGTTGCTACCGCGGCTTTAGTATCAGCTATAGCCGAACCGATTGTTTCGGTAGCTTTGGTGACAGGTTTGCGGATACGCTTTTCGGCAACTTTGGTGGCTTTAGCGATTACCTTTTCAACCTTCACCGTTTTTTTTGCAATATCTTTTTTAGCTGTAGTGGCAGATTTTTCGGCTTTCTTCACCGCATCTTTTACAGGCGCCGACTCCAGCTTATCTTCGATAACGTGTTTTACGTCTTTAAATTTGCGTTCTATTTTTTTTGCGACAAACTTACTCGCCTTTTTTATTTCGCGTTTTAGTTTATCGGCATCGTGACCTAATTCAGCCAGAGCAGCCATAAATTTCTCGGTTATGGTGAGCTCCAGGTGTTTTTTCGCACTTTTTTTATCCGTGTTTTTCATAATTAAATTGTGATGATTGAAATTTTATCTAAAACTAACTAATACAATAAATTGCTATATTGTTTTACACCATATAAAGTTAAATAAAATCTGTACACTTTGATGTTTATTTAAACCAATAAATAGAATAAGTTTGTATTAATAAACCCACTAAGAAAATTATGCCTTCATTTGATATTGTCAGTAAAATTGACGCGCAAACCCTTGATAATGCAATCAATAACGCTAAGAAAGAAATTTTAAACCGTTATGATTTTCATGGATCAAAAAGCACCATTGAACTTGATAAAAAAACCAATACCGTAACCGTGGTTACCGAAGACGATATGCGGCTAAATGCTATCGAAGGCTCAATTATCAGTCGCATGGTTAAACAAAATCTCGATCCCAAAGCGCTTGACTTTGGCGAGGAGCAATATGCATCAGGTAACATGATCCGCAAGGAAATAAAGATAAAAGAAGGCCTGGATAAAGAAGCTGCTAAAAAAGTAGTTAAGAAAATAAAAGACAGTAACTTAAAAGTGCAGGCATCCATTATGGACGACCAGGTGCGTGTCACAGCCAAGAAAATTGACGACTTGCAAGCGGTGATCAGCCTGTGCCGTACCGAGGATTTTGGGCAGCCACTGCAATACATCAATATGCGAAACTAACAGGTGTTTCGCAGCAATGCTTTAACCTGTACCCTATTTTATTTAAACGATGATGAACCCTTACAAATCACTTTTAATGAGGATCTTCATGCTTTTTGCGCTGATCTTTTTATTACAAGCTTGCGCGCCTCCGGCGCCAGGCTTCTGGAAAAACGACAAGATATCATCGGGTAAACGCGACGATTTTCACGATCTCAACAAGCAACTTTTCGCAGCAATATTATCCGGCCACGAAAAGGAAGTCGACCTGCTGCTTTCGGCCGAGTTGCTGGCAAGTAATTATAATGCAGATAAAGCAGCTTACTACTTAAAATCAGCAGAGTATAGCTTGCGCGATGAGTACTACATCGTTAACAAAGACAAGAGCCACCAACACCTGAAAGCTGATACGCAATATTACCTTGACTATGCAAGCGAAGCTAAGGAAATGTATATGACCTTTTTTTTACCCAAAGGCGGTACCGATCAACAGATGATCACCATACTCTACAGCAAGTACAGTTATGGATGGCGCGTAAGCCAGATAGATATCGAGCCTTACACTATTAACGGCAAAACAGCCCCGCAGCTGTATCAACAGGCTAAGGCCGACTACGACAGGGGTTATTTTATTAATGCCGTAACTACAATGGAATTGGCTGTTAAATGTTTGCGGCCTGCCGAGATGTGGCAATGGACAGAAGAAGATGCCATCAGTAAATTTTATACCAAAACTATGGACGCGGCTAACGAACATTACCACTTCCCGGTAACCGTTAATGCTGTGCCGACCAGACCAGGTATATTCCGGGTGCTGAATCAGAACATTGCCGAAGGCACTTACCCGGCTATCTATTACCAATCTAAAATTAACCTGAAAGATACCGCTGCTTTAAGGAGGGAAAATAATGCTATTAAAAAAATTATCGGGCACGTTTTTCCAGGCATTACCCAAAACAACAAGTACCTGCTGTATTCTGCATTTAATGAAAAGCCGGCAGGCGGAAAATATGTAAAATCGTACGATGTGACCGACAGATTGCAATAAAATTGAAACGATATGGAAAAAGCTCAAAACAGTAATAATGCCAAAGCAAAACAGACCGCTTTACAAGCTACAACTGATGTTTTAACCCTGATATTGGGCCTGGTCGGTCTATTTTACGCATATTATGAATATGATATTACGCTGGTTGATTACAAGATATGTTTTGGGGTATTAATTGTTACTGGAGCCTTATTTGCCTTGGTTTTCAAACGCAAACACAAGCTTTTTTTAGCATACGCCGTGCTTTATGGTGGGATGGCGCTGGGCCTCCTGTTTTTTTTGAATAACGATTTTGCTGAAGGAACCACCACTAAAATAAGGCCGAGGATCGTTGGGCGTTCGCCATCGTCGTTCAATATTTCGAAACCGAGCGTATCTATTGACATGGATAGTTACACCAAAACGGTAACCATTGGCGAAGACCAGGACAGGTATATCGCCGGCGCGGCAAACATCGTTTTAACGGTTGACAAGGGTTTGTTAGGATTTGAAATTATTGTTGATAAAAGGTTGACGGATGATTAAGCCCCCCTCTAAATCTCCCCCGGAAGGGGAGACTTTTTGATGTGCGATTGTTCTTATAAAGCCCTCCCTACTGGGGAGGGTTGGGTGGGGCAAAAAAAGGGGCACCGCTTTCGCAATACCCCTTTTCAACTAAACTAACAACCTTATATATGAAAAACACTCTACATTTGAGTACCTTTTACTGATAATGTGCCCATGTGCGAATATCCACTTTCACCTATCCTGCTTCACATTCGCACATTTAGAGCCGCACATTATTTCAACTTGCTTATTTGCAATTACTTATTTAACCTCAATTTCGCGTGTTTGAATTTTAGCCTCTTCTTTTTTGGCCACGTTGATGCTCAAGATACCATCGGTATATTCGGCAGCAATTTTTGTTTGGTCAGCACTTTCGGGCAAAGTAAAATTCCTTACAAACGAGGTATAACTGTATTCGCGTTTGCTGTATTTTTTTGTGTTTTCGGTATTCTCAACCTTCTTTTCAGCAGATACGCTTAAAATATTTTTCTCAACGCTGATCTTAAAATCCTCTTTCTTTAAACCCGGGGCAGCCAGTTCAATATCGTAACCGTTCTCGCCTTCGGCAATGTTTACAGCAGGTGTTTTGTTAACCAGCTTGTCGCTCAAAAATGTATCGTTCAGTATCGAATCAAATACATCTGTAAATAATGGGTTGAAACCATTTTTGTGTCCGTTTGCAAATTTTACAAGTGTCATTTTTATATTCTCCTTATTTTGTTTTTTATTAACTTCGTAAGCATATATTCAATGCACATACCAATTGGATATTTTAACACAATCCGGCAGAAAATCGCAAGCATAGCAGACAAATTGGCGTATTGTAATTTTTTATACAGACAACCTGACATATAAATGACTCCAAACATCGCCAACTTTAAATACAGTACCCCAATACACATCCGCTTTTCGGATATGGACGCCTTTGGGCACGTTAATAACGCGGTATACCTCACCTACTTTGAAATAGCCCGCGGCGACTACTGGCGCAACATTATTAAATGGGATTGGGATGAAATGGGCATCATTTTGGGCCGCTCAGAGATCGATTATAAAAAACCCATCACGCTCGACGACCATATTAAGTGTTATGTACGTACCTCGCGTGTAGGTAACAGCAGCTTTGATGTGGAGTACATTTTAGTACGAATGAAAGACGATAAGGAAGAAATCTGTACCACCGGCAAAACCGTTTGCATCAGCTATGATTACAAAGCCGGAAAATCAAGCCCGATACCAAAAAAGCAACGCGACCAGATGATCGAATATGATAGGCCGAGGTTGATTATGAATAGTTAGGTTCAGATTTGATTTTTGAGATGTAAGTATTGAGCATATCCCCTCAACGTCATGACTGCAGAAAACTTAGCGGCTTTTATTATTGGGTCAGTATTTATCGTTTTGGGAGTATCCATCTCCAAATTCTAAAAATGGCGTAAGGTAAAAGGCTACGTCCCGTTGATCATTGGGCTATGCTTAGTTTACCTTCCAACAATTGGGCCTTTATCTCACGCTACCCAAAAGATTAACGAAATAGTGCAGGTAAATGCCGGTAAGGTTATGTCAATAGTGATTAAACCGGCGAATGCTTCCTATCCTAATCTGATCAAGAATGACAAAACGATAACGGACAGAGAGATCATCAACAAACTATGTGACGGATTGCATAAAATAAATGTACATGATGAGGGTTTGCTAAAAAATCCGGAAGCCGTTGGCCTGATACAAATTAATGAAACTGGCAATAAAACGATACTATTCGAAGTAAGAAAAGCAGGCCAACGAACGACATTGTCACTCGATTCGGACGGAACTTCCGGCTGGCATTACGCTTATTTGGAAGCGTATGACTTTGGACAGGTATTAAATTCCATTCTTAAATAATCTCCCCCTAAAATATCTTCCCCGGATTCAATATCCCGTTCGGATCAAAAACCGCTTTGATGCCGCGCATCAGGTTGAGGTTGATCTCAGAATACTTTAATGGCATATAATCTTTTTGTACCAGACCGATGCCGTGCTCACCGCTGATCGTCCCGCCCAAAGCAACGGTTAATTCGAAGATCTCGGTGATGCCGAATTTTAGTTTATTGTTCCAGTCATCATCGCTCATGCCTGCTTTAATGATGTTGACGTGGAGATTACCGTCGCCGGCGTGGCCATAGCAAACCGACTCGAAACCATATTTGGCGCCAACCTCTTTAATACCTTTGATTAGCTTTGGCAATTCAGCGCGGGGCACTACGGTGTCTTCTTCTTTATAAACCGAGTTTGATTTTACCGATACGGCCATGGTTCGGCGCATCGTCCACAATTCTTCTTTCTGTGCCGATGAATCAGCGAAAAGCACATCCTGGCATTCAAACTCTTCTAATACCATGTTGATCTTTTCGCATTCGCCAAAGATCACATCCTGGTTGGTACCATCTACCTCGATCAACAAATAAGCCTCGATACCTGGTTTAATATCGAAGTTGATTCCATCGTGTTCAACCACCCACGCTACCCCTCTGCGCTCCATAAACTCCAAAGCAGATGGAATAACACCCGCCCTGAATATGGCCGAAACCGCTCCGCAGGCCTGCTCATTGGTATTGAACGAAGCCAGCATCAACACGTTTTGCGTTGGTTTAGGTATAAGTTTTACTACGATTTTGGTAATGATACCCAAAGTACCTTCAGAACCTATCAATAGCTGCGTTAGGTTATAACCGGATGCATATTTAAGCGTATTAGCGCCCGTCCAGATCACTTCGCCGGTAGGCAAAACCACTTCAAAATTTAATACATATTCACGGATGGTGCCATATTTAACCACACGCGGGCCACCGCTGCAATTGGCCATATTGCCGCCGATAAAGCAGCTGCCTTTGCTTGCCGGGTCGACTGGGTAAAGCAAACCCTTTTCTTCAACGGCATTCATAAACACCTCGGTTATCACGCCCGGTTCAACGGTAGCTTGCAGGTTACGCTCGTCTATCTCGATAATGTTATTGAAATTTTCCATCGAGATGATCAAGCCACCGTTTACCGGCAATGCGCCACCTGCTAAACCAGTGCCTGCGCCGCGAGGCGTAACCGGTATATGTTGCTCATTACACAACTTCATCAAAGCCGATACCTGCTGTGTATTTTGTGCGCGAACGGCCACTTCGGGGTAGTAATGCAGGTCTTCGGTTTCGTCGTGGCTGTATTTTTCCAGGTCGTCGTGTGTGGTATAAACAAAGTTTTCGCCAACTATGGTTTTGATCTGCGCAAGCACAGCATCGGTAATTTTATTAAACGTCATCGGGTTTATGATAGGTAATTTCAATAAATGAGCAATCCACAATGCCCGGCAATGGCGGGTTAAGCTTTTTTAAGCCTACGCGGATGGTTTCAACAAATGGATAAGCAGTTTTTAGCTCGTCGATAATGGCCTGCACCACCGTTTCAAGCAGTTTGCGCGGGTGTGTCATCTGCACGGCAACAGCCTTGTAAAGCTGTTCGTAATTAACGGTATGCGCGATCTCGTCGTTTGTAAAATGATGCTGTTGCAAAAACTCTACTTCCACATCAACCACAAAATGATTGCCCAGCACCTGCTCTTCGGGGTAAAACCCGTGGAAAGCAAAAAAACGCACACCTTGCAACGCTACTTTAACCATGCGCCAAAGGTAGTTATTTGGTTGATTAGTTGATTGAGTTTATTAGGTTGGATTGCGTTAGTATAACACCGACAGCCTGCCGGAAGGCAGCTATTGCTGATGGCCTGGCACGCGAAGGGAGCAACGCCCAAAATCCATAAAAACCAATCAACTAAGGCAACCCAATCAATCATTAAACCATCATTTCTTACTTTAGTGCATTTAAACGCTATTGCCAAATGCGCCTTATTTGCCGAAATTAGCCATATCAAAATACTGTTATGGCTAAAACCGACTTATACGAAGCACCCGATTATTACCTACTTGACGAACTGTTAAGCGAAGAACATAAACTGATCCGCGCAAGCGCCCGCGACTGGGTAAAAAAAGAATTAAGCCCGATCATTGAAGATTATGCGCAACGGGCCGAGTTCCCCAAACAGGTAATTAAAGGATTAGCTGGGATAGGTGCTTTTGGGCCTACGATACCGGAGGAATACGGCGGCGCAGGTTTAGACTATATTGCCTACGGCATTATCATGCAGGAACTGGAGCGCGGCGATTCGGGCATTCGGTCGACGGCATCGGTACAAGGTTCGCTGGTAATGTACCCTATTTACGCCTACGGCAGCGAAGAACAGAAAAAGAAATACCTGCCCAAACTCGCCAGCGGCGAGATGATGGGCTGCTTTGGATTGACCGAGCCCGACCACGGATCGAACCCGGGCGGTATGACCACCAACTTTAAAGACGCCGGCGATCATTATGTATTGAATGGCGCCAAGATGTGGATATCGAACGCGCCATTCGCGGATATTGCCGTGGTTTGGGCAAAAAACGAAGCCGGTAAAATACATGGCTTAATAGTAGAGCGTGGAATGGAGGGTTTTAGCACACCGGAAACACATGGTAAATGGTCGCTGCGGGCATCGGCAACCGGCGAACTGGTTTTTGACAATGTAAAGATCCCGAAAGAAAATGTATTTCCGGGTGTTTCGGGTCTGAAAGGGCCATTAGGTTGTTTAAACCAGGCACGTTATGGCATTGCCTGGGGCGCCATAGGCGCTGCTATGGATTGTTACGATACGGCGCTGCGTTACTCCAAACAGCGGGTGCAATTTGGCAAACCTATTGCGGGCTTCCAGCTTCAGCAAAAAAAGCTTGCCGAGATGATCACCGAGATCACCAAGGCGCAATTGCTGGTTTGGCGTTTGGGCGTTTTAAAAAGTGAGAACCGGGCGACAGCCGCGCAGATATCAATGGCGAAGCGCAACAGTGTGGAAATAGCCATCAATATTGCCCGCGAGGCACGCCAAATGCTGGGCGGTATGGGCATTACCGGCGAATACTCTATCATGCGGCATATGATGAACCTGGAGTCGGTGATAACCTACGAAGGCACACATGACATCCATTTACTGATCACAGGCATGGATGTTACCGGCGAAGACGCTTTTAAATAGCTCTATATCAAAGTTTTTTACAACTAAAAAAACATATTTCTTAATAAAACAAAGCAACCTCGTGTGTAAACTATTAAAAAGCAATTATTTTAACTATATTTGATAGTCAAATTTTGCTAATGTCCCCTAAGCAAACCCACACACAGCGTATTTATAAAAATAGGCTCGATGCCTCTTTTTATATTATTTTTTTTTCGCTATTATTCATCATAACTGCATGCAACAGGCAGCAAAGCAGCGCCCCTGCTTCTTCAAAAGATTTTGAGAAATATGTCGACAAAGCAAAAGACATTTATAATAATAATCCAACCAAGGGTATTCACTACTTAGACTCCATCATTGCAAAATACAAAGATATTGACATTGCCAACCAGTTTGAAGTGTACGAGCTTTATTGCACTTATTATTACCATGCGCACGTAGATTATGATAAGGCCATGCTGTATGCCGATAAGATGCTCAATCTTATAAAAAACAGCGGCAAACAGCAGAATTTCCCTAAGCAATTGGGTATAGCCTATTTCTCGAAAGGAGATGTTTATTTTGCTACGAACCGTTTCCCCGAGGCATACCAGTACTACTACCTGGGCAAAGTAACAGGCAAAAACAATTTTGATAATTGCACCCTGAGCGATTATAGCTATCGGATGGGTATGATCATGTATAAACAGGAGCATTTTAGCCTTGCCGCCAATTATTTTAAACAAAGCTTTGCCGAGGCCTCAACCTGCGCCAATAACTTTGTAAGCTATTATCGTGATCAGGAGCTATTAGATAATGCGGCGATCAGTTATAACAAGGCCGGGCTGACAGATAGCGCGCGGATCTATTTTGAAAAAACATTGGCTTTTATTAACCAGGGGAGTGCCGCTTATAATGGTAGGGCGTACTTAATTGATGTAGCACGTGCCGTAGTTTACGGCAACCAGGCACAACTCTATATGGCTAAAGGCGATTACGAAAAAGCCGAAGAGCTGCTTAAAAAAAGCATTGATATTAATTTGCGAAAGGGCAATGACAATCGCGATGCCGAACTAAGCGAACTAAAATTGGCCAGGATATATGCTCAGACCAGCGATAATACCGACCTGCTTAATCTGCTTACCAATATCAGAGCCCAGTTAGACAGCGTAAAAAACCCTGATGCGGAAGTAGAGTGGAACCATTTGATGGCCAGATATTATGAAAGGCATAATGAGCTCAAAAAAGCGCTTTCGTATTTTGATAAATATGATTCGCTGAAAGATTCGGTAACCAAAATCACTCAAAAACTTAAGGAGAGCGACGTTAACCAGCAGTTTAAGGATTTTGAGAACCAATCAACTATCAACAATCTGAAATACGACAATCAGCTAAAGCAGAATTACTTAACTGCAGCCCTGGTGTATTCGGTAATGGCGCTAATTATTATATTGCTGATATTTATAACCTGGAGGCGGTCCAAACGGAACGTTAAAACGCTAAGCGAATTAAACCAGCAGATATCAGGGCAAAAAAACACGCTCGAAAATGCCTTTGACGAACTGGAAGTTGCAGACAAGGAAAAAGACCGGATACTACGGGCAGTTGCTCACGACTTGCGCAACCCTATTGGTGGTATTGCCTCGCTTACCGCTTTAATGCTGATGGAGGATCTGGACGCTGAACAGAAGGAATTGCTGGAACTGATACAGAACACCACCAACAATTCGCTCGAACTGATCAACGAAATACTGGAGGCCACGGGTACTGTACCGGCCAACGCTATTAATAAGCAAATGGTGGATATCAATACACTGCTCAGCAATAGCGTTGAACTTTTGCGCTTTAAAGCTGCTGAGAAGAACCAAAAAATAATGCTCGATATGCTAGATACTCCTGAAGAGCTATTTATCAGCCGCGAAAAAATGTGGCGCGTTATCAGTAACCTCATCAGCAACGCCATTAAATTCAGTCCAAAGGGTGCCGCTATACATGTTAAGGTAATAAACGAGGGCGACAACATCCGAATTTCGGTTATCGACCATGGGATAGGCATACCCGACAATATCAAGAGTCAGGTATTTAACATGTTTACTCAGGCAAAGCGCCTGGGTACCGCAGGCGAGCCTTCGTTTGGATTGGGCCTCTCTATCAGCAAACAAATTGTGGAAAGCCATGGCGGCGAAATATGGTTTGAGAGCGAACCCGGCAATGGTACCACATTTTATATCCGGTTAAAAAAATCAAACAAACCGGCTTCAAATTAAACAAAAAACCACCCCGGTATCGCTGCCGGAGTGGTATCATGGAAAACAAACAATCAACAGTTAAAATCTTGCAGGCCTTGTAACAGGGTCACTCATCCTGTTTTGAGCAAAATGCTCCTGGCCGTTATTGTAACCACCGGAGTGGTTATTGTTTTGCTGTGGCTGGGCTTGTTGCTGGCCGCCCCTATTAAACCCGCCATGGTTATCATTTTGTTGCGGCTGTGCTTGTTGCTGACCACGGCTACCCCAACCATTACCGCGATTATCATTTTGCTGCGGTTGATATTGCTGACCACGGTTAAAGTTGTGGTCGTCGCGTTGCGGTTCCTGTGGTCTTCCGTAGTTTCCACGATTGTAATTTTGTTCCTGTGGTCTTCCGTAGTTATTATGATCCGCAGAACCACGATTCTGATCATGATCGCCGTCATGTCCGCGGTATTGGTCGTGGTCACGGTCGGCGTACATCCTGTTATCGTGCTCATCGCGATAGTTCCAGTTTCTGTGTTCGGCACCACCGTACCTTGCGCGGTAAACATCGTTGTGCATAAACGGACGTGCTTCTTTTACTTCTATCCTGCGGGCATAGTGCCAATCGTAGTCGCGGTAAGCGCCCGGTAAGTAAGCGGCCGATACCCAGTTGTAGCCATCGTTATAGTAGTAACAGTTTTGACGCACCGAGTAATAAGCTTCCACATCGGGTAGATAGTAATAATCGTCATCATCGTAAACCGGTGCAGGGGCAGTATAAACCGGGCCGCCTAAGTGTAAGCTGATATGGAAACCTATCTGTGCGTTAGCTGATTGAGCCATTAAACCACTAACTGCTATTGCTGATAAAATCATTAACTTTTTCATGTTATTTAGTTTTTAGTTACAGTGCTTTGTGCTGTTATTGTTATATTAATGCACCCGGCTGCTGTGTTGTTTGTTTTATTTATACTGTAATAGACGGTAGCTGCAAGCAAAGGTTTAATCTGATTTTTATTATTTATTCTGTAATATATAAATTACAAAGAATATAAAGTTTTGTATTAAATATAATACAGAATTTAATTTGTTAATATATTAAATTAACAGAGATACGGCAAATTAAATTTCTTTATAGGAAGTGAAAGTTATTGAAGATACGGTTTGGCAAAAACTGATGAAAAACAGATGAAATCCGAAAGGTTTGCGTTAGCGGTTGCAGCGGATACCGGCCAGTGGTTAAGGCCTGAAGGCGTATGAGTGGAAAACGCGGCCCGGAGGGAAACGCCCCAAAAATAGAAATAAGAATCAAGAGTTAAGAATCAAGAACAGGATAGGAATGGAGCGACAAGACCGATGAACTGACGATCAACCTTCGCTGAAGGGGCGCATGTAGGGCACGGGTGTGTTGCGCACATAATGTTGCCAAAGCACCATGCCACCGCTGATGATGATAATGTTCTTCATGATGTACTGGCCCAGTAAAGTAAAGCCCATGTGACTGAACGTTTGCTGCGGAAAAAACATAAAAGGCGTGAAAGTAAAAGCCATATGGACAAACATGAGCAGTAAAACGGTTTTCATAAAACGGCAGCTGATGAGCAACACGCCTAAAGAACATT
>Ga0209026_1000678_pt1 | contig 20539 bp, 9 predicted proteins | sample AraplaCL_Col_mCL_FD_184262 | JGI IMG/M metagenome (GOLD analysis project Ga0209026, IMG submission 184262) | Arabidopsis root microbial communities from the University of North Carolina, USA - plate scrape CL_Col_mCL (SPAdes) (version 2) | ecosystem: Host-associated > Plants > Roots >... | reverse complement strand
CCAAGCGGGGTGGCCTTCTCTTTTGGTTACTTTTCTCTTGGCCACACAAGAGAAAAGTGACTCGGGCGCCACAGGCGCACGAAAGCTCTTCGCTTCAAACCACCAACCAAAGAGCAAAGGGCATCGCCCGCGAGCGGGCTCCTACAAGAATCCGCGACATGGAGTAGTTCGATAGACGAAGGTGCTTGGCTCTGATTGGCAGCGAAGCGGCAAAAGCATCGCGACTGAAGCCGCTCCCACAGACAGGCGATGTCTCTCAGCGCCGGCGCCCGCTGGACACCACGTCGGCCCACACCGCCAACACCAGAATCAGACCCTTCACGATCATCTGCCAGTACGCATCCACATCGATCATCGACATGCCGTTGTCGAGGCTGGCCATCACCAGTACGCCGACCAGCGCGCCGTGCACGGTACCGACGCCACCGCGCATCGAGGCGCCGCCGATGAAACACGCAGCGATCGCGTCCAGTTCGCCATTGGTGCCGGCCGAAGGCGCTCCCGCGGCCAGCCGTGCAGTATTGACCAGGCCGGCGAACGCACACATCACACCCATCAGCACGAACACCGCCAGACGTACCCGATCGACATTGATGCCGGACAGCCGGGTCGCTTCGATATTGCTGCCGATGGCGTAGATGCGCCGGCCAAATACGGTCTGCGACGCGATGAAGGAAAACACCGCCAACAGTCCCAGCAACAACAGCACGGGCACCGGGATGCCGCCATAATCGTTGAGCACGTGCACGAACACGAACAACACCACGCCCGCCGCGACCAGCTTGGCGGCGTCCAGCCACAGCGCATTGATCTTCAGCTCCAGCCGCTGCCGCGCCACACGCCGACGCCAGGTGATGAACACCAGCAAGGCAAGGATCAGCACGGCCAGCACGTTGCCGGTGGCCGGCGACACATAACCTTGCCCGATCACCACAAACGCGTCGGACGATGGCGCGATGGTCGAGCCGCCGGTGATGCCCAGCAGCACGCCGCGATAAGCCAGCATGCCGCCCAGACCGACGATGAACGACGGCACCCGCAGCCAGGTCACCCACAAGCCGTTGAGCGTGCCCACCGCGGCGCCGAGCAGCAGCACCAGCGCGATGGTGGCCGGCAGCGGCAGATGTCGGCTGATGTCCAGGATAGCCGCTACGCCGCCCAGCAGGCCCAGCAGCGAACCCACCGACAAGTCGATCTCGCCGGCGATGATCACGAACACCATGCCCAACGCCAGCATGCCGGTGATCGCCATCTGCCGGAACAGGTTGGAGATGTTGCGCGAGGTCAGGAACGCGCCGTCGGTGGCGTGCCAGAAGTACAGCCAGATCAGGGCGACGGCCACCAGCAGCGCGATGATCTTGTACTGCGAAAAGATTTGCCGGAAACGCGCTGCGTGCCCGACGGCCTGTGTGTCGATGCTGGAGCTCATGCGTTCTCTATCCTGTGCGGCAACGCCAGTGCGGCGGCCAGCAGATCTTCCTGGCGCAGCCCATCGTTGATGAAGTCGCCGCATACACGGCCATCGGCCATCACCAGCACGCGGTCGCTGAGACCGAGCACCTCCGGCATTTCGGAACTGACCACGATGATGGCGATACCGCGCGCCGCCAGGTCGAAGATCAGCCGGTAGATTTCCTGCTTGGCGCCGACATCGACGCCGCGGGTGGGCTCGTCGAGGATCAGCACCTTCGGCTCGGGCAGCAGCATGCGGGTGAGCACGGCCTTTTGCTGGTTGCCGCCGGACAGGCTGGCGATCGGCAGCATCGGGCTGCTGGCGCGCACGTTGAGGCGGCGCATCTCGTGATGAAACGCATGCGCCTCTCGATTGCCGTCGATCACTCCGGCGCGCGCGTAATGGCCGAGCACGCTGAGCGTGATGTTGGGCCCCACCCCCATCAGCGGCACGATGCCGTGATGCTTGCGATCCTCCGGCACCATGCACAGCCCGGCGCGCACCGCCGCCTGCGGCGAGCGCACGCGCACCGGCTTGCCGTCGATGCGCAACTCGCCCCGCCAGGTTCCCGGATAAGCGCCGTAGATCGCGGACACCAGTTCGGTACGGCCGGCGCCGATCAGGCCGGCAATGCCGAGGATTTCGCCGCGGCGCACTTGCAGCGACACGTCGTCGACCCGCTTGCGCCGCGGATTGACCACGTCCAGGCAGGTGACGTGGCTGGCTTCCAGCATCACCTCGCCGATCGCATGCGGCTTGCGCTCGAACATCTGTCCCAGTTCGCGGCCCACCATCATGGTGACGATCCGGTGGGTATCGAGCTCCGCCATCGGCTGCGTGCCGATGTGCCGGCCGTCGCGGATCACGGTCACCCGGTCGCACACCTCGGCCACTTCGTCGAGCTTGTGCGAGATGTAGACGCAGGCCACGCCGCGCCGCTTGAGGTCGGCCACGATGGCCAGCAAGGTGCGCGTTTCGGTCGCGGTCAACGACGACGACGGCTCGTCGAAAATGATCAGCCGCGCCTGCTTGCCCAGCGCCTTGGCGATCTCGATCAGTTGCTGGTGGCCGCTGCCGTAATGCAGCACCGGCTGCCCCACCTTGATGCCGTCGATGCCCAGCTCGCGCAGCAGCGCCTCGGCGCGCTGGTGCATCGCCGGATAATCCATGCGCCCGCCGAAGCGGCGGATTTCGCGGCCGAGAAAGATGTTCTCGGTGACGCTCAGCTCCGGCACCAACATCAATTCCTGATGGATGATCGCGATGCCGGCGCGCTCGCTGTCGGCTACCGAATGCGCGTGCAGCGGCACGCCGTCGATCAGGATCTCGCCGCCGTAGCTGCCGTGCGGATAGACGCCGGACAGCACTTTCATCAAGGTGGACTTGCCCGCCCCGTTCTCGCCGCACAGTCCCAGGCATTCGCCGGCGCGCACCTGCAGGTCGACGCCGTCGACGGCCACCACGCCGGCGAACGACTTGCTGATGCCGCGCATCCGGAGCAGACAGGCATCGCCGTCGACGACGGCGTGTTGCGGCTCAGTTCCCATAAACCTGCTGATGGGTATAGAAGCCGTCGCTGATCACCTTGTCGACCTTGGCGCGGGTCAGATCGATCGGCTGCAGCAAAATGGTATTGACGGATTTTTTGCCGTTCTCGTAATGCGCGTTGTAGGCCGGCGTCTTGCCGGTCGCCAGGCCCACCGCGAGGCCGGCAGCCTGCGTGGCGAGCTGATCGAGCGGCTTGTATACCGTCATGGTCTGCGTGCCGGCCACCACGCGCTTGACCCCCGCCAGATCGGCGTCCTGCCCTGACACCGCGACCTTGCCCGCCAGCCGCTGCGCGGCCAGCGCCTGTACCGCGCCGCCTGCGATGGCATCGTTCGAGGCCACCACGGCGTCGATGCGGTTGGCGTTGGCGGTCAGCGCATCCTCGATGATGCTCAGCGCCTTGGCCGGACTCCAGTCGGGCACCCACTGGTCACCGACGACCTTGATGTCGCCCTTGTCGATCAGCGGCTTCAACACCTGCATCTGGCCCTGGCGCAGCACCTTGGCATTGTTGTCGGTGGGCGCGCCGCCGAGCAGGAAATAATTGCCTTTCGGCTTCACATCCACCAGCCCTTGCGCCTGCATCTGGCCGACCTTGAGATTGTCGAACGAGATGTAGGCATCGATGTCGGCGTCGAGGATCAGGCGGTCGTACGAGAGCACCTTGACGCCGTTGCGGTGTGCCTCGGCGATCACGTTGCCGAGTACCTTGGAGTTCTGCGGCACGATCACCAGCACATCGACGCCGCGCGAGATCATGTTCTCGATCTGCGCCACCTGGCGCTCCTCGCTGCCGTTGGCCGACTGCACCAGCACCTTGGCGCCCAGTTTGGTCGCCGCGGCGTTGAAGAAATCGCGGTCGCGCGCCCAGCGCTCGAGCCGCATGTCGTCGATGCTGAAGCCGATCAGCGGATGTGCCTTGTCGGCATGTGCCGGCGCGGCGAAGCCCAGCATGCCGAGGCCGCACGACAGCGCCAGCGCGCACAGGTTTTTCAGTTTCATGCTTGCTCCATCACTCGCGTGGTTCGTCGGATTCGTCGGCGCGGTGCAATCCGCGCAGCCGTGCATACAATTCGCGGAAGACCGGCCGCCGTTGCCGTGCATGATAGGCATGCCGGCCCTCGCGCGGCTCGAAGCACTGCAGCAGCGGCGGCTGCGGGCACACCGATGCTGCCGCGGCGGCGTCGACGGCCAGCTGCGCCAGCCGTGCCGCACCGAGCGCCGGCCCCACCTCGCCGCCCGCCCGCAACTCCAGCGGCCGGCCCAGGATGTCGGCCAGCATCGCCAGCCAGAAACTGCTGCGCGCGCCGCCGCCGATCACGCTGATCGTCGGCAAGGCCACGCCGGCGCTTTCCAGCGCGTCGATGCCATCGAGCAGGCCCAGCCCCACACCTTCCAGCACCGCATGGGCCACATCGACCCGGCCGGTCGCCGCGTCCATGCCGAACAGCACGCCGCTGGCGTGGGCATCGTTGTGCGGCGTGCGCTCGCCGGCCAGGTAAGGCAGAAACCACGGCCGTGCTTCGCGTAGTGGCGCCGACTCGGCATCGCGCAGCAGCTCGGCCACATCGGCATAGCCGCCCAGCCGCGCGGCGAAGTCCAGGCAACTGGCCGCGCTGAGCATCACCGACATCAGGTGCCAGCGGGCAGGCAGTGCATGGCAGAAGCTGTGCACCGCCAGCTCTGGCCGCGCACGGTAGCCGTCGGAGACTGCAAAACAGACGCCGGAGGTGCCCAGCGACAGCATCGCCTGGCCCGGCCGGATCACCCCGGCGCCGATCGCGCCGGCGGCGTTGTCGCCGCCGCCTGCGGCGATCACCACTTCGCGCATCGACCAGCGCTGCGCCAGCTCGCCGCGCAGATGGCCGGTCACCTGCGGGCCTTCGGCCAGGGTGGGCATCTGCGCGAGGTCCAGCCCGCAAGCTGCCAGCATGGCCGGACTCCAGGCACGCCGGGCCACATCCAGCCACAGCGTGCCGGCGGCATCGGACGGGTCGCTGGCGAAATCACCGCTGAGCCGGTAGCGCAGGTAATCCTTGGGCAGCAGCACCTTGTCGATGCGCGCAAAGATCTCAGGTTCGTGCTTGCGCAGCCACAGCAGCTTCGGCGCGGTGAAGCCGGGCATCGCCAGGTTGCCGGTGATCGTACGGAAATCCGGCACCGCCTCCAGCTCGGCGCACTCGGCCTCGCTGCGGCCGTCGTTCCACAGGATCGCCGGGCGCAGCACGCGGCCGGCGGCATCCAGCACGGTGGCGCCGTGCATCTGCCCGCTGAGCCCGATCGATTCGATCGCGGCCGGGTTCAGGCCTTGCTGCGCGGCGGCCAGCATCAGCCGGTCCATCGCCTGCAGCGTGGCCTGCCACCAATGTTCGGGATCCTGTTCGGACCAGCGTGGCCGGGGCCGCGAGATCGCCAGCGGTTCGCTCGCACTGGCGCGCAGCGTGCCATCGCGATCGAGCAGTACCGCCTTGACGGCGGACGTACCGAGATCGATGCCGACGAACATCAGTCGAACGCCTCGCGGCAGCGGTGATGCGTGGTCATCGTCATCAACCGTGGATGAAGCGGTTGACCAGATTCTCCAGCCGCTCCTGCTCGCCGCTGATGTGGCGCGGATTGAAGGCCTGCGCCAGCGCCTCTTCGCTGACGCTGGCCAAGCTGCTGGAACCGGCCAGGATGCGCTGGCCCAGCTCGCCGTCCCAGCCGGCGTAGCGGCGCGCCTTGAGTTCGCCCAGCAAGTCGCGTTCGACCATGTCGGCGGCGCGCAGCAGCGCCAGCGCCAGCACGTCCATCGCGCCGATGTGGCCATGGAACAGGTCGGCCGGGCTGCTGCTCTGGCGGCGCACCTTGGTGTCGAAGTTCATGCCGCCCTTGCCGAAGCCGCCGGCCTTGAGAATCTCGTACATCACCAGCGTGCATTCCTCCACGCTGTTCGGAAACTGATCGGTGTCCCAGCCGTTCTGCGGATCGCCGCGGTTCGCGTCGATGCTGCCGAACACGCCCAGCGCGATCGCGGTCGCCACTTCATGGTGGAACGAATGCCCGGCCAAGGTGGCGTGGTTCGCCTCGATATTGGTCTTGATCTCGCCTTCCAGCCCGAAATCCTTGAGGAAGCCGGCGACCGTGGCGACGTCGTAGTCGTACTGGTGCTTGGTCGGCTCCTGCGGCTTCGGCTCGATCAGGATGTCGCCGCCGAAGCCGAGCTTGTACTTGTGTTCGACCGCCATGTTCATGAAACGCCCGAGCTGCTGGCGCTCGCGTTTCAGGTCGGTGTTGAGCAAGGTGTCGTAGCCCTCGCGGCCGCCCCACAGGACGTAGTTGGCGCCGCCCAGCCGCTGCGTGGCGGCCATCGCGTGCACCACCTGGGCCGCCGCATAGGCGAACACTTCCGGCTGCGGATTGGTCGCCGCACCGGCGGCGTAGCGCGGATGCGAGAACAGGTTCGCGGTGCCCCACAGCAGCTTCACGCCGGTCTGCGTCTGCTTGGCCTCCAGCACGTCGGTCATCCGCGCGAAGTTGTCCACGTACTCGCGCAGGCTGCCGCCCTCCGGCGCCACGTCGGTGTCGTGGAAGGTGTAGAACGGCGCACCGAGGCGGCCGAAGAAATCGAAGGCGGCATCGGCCTTGGCGAGCGCATTCGCCATCGGGTCGCCCGCCGCATGCCATGGCCGCTCGAAGGTGGGCTGGCCGAACATGTCGATGCCCGGCCAGACGAAGCTGTGCCAGTAGCACACCGCGAAGCGCAGGTGCTCGGCCATCGTCTTGCCGAGCACGCGCCGGCCGGCATCGTAATGGCGGAATGCCAGCGGCTGTTCCGTGCCGGGTCCTTCGTAGCGTACCGGGGCGATGGAATCGAAATACGACATGGGAGTTTCCTTGCGATGAACGGGTGGTGAGGACAGTGGCATCGCCGCCACCGCACCCCGGGGATAGGGTCGGACGTTCGCGCCGGCAGCGCGCAGTTACTGCTTCAGTCGAAACATCCAGGCCGATCGCCGCGCCCGAGGCGCGTACCCGGGCGCGGCGATCGGCCACGCCGGCGGCGTCCCGGCGAGCCAGCTCTTGTCCCGGCGACCCTGCAGCAACCTCATGCGCATGTTCCACCCTCTGTGACGCTGCCGGCCACCGACATCCCGCGGCGACCGTTCATACTAAAACCGTAGTTCATGCTGCGGGCAGCGCGAAAACCGCGCAATTACGAAATTGCCCAGAGCGACTGACGTTTCTTCTTTTGCACTCGCCGCAAAGCCTCCGCACCCCCCATCCGCCCGTGCTAGCCTCGGGTCGATCCGGGCCTGGCCCGGACCACAATCGATGGTCCTGGGGGCCGGCGCCGAGCGCCATGCAACCAGGCCAACGCACGGTGACCGGGATGAGCAATCGATGAGCAATCCACGTGGCGTCCATCGCATCGCGCTGCTGTTCAACGCGAACAAGGTATATGACCGGCAGATCATCGCCGGCGTCGGCGCGTACCTGGCATCCACCCGGGTCAGCTGGGATCTGTTCATGGAAGAGGACTTCCGCTGCCGACTGACCGGACTGGCCGACTGGTGCGGCGACGGCATCATCGCCGACTTCGACGACCCGCAGGTGTGTGCGGCGCTGCGCGAGGTGAATGTGCCGGTGGTCGCCGTGGGCGGTTCCTATACCGATGCGTCGCGCTACCCCGATGGCCTGCCCTACATCGCCACGGACAACGCCGCGCTGGTGCGGCTGGGCTACGACCACCTGATCGAGCAAGGCCTGGAACACTTCGGTTTCTACTCATTGCCGGTGGCGCCGGCGCACCGCTGGGCGGAGGAGCGCGAACGGCTGTTCGACGGCATGGTCGCGCGCGACGGCCTCAAGAGTTTCATCTACCACGGCCACGCCACCAGCGCGGCGGGCTGGAGCGACGCGCTCGAGGCGCTGATCGCCTGGCTGAAATCGCTGCCGAAACCGGTCGGCATCCTCGCCGCCACCGACGCGCGTGCGCGCCAACTGCTGCAGGCCTGCATGATGGCGGACATCCCGGTACCCGACGAAGTCGCCATCGTCGGCATCGACAACGATCCGCTGGCGCGCACGCTGAGCCGCATCCCGCTGACCTCGGTGCAGCAAGGCACCGAGGAAATGGGCCGCACCGCCGCGCACCTGCTGCATCGCATGCTGCATGGCGCCGATTGCAGCGACACCCGCGTGGTAGTGCCGCCGGAAGGATTGCACGTGGCCGCGTCCAGCCTGCACCAGACCCGGCGCAGTCCGTACGTGATGCGTGCCATGCACTACATTCGCCAGTACGGCTGCCTCGGCATCCGCACCGAACAGGTGGCCAACTACGTCGGCGTATCACGCTCGCTGCTGGAGGAACACTTCCGCCGCAGCCTCAAGCGCAGCGTCCATCAGGAAATCCTGCGGCACAAGCTGGAGATCGCCCAGGAACTGCTGCGCGGCGGCGAATCCAGTCTCGCCGACATCGCCGTGCGCTGCGGCTTCACTTCGGTGCAATACCTCTACACCGTATTCCGCCGCGAACTCGGCTGCACCCCGAAGGCCTTCCAGGAATCGCAGCAGGCTGTATTGCAGGAGTGAGCGGAGAGAGGTGAGAAACGAGTGGAGGGTCGAAAGCCACTCGTGGTCAAACAAAAAGCCAGGCATCCACACCGCGGGGGAGAGGGTCGGCATGGATGCCTGGACGGGGTAACTCAATAATCGTAATTGACGCTCAAGCGTACGTAGCGCGGGTCTTCCCGATACAGCGCGGTGCCGAAGAGCGGGTTGGGCGTAAACGCCTTCTGTTCGGAATTGGGCTGCAGGAAGATCGGCCGCTGTTCGTTGAAGACGTTGAACACGCTGGCAGTGAAGCCGAGCTTGTGGGCGGCGAACGCGGGCCGGTAAGTCAGGCCCAGATCCAGCTGATGGGTCCAGGGCAGGCGGCCATGGCTGCCCGGCGGCGAGGGTTGCCCGTCGCACCAGTGATAAGCGTTGCCGTAGCCGACCGGATCGGTGTGGTCCGGTCCGAAATAGCCCAGGCAGATACGCGGATTGCCCGATTGCACACGCAGATTGGCGGACGCCACCCATTGCGGACTGAACTGGTAATAGCCGTACAGCTTGAGCTGATGTGTGTGGTCGTTGTTCTGCGGACCATTGGTATTGACCATGATCGCCGAGTTGTCCCAGTCCTCACTGGCCGAGGCGCCGCCCTGCAACAGGTCCGAACGCACCTGGCCTTCGGTGTTGCCGTAGCTGCGCGAGAAGGTGTAGTCGACGCGGCCGTACCAGGTGCCGTCGAACGGATGTTCCAGGAAGGTATCCAGCGCGTAGTAGCGGCGCTTGAGCTGCGGAAAGCCGAGCTCGGCATTGCTCAAGGTCACGCTGAAGGGATGGCCCGCGGCATCCGTGAGGTTGAAGGTGTTTGCCCGTCCCGGATTGATCAGGTAGCAGCTGTTGGTCGAGCCCACGGTGTAGCCGAGCGCCGTGGCCTTGTTGGTCACCAGGTTGACGTCGCAGAAGTCGTCGATGGCGGTGCGCAGGATGCGTTGGGTGAGTTTCGCGCCATAAAGCCAATGATCGCCCGCGGTCTTGGTGAAGCCGACGATGAATTCGTCCTGATACTCGGCCTTGATGCCTTTCGCCGTGACCGTGTTGGGATCAGGCGGCACGCCGAACGAGTTGTTGGCCGAGACCGGTTGCGAGATTTGCGTCAGGCCGGTCGGCGTCCCGTCCGGCGCGATGCCGCTATAGGTGTAGTACTGCTGGGTCGCGATGTAGCCGGAGGCCGCGCCGGTGGCGGGATTGAGCGGCAGGCCGAGATAGTAGCGGCCGGCGTTGCCGAACACCTTGAAGCTCGAGTCGCCGTTGACGTCCCAGCTGAAGCCCAGCCGCGGCGCCCATTGCGGCTTGGTCTGCGTGATGAAGGCCTGGCCGGCGGGGTTGTAGTCGGTGAACTGGTCGTTGCGCAGACCCAGGGACAGCAGCCATCGGTCGCTGACCTGCCACTTGTCCTCGATGTACTGCGCGCGCTGCTCGGAGCGCACGGTGACAAGGTTGCTGGCGATGTTCTTCTGTACGTAATAGCCGCTGGCGCCGTTGGGAAAGCCCGCGGGCGCAGGTACACCGAGGCCGGAGACGATAGGCAATTCGGGATGATCCGTATGACCGTAGCCCCAGCTGTAGCCGGGGCCGCTGTTGACGGTGCCCTGGTCGATGGCTTGCGCTCTCTGGTTGTCGATGCCGACGCTCAGCGTGTGGTCGCCCAGGTGGTAGCTGACGTCCAGGCGCATGTTGGTGGTCTTGTTGCTGCGCCCGGGATGCGCCAGCGAGGAGACCTGTGAATTGCCGCGGGGCACACCACCGTTGAGCGCAGGATTCTGATCGGTGATGCCGGTGATGTAGGTGAGACCGGGGTCGTAATTGCCGGGTACATCGTAATCGCGCGTCTTCATTTCACCGTACATCGCGCTCAGCGTCAGGTTGTCGGTGAGGTAGCCGGTGTACTTGGCCACGTACAGGTCGCCGCCCTTCTTGGTGTCGTCCAGGGGACGCAGGAACGCGCCGCGCTGCAGCGCGTTGTAGTCATAGGCGTAGACAGAACCCGAACCCTCGCGCTTGTCGGAAGCGCCGGTCAGCTCGAGGATATTGCTGTCGGTGATGTTCCAGTCCAGCTTGCCGTACCAGCGTGGATCGTCGTAGCGGTAGTCCTGGTAGGGCGTGGAATTGTCGACGGCGTTGGTGGACTTGCCGCTCTCGCGCTCGTACTCGCCGGCCAGAAAGAAGAATAGCTTGTCCTTGATCAGCGGGCCGCCGACATAAGCGCTCACCGTCGTGCTCGACAGCTTGTTCGTGGCCTTGGGGTTGTAGAGATTTCCCGCGATCGGCGTCTTGGGCGTGCCGTTGGCGTAGTAGATGTTGGTGTAGTCGCTGCGCGCGAACGACGGCTCCCACAGCACCTGCGCGCCGAAATGCCAGTCGTTGGTGCCGCGCTTGCCGACCTGGTTGATCACGCCGCCGTCGGAGCGACCGTATTGCGCGCTGTAGCCGCCGGTGTACACCTCCTGCTGGTCGATCGCGCCGTAGGGCAGAGTGAGGCCGCCGGCGGCGTTGAGCGGATCGGTGGTGTTGAATCCGTTGATGTAATACGCGTTCTCGCTGGCAGCCGAACCGCCGAAACTCACCAGGGGTTGTCCGGTGGCGCTGGCGAAGTTGGCGGTGTTCCGGGTGACGCCAGGCGCCAGTTGGGCAATGGCTTCCGCCGATCGGCCCAACGGGAGTTTCGCCAGCTGTTCCGCCGTGATCACCGTGCGCGAATCGACACTGGTCACATCGATCGCCGGCAGTGTGTTTCCATGGACGTTGACCGCGCCCAGGCTGGTAGCGCTCGCCACTCCGCCCACTACCGGTGCGGCGAACGACACGTTGGTCGCCGCACCGACGCGCAGCGTGACATTGGCGTGCGTATCGACCGTCTTTCCCGCTTGCTGCAAGGACACGGTGTAGGTTCCCAAAGGCAACTGCGAAGCCACATAGCGGCCATGCGCATCGACCGGCACCTGACGGGCGAGGCCGTTGCTGCCCTCGATCAGCACGGTATCTCCGGCGTGATCGGCCACCTGTCCGACCAGGGCGCCGGTGGTGGACTGGGCCGAAGCGGTGGCAGCCATGCCGAGACCGGCAGCGAGCGCCATGACCTGGGCCATCGCCCGGAGCAGTGGACGCTTGCGCGAAAAATCCATGCCGTCATTCATGTGCTTGCTCTCCCGTCGATGCTGGATGAACGGGCCAGTGGGCCGACTGCGCTGAGCCGTGAGGTGTTCCCCTGGCTTAATTTAGATCGATCTAAATTCGGGGTGGAAAAAAGCGGCCATGGGGGAGCCGCGTTTTGTATCGATCTAAATTTGGGTTTACATCAAGCCGTCGGTCGTGTCGACAAGCAACCGCCTCAAAATGACAACCGTGTCATAAAACGAAGACTCGTCGTACCTGTCGGCGGTTTCCAGTTCGCCGGTCACTCCATCGACGACAACGCCGTTGCCGGACTAGCCGGCAACGGCGCGAAGGTGACCGATTGAGCCACCTAGTTGAGCCACCTGGACCGACTCGCCCTCACTCCATGCCGTCGATCCATATCTCCACTCTTCGATTCGGCGCCAGGCAGGCGATCAGCTGCACACGCGGACCCTCCTGGCAGTCCTTCACCGGATCGGCCTTGCCCATGCCCTCGGCGGTGACGCGATCACCCGGCACGCCTCGCGCCACCAGGTAGTCCTTCACCGTTTGGGCACGGCGCTGCGACAAGGTCTGGTTGTAGGCCTCGCCGCCGAGACGATCGGTATAGCCGACGATGCGCACAGAACGCAGCTTCTCGCTCTGCCCGCGCAATTTCGCAGCCAGGTCATCCAGTGCCGCGTGTCCGGCCGGCGAGAGTTCGGCCCGGTCGAACGCGAACAGCGCATCGGCGGACAGCACGCGCGGCTTGGCCGGCGCCCGTGCGGCGGATGCCGCGGGAGCCCGCTCCTTCAGCAGATCGGCGCAAGCTTCCGGCTTCCAGTAGAAGCTGCGCGCGAGCTTGTCCTCGTCGAACAGCACTTTGTACTGGCACACCACGATCTCGTCGCCGCCGGCCTTGCGGAAGTTGAACACGTAGTTCCATTCCCTCACGCCCCATATGCCTTCGCTGAAGTGCGGATAGCCGATCAGGTCCGACACTTGCTGCTTGTTGAGGCCGACTCTCACCTGCCGCAGGTTGGCGAGGTTGGGGAAAGTGCCTCCCTTGTGCATGGGCGTGGTGTCTGTCGGCGCCGGCCACACCACCTCGCCGGCCGAACGACCATCCTTCGCTACGTTGTGGCTGACGTTGCCGCAGGCGGCGAGGGCCGAAGCCAGCGCGGCCAGAGCGATACCCTTGAACGATGCACGCATGTTGTTGACTCCTGGAATAGCGTTCATGAAATTCTTCCTCACCACACCACGCCAGCGCCGACGCCCGCGCCGGTATCGCCGCGCGAGTTGCTCGTGGCGTTGAGCTTGAACACGTAGTGGCCGCTCTCGGTGATGGTCGACACACCGATGGCGATGCCGGCCTCGCCGTGGAAACTGCCCAGCGCCACCCCCGCCGAGCTCTGGTTCGGCTGGTAGGCCTGCGGCAGGCTGGCCATGGCCATCGCCGCGGCGACGCCCGCGTCAGCGCGGTTGCCGATGCGGTTGAGGTCGCGGTCCACGCCCTGGAAACGCTGATCGACGTAGTCTTTGGACCAGTCCTTGGCAGTCTGGATGGCTTGGTTGAGCTGGCCTACGTTCACTGCGTCGGTGTTGTTCACGCCCGCCGCCACGTTGGTGACGGTGCGCTCGTTGCCTACCGAACCCACCGACACCGAATTGGCTTGCGACGCCACCGAGCCGGCACCGACCGCCACGCTGTTGTCGCCGCTGGCCGTCGAACCCGCACCGACCGCCGTGCTGCTGTTGCCCGACGCGGTGGAGCCGGCACCGACGGCGGTCGAGTTGTTGCCCGTCGCCGAGGCGTTCGACGTGTTGTCCGCGCTGGTCTGGTACGTGTTGATGTTGGTGACGGTGCCGCCTTGCGGCAGGTTGTTGACGATGTTGTTGAGGCTGATGAGCTGTGAATAGAGCGCCGACAGCGTCTGATTGGTAGCGAACAGCTGCGAGCCGTTGATCGCGTCGGTGCTGGCTCCACTGATGCGGCCGGCCGCTACGTTGGTAAGCGTGCGCTCCGCACCCACGCTGCCCACGCTCACCGTCGAGCCCGGCGTTGTGCCAGCGAAGTTGTACGTGACGCCGGCGAGCGTGGTGCTGGCGGTGCCGACCGCTGCGTCCGTCACCGAACCCGCACCGAGCGCCACGCTGCCCGCATAAGCCGCCTGCGTGCCCGCGCCCAGCGCCATCGCCTGGATACCGTTGGACGTGGCGTTGGTGCCGAGTGCCACGCCGTCGGCCAGGTTCACTGTCGCGTTCTGGCCTATCGCGGTGCCGCCCGGCGCCGTCTGCTGCACGATCGCGCCGTTGCCGATACCGACGCCGTTGTCGCCGTTCACTGTGGTCTTGGGACCGACCGCCACCGATTCCGCGCCAGCGGCGAGCGAATCGGAAGCCGTGGAGTTGGCGTGGAAATACTTGGTCGGCGTGACCGAGAACGAGCTCATCGCGCCCTTGAGCTGGCGCAGGGTTACTGCGTCCTGGTCCAGCGTGCCGTCCGCCACGTTGGTGATCTGGCGGAAGTCGGTGGCATTGCCCACCGATACGGCACCCAGCAAGTTGCGATCCGTCGTGTTGTATGGAATCACATTAGTACCGACCAGGATCGAACCCGAGATCGGCGCGATCGCGCGGTCGGACACCGCGCCCGAACCCAGCGCCACGCCGCCCCGTATCGACACGCCCGTGTTCTGACCCAGCGCCGTACTGCTATCCGCCGTCGCCGCGGCTCCCACACCTGCCGCCAGCGCGTCGAGTCCGGTAGCGCCGTTGTTGGCGTAATTGCCGCCCTGCGTGCCGCCGTCATTCACGCTGTAGTAGTGCGTGGCGCTGGCAATCACCGTGTTGCTGAGCGTATCCAGCGCCTGGTTGGTGGCAAACAGCTGCGAGCCATTGATGGCATCCGTGCTGTTCCCATTCACCTGGCCCGCCGCCACGTTGGTAATGGTGCGCTCCGCCCCTGCCGTGCCTACGCTCACCGTGCTGCTGGGCGTAGTGCCGGCGTAGGTGTAGGCGTTGCCCGCGATGGTGCCGCCGGTAGTGGCAACCACTGCGCCGGTGACGCTGCCCGCGCCCAGCGCCACGTCGCCGGCATTGGTGCCTGCAGTGGCGCCATGGCCAATGGATACCGCATCGGCTGTATTAGCCGTGGACACCGGACCGATCGCCACGCTGTTGACGCCGTTTGCCAGCGAGTCGGCGAGAGTGGAATTGGCGTGGAAATACTTGATGCCGCCGGTGTCGATCTGGTTGAAGATCTGCTGCAGCGAGCTGTACGTATTGCCGCCATAGGTAAGGCTGGTGTTGAGCGTGCCGGTAGCCGAATCGTAGGTGGTGCCGCCGCCGTAGCTGTTGGCGATGGTCGTGCCCAAGTTGGTCACCATGTTGCCCAGATTGGTGACGCTGCTGCCCACGGCGCCGATCGCCTGATTGGCGGCGAACAGCTGGCTGCCGTTGATCGCATCCGTGCTGTTCTGATCGACGCGGCCGGCGGCCACGTTGGTGATGGTGCGCTCCGCGCCAACGGCGCCCACGCTCACCGTCGAACCCGGCGTCGTACCCGCGAAGGCGTATGTGGTGCCGTTGATGGACGTGCTTGGAGTACCTATCGCCGCCGCCGTCACCGAGCCCGCGCCCAACGCCACACTGCCGGCGAACGCCGCCTGTGTACCCGCGCCCAGCGCCATCGCCTGGATGCCGTTGGAAGTGGCGTTGGTGCCCAGCGCCACACCATCGGCCAGGTTCACCGTGGCGTTCTGGCCGATCGCCGTGCCGCCCGGAGCGGTCTGCTGCACGATCGCGCCATTGCCCATGCCGATGCCATTGTCACCGTTCACCGTCGTCTGCGGACCTATGGCTACCGACTCGGCACCCGCCGCCAGCGAATCGGTGACAGTGGAGTTGGCGTGGAAGTACTTGATCGGCGTGACCGAGAACGAACTCATCGCGCCCTTCAACTGGCGCAGGGTGACCGCGTCCTGGTCCAGCGTGCCATCCGCCACGTTGGTGATCTGACGGAAGTCGGTGGCGTTGCCTACCGACACGGCGCCCAGCAGGTTGCGATCCGTCGTGTTGTACGGAATCACATTGGTGCCAACGAGGATCGAACCCGAGGTCGGTGCGATCGCGCGGTCGGATACCGCGCCCGAGCCCAGCGCCACGCCGCCCAGCACTGAAACACCGGTGCCTTGGCCGAGTGCGGTGGCGTTGTTGGCGGTGGCGGTGGAGCCCACGCCAGCGGCCAGCGCATCGAGGCCGGTGGCGCCGTTGTTGGTGTAGTTGCCGCCCTGCGTGCCGCCGTCGTTGACGCTGTAGTAGTGCGTCGTGTTGGCGGTGACCGTGCTGCTCAGGCTGTCGATGGCCTGGTTGGTGGCGAACAACTGTGAACCATTGATCGCATCCGTGCTGCCGCCATTGATGCGACCCGCCGCCACGTTGGTGATGGTGCGCTCGGCGCCGCCCGCACCCACGCTGACCGTGCTGTTGGGCGTGGTACCGGCGAAGTTGTACGTGGTGCCAGCGATGACGTAGCTCGGCGTGCCCACCGCCGTGGTGGTGGTGGAACCCGAACCCAGCGCTACGTCATTGGCGTTGTTGGCAGTGGCCGTGTTGCCGAACGCCAGCGAGCCGGCGCCCAGCGCGCTGCTGGTATTGCCGATCGCTACCGAGCCCACGCCTTGCGCATTGTTGGTATTGCCCAAGGCGACTGCACCGTCGCCGTTGGCGGTGTTGTTCGCACCCACGGTGACGGCGCCGTTACCCGTGGACGAATTCGGATCGCCGATCGCCACCGCGCCATTGCCGTTGACGGTCTGACTTTCGCCCAACGCCACCGCGCCGGTGCCACCCAGCACCTGCGAGTTATGGCCGCCGGCGATGGAACCGGTCCCCGCCGCCGCCGCGACGGTATTGCCGTCACCTAGCGCAACCGTCGATACCGCCAGCGCCTGCGAAAGATTGCCGAGCGCTGTGGCGCTCGCCGCCGCGGCGTTCGCGCCGGGGCCGACGGCCGAGGCACCCACGCCTGACGCACTGGCAAACTCGCCGAGCGCAAGACTATTCGTGGCGCTGGCGTTGGCGAAGGCGCCAACCGCCGTAGAGCCGCTGACCCCCGATGCCGTGGCGTTGACGCCGATCGCGGTGCTGCTGACGGCCGAAGCGTTGGTGCGGGTGCCGAGCGCAATGGCATCGCCGCCCGACGCGTTCGCCTGATAGCCCTGCGCTACGGCCTGACTGCCCGACGCCGCGGCCGCGATGCCTGCCGCCATCGAATTGGCGCCGGTAGCGCCGTTGTTGAGGTAGTTGCCCCCCTGCGTGCCGCCGTCGTTGACGCTGTAGTAGTGAAGTGGCGTATTGGTCGCGAGCGACTGCACCGCCTGCGTCACGGCATAGAGCTGCGACCCGTTGATCGCATCCGTGCTGCTGCCGCTGATACGGCCTGCCGCCACGTTGGTGATGGTGCGCTCGGCGTTCAATGCGCCCACGCTCACCGTACTGGTCGGCGTAGTACCGGCGAAGTTGTACGTGGTGCCGCCGATGACGTAGCTCGGCGTGCCCACCGCCGTGGTGGTGGTGGAGCCCGAGCCCAGCGCCACGTCATTCGCATTGTTGGCGGTGGCCGCGTTGCCGAAGGCTACCGCGCCAGCGGCCAGCGCCTTGCTGGTATCGCCCAGCGCGACCGAGCCCTGGCCGATCGCCTGGTTGCTGTTGCCGATCGCCACGGCGCCATCCGCCGCGGTGGTGCCGGCGACATCGCCTGCAGCGACGTTGTTGGAGCCCATCGCCACGGCGCCGTTGCCATTGGCGATGTTCGGATCGCCGATCGCCACCGCACCGTTGCCGGTGGCGGTCTGTGCCTCGCCGAGTGCGACGGCTCCGAGACCGCCGCGCACTTGCGAGTTATGGCCGCCGGCGATGGAGCCGGTGCCGGCCGCGGCGGCAACGGTATTGCTGTCGCCGAACGCGACGGTAGAAACCGCCTGTGCCTTCGATGCAAAACCGATCGCCGTGGCATTGGCAGCCGATGCACCGGACTGTTGCCCGACCGCCACGGCGTTCTGAGCCGTCGCGGAACTGGCGCCCAATGCAAGGCTGTTCGTACCCGACGCAACCGTAAAATTGCCTAATCCGACTGCCCCTGTCCCACTGGCGGTGATATCCGTGCCGACAGCAATCGCATTGTTTGCCGTGGCGCCTGCGCCGGCGATACCGCTCTGGAGCGCCCCTAAATAGATGGAGTTAATGCCAGTGGCAACTGCCTGCCTACCGATGGCAATGGCGTCACCCTGGCTTGCGTTCGCCTGCAGCCCCATGCCGATGGAATAGATGCCTGAAGCAGTCACATCCGTGCCGATGGCGATAGCCGATTCGGCCGATGCGCCGGTCCCGACCGTGCGGGCGCCCAGATAGACGGCGTTGAGGGCGGTCGCATAGGCTTGCCAGCCAACGGCGGTTGCATGGGAAGCAAGACTTTGCGATGAAAGTCCGACCGCCGTTGCGCCATCACCGGTGGTCTTCGTAAAGGCACCCAGTGCGGTGCCTTGCCCCGCGCTCGCCGAGGCCGACGAACCGAGGGCGACGGCATTGATGGCCCCCACCGCGCTGGCCGAAGGACCAATGGCAACGCTGTTGCCGGAGTTTGCATCGACGGAACTGAGGACGCCGATGGCAACGGCATTGCCGCCAATGCCTTTCGCGGTCGACCCGAAAGCGAGGGCATTGCTGCCGGAAGCCGTGACATCCGTGCCGATAGCGATCGCGCCACCCGCCAGCGCACCGGTTCCAGCAGCCGTGCGTGCGCCCAGATAGATGGAATTGATGGCCGAGCTGTAGGCTTGGAAGCCAACGGAGATACTGTTCTGGCCCGCCGAATGTGCGACATATCCCACAGCCAAACCGCCAAGCACATCGGTGAGCGCAGATCCGCCAAGCGCGGTGGCACCCAGACCGTTCGCCTTGGCGCCATAACCCATGCACGACGTCGCGCTGCTGTAGAGATTGTAGGGCGCCGCGGTGCAATCCAGCGACTGCGCATCCGCCCGCTCAACCCATCCCGCTCCGCCCAGTGCGATCAGCCCGGTCAGAATGCCCAGGCTGAGTCGGCTTGGGGATAGCCGATGACGTGCTCCGCGCCGGTCGACCACGCCGCCGCGATGACGCGCGGCAAACTCCGAAGCGACGACGACTTGCGCCAAGGCGCAATTCCAAACTTTGCTGTAGATCTTGTTCATACCTTCTCCGTGTGTGGGGGACAGGGTGTGGGGGACAGGAGCCGAAAGCTGGAGGGCACGAATCGCGGGCGCGCAGAAGCCCGAGGCGCAAAACCGCTATGGGTTTCAAGCCGACATTCGACGCGAACGAGGTGTGTCCCCTGTTTTTTCCGCGCCCCTGCTTGCTTACGCGCGCGATCGCCGACCGCACGCAATGGTCATGACGGGACGACGTCCCGGATCAATCGCTCAGGCGAGCTGCGGGGAAACGGTCAGACCTGCCGAGGCGCGGGTGGCGCATGCAGGAGCGGGGCATGGCGAAGAAAATCATCGAACCATGGGGCGCGAAAGTATTGCGATTCAATCAGCGACATTGGGTACTCCCATGTCTTGTCCATCTCGATGGATACATGTCCTTTGCGTATGCCACTTCCCGTCCCGGGAAGCCGTTCCCTTCATCTATTGCCGCAGCACCTGCCCTGTTCGCAGAGCCGGCAGGCGCCGTCGCTGCGCCGGACGACGCTGCGGTTGTGTGAACCAGAAAAACAGGCGGCCGCGTGGGCCGCGTAAGATGCGCGGATGCGACCATCCCCTGTATGTCGTGCGCTACGCGGCTGTATACGGTCCGATGTGCCGGCATGAACGTCCAAGTTCGCTGATGCGATGCCATAGGGAGTTTGCCTGGGGAAGTCGGTTCCCGTGAGGCAAACACCTTCGCGCGACGTCAGGACATGCGACCCCGTGCCGGACAGATGAGGTATTCGACCCGCGATTCGCGGAAGCCTGCTCCCGATGCCCCCTGTGAGCACCTGTGTGGTGTAGCCATGAGTTCCCCGGGAGCACCTCGCGTCGTCGCCGCAGGCATCGTCCCGGCACTCCCGATTTGAATCGATCTTATTCAAGCCTTGTGCAGACTTGAAAGCCGCACCGCGAAAAAATGTGATGGAATCCACTGAATTTTCGTGCATGCGGTCATGCCCCTGCGTGCCGTCCATGGTGATCGCCTTTGTCGTGCCACGCGGCCCGGACAAATTTCCCCCTTCACTCTGCAATCCTGTCTCGCCCGAGGCGATAGCGGCAGGAGCGCCACGTATCTTTGATCAGAGTGCGATTGCGATTGCGACCAATCGCGCTTGCTTTTTTTCTGCGACATGGTCGTGAAGACTAGGTGGACTTCCATGTTCGAGAGGAACAGCCACAGGGCGACAACGGCGCGGCGCCGTTCGCCCTCGACCATGTTTCATTGAAGCCAGACCAGCCAATGACGGTTCACTACCGCGCACGCTTTTGGCGGAAAACTACCGGGTCACAAACGCAGGCCGCGATATGGAAGTCATCCAGCCATGAGCGAGAGATCACCGTGACCGCGGTTTATTCCACCGTCACGGACTTCGCCAGATTGCGCGGCTGATCGACGTCGGTGCCGCGGAGCACGGCAACGTGATAGGCCAGCAATTGCAGCGGCACGGTGAACACGGCCGGCGCGATGAAGGAGCCGCCCGATTCGACCCGCAGCATCGCGCCGTGGTGGGCCATGTCGTCCATGCCGGCGGTGCCGTCGGCGAACACGATCAGGCGCCCGCCGCGGGCGCGCACTTCCTGCAGGTTGGACTTGAGCTTGTCCAGCAGCGGG